>OLRF01000006.1_pt1 | contig 331623 bp, 266 predicted proteins | sample 1672061 | NCBI WGS metagenome assembly OLRF01 (sample SAMEA3136641, study PRJEB25190) | human gut metagenome | reverse complement strand
AGTTAGACCTTGATACGCAAATCGGTGACAAACGGTGCAATAGCATCTCTCATATGTTAAATCTTACTCTTTCACGGGTAATGATTTGCAAACCATTCTTCTTCTTAAATCCGCTTTTCTTTGCGTTTTCCGATTTTTCGGCTTGTCATCATTTGACACCGTAACGACTCTGATATTAAGTCATTTAACGTCATTTCTCCTGTTTTTCGAGGTTATTCCAGAGATTTGTTATAAGTTTGTATTAGAGCCGATTTCATCAGAAGGCAACGGGTAAATCTTCAGATAATCACCTACCGAAATACCTTCAGCGGCGCCACCTTTCCACGGCCATAAATAACTGTCGCCAGTAAACACATCAAAACGAATCAAATCCGTACGTCTTTGCGCCTCGAAGAAAAACTCACGTCCACGTTCATCCAGCAATAAATCCAAAGTCAAGTCTGAATCGCTAACTGTAGCTGCAGCATCCTGATCATAAGCACGTTTACGCAAATCGTTTACATATCCCAAAGCCGTAGTACGACTTCCGCCTGTTCCGCCACGTAACACGGCCTCTGCATAATTCAGATAGATTTCTCCTAAACGGAATAGCGGGAAATCCGTATACGCCTCTTTAGACGGCGGCAATGTTCCATCTTTATACTTATTATAATATTTGGCTACCGGAATACCATTATTTAAGAATTCCGTCTGGTTCACAATCTCAATATTGGTAGTCAGTTCTGTATGCAACATAGATTTACGCATATCTTTCTCCGAAGCATTTTCTTTTTCAAAAAGCCTCAACAAAGAAGATTTAGCACGAACACCCTGCCAAGCATCCTTACCATTGACTTCATCCTTTAAATCGGCTGCTCCCCAGTTAATGAAAGCCGTCATTCCACCCCATGTCATTGTCTGATCTCCCTCGTAACGAACCGGGAAAATCATTTCTACCGAGTGGTCATTATCTGCGCAGAATATAGCTTTATATTCTGGATCTAAGGTGTACCCCGAAGCAATAACTTTCTTACAAGCATCTATACATTCCGTATATTTCTCTTGCCCGATATATACTTTCGCATTCAAATACAAACGTGAGAGTAAACTCCAGGCAGCCGCTTTATTAGCATGGCCATACTGTTGGGAATATCCAACAACCGGATCCAGCATATCGTCGACGCATTCCGTCAATTCCGTTTCAATGAAATCATACAGTTCCTGTGGAGTAACCTGACTTGGAAGCACTTTCTCGCCAATAGCGCTATCTTCCGTAACCAAAGGTACATTACGATATAAATCAAGCAAATACCAGTAATTCAAAGCACGCAAGAATCTTGCTTCGGCACGATACTCCTTCATTTTATCCACTAAAGCTGCATCACAACGGCGTTCAGCCAGCTTTTCATCTGTAGTTTCACGTAAAAAAGCATTAGACAGATTTATTTGATAGAATAAGCGATAATAAGAACCTTTAATCCATGGACTGTCCGCTCCCCATGAAACCTGATTAAAACCGGGAATACCCGGGTCACTCCATGCACAATGTGCCATATCGGTGGGAAGTTCCTGCATATTCCAAAGTACACGCAAGAAAGAAGCCTGGCTACCACCATCAATACCGGCTACATCTTGATCGGAGTCACCACCTTTATTACCACCGATTGCCATACCGGCATATATCTTTGCCAAACTCTCAACATAAGTTATTTCTTCATTACCGAACACATTGTCGGAAGTCTGCTCTGTAGGAGATAAAGGAACAGTGTCCAAATCTCCGATACATGAGGTTCCTGACAGCATCAGACTAACCAACGTCGCTGAAATATAATATTTATACTTTAATGTTCTCATAATATTCTTCTATTAAAAATTAAGGTTAAGTCCAATCATAAACACGCGAGGACGCGGATAAATATTATTATCAATACCTTCACCGCTAATTTCCGGATCAATACCGTCATACTTAGTGATAACAAACGGATTCTGTACCGTTGCATAAACACGGGCACTCTGACGATTATTGAACAATTTATTAAACGTATATCCCAAAGAGATGTTATCCATTCTCAGGAATGAAGCGTTCTGAACATAATAGCTGGAACGACGACGGGCATCTTTAAAGTCCGTATAAGTAGCGCTTGTTACACGATTCTTCAAAAATCCCGTATTATCGAACATTTCCGAACCACCCCATGACTCACGGTTTGATTGTACATTGTTATAAGCATAGTTGCCAATACTTGCGCGCAAAGCAAAGGAGAAATCCCAATTCTTATAGGAAAGTTGAGAGGTCAATCCCATGAATACATCCGGAGCAGACTTTTTATAAGCGATTAAGTCTCCGTCATTATCTTTCTCTCCTACTTTTCCGTCACCGTTATGGTCTACGTAAGCACCTTCGATAGGTTTACCATTCTGGTCATAAATCTGTTCAAACACATAAAATGAGTTATACGGATTATTAACAGCATTAATCATTACATTATATCCTGTACCACCATCAATACCACCATGAATAACACCCACATAGTTAGGATCATCATTGATAGTCATCTTTGTAATTTCATTTTTATTGTAAGAGATGTTATAGCCTATTGTCCACTTCCAGTCTTTCGTAGTAATAGCATGTGCGTTTATTGTAAATTCCACACCTTTATTTTCCAATGTACCTACATTGGTCAGCAACTGGTTACTGAAATTTGTTCCGGCGGCGATAGCTACCGTATTCAGCAAATCCTCTGTTTTACGATAATAGAAATCCAAAGCACCGGTAATACGTCCATTCAAGAAACCGTAATCAATACCTGCATTCCAAGTAGTAGTTTCTTCCCACTTCAGATTCTTATCATATGCCAATGGAGCAATCAGACTATATTGAGTATCACCGAAAAAGTAACTTGCACCGGCCTTACTATCCATATAACGTGGTAAATAAGGATAATCACCATTATCCAAATTCTGCTGACCTGTTACACCATAGCCCAAACGCAACTTCAAATCGGACAAGAAATCAAACTTTTTCATAAAGGTTTCCTCATTAATCTTCCAAGCCAAAGCCACAGACGGGAAAAGTCCCCAACGATTATCCTTGTTAAATCGGGAAGAACCATCCTCACGCAATGTGAATGTCAACAAATAACGATTCATTAAAGAATAGTTCAAACGTCCGAAGAACGAAACCAAGTAATTTTCAGTTTCATAACTGTCACCATCTTTATATTCTTTCTTTCCTTCTATTTCAGCTTGTGCCGCAGAATAAGGATAAGAATTTTTTTCGCTTTTGTAGAAGTGTTGCCATGAATAACCGGCCATCACATCTATATTATGTATTCCAAAATCTTTTGCATAATTCAAATAGAAATCCAGCAACAAGTTACGCTTCAACTGACTGTAATGAGAGTTATCCCCCCACCCTTGTTTGTAGTTACCACTACACCAAGTCATGGGAGAATTATCTTCGATAATAACATCACCTTTACTCTTTGAGATATCATAACCCAAATTCAAGTTGGCACGGAGTTCCGGCAGGAAATGCATCTTATAATCGATCTGCGCATTACCGATACTTCTATATACGGTAGACTCATCATGTTTTTGTTCGAGCATAGCAACCGGATTAGCCAATGCAATACCAATAGGTTTATTATCGGAAGCCATAGCCATATAATAACCGTTACCATAATCGGAATTTGATATGTACACCGGTTGTGTAGGATCGTATTGAGTAGCCAGACCGATTGCAGCCTTATCTGCAAAACGATTTGTATTATACACACCTTTCACATTCAAATTAATATTCAACTTCTTATCAAAGAAAGTCGGATTCAAATTAATTGCACCGGTCAGACGTTGCAGATTAGAGGTTTTCAAGATACCGTTTTCATTTGTATATGCAACAGATACACGGTAAGGCATATTAGGAATAGAGCCTGAAACGCTTACATTATGATCGGTACTGAAAGCTGTACGGAAAATCTCATCCTGCCAATCTGTAGAAGCTTTTCCCAAAGCTGCGTATTGGTTACTTTCCTTTCCGTATTTATCCTCTACAAAAGCACGGAACTCATCAGCACCCATTACATCAACAGTCTTTGTTTTCGTACTAATGGAAAATGAACCGTTATAAGAAACTCTCGGTTTGCCGGACTGTCCTTTTTTCGTAGTAATAATAATAACGCCATTGGATGCACGCGAACCATAAATAGCTGTCGAAGAGGCATCCTTTAGAATAGTAAATGTCTCAATATCATTAGGGTGTATAGTAGCCAACGGATTTGACATACCATTCACCCCCTCATTATCCACAGGTACGCCATCAATTACAATCAACGGATCGTTGCTGGCTGACATTGATGAACCGCCGCGTACACGAATCGTAGCGCTGGCTCCCGGAGCACCGCCATCGGTAATGACACTTACACCGGCAGCTTTACCAACCAAAAGGTCGGAAGCAGAAGTTGCAGCACCCTTTACCATCTTTTCTGCGTCGATTGCTGTTACCGAACCTGTCAGGTCATTTTTCTTCACCGAACCGTATCCGATTACAACTACCGCATCCAATAATTGCGAATCATCTTCCATTGTCACTACTACAGAAGGAGCCGCAAGTACTTCCTGACTTTTATAACCGATAAAAGAAACTACCAAAGTAGCTCCCTTGGGAACCGTTAACGTAAAATTACCATCCAAATCCGTAATAGTACCGTTTGTGGTATTTCCTTTTTCCACGACATTAGCACCAATCACACCACCTAAAGCATCTTTCACATGCCCTTTCACCGTGATGTTCTGTGCATAAGCGCCAACTGACAAGAATAGCCCTAATAACAAGGGAAGAATCGTTCGATAGATTCTAAGATTAACTTGCTTCATGCATTCAAAAATTAAAGTTAACAATATTAATTATCTATAGTATATTCAAAAAACGTTTCAGTATATTAACATTATTGCAGAACGTACTTCAAATACTTTATTATGATACAACAAATGTATGCCATATTATCGAGTAAGAAACACAGATACTACAAAAAGTGCAGCAAGAAGAATGCAAACGATTGCATCATATTTGCGGTCTGATACGCAGTGACAGCGAACAATAAGAAGGGAATAGCTGTTGCAAGCCATAAAAGGAAACACACCAACAATAATATAAAAACCGTCTTACTCCGGATTCAGTTGACAATTCCAATAATCAACTAAATCCGGGATAAGACGGTTTTGCCTGCACTCGAATACTGTTTATTCCCCTGCAACAAAAGAAATAGGGCACAATTAGCGATGTGTACCGGCAGACAATACGATTTTTCCTGTCCGCAGACCTTTAGCTTTGGCTTCAAAAACAATCTCACCGGATTGCTCCGTACTCTGCACAATAGCTGTCAGCTGTCCATTGAAAGCGGGCATCTTGGGCAAGTGGAAAAGGTCGAGGCTGGTGGCGTCACCATTAGCGGCGGCGCGATAACGGCCGGCTCCCTTCACAGAGAAAGAAACAAGACGATTGTCGGACGGACAAAGATTACCGTCTTTATCGACAACACGGACCGTGATATATGCCAAGTCTTTACCATCGGCAACAAGTCTGGTACGGTCCGCCACCAATTCCAGATGATGAGGCTTGCCGGCGGTATGGACCGTTTTTTCCTCTACCGGTTTGCCGGCAGCATCATAGGCTACAACTTTCAGTTCGCCCGGTTCATAAGGAACATCCATCCACATCAGGCGGTAGCGACGCTGCAAGGCAAGCGAGTCTTTACCCTGCAAGGCTTCACTCTCTCCGGCTGTAAGTTTACGCTGCTTGCCGTAGCTCTTGCCATTGATAAAAAGCTCTGCGCCGGGATAGTTGGTATAAACGAAAACGGGAGTATTCTCTCCTTCCCTGCCCGGCCATGTCCAATGAGGAAGGATATGCAGCGTATTCACATTCTTGTTCCAAACGCTGCGATACAGGTAATAACGGTCTTTAGGCAGACTTGCCAGGTCTATGATACCGAATACGGAGCTATGGCTGGGCCAGGAATCCGTATCGTATGGAGAAGGTTCACCCAAATAGTCGAAACCAGTCCAGACAAACTGCCCGATAGTCCAGTCATAATCATCAGCCAAGGCAAAGTCCACATCGGGGATATTAGACCAATAGCAACACTCTACGTCATATCCCGAACATTGATGGTCGTCATACCGCACACTGGCACGCTTCTCCACCGGAAATTTATAAACGCCGCGTGAACTGACGGTAGAAGCAGTCTCCGAACCCAGAATGATATTTTGCGGAAGCGCATTATAGGATTCTACATAACGGTGAGCACGATAGTTAAGACCGGGTACGTCTATCATGGCGGCAAATCCGTTTTCCAAGACACAAGACACCTGATCCATACCGCAGGTAACAGGACGCGTAGGGTCTTCACGATGGCATATATCCTGCAGGAACGAAGCGACTTTATAACCTTCCGGACTGCATTGCGTAGGCACTTCATTGCCAATGCTCCACATTACCACACTGGCATTATTACGGTAATGACGCAACATATTCACCATGTCCCGCTCCGCCCATTCGCCAAAGTAGCGGTGATAACCGTTTTCACATTTGGCAATGTCCCATTCGTCAAAAGGCTCTATCATCATCATAAAGCCCATCTCATCACAAAGCTCCACTAATTCCGGAGCCGGCATATTGTGTGAGGTACGGACTGCGTCGCAACCCATATCCTTCAACAGTGTAAGCTGGTGGCGAAGGGCGGCTACATTGACAGCAGCTCCCAAAGGTCCTAAGTCGTGATGATTGCAGACGCCCTGAAATTTACGGTGCTTGCCATTCAGGAAGAAGCCTTTGTCGGCAACAATCTCTATGCTGCGAATACCGAAGCGGGTGATGTATTCATCCACCTGTTTACCGTCTACGTATATTTTGGAAGATGCTTTATATAAATAAGGTGTCTCCGGCGACCATAAGGCAGGACTGTTTACCAGAAAATTCTGTTCGAAAGGCCGGCCGTGATTAATCTTACCTGTATTATCTTTTACGGCAACCACCTTACCGTCCGGCGATACAATTTCCGTTACCACACGGATATTATTTTCTCCCGCATTGGCTATCTCCGTGCGCAGACGTACGGAAGCATATTCGGAAGATACGTGCGGAGTGGTGAGTTGCGTGCCCCACACCGGAACATAGATACGGTCTGTTGTTACTACACGTACATTGCGATACAGTCCTGCACCGGGATACCAGCGGGAAGACTGCGGTTTGTTCTCCAGGCGAACCGACAACACATTATTCTTACCATTCTCATTCAGCAGTTCCGTAACGTTGCAATGGAAAGAATTATAGCCAAATGGCCAAAAACAGGCTTCTTTCCCATTGACGTACACACGGGCTTCACTCATGGCTCCGTCAAAAACCAGCGTTGCCTGTTTGCCGGCAGGAACATCGAATTTCGTACGATACCAGCCAACGCCCACGTACGGCAGTCCGCCGGAACGCCCTGTCTTAACGGATGCCTTCTTCTCAAAATTCTGTGTAATGGCAACATTCTGCAAATCGTTGTTGCGGTCGAAAGGTCCGAAGATAGCCCAATCGTGCGGTACGCTGACAGTCTCCCACTTACTGTCGTCAAACTCCGGCGATACGGCCCCGGTTACATCACCCTTAGTAAATTTCCAATTCTTCTCAAGCAAAAATTCCGAACGCTGTGCTTGTATCATAGCAGACAGGAAAAGCCCGCAACCTACAATCAACATTCGTAAAGTCCCCAAATTCATGCAATTCATAGTCGTAAATTATTTTTCTGCAAATATAGAAAAATTGCGGCTACTCCGGTCTGTCCCATCAATAATTAGTCAAAGATAATGAATATGCAATCGTTTGCATTTATACTTAACCCGATTGCTGTCAACAATAAAGCATTTATTCCGAGATTCCCCTATTTTTGCAATCGCATCGGAGAAGCTAAAATAAGCAAGTTCATTTTGTACCGCTTTCGGCTTGCATTATCTTTAAAATAGGATAAGCCGCACTCAGCATTAAAAATAAGCAAGCATATTTTGTACTGCCTTCGGTTTGCATTACCTTTGGCTGAAAAAGAAATAATACTCATGAACAAACCGCAGATAACTATCAAGGATATTGCCCGGGCGTTGAATGTCTCTCCTTCCACCGTATCGAGAGCGCTCAAGGACAATCCGGACATCAGCCGGGAAACCCGTGACCTCATCCATGCCTACGCGCGCGAACATAATTATAAGCCCAATGTACTTGCCGTCAACCTTCGTTCAAGCCGCAGCAACACGATTGGCGTGATTGTGCCCCAACTGGTGCATCACTTCTTTTCGTGCGTATTGAGCGGTATCGAAACGGCGGCGGCCGAAGCCGGTTACAATATAATCGTGGCGCAAAGCAACGAATCGTACGGGCAGGAAGTAAAAATAGTTCATTCTTTTCTCGCCGCCCGTGTCTGTGGCGTCATTGCATCTCTTGCCAAGAATACGGAACAATACGATCATTATCAGGAACTCTTAAATAATAATATTCCGATTGTTTTCTACGACCGCATCTGTACCGGACTGAAGACGGAGCGAGTAGTGGTCGACGACTATGCCGGTTCGTTTGCCGCTGTGGAGTACATGATTCAGACAGGATGTAAACGCATCTTCTTTTACGGAGCCGATCCGCATCTTGAAATTACCAAGAACCGGCGTAACGGTTATCTGGATGCCATGAAGAAATACAAGGTTCCCGTAGACGACAGCATGATTAAGCTATGCGACAATCGCGAACGCGCCATTGCCATAACACCCGATTTGCTGGAAAGCGACAACCGCCCCGACGGATTCTTTGCGATTAACGACGAAACGGCAGCAGGCATATTGTATGCCTGCAAGCTGGTGGGACTAAAAGTACCGGACGAGGTTTCTATCTGCGGATTCACCGACGGAGCCATCGCCCAAAGTACCGACCCGAAACTGACAACGGTGGAGCAACATGGAGAGGAAGTCGGCAAGAGCGCATTCGGCATCCTTACCGACAAGCTGGAAGGGAGTGAGGAGAAAAGCACCAATAAGATTGTACGGACGAATCTGGTGGTGAGGGGAACGACGAAATAATGAATTATAACTAATATCATAAAAAACAAAAGAACAATGAAAGTAAAACCCGATTTAAGTTTCTGGAAACTGTGGAACATCAGCTTCGGTTTTTTTGGCGTACAGATCGCGTATGCCCTGCAAAGCGCGAATATCAGCCGTATATTCTCCACTTTGGGAGCTGACCCGCACAGTTTGAGTTATTTCTGGATATTACCGCCGTTGGCAGGTATCATAGTGCAGCCCATTGTAGGAGCCGCCAGCGACAAGACCTGGACGAGATTCGGACGTCGCATTCCTTATTTATTCATCGGTTCGCTGGTTGCGGTGCTAGTCATGTGCCTGCTGCCCAATGCGGGCAGCTTCGGCATGGCGGTAAGTACGGCCATGATTTTCGGTCTGGTATCGCTGATGTTTCTGGACACCTCTATCAATATGGCGATGCAACCGTTCAAGATGATGGTAGGCGATATGGTGAATGAGAAACAGAAAGGACTCGCCTATTCCATTCAGAGTTTCCTATGCAATGCCGGCAGTCTGGTGGGGTATCTGTTCCCGTTTATATTTGCGTGGGTGGGCATCAGCAATACGGCGCCGCAGGGGGTAATTCCCGATTCTGTAATCTATTCGTTCTACATCGGAGCCGCTATCCTGATATTCTGCGTTATTTATACAACGGTCAAAGTCAAGGAAATGCCGCCTGCGGAATATGCCGAGTATCATGGCATCACAGAAGAACAGGAACATGAGAAAGTCAATATGCTGAAGCTGCTGGTTAAAGCGCCGAAAGCCTTTTGGACGGTAGGACTGGTGCAGTTCTTCTGCTGGTTCGCTTTTATGTTTATGTGGACATACACCAACGGCAGCATAGCCGCAAATGTTTTTGACGCACCGACCGTTGAACACACTGTAAACGGAATCACTAAAATAGTTCTTGACACCAAGAGCCTGCAATATCAGGAAGCCGCCAACTGGGTAGGCGTACTGTTTGCCGTACAAGCCATCGGCTCTGTACTTTGGGCGGTCTGCATCCCTATGTTCAAAGACCGCCGCTTCATTTACGCGCTGAGCCTCGTGTTGGGCGGCATCGGCTTCATATCCACTTATTTTGTACACAGCCAGTATGTGCTGTTCATCTCTTTCCTGCTGATAGGTTGCGCATGGGCCGCCATGCTGGCGTTGCCTTTCACCATCCTGACCAACGCCTTGTCCGGTGGGCACATGGGCACATACCTCGGACTGTTCAACGGAACCATCTGTATCCCGCAAATCGTGGCAGCGGCATTAGGCGGAAGTATTCTGGCACTGTTTACGCCGAAAGGAATGCTTCCCCCGGAAATAAACATGCTGGTAATGGCGGGTGTGATGCTCATTATCGGAGCCGTCTGCGTATATCTGATAAAAGAGACCAAAGGAGAAAGGTTGTAAACCACCCGACGCCCCGTTCCTCACCAAGGAACGGGGCGTTTCTTTTTCCCGCATCTTATTTGTTTATCCTTTTATTTGTTTATCTTTACACCGATAACACAGAAAAAGACTGCCATGAAGAAATACCTTAAAACTGACGAATGGAATATTATAGAAGATAGTTTTCAAGCCGACCGCATGCGATGGTCGGAAAGCATATTCAGTCTTGGGAACGGCCGTTTCGGACAACGGGGATATTTTGAAGAGCCATACAGTAGCGACAGCTATCGCGGCGCATTCGTGGCAGGCATCACATTTCTGGACAAGACCCGTGTAGGCTGGTGGAAGAACGGTTTTCCACGGTTCTACACACGCATTCCCAATGCTCCGGACTGGAGCCGTATCAGCCTGCGCCTTATCGATGAGGAGCTGGATTTGGCTCAATGGGATGTAGACAGTTTCAACAGACGCCTCGACATGAAAGCAGGTATCTCCTATCGGGATGCGGAAGTCACCTCTCCACGAGGAAACAAGCTCCGTCTGCACGTGGAACATATCACCGACATGGCTCATCCCAACCTCTGCCTTATAAAATATAGCGTTACGTCCGTCAACTACACAGGCAAGATTTCCCTCGTGCCTACTTTCGACGGCGACATCGTGAACCAAGCCGAGCATCCTGACGAAAAGATTTGGAATATCCTGCGCTCCGGCACCACCAGCGATTGCGCCTATTTGTGGACGCAGACCAGACGGGAAGACGCGCAAATATGCTATGCCATGACCTATCGGTTTTTCAAGAACAATAAAGAGACATTCGCCAACCCGATACGTATCGAAAAAGAAAAGCAAACCGGATTCAGCGTAGGTGTAGAAGTGAAACCGGGTGACACCGTAACGCTCATTAAATACATTGCCATCGCATCGTCCCTCTATTATGAGCGGCAGGACTTGATAGAAGCGTCCGTCTCGGAAGCCCGGAAAGCCCGGAGTACGGGTTGGGATGTTCTGGTGCAGGAGCACCGGCAAGCCTGGCAGGAGATATGGGACGAAACCGACGTTATCATCGAAGGAGACCCGGAAGCCCAGCAAGGCATACGCTATAATATCTTCCAACTCTACCAGACATACCGGGGAGACGACCCTCGGCTGAATATCGGCCCCAAAGGTTTTACCGGAGAAAAGTACGGCGGAAACACTTACTGGAATACCGAATTGTGTTGCGTGCCCTTCTTCCTGCTTTCCACTCCGAAGAAGATTGCCGAGAACCTGCTGATGTACCGCTATAAACAACTGCCTAAAGCCATTGAGAATGCCCGCAAGTTAGGATTCGACAATGGAGCCGCCCTCTTTCCGCAAGTCACCAGCAATGGAGAGGAGTGTCACAGCGAATGGGAGATTACCTTTGAAGAGATTCACCGGAACAACATGATTGTCTATGCCATTCTGCAACACTCCACCCTCACAGGCACACTGGATTACATCGCCCGCTACGGACTGGAAGTAATGATAGCCATCAGCCGCTTCTGGAGCCAACGGGTGTCTTTCTCACAACCCAAACAGCAATACGTCATTTTGGGAGTTACCGGACCCAACGAATACGAGAATAACGTAGACAATAACTGGTACACCAACTACTCCTGCATGCGCTGTCTCAGAACCACCCTCAGTTTCCTTGAAATCATCGCACGGCAATACCCCGACGAATACGCCCGCATACGCCGTATCACCCGTCTGAACTATACGGAAGAGAGCGAACGCTGGCGGGATATTATCGAACGGATATATCTGCCGGAAGACCCGGAACGCGGTATCTTCGTGCAAAACGACGGTTATATGGACAAAGTTCTGCAAAGCGCCGATGCCATTCCCGATGGCGAGCGCCCCATCAACCAGTACTGGTCGTGGGATCGTATCCTGCGTTCCTGTTACATCAAGCAGGGTGACGTTCTGCTCGGGCTATACCTCTATTATTTCAACTTCGACCGGGAAACCATCCGCCGCAACTTTGAGTTCTACGAACCGATGACCGTGCACGAATCGTCCCTTTCCCCGCATATCCATTCCATTCTTGCCGCACGCATCGGAAAGGTGGAGAAAGCGTATCAATTATTCTTACACGCCACCCGCCTCGACCTGGACGACTACAACAACGAAGGAGACCAGGGACTGCATATCACCAGTATGCCGGGCAGTTGGCTGGCTATCGTACGCGGGTTTGCGGGATTGCAAATACTGAACGACACACTCAAGATAGAACCCGTCATACCGGAGAAATGGAGCAGTTACTCGTTCAAAGTGAACTACTTAGGCAATACGCTGCATATACAGGTAAGCAAAGAGATAAAAATCAGCCTGACCGCCGGAAGCCAACTGAACATACAGGTATATCAAAACGTTTATGAATTAAGACAAGGGTTGGCTTTGACCGTCAACCTCAAAGACTTGTCTTAATCGGAATAAATGAAGAAAATGTATCTGTTCGCCTTGGCGGTGACGTTCATCATTACGTCCTGCGGGCAAAAAAAGAGGGAAGAAACCACCCTCGTTCGACCTGTGAAAACCGCTACCGTACGTTCACAGTCGGTAATTCTCAAGGATTTCTCCGGCATGGTAGAAGCGGTGGAATATGTGAAACTGGCATTCCGTGTCAGCGGACAAATCATCAACCTTCCGGTAGTGGAAGGACAAAGGGTAAGGAAAGGACAACTGATCGCCGCCATCGACCCCCGGGATATCTCCCTGCAATATGCCGCCGACAAGGCTGCCTATGAAACCGCTGCCGCACAGGTCGAGCGCAACGAGCGTCTGCTGAGCCGCCAGGCCATTTCCTTGCAGGAGTATGAAATCAGCGCAGCCAATTATCAAAAGGCCAAATCCGCCTACGAACTATCTACCAACAATATGCGGGATACGAAACTGCTCGCCCCTTTCGACGGCTCCATCGAAAAGCGTCTGGTGGAGAACTATCAGCGTGTCAATTCGGGAGAGGGGATCGTACGGCTGGTAAATACGCAGAAACTGCGTATAAAATTCACCGTACCCGATGATTACCTGTATCTGCTTCGTGCCAAAGACGCCACGTTCAAAGTGGAGTTCGATACTTATAAGGGTACGATATTCAACGCCAAACTGGAAGAATATCTCGATATTTCAACAGACGGTACGGGCATCCCGGTTACCATCATCATCGACGACCCAGCTTTTGACCGTGCCGTATATGATGTGAAGCCCGGATTTACCTGTAACATCCGTCTCGCCTCGGACATCGCCCCTTTCATAGAGGAAAAGCTGATGAATGTACCGTTAAGCGCCGTATTCGGCGACAGCGAGAACAAGAACACCTATGTGTGGATCGTGAAAGATAACAGGGTAAGCCGTCGCGAAGTAACCGTATATTCACCGACCGGTGAAGCCAATATTCTCATCTCCAAAGGGCTGAAACCGGATGAAACCGTTGTTATCGCCGGAGTATACCAACTCGTAGAGGGGCAGAGAGTAAAAGAGGTAGAGTAACAGCCTTTCCCCTATCACTTTATAACTTTATCACCCTATCACCTTTTACATATGAACTTAGCCAAATATTCATTAGACAATACAAAGATTGTCTATTTCTTCCTTGCCGTATTGCTCATCGGCGGCATATTCTCATTCGGCCGTTTGGGAAAGAAAGAAGACGCCCCCTTTGTCATCAAGACGGCGGTCATTATGACACGCTATCCCGGAGCCGAACCCGCTGAAGTGGAACGGCTCATTACCGAACCTATCTCCCGCGAAATACAGAGTATGAGCGGAGTGTACAAGATAAAGTCGGAGTCCATGTACGGACTTTCCAAGATTACGTTCGAGTTGCAGCCTTCGCTCTCCGCAGCATCTATCCCGCAGAAATGGGATGAACTGCGTCGTAAGGTTCTCAACATACAGCCCCAACTACCCGCCGGAGCTTCCGTGCCAACGGTATCGGACGACTTCGGCGATGTATTCGGCATTTATTACGGACTGGTCGGCGACGACGGTTTCTCTTATGAAGAAATGCGCAACTGGGCGGAACGCATCAAAACTCAGGTCATCACCGCCGAAGGAGTGATGAAAGTAGCCCTGTTCGGTACACAGACGGAAGTAATCAATATCTTTATCTCCGTAAACAAGTTGGCGGGGATGGGTATCGACCCCAAACAACTGGCAAGCCTGCTGCAATCGCAGAACCAGATTATCAATACGGGTGAAATCGGCGCGGGCGAACAACAGTTGCGCATTATCGCCAACGGTACTTATACCACCGTCAACGACATCCGTAACCAGCTAATCACCACTCCCGGCGGCCAGGTCAAGCTGGGCGACATAGCCATTGTCGAAAAGGGCTATATGGACCCGCCCGGTACTATCATGCACGTCAACGGAAAACGGGCTATCGGCATCGGTGTCTCCACCGACCCGCAGAAGGATGTAGTAAAAACCGGCGAACTGGTAGACAAGAAACTCGCCGAGCTGCTGCCTCTCATTCCCGTAGGGCTGGAATTGGAAAGCCTTTATCCCGAAAACATCATAGCCAAAGAAGCAAACAATGGTTTCATTATCAACCTGATAGAATCCATTCTGATTGTAATTGTCATCATCATGCTGGTAATGGGGATGCGTGCCGGCGTGCTCATCGGTTCTTCACTGATATTCTCCATCGGCGGTACGCTGCTTATCATGTCATTTTTGGGAGTCGGATTAAACCGTACCTCGCTGGCAGGCTTCATCATCGCCATGGGAATGCTGGTGGACAACGCTATCGTAGTGACCGACAACGCGCAAATCGCCATAGCCCGCGGTGTAAACAGACGGAAAGCGCTGATAGACGGCGCCACCAAACCGCAATGGGGACTGCTTGGAGCAACGTTTATAGCCATCTGCTCCTTCCTGCCGCTTTATCTTGCGCCGTCTTCCGTCGCCGAGATTGTGAAGCCGTTGTTCATCGTCTTGGCCATCTCGTTAGGATTAAGCTGGGTACTGGCATTGACGCAAACCACCACTTTCGGTAACTTCATACTGAAAGCCCGAACCGGCAACAGCAACAAAGACCCCTACGACAAGCCTTTCTACCATAAGTTCGCATCTGTCCTCAGCCTGCTGATACGCAAAAAAGCGTTGACGTTGGGAAGCATGGTCGTATTGTTCATCCTCTCCCTCGTTGTCATGGGACTGATGCCGCAAAACTTCTTCCCCTCACTGGACAAGCCCTATTTCCGTGCCGACGTATTCTATCCCGACGGATACGGTATCCGCGATGTAGAGAAGGAAATGAAGAAAGTGGAAGCCCATCTGCTGGAACAGCCGGAAGTGAAACGGGTTTCCGTCACCTTCGGCAGTACCCCGCTACGCTACTATCTGGCATCCACTTCCGTCGGTCCGAAGCCCAACTTCGCCAACCTTCTGGTAGAAGTGACAGACAGCAAATATACCAAGGAATATGAGGAGAATCTGGACAGCTATATGAAGGAGAATTACCCCAATGCCATCACCCGCACCACGCTCTTCAAGCTCTCGCCTGCCGTAGATGCCGCTATCGAGATAGGCTTTATCGGCAATAACACGGATACTTTAGTGGCGCTGACCAACCGGGTTCTGGAGATGATGCACCGTGACAAAGACCTTATCAATATACGCAATTCATGGGGCAACAAGATTCCCATATGGAAACCCGTATACAGCCAGGAGCGTGCGCAACCGTTAGGCGTGTCCCGCCAGAGCATGGCGCAAAGCATACAAATCGGCACCAACGGAATGACATTGGGAGAATACCGGCAAGGCGACCAAGTACTCCCTATCCTGCTGAAAGATAATACAACCGACTCATTCCGCATTAACGACCTGCGTACACTGCCCGTATTCGGGACTACGCGTGAAACCACCACGCTGGAACAGGTGGTCGGTGAGTTCGACTATCAGTATAAGTTCTCCAATGTAAAGGACTACAACCGCCAAATGGTTATGATGGCACAAGCCGACCCCCGTCGGGGAGTGAACGCCATTGCCGCCTTCAACCGTGTATGGGAACAGGTGCAGAACGAAATAGACGTCCCCGAAGGATATACCATGAAGTACTTCGGCGAACAGGAAAGCCAAGCCGAATCCAATGCCGCACTGGCAGCCAATATGCCGCTGACGTTTTTCCTGATGTTCGTCACCCTGCTGTTCCTGTTCAAGACCTACCGCAAGCCCATTGTCATATTGCTGATGTTGCCGCTCATCTTTATCGGCATCGTATTGGGGCTGCTGCTATTGGGCAAGACATTCGACTTTTTCGCCATCTTGGGTTTACTGGGACTTATCGGGATGAACATCAAGAACGCCATTGTCCTCGTAGACCAAATCGATGCGGAAACGGCTGCCGGAAAAACGCCGCGCGAAGCGGTCATCAGCGCAACGACCACCCGTATCGTTCCCGTAGCCATGGCATCGGGCACCACCATTCTGGGTATGCTGCCGTTATTGTTCGACGCCATGTTCGGCGGTATGGCAGCCACTATCATGGGCGGTCTGCTGGTAGCTTCGATACTCACCCTGTTTGTATTACCTGTGGCCTACTGTGCGATACAGGGAATAAAAGGATGAAGGGATTTACGATTTGACTATTTACGATTTACTATTTGAATGATGAGAAAAATTATACTTATATTATCAGTAATCAGTCTCGGCATAAGCGCCGAGGCGCAGGAAACGTATCTCAGCCGCGAGGCCTATCGGGATAAAGTGGAAGCATACAGCCAACTGCTGAAGCAACAACGCCTGAAAGCCGCCGCAAGCACCGAGGCCCGCAAAATAGCGCAGACAGGCTTCCTGCCCAAGATAGACATTACCGCCGAAGGGACTGCCAACTTGAGCCACCTGGACGCTTGGAACAGTCCTGCGGGACAATACCGTCCCTATACCTACCAGGCATTGGCTACATTGGGGCAGCCTCTTTATACAGGCGGCTCGCTCATTGCCCAAAAGAGAATAGCCAAAGCCGACGAGGAACTGGATAAACTTGCCATAGAGCTGACACTCGACCAGATACACTACCAGAGCGATGCTGTTTATTGGAACGCTTCGGCCGCATTGGCGACACTCGAAGCTGCCGCCCGTTTTGAAGAGATTGTCAACCGGCAATACAGCATCATTCAAGACAGGTTCGACGACGGCGCCATCAGCCGTACGGACTTATTAATGATTTCCACCCGCAAGAAGGAGGCTGAACTGCAGTTCATCAAAGCCCGTCAGAACCATACCCTCGCCTTGCAGCGACTCAATATTCTGATGGGAGTAAAACCGGACGCCGCGGTAGACAGTCTTTGCGAAATCGGCGCCGGCTCTCCTCCCGTCGATTTACTGAGTCTCGACGAAGTATTAGGACGCCGTGCGGACTATGCCGGAACCAATGTCAGTATCGCCAAAAGCGAAGCGCAACGCAAGGCCGCCCTCAGCCGGTACAATCCCCAACTCAGTATGTTTTTGGCTACCGGATGGGATACCGGTATCGCCTATATGGGACAGGACGTACCCCACACCCCCATTGCGGGGCTCAATCTCAACATCCCCATTTTCCGATGGGGGGCACGCTTCAAGACCAACCGCCAGCAAAAAGCATATATAGGTATCCAGAGATTACAGCAAAGCTATGTAGCCGATAATATTTTGGAAGAGTTGTCCGCCGCTACCACCAAACTGACGGAAACGGAACAGCAGGTAAAGACAGCCCAAGAGAATATGGCGCTTGCCGAAGAGAATCTCGACTTGGTTACGTTCTCATACAATGAAGGCAGGGCAAGCATGGTCGATGTGCTTTCCGCGCAACTTTCGTGGACGCAAGCGCAAACCAACCTTATCAACGCGCACCTTGCCGCAAAAATGGCAGTGGCCGAATACAGGAAAGCCATCAGTGAATAAAGGCAAGCGTAAAAAAGAATGTGTTAAAACTATGAATGACTTTTCATTCTGTCATTCATAGTTTTAACACATTCTTTTATATCATCAACCCCTTACCCGAGGAAGGAAATCAGCACGCCCGCCGCTACCGCAGAACCGATAACACCGGAAATATTACTGGACATACAGTAATTCAGCACATGGTTCTTGGGATCGTACTTGGTAGCGATTTCATTACATACACGACTCGCCATAGGCACAGCACTCAACCCTGTTGCGCCAATCAGCGGATTAATCTTCTTCTTGGAGAACAGGTTGAACAGTTTCACAAAGAAGATACCGCCCGAGATAGACAAGGCGAACGCAAGGAAACCGCCGATAACGATACCGATAGTAGTCCAGTTAAGGAACGCCTCGCTCGTCATGGTAGCACCCACGCTCAATCCCAGGAAGATGGTTGCCGCATTCATAATGCTGTTGGCCGCCGCATCGAACAGGCGGCTGGTATCGGAACCTATTTCCTTAATCAGGTTACCGAACATCAACATACCAATCAAAGGCACCGCCGTCGGTACGAAAAGGGCTACAATAGTAGTAACGGCAATCGGGAAGACAATCTTCAATACACGCAGGTTCTTTATCTCGGTCTTTGAAGGATACAGCTTCTCCTGCTCCTTCATGTTAATCATCAGTTCCTTCTTGCTGCAAAGCAGTTTCACGACCAATGGAATGATAACCGGAACCAACGCCATATACGAGTAGGCCGCAATAGCGATAGGACCCAGCAAGTGCGGAGCAAGTTTAATGGTAGTAAAGATAGCCGTAGGACCGTCTGCGCCACCGATAATGCCCAATGCGCCGGCTTCCTGCGGTGTAAAACCTATCATTACCGCGCACAGCAGCACTGTAAAGATACCAAGCTGTGCAGCCGCGCCGAATATGGAAAGGCGCAGATTGCGGAGCATAGGTCCGAAGTCCGTCAGCGCACCCACACCCATAAAGATGATGGGCGGCAGGAATCCGGTCTTTATCAGCATATAGTAGATGAAGTTCATCAGTCCGAGATCGTGCGCAATCTCATGCAACGGCATCTCCCAGATGTTCTTCAGCACTCCGTTCACCATTACCATACCGTTTTCATCCGCCTGAATCACGCCCATTTCTCCGCCGGGGAAGTTGGCTATGAGCACACCGAAAGCGATGGGAACCAGCAACAGCGGTTCGTAATGCTTCTTGATGCCCAGATACAGCAAAATGAAGGCAATGGCATACATTACAAGGAACGACGGATCGGCAATGATATTGCTGAACGCCGTCATATCATAAAGTTTCGCAAATATATCTTCCATTATCCAATCTTCATTAATACATCATCTTCAGAAACAGAATCACCCGGATTGACACAGATAGCGGTAACCGTTCCGCCAAAGTCGGCACGGATAGCATTATAAGTCTTCATCGCCTCGATGTAGCAAAGCAGGTCGCCTTCCTTCACCTTGTCTCCTACTTTGAGCGGAGTTTCCTGCGCATTCTTGGTCAGGAAGAACTTGCCTTCGAGCGGAGCCGCCACTTCCTGTCCTTCGCCTACGGGGGCGGTGACTTTCTCGGTAGCGGAAGCCGGCAGGTCTATGTCGCCGTAGGCCACCGTCACGCGATAAGCCTGTCCGTCCACCTGTACAGTAAGCGTTTTGGGTTTGGCGTCATCCAAAGGAGATTTATCACGTTCGGCACGGCGTTTTTCCACGTCTTCCAGAAAGTCCTCTTTGGCCTTGCCGCTCTTGTACGCCTCGTATTGCGCCGGATGCATGGCATACTCAAAGAGTTCCTCATCATCCTCTCCGAGTTCCCACTTGTTTTCTTTCATCAGCTTGCGGTACTTATCAAGCGCATCGGGATAATTGTCCTGCGGGTTGCCGTTGAAGAATTTACGTCCCTCACGTTCCGCCTTTTCCACGATTTCGGGCGCAAGCTCACCCGGCAGTTTACCGGCTTTGCCCAACAGCATATCCCAAATATCGTCGGCTATCATGCCCCAACGTTCCTTGCCTTTCTCCATAGCCATCACGTTCATCATGGACAGGTTCTTTACATATTGGCTGAACGGGGTTACTAACGGCGGGTAACCTACACGCGGCCATACGTAAGCCACTTCGTTGAAGAGTTTAATCAGCAGTTCGTCCTGCTTCATAAACGGCAGGTTACGTTTAGCCTTATACTTGTTGATAGATTCCAGATTGGACTCCAAGTCCGCCATCAAGCTGCCCATCATGCCGCCCGGAAGTCCCGGACCAATCAGCAACGAGTTCATCAGACGGTTCTTCGGGCTGATGTACAGGCCGAGGAAATCATCCATAAACTCTTGTATCAGGGCGCGAACCTTCATGTAGGCTTCCATATTGACCTCAGGCACTTGGAAGCCGGCGTCTTTCAGCATGGCTTGCACGCTAAGCAGGTCGGCATGTCCGGTACCCCATGACAGCGGTTCCATACCTACATCGATGTAGTCGCAGCCGGCTTCACATACTTCGAGAATGCTCGCCATATTGAAGCCGGGACCCGCATGGCTGTGATATTGAATGGGAATTTCCGGATGGGCGGCTTTGATATTGGCCACAATCTTGCCCAGAGATACCGGACGACCGATACCGGCCATGTCCTTTATACAGATTTCGTCCGCACCCAGTTTGATAAACTTCAATGCCATATCCGTATAATACTCCACTGTATGGATAGGTGAATGGGTGATGCAAAGAGAGCACTGCGAAATCATTCCCGCCTCGTGCGCATAAGTGATGGAGGGGGCGATGTTACGTATATCGTTCAGTCCGCAGAAAGTACGCGTGATGTCCGTACCCTGCGCTTTCTTTACTTTATAAAACAGCTTGCGCACATCGGCGGGCACAGGGCTCATGCGCAAACCGTTCAGCGCACGGTCCAACATATGTGTCTGGATGCCGGCTTCGTGGAAAGGTTTCGTCCACTCGCGCACAGCCTTATTGGGATTCTCGCCGAACAAAAGATTTACCTGTTCAAAACCGCCGCCATTCGTTTCTACACGGGCAAAACATCCCATCTCGATAATGGCGGGAGCTACCTTTACCAGTTGGTCTACACGGGGAACATACTTTCCGGCGCTTTGCCACATATCCCTGAATACCAAACTGAACTTAATTTCTTTTTTCATACTAAATTATTCCTGTGTGTGTTTATATAAGATTAGTTATTTCAGATTTTCTCTACTTTCGCTACCTTGCCTTTGCCTTGCGTCACCACCGTAACAGCCGCGTTGATGGCCGCCATGATATTGCCGGGAATAGCCGCGGGAGCATTTGCCGCCTGTTTGGCAGGAGCAACCTCTTCGGGAGCATATTTATTCACAAGAGCGATGAGGAGTTTACCTAAGTAGATAACAATCAGCAGGATGGCAAAAACCGTTGCCATACCTACTACCATTAGCAGGAGCGCTAAATTCAAGTTTTCCATATTATAAATTATTAGTTATTCTATCGGAATTGCAAAAATTCGTCCGAAATTAGCGATAATTCGTTAAAGAATAGTGTGATATAATTATAAATAATGCTAAAACAGAAATTCCCGTGCCGTCCGGAAGGGCAACACGGGAACTCATTTATCAATACTGCGATATCGGTACAGAATCCTGTCCGGATACGATAAAGATTATCCTAACGGATTTTCTTCTTCACCACCGCCCGTATCATCTCCATTGCCGCCATTGCCGGAAGCTGAAGTTTTGCCCCACTCTTCCCAAACGACCTTAGTATTAACCATACTACGAGTTATTACTTGACTGCCACTATTACGCTCCACCTCGGGGAGAAAACGAACACGTACCCCATTAATCAACGAAGCGCTCACTTCCTCAGCAGTTTGTACTCCTTTCTTTGTGGAAGAAGCCGTATAATAGAAAGTACCCACACCATCTATTTTCACCGTACGTCCTTGCCCCATAAAGCCGCTCAGCACTCGTCCCAAGTTCTCCATCACTGCGAACGTGTCACCACGGGTTACAGTAGAGATAGCGGATAATTCATCCGCCACTTCGCGAGTAGTCACCGCCTTGCCCCATGTTACTGATTGAGGATACCACAAATTGTTTACTTTCTTCTGAATTCTTCTAAAAAATGCCATAATCGTAATGTTTTAAATGATTAATTAATAATGTATTTCTGTTTTCTCTTATCTCACTTAAGAAAGCGGCTGTTTCATCGTGAGGCCTCAACGACTAAGCCATTCGCTTTCTCAAATTCGATGTTGCAAAGTTAGGGTGAGATACAAGGGAAAACAAGAAAATGGTATCTACAACCAAATTTAATAAATTATTCATAATCAATATATTACAAAACCAACATCTCTACGAGGAGAAAAGGAATATAAAGCTGGAATAAGAAGAATAGGGTGGTAATCTCTACAAGTATTCCTCATAAACATCTGATAACAAGGACACCTATATCGTCCGGTCACTACAATGCAGTTATCATGGGCTATCCTTTACAGTATGACATCATTTACATTTTAATTTTGCAATCGAGAACTTTCGCATTACTGTCACAAACTCATCAGGTAGTCTTTTTTGAATACCGCCCGCATAATGGTGATTGCTTCCGGTGACATGTCCGATGTCAGCAGGAATTTGAAAATCGGCATACTGACACCGAACAAAATGTTTGCCGACAATATTAAAATGTGTCCTTTCATTCTCTCTGTTTACCAGACGTTGTGATGTATTCTGTCTCCAATGTTGATCTCTTTCTGCTTGCAGACATGCGCATTTTCGGCAGGATAACCGATTGCGAGAAAACAAGTGAATTCGTATCCTTCAGGGGCATGGATGGCTTGCTTTACGTATTCCGGTTCGTTACCGATGGGGATGCGGAACGCGCATGCCAGCCCTTCCGCCGTCGCCGCCAGCAGAATGTTCTCAACTGCTGCCCATGCGGAAGCGAAATAGTTCAGCGAACTCTGATCCACCGGATGGCACAGAGGGGCATTCATTTGCCGGAAAAACGGCAGGACGAGGCAGTCGCTTTCGATAAGCATCCGTTGCTGTTTGGGCAGGGCACTGACGAACATAGCGTGTTCGTCTTTGTCCATTACACCTGCTGCAGCTTCGAGCGCGGTCTGCTGAATATTTTCGGTATTTTCCGCCACAGGTGAGACGATGCGTGAAATGTTTTCATGTCCGCGCACCACAATAAACTCGAACTGGCGTAAGTGGTCGTTTGTCGGTGCTTTGAAAGCGGCTGACAGAATCTTGTCCAATACTTCGTCCGATACTTTTCGATTGGAAAAATCACGGATGGTTCTTCTTTTCTCTAATACTTCATAGAAATCCATAACAATACGCTTTTAAATTATATTTCTTGTTGTCGATTGCAAAGTTACGGTTCTTTATTGTTTTGTATTTGTGTTATCATTTCTTATATTTGTCGTATATTTACATTGAAACAAATTTGAGCTTTACTTTTATGGAAGATACCGCCATTCCTTATGAATTACCCGAAGTGGAGAATCACTCGTTTTTCTTTATCGACCAGCGAGTGGAAACAAGCATTGAAGCAAAATTGCACCGACACGATGCGTGGGAGTTGTATTACGTCGTTCACGGGTACGGTAACCGAATGGCAGGCGATACGTTGCAGCCCTTTGCAGCAGGCGACGTAGCTTTGATTCCTCCGTCCATGCTTCATCGTTGGGAGTATGTGCCCGATTCAGCAGATACGGATGGTTGCGTCCGTTATTTGATGGTGGCTTTCAGCCATTCGTTGGTGGAGCGGTGCATGGAGGTGTTTCCCGAATTGAGGAATAGATTGGCGGGATTAATATTTCCGACCGATGCGTTGAAGTTCGGAACGGAAAGCTCACGAGCTATTCGTAAGATATTGACCGAAATGAACGGTATGGACGAGTTAGGACGCTTGAGTGCGATGTTCCGCCTGCTGCCTGTCATCTTTACTTCGTCAGATCATACGTTTGCCGGAAAGCCGATGCGTATCGAACGGGACGTGCGGCGGATGCAGCAAATTTGCGTCTATGTCATGACACATTACGTCCATTCTATTGCTTTGGATGATATTGCAGCAGAAGTGGGAATGAACCGTTCGGCATTCTGTTCTTACTTCAAACGATGCAAAGGGATGACCTTCTCGCAGTTCGTCACCCAGTATCGTCTGAATACCGCTTGTGAACTACTGAAACATTCGCAAAAAGGGGTATCCGAGATTTGCTATACGGTTGGTTTTAACGACCTGCCTCATTTCGTGCGGGTGTTCACGAATGCAATGGGGATGTCGCCGTCCAAGTATAGGAAGCACCTACGCTAAACGTAGGCGTCAGCCATCTTATTCTTAACCATTACGCGATTTGATAGTTCCTAAGTTTCAACCACGATTAAAGAATAATAGCAAACGCTAATATTTTTCCACAAAGCAGCTACTGCTTCCTCAAAAAAGCAAAGTTATAGCATTATCATTTCTTTGAAAAGTCCCCAATACGCTTTTATAATTATAATCATTTTTCATCAACAACATCTTCCTCTTACAAAAGCAATAAAACATTCAACTCATCCCTCTTCAAAACACTTTCTGAAGTGGGGGTATCTCAGTATACGACTAAGGTACCCAAAGTATACGACTGAGACTACCTAAGTATACGACAGAGATACCCTCGGCATAAAACCCAGATTATATTAGTAGTAAAACAGATTTGGAAACAGAGAGGAATCACCTGCTTTTTGTCCTAATAAATCAACTTCAAGAATCTTTGGCTATATTTCTAATAAATGAAATGTAAGAAACAAAGACGTTCTATCCGCACACCACCGCATCCACCGTCTCCCCGTTTTTGAACAAAGATTCATCCGCCTGTATCAGCCGCTTTTTCAAGCGGAACTTCTGCTGAGAGACAGAAGCGGGAGAGACAGCCGTAAGCGTTGCTATCTGTGTGTTCGTAAAGCGCAGGCGAATCAGCAGGCAAAGCTGAAGGTCGGCAGGCGTGAGCTGGGGAAAGCGGGAAGTGAGGCGTTCGGAAATACCTGTATACGCTTTGTCTGTCAGTTGCCGCAGATGTTCCCAGTGGGCTTCCGTCAGAAACTTGGGATGAGCGCGCAACCGCTCCACCACCTCGTCACGGTCTATCAATGCGGCGGTGAGCGCTTGTACCTGTCCGTCCAGTTTACGGGCACGTTCACCCTCTTTTTGCAGCAGTTCCAGCTCATAAGGGACAGGATGGTCTTCGTACTCTCTGAGACGTCCGCGAAGCACTCCGTTCTCCTCGTGCAACCGGCCGCCCCGGGTCATAAGATTCACCAACGAGCGTTGTACTTCTTCGCGTTCGTCATCTTCCAGTGACATCTCTTTGAGGCATTCTTCCAGTTCGGCACGCTCACATTCGTTGTTATGCAGGTGGCGTTCATTCTCGCTCAAGTTGATGAGGTAACGGCGGTGCTTGCGCTCGTTCGTGAATTTTATGTCCCGTATGGAAAGCCAGACATTCAAGCCCAGCATCAATGCGCCGAACACTCCCCAAAGAGTATGCTTCCACCCCGTGACCGGCATCAGACGAAGAGGTTTCCCTGCGGACTGTTCTTTTACACGGGCGTATTCGCGATGCAGGCCGGAAAGCAGACGAACGGTACGGGCACTGTCGGCGACACCGGACTGTACCAACGAATCGGCATGGGCAAGGGAGTGTTCATACTCCAACATATCCTTATCGGCGGGAGCGGAACAGGCCGTTATCCCCCAAAGGAGAAATAACGGCAGAATAAAATCAAGGCAGGACTTCATGCGCATATAATAGTAATGGGTAAATGAGTAAAGTATAAGACAAAAAACACGGATTACACGAATCCGGCGATTCAAGTCAATCAAGAGCCGCGTAAATTCGTATAATCCGTGCCTCAAAATAAGTTTCGGTTTCCTGTTATCAGAACTCGCTCGTAAAGTGGAACTTTATGTTTTTGAAGTCCATTTGCGCCATTTGCAATACATAGCCGCTGTCTGCCAGAAACACATCCCTGCCCTCGCGGTCTTTCGCCATATACTGGTACTTGCGTTTCTTGAAGGATTCCAGTTCGGCGGGGTCGTCGCTTTCAATCCAGCAAGCCTTGTAGAGGCTCAACGGCTCCCAACGGCACTTGGCGCTGTACTCATTTTCCAGACGGTATTGGATAACCTCGAACTGCAACTGCCCTACCGTACCGATAATCTTGCGTCCGTTGAACTGGTTGACAAACAACTGCGCCACACCTTCGTCCATCAACTGGTCGATACCTTTGGCAAGCTGTTTCTGCTTCATCGGGTCGGCATTCTCAATGTACTTGAACATCTCCGGCGAGAAGCTCGGCAAACCGCGGAAATGAAGCATCTCGCCCTCGGTCAGCGTATCGCCTATCTTGAACGTGCCGTTATCCGGCAGGCCGATAATATCTCCCGCCCATGCCTCGTCGATGGTAGTCTTGCGCTGCGCCATAAACTGCGTGGGCGACGAGAAACGCATGGTCTTGCCATGACGCACATGCAGGTAGGGCGTATTACGGGTAAACTTACCGGAACATATCTTGCAGAATGCGATACATGAACGGTGATTCGGGTCGATATTGGCGGTAATCTTGAAGATAAAGCCTGTGAATTTCGGCTCGTCCGGCTCCACTTCACGTTCTTCCGCCTTTACAGGACGGGGACTGGGAGCAATCTCCACAAAGCAGTCCAGCAACTCCTGCACACCGAAGTTATTCAAGGCGGAACCGAAGAATACAGGAGCCAGTTCACCTTTCAGATATTCCTCTACCTGAAATTCGGGATATACCCCGTCTATCAGCTCCAGCTCGCCGCGCAGCTTGTCCGCCAGCGAAGAGCCTATCTGATTATCCAGTTCTTCCGTATTTATATCCACTTCCACTTTCTCCGTCACCACCTGTTTGGAAGGCTGGTACAGGTTCAGATTATGTTCGTAGATGTTATAAACTCCCTTAAAGCGGGCGCCGCTCTCGATAGGCCATGTCAGAGGACGGACATGGATGGAAAGCTCCTCTTCCAGCTCATCCAGCAGGTCGAACGGGTCTTTCGCCTCACGGTCCATCTTATTGATGAAGATAATCACCGGAGTGTTGCGCATACGGCAGACCTCCATCAGCTTGCGCGTCTGGGTTTCCACACCTTTCGCGCCGTCCACCACAATGATAACGCTGTCCACCGCCGTCAGTGTACGGTAAGTATCTTCGGCAAAGTCCTGGTGACCCGGAGTATCGAGAATATTGATTTTGTAATCGTGATAATCAAACTCCATTACAGAAGTGGTTACAGAGATACCACGCTGTTTTTCAATATCCATCCAGTCCGACGTCGCCGTCTTCTTTATCTTGTTGCTTTTCACCGCGCCCGCCACCTGAATCTGACCGCCAAACAGCAGCAGCTTTTCAGTCAACGATGTCTTACCGGCATCCGGATGCGCGATAATCGCAAAGGTTCGTCTTCTTTCTATCTCGTTGTTACTTGCCATATATAAATAGGTATAATATTCAAATAAATATCGTTATGCTTGCTGCGCCAGTCGCTCGATGCAGACCTGTAAGCTCTCTTCCCAGTGAGGAATCCCGATGCCGAAAGTCTTTTTAATCTTCGTCTTGTCCAATACGGAATATTGCGGACGCGGAGCCTTGGCCGGATACTCGTCCGTATGCAACGGACTGACTTTGCATGAGGTAATGCCCGCTATGCGATGAATGGCTACCGTAAAATCATACCAGGAACAAACACCTTCGTCGCTGAAATGGTAAATACCGGGAACAATGCCTCGATTGATAGCCGCAAAGATGGCACGCGCCAAATCGTTGGCATAAGTCGGCGTACCGATTTGGTCGAAAACGACTCCCAGCTTCTCACGCTCATTGCCCAAGCGAATCATGGTCTTTACAAAATTATTGCCGTAAACGGAGTACAGCCATGCCGTACGGATAACCATTGCGCGACTGCACTTCTCCATAACAGCCTGTTCGCCAGCCAGTTTCGTGGAGCCGTAAACGGAGTTGGGACAAGGAGTCACTTCTTCCGTATAAGGAATATGGCCGGTGCCGTCGAACACGTAGTCCGTAGACACCTGTATCATGGCGGCGCCGCAAGCCTCAGCGGCGGCAGCCAGATAGCCGGGAGCCACATGGTTCAGTTTATCGCAAAGCTCCGGATTGTCTTCCGCCTTGTCTACCGCCGTATAAGCGGCACAGTTTACGATAACATCCACCCGGTTGCCGGCCACGAATGTACGTATGGCCTGTTCATCACATATATCCAGTTCCTGCACATCTGTAAAGAAGTAAGTGTGTTGCTGATTTTCAGCGGAGAGCGCCCGCATCTCGTTGCCAAGCTGACCGTTGGCGCCGGTTACCAATATATTCATCTTAACAGTTACTATTTATTCCCTACGGTCATGATATTTCTTTTATCTCCGACACGTAGGTATGTTGACAATTTACTATTCTATTATTTACTATTTATCACTCAATTTATTATCCAAGTCCATACAAACATCCTGTCAGTCATTATCCAGCTTCAACACGCCTTTCTTGTCCTTGTCGTAATAGTTGGCGAGCAAGGAAAGAAAACTGCTGATAGCCTCTACCGCCTTAGCAGTGCCCTGACTGATTTCTTTTTTCTGCAAACGCAGCAGCAATATGCCGTAAAGCGCTTCAAAGCAGGTTTCCAATTCGGGTTCTTCCTCCTGTCCGCCCTTTTGCCGCAATTCTACAATAAAAGGCAAGGCCTTGAAGTATGCCGCATTATAAAAAGGATACTTCGTGGAAGCCAGCAAATCGGCATGCAGGTCCGTAAGGTTACGGATGACGTTGCGGTTAATCTGCAAATGCCCTTTCTCCGTCACGCCCTCGGCACGCATCATATCGGCAAGATTGCCGTACCATTCTTCCAAAGCCGCATGCTCTTCCGCAGGGTAGCGAGAAATAATGTTACTGCGAAGCAGGTCTATATCGCACTTATTAGCGCGAAGCAGGTCTTCCACTTGCCACATATATATAAGGTATTCGGCAATATTTTTCTCTTTCAGTTGCTGTGAAATCTTCACGTTGAAATTGATGATTTATTATTTATGATTGATTCAAACGTCACATTCCCTATCTGCCGGCCGTCAACTAATACAACGATTCGCCCATCAGCGTAAATACCAGCCCGAGTGCAGACACCACCATGACAATGCCGCCGATGATACGGTTCAATATCCAAATGCCGCGTAAGTTGAATTGCGTACGGACCTTGTTGACGAAAAAGGTAATTCCAAACCACCACGCCAACGCTCCCAAAGCAATGGCAAGATACCCCGTAACGGCCTCGAAGACCAACACGCCTTCGCTTACGAAAGCAAAACGCGCAAACAGACCTACGAAAAGAAAGATGATAAGCGGATTGGAAAGAGTGACAGCGAACGCCGTGATAAAGTTATGAAAATAAGACCCCTTGCTGGTGGATACCGGACGAATGGATTGTACCGGATTACTGCGGAACGTGTAGATACCGAATATCAGCAGCAGGATACTTCCGAACAGTTGCAGATAGAAAATATTCTTGTTGACATAATCGAAGACGAAACTCATTCCGTAACCTGTCAGCAAAGCGTAGGCTATATCGCTCAACGAGGCTCCTATACCGGTTACAAAACCATACCAGCGCCCTTTATTCAAAGTACGCTGAATGCACAATACTCCTACAGGACCCAAAGGTGCGGACACTATAACACCGATTATGAACCCCTTCCACAATATGTCAAATATGGTCTCTATCTGAATCATGCCTGCAAATATCGGACTTTTTTATGAGACGACCGAATAGAGTTAACGTTTTTTCGTCAGAAAAGGATTTTAAAAAGCTATATTATCTCTATGAAACGTGAAACATGTTCTCTCGCATCCGACTGAAGTTTTTTATTTCCATTTCTTTCTCCCGCCCGACGATTTTGTATATCTTTGCACCCAAGAAGAAAAGAGAAGAGGCTAACTGACAGACAGCAGCTTCAATCAAAAGTAGCAAATCGTAAACTCTTAAATAAAAGTATGATTCTTTTTTTCAGAACACCATCCAAGAGCGTGATTGCCGTAGAATGTGACCACGAACTTACTCAGGCAGACAGCGACAAACTCTGCTGGCTTTTTGGAGAAGCCGCCCCCGAAAGTGAAGACAACCTGAAAGGACATTTCGTCGGCCCGCGCCGTGAAATGATTACTCCTTGGAGTACCAATGCTGTGGAAATCACCCAGAACATGGGTTTGAACGGTATCGCCCGTATCGAAGAATATTTCCCCGTAAAAGACGAAAACGCAGAGCGTGACCCGATGCTGCAACGTATGTATAAAGGTCTGGACCAAAACGTATTTACCACCAACCGCCAGCCGGAGCCGATAATCCATATCGATGACCTGGAAGCATACAACGAAAAAGAAGGTCTGGCGCTCTCCAAAGAGGAGATGGACTACCTTAAGAAAGTAGAGAAAGACCTGGGACGTCCGCTGACCGACTCCGAGGTGTTCGGCTTCGCGCAAATCAATTCCGAGCACTGCCGTCACAAAATCTTCGGCGGTACCTTCATCATCGACGGAGTGGAACAGGAATCTTCCCTCTTCCAGATGATTAAGAAAACCACTCAGGAAAACCCGAACAAGATAATATCAGCCTATAAAGATAATGTAGCCTTTGCCGAAGGTCCGGTTATCGAACAGTTTGCTCCGGCAGACCACTCCAAGCCCGACTTCTTCCGGATAAAGGACATCAAGAGCGTTATCTCCCTGAAGGCCGAGACCCATAACTTCCCTACTACCGTAGAACCTTTCAACGGCGCTTCTACCGGTACGGGCGGTGAAATCCGCGACCGTATGGGCGGCGGTAAAGGCTCATGGCCTATTGCCGGAACAGCCGTATACATGACTTCCTATCCCCGTACAGACGAGGAACGTTCCTGGGAAGACATACTTCCGGTACGCGAATGGCTGTATCAGACTCCCGAACAAATCCTGATTAAAGCGTCCAACGGCGCCAGCGATTTCGGAAACAAGTTCGGCCAACCGCTGATTTGCGGCTCCGTACTCACCTTTGAGCACAAAGAGAAAGATGAAGTTTACGGTTACGACAAAGTTATCATGCTTGCCGGCGGTGTGGGATACGGTACGCAACGCGACTGTCTGAAAGGCGCTCCCGAAGCAGGCAACAAGGTTGTCGTTATCGGTGGCGACAACTACCGTATCGGTTTGGGCGGCGGTTCCGTCTCATCCGTAGATACGGGACGTTACAGCAGCGGCATCGAACTGAACGCCGTACAGCGTGCCAATGCGGAGATGCAGAAACGCGCCTACAACGTAGTGCGCGCACTTTGTGAAGAAGACGCCAACCCGGTGGTTTCCATCCACGACCACGGTTCCGCCGGACACGTAAACTGTCTGTCCGAGCTGGTGGAAGAGTGCGGCGGTCTTATCGACATGAGCAAGCTGCCTATCGGCGACAAGACCTTATCCGCCAAAGAAATCATCGCCAATGAAAGTCAGGAGCGCATGGGCTTGCTGATTCGGGAAGAAGCTATCGAGCATGTACGCAAGGTGGCCGAACGCGAGCGCGCCCCGATGTACGTAGTCGGCGAAACGACCGGCGACCATCGCTTCGCTTTCCAGCAGGCCGACGGCGTACGTCCGTTCGACCTTGCCGTAGAGCAGATGTTCGGCTCCTCACCCAAGACTTATATGGTGGACAAAACCGTAGAGCGTCATTATGAAATGCCGGAATACGAGTTGTCACAACTGCATGAATACCTCACCAACGTACTCCAGCTGGAAGCCGTTGCCTGCAAAGACTGGTTGACAAACAAGGTAGACCGTTCCGTAACAGGCAAGATTGCCCGCCAACAGTGCCAGGGCGAACTTCAGTTGCCGTTGAGCGACTGCGGTGTCGTAGCTTTGGATTATCGCGGCGAGAAAGGTATCGCAACATCTTTGGGACACGCTCCGCAGGCAGCGCTTGCCGACCCGGCGGCCGGTTCCATCCTCTCCGTCAGCGAGGCATTGACCAACCTGATTTGGGCTCCGCTTGCCGAAGGTCTGGACAGCGTATCCCTGTCGGCCAACTGGATGTGGCCTTGCCGCTCGCAAGAAGGCGAGGATGCGCGTCTCTATACAGCGGTAAAAGCATTGAGCGACTTCTGCTGCGCCCTGCAAATCAATGTTCCTACGGGTAAGGACTCTTTGTCCATGACACAGAAATATCCCGACGGCAGCAAGGTCATCGCTCCGGGTACGGTTATCGTATCTGCAGGCGGTGAGGTTTCGGATGTGAAGAAAGTGGTGTCTCCCGTACTCGTCAACGACGACAAGACCACCCTCTACCATATCGACTTCAGCTTCGACAAACTGAAACTGGGCGGTTCCGCCTTTGCGCAGTCACTGGGTAAAGTAGGCGACGAAGTGCCTTGCGTACAAGACGCCGAATACTTCCGCGACGCCTTCCTGGCCGTACAGGATTTAATCAACAAGGGACTTGTTCTTGCCGGACACGATATTTCAGCCGGCGGCCTCATCACTACGCTGCTCGAAATGTGCTTCGCCAATGTAGAGGGCGGTATGGAAATCAACCTCGACAAGATGAAGGAACAAGACCTCATCAAGATATTGTTTGCCGAGAATCCGGGTATCGTTATCCAAATCAGCGACAAGCGCAAGGAAGAGGTCAAGAAGATACTGGAAGATGCCGGTGTAGGCTATATCAAAATCGGTAAGCCGACCGATGAGCGCCACATCCTCGTAAGCAAGAACGATGCCACTTACCAATTCGGCATAGACTATATGCGCGATGTATGGTATTCTTCATCTTACCTGCTCGACCGCAAGCAATCCATGAACGGATGCGCCAAGAAGCGTTTCGAGAACTACAAGATGCAACCGTTGGATTTGGTATTCCTACCCGAATTCAAGGGTAAGCTTTCACAATACGGCCTTGACCCGGACCGTCGTACTCCGACCGGTATCCGTGCCGCCATCATCCGTGAAAAGGGAACCAACGGTGAACGCGAAATGGCGTACTCGCTCTACCTTGCCGGCTTCGATGTGAAAGACGTAACCATGACCGACCTTATCAGCGGACGTGAAACACTGGAAGACGTGAATATGGTAGTTTACTGCGGCGGTTTCTCCAATTCCGACGTACTGGGCTCCGCCAAAGGCTGGGCGGGCGCTTTCCTTTTCAACCCGAAAGCCAAAGAAGCGCTCGACAAGTTCTATGCACGCGAAGACACGCTGTCTCTCGGCGTATGCAACGGCTGCCAGCTGATGATGGAATTAGGCCTCATCACTCCCGACCACGAAAAGAAGGGAAAGATGCTGCATAACGATTCTCACAAATTCGAGTCAACCTTCATCGGCCTGACCATTCCTACCAACCGCAGCGTAATGTTCGGCTCTTTGAGCGGCAGCAAGCTCGGTATCTGGGTGGCGCACGGAGAAGGAAAGTTCTCACTGCCTTACGATGAGGATAAATACAATGTGGTGGCAAAATATACTTACGATGAGTATCCCGGCAATCCGAACGGTTCCGACTACTCCATCGCGGCCATAGCCAGCACCAACGGACGCCATTTGGCTATCATGCCTCACCTGGAACGCTCCATCTTCCCGTGGCAGAACGGCTACTATCCCCAAGACCGTGTACACAGCGACCAAGTTACTCCATGGATAGAAGCATTCGTCAACGCACGCAAGTGGGTGGAAGAAAAGACCCGGAAATGACAAAGCATCCAACCATAACGCGATAATAGAATAATGTGCCAAAGTTCCCGCCAATGCAGAATCTTTGGCACATTTCTTTTATTCCCCACCCTGTTCCGCCAACTTATCGCCTTCGTACTCTGTTTCTCTTTTTTTTGCACATCTCAAACATATTCACTACTTTTGTGTTAATATTAAGTCCCCCCAAACGTTTATCAAACTCAAATTCCAAAATTGGCTGATATGAAAAAGCATTTCTTTTTCTTTATTTTCCTGATATCATCCTTTTTAGCCGCTGCTCAGACATATAGGTACATCGGCGTAGAGGATGGTTTGAGTAACAGGCGGGTGTATGCTATTCAAAAAGGACCTAAAGGTTACATGTGGTTCCTCACGCACGACGGTATCGACCGTTACAACGGAAAGGAATTCAAACAATATAAACTTCTGGACGGCGAAGAAGAAATCAACTCCATGATGAACCTCAACTGGCTGTATTCGGACTCGCAAGGCAGATTATGGGAAATCGGCAAGCAAGGACGCGTTTTCCGCTACGAAAGCAAGCACGACCGTTTCCAACTGACATACAAGCTGCCCAAAAGCGAAACGGAAGGTTTACATACTCCCGTCAGCTATGGCTTTGTTGACGACAACAATACAATATGGCTCTGCAATCAAAGAAACATCTACCTATACGACAGCGACACGAAAAAGACCGTTACCATCAAGAATGAAATCAACGAGAGCATTACGGACATCGAACAGATAGATGCCACCCACTATTTCATAGGAACGGACGTAGGCGTACATTACGCCGAGCTGAAAAACGACATACTCGCGCTGAGCCCTTGCGAAAAGCTGGATACGCTAAGGTTGCAAATCAACGAGCTTTTCTTTCATAAAGGCAGCCGCAAAATCTTCATCGGAACTTTTCAAAAGGGGATTTATGTATACGACCTCAACCTTCACAAGGCATTTCATGTCAAGTCGGGTTTGATAGATGTCAGCATCAACCGGATTTGCACTTTCGGCGAGAATGAGATATTGATAGCGACAGACGGCGCGGGTGTCTACAAAATGAATGTGGATACCTATCAGTCCGAACCGTACATCGTGGCCGACTTCAACCGGTACAATGCCATGAACGGCAATACCATCTACGACATATACGTGGATGACGAGCAACGTATCTGGATGGCGAACTATCCCATCGGCATTACCGTACGCAACAACCGGTACAGCGATTACAAATGGATAAAGCATTCCATCGGCAATAAACAATCCCTCATCAACGACCAGGTAAACGCCATCATCGAAGACCACGAAGGCGATTTATGGTATGCCACCAATAACGGAATCAGCCTGTACGAGCACCGCACCCGGCAATGGTACTCCTTTATGAGCGTTTTCAATAAAGAACATGAGAACCAGAACCACACGTTCATATCCCTGTGCGAAGTCAGCCCCGGCATCATCTGGGCGGGCGGTTACAGCTCCGGCATCTACCAGATAGACAAGAAGAAACGCTCCGTCAGCTTTTTCACCCCCGCCCTATTCGGCGGTAAGACGATTCGCCCCGACAAATATATCCGTTCCATTACCAAGGACAGCGAAGGCTATATATGGTCGGGCGGTTACTACAACTTGAAGAAGATAGATTTCGAGCATCAGAAGATAGAATTGATTCCCGGACTGGAAGCCGTAACGGACATCAAGGAGAGAGACAAGGATTCCATATGGATAGGTACGGCCAACGGGCTGTATCTGCTGGAGAAAGCGACCGGTAAATACCGGTATATTACAATGCCGGTAGAGTCGTCCTATATATACTCCCTGTACCAAGACCCCAACGGACTGCTGTATATCGGAACAAACAACTCCGGTCTGCTCATATACGACCCCGTCCAGAAAAGCTTCGACCACTATCACAAGGATAACTGCGCACTTATCTCCAATAACATCTACATGATTCTGTCTGACGGGAAAGACGATATTCTGCTAAGCACCGAACAAGGGCTGAGCGGTTTCTATCCCAAAGAGAAGATTTTCCATAACTGGACCAAAGAACAAGGATTGCATTCCGACCACTTCAATGCCAGTTCGGGAACCCTGCGCAAGAATGGAAACGTCATTTTCGGAAGCACCGACGGCGCCATAGAATTTCCAAGAAACATGGTATTGCCCCGCGAGTACAGTTCGCGCATGATATTCAGCGACTTGCGCGTTTTCTACCAGACGGTATACCCCAAAGACGAAGGTTCGCCCCTGGTGCTGGACATTGACGAGACGAAAAGCCTGAAACTGAAATACAATCAGAATATATTCTCGCTTCAGGTTTCTTCCATCAACTACGACTATCCTTCCCTCATCCTGTATTCTTGGAAGCTGGAAGGGTTCTATGACGGCTGGAGCCGCCCCGGAGAGGAGAATATCATCCGCTTCACCAATCTGAACCCCGGTCAATACACCCTGCGCGTCCGCGCCATATCCAATGAAGACCGGCGCATCGTCCTGGAAGAACGCAGCATGGATATCATCATCGAGCAGCCCATCTGGCTCAGCATATGGGCGCTGCTGCTGTATGCGCTCATTCTTATAGCCCTTGCGAGCATCGCGCTGCGTATTATCGTGTTGCGCAAGCAACGAAAGATATCCGATGACAAGATTCGCTTCTTTGTCAACACGGCGCACGACATCCGTACTCCGCTGACGCTTATCAAAGCGCCACTGGAAGAGCTCAACGACCGTGAAACGCTGACCCAAGAAGGGACGGACAACCTCAGCACGGCGCTTCGCAATGTCAACGCCCTGCTACGTCTTACTACCAACCTCATCAACTTTGAACGGGCGGACACCTATTCGAACAATTTCTACGTATCCGAGTACGAGCTGGGAGCTTATATGAACGATACCATCAACGCTTTCCGCTCATACGCTTCCGTAAAGCACATCAACCTGACTTACGAAAGCAACTTCCGCTATCTGAACGTTTGGCTGGATAAGGACAAAATGGACTCTATTCTGAAGAACATCATATCCAACGCGCTGAAATATACGCCCGACGGCGGAAGCGTGCACGTATATGCCTGCGAAACAGAAGATACCTGGAGCGTAGAGGTCAGCGATACGGGCATCGGTATTCCGCTGGACGAGCAGAAGAAACTGTTCAAGATGCATTTCCGTGGCAGCAACGCCATCAACTCCAAAGTAACCGGCAGCGGAATCGGCTTACTTCTCGTATGGAAGCTCGTACATATACATAAAGGAAAGCTCAACTTTACCAGTACCGAAGGAAAAGGCTCCTGCATCAAAGTATCTTTCCCCAAAGGCGAGAAGCGCTACCGCAAGGCCATACACCGCCCCGTTCCCATGAAAGAGAAAGAACCGGAAAGGAGTAATGAGCTGGAGCAAATCACCGCTCCGAAGAAAGATACGCCGAACGCTCCTGCCACCAATGCGCCCATTGAAGGTTACGAACACGCCCAACAGAAAACCCAGGATGCCGATAACCGCCAGAAGATACTGGTAGTAGAGGATAACGACGAACTGAGGGAATACCTGCGGCGCACTCTGGCCGAGAACTACCACGTGCAGGTATGCTCCAACGGCAAATCGGCGCTTTACATCGTGAAAGAGTATTTCCCCGACCTGATTATATCGGACATCATGATGCCCGATATACGGGGTGATGAGCTGTGCCAGATTGTAAAGAACGACATCGACACCTCGCACATCCCCATTATCCTGCTGACAGCCCTCAATACGGACAAGAACATCATTGACGGACTGCAAACCGGAGCGGACGAATATGTCGTGAAACCGTTTAATATCGGAATCCTGCGCGCCACCATCGCCAATCTGCTCGCCAACCGCGCTTTACTGCGCCACAGATACGGCAATCTGGATTTGAACGACGATACCCACAATACGGAATGTATCAACTGTTCTACGGATTTGGACTGGAAATTCATTGCCAGCATCAAGAAGAACGTGGAGGACAATATGGACAATCCGAGCTTCACGATCGATGTGCTTTGTACCCTGCTCAACATGAGCCGTACCAGCTTCTACAACAAGCTAAAGGCGCTGACCGACCAGGCGCCGGGAGATTACGTCCGGCTGATCCGCCTGAAACGCGCCATGCAACTGCTGAAAGAACAGAAGTACACCATCACCGAAGTGGCCGAGATGACAGGGTTCAGCGATGCCAAATATTTCCGTGAAGTATTCAAGAAACACTTCAATGTAAGTCCGAGCCAATACGCCAAGGACGAAGGAAATATCGGTGAGGCCAAACAATAAACAGAGTTACAGTATTTACACATGATATGACGAATATATATATCGAAGCGTTTTCCATCTTCTTCAAAATCGGTGCATTCACCATCGGTGGCGGTTATGCCATGGTGCCATTGATTGAGGATGAAATCGTAACAAAGCGCCAATGGATAGCCAAAGAAGATTTTATAGACCTGCTCGCCATTTCCCAGTCGGCGCCGGGTATTCTCGCGGTCAACATATCCATATTCATAGGCTATCGCTTACGGGGAATACGGGGAAGCATCATCACGGCTTTGGGAACGATACTGCCCTCTTTTCTCATAATCCTTGCCATAGCCCTGTTCTTCCATAACTTCAAAGACAACGTTTACGTAGAGCGCATCTTCAAGGGCATCCGTCCGGCGGTTGTCGCGCTGATAGCCGCTCCGACTTTCAGTATGGCCAAATCCGCCAAAGTCAACCGCTACACGATATGGATTCCGGTTGTCTCGGCACTGCTTATCTGGTTATTGGGCTTCTCCCCTATCTGGATTATCATTGCCGCCGGCGTAGGAGGATACGTGTTCGGAAAGCTACGCTATCCGAAAGTGAAAAGTTGAAAGCCAAAGAGAACAGTATCCCCCCTAATCACTAATCACTAATCACTAACCACTAACCCTTAATCACTGCATTATGCTTTTCCTTCAACTATTCTATACATTCTTTAAAATCGGGCTTTTCGGTTTTGGCGGCGGATACGCCATGCTTTCCATGATACAGGGCGAAGTGGTCACCCGCTACGGTTGGCTGACACCGCAGGAGTTTACGGACATCGTGGCTATCAGTCAAATGACGCCCGGTCCCATCGGTATCAACTCGGCAACCTATGTAGGCTATACTACGATAGCCGAGCAATATGGCACAAGCATGGGCGTACTGGGTTCTTGCATAGCCACTTTCGCCGTAGTGCTGCCCTCGTTTATCCTGATGCTCACTATCAGCAAGTTCTTTCTGAAATATCAGAAGCACCCTTCGGTAGAGGCCGTATTCAGCGGACTTCGCCCGGCGGTGGTCGGACTGCTGGCATCGGCCGCGCTGGTTTTGATGAACGCGGAGAACTTCAGCTCGCCCGATGAAGACATGTACTCTTTTATAATCAGTATCATCATCTTCCTTGTAGCCTTCATCGGCACAAGAAAGTATAAGGCCAATCCCATACTGATGATTATAGCGTGCGGAATAGCAGGGCTGATACTTTATTAGCACAAGACAAAAGACGGCTATCGGTCAAGGCGGACGAATATCCCCGGAAGAAAATAAAATATGCCCGGAAGAAACGAATGTATCTTCCGGGCATATCCCATCTACGGCTGCCGTATCTTTTACAGCTTCACTTTCTTGCCTACCGACTTGGACTCGTTATGCAAACGGTCGAGCGCCGTAACCACATAACGGTATTTCGTCTTACCGTTCTCGTAAGGCAACTTATAGAAAGTATTGCGCGTAACGGCCACGATGCGCGAGGGGTCGTCGATATCCACCTTCTCCTTAGAGCCGAAACGATAGACAACATACTGTACCGGACGGTTCATTTCATCCTTGAACTTCGGCGCAGTCCAGAAAAGGATGTAGCCGTCGGCCGTCCACACCGGTTTTACCTTACGCACCTTGTCGGGCGCTTCATTATCCATAAAGTCAAACACAGGCGGCAAAGCCGGATATTTATGATATTCGGCAACCAGTGCATCCCGATACTTGCCGGCATTCTCCACTACCGCGCTGGCAGGCCACTGGCAACTACCGCCGATAGTTTGATACGCACGCTGCAAAGCCATCTTGCGGGGAAGCTGATTGATAGAGGAATTCTTCGGGTCGGCATTCTGTACCGTATTCATTACGGACTGGCCGATGAACAGGGGACGGTTCTCCGTATGCTTCGCCCACCATTTCACCAATGTCTCATAATCGGCTGCCGGATGTCCTATCTGCCAGTATATCTGCGGTATGTTATAATCTATCCAGCCCTTGCGCGCCCACAGAAGCACATCGGCATACAAATCATCGTAGTTCTGCAATCCGTTCGTATCGCTGCCCAACGGGTCGCTGCTCTGGTTGCGATAGATACCGAAAGGACTTACTCCGAACTTCACCCAGGGCTTCAGTCCGCGAACCGTTTCATGTATCTTCTGAATCAGAATATCCACGTTGCTGCGGCGCCAGTCGGCCTTATTGCCGAAGCCGCCACCATAGCGCGCAAAGCTCGCGTCATCCGGAAAGTCCTTTCCTTTGATGGGATAAGGATAGAAATAATCGTCCATGTGAATGGCATCCACATCATAGCGCGACACGATGTCGGTTATCACCTTACAGATATGGTTGCGGCTTTCGGGCAATGCCGGGTCGAAGTACAACTGATCGCCGTACGTCACAAACCACTCCGGATGCGAATTATAAACATGAATGGGAGAAAGCTCGTTCTTCAACGAAGTCTTTACCCGATAGGGATTAATCCAGGCATGAAACTCCATACCCCGCTTATGGCATTCTTCAATCATAAACTGCATAGGGTCCCAGTAAGGTTCCGGCGCTTTGCCCTGTACTCCGGTCAGGAAGCGGCTCCACGGTTCGTACTGCGAAGCATACAACGCATCGGCTTCGGGACGTACCTGGAAGATAATGGCGTTGATGCCCGCGCCCTGCAAGGAGTTCAACTGGTTTATCAAAGTCTGCTTCAGCTTGTCGGTGGGCACACCGCGAAACTGTCCGTTCACCGCCTGAATCCACGCGGCACGGAATTCACGTTTGGGATAGACGGTAGACGTTTGCTGCGCCTGCATGGTCAAAGTCAGCACACACAACAATACTGGCAAGAGGAGATTTCTAAGTTTCATTTTGTTCTTTTTAAATATTGCATGGCAAAGATAATGATTATCTTTGTACCCCAATTCATTTTCAACAGTCTATGACAAAAAATACATCTATCACCATAAAGGGAGCCCGCGTCAACAACCTGAAGAACATCGACGTAGAGATACCCCGCAACAAACTGGTCGTCATCACCGGACTGTCCGGCTCCGGTAAATCCTCACTCGCGTTCGACACGCTCTATGCCGAGGGGCAGCGCCGCTACGTGGAGAGCCTCAGCAGCTATGCCCGCCAGTTTCTGGGACGTATGAGCAAGCCCGAATGTGATTTCATCAAAGGCATCCCTCCCGCTATCGCCATCGAGCAGAAAGTAAGCAGCCGCAACCCCCGCTCCACCGTAGGAACCTCTACCGAGATTTACGAATACCTGCGCCTGCTCTATGCCCGTGTGGGACGGACATTCAGCCCGGTCAGCGGACAAGAGGTAAAGAAACATTCCACCGAGGACATCGTGAACTGCATGCTGGAGCAGCCCGAGGGAACACGCTACACCGTGCTCACCCCGATATTACTTCGTGAAGGACGTACTTTGCAGCAGCAACTGGAAATAGACATGAAGCAGGGCTTCAACCGTCTGGAAGTAAACGGAGAGATGGTACGCATCGACGAGTACCGCCCCAAAGACGGCGATACCGTATTCCTCTTGGTAGACCGCATGACGGTTTCCGGCGACAAAGATGCCATCAGCCGCCTTACCGACTCTGCCGAAACCGCCATGTACGAGGGTGACGGAGCCTGCCTGCTCCGTTTCTACCAACCGGACGGCACGACCAGCCTCTACCGTTTCAGCACCAAATTCGAGGCGGACGGCATCACGTTTGAAGAGCCCAACGACCAAATGTTCTCGTTCAACTCCCCCATCGGGGCATGTCCGGAATGCGAAGGCTTCGGACGTGTCATTGGCATCGATGAGCATCTTGTTGTCCCCAACCGCTCCCTCTCCGTATACGACGGCGCCGTAGTGTGCTGGCGCGGAGAGAAAATGGGCGAATGGAAAGACATGGTGGTACGCGGCGCGGAGAAAGCCGGCTTCCCCATTTTCACGCCCTATTACGAACTGACGGACGGGCAACGCCGCATGCTGTGGGAAGGAACCCGCTACTTCGAGGGCATCAACGCCTTCTTCAAGATGTTGCAGGAGAACCAGTACAAGATACAGTACCGTGTAATGCTGGCGCGTTATCGCGGTAAAACCCTTTGCCCCAAATGCCACGGCACCAGGCTGAAGCCCGAAGCCGGTTATGTAAGGGTGGGCGGACGCAGCATCTCCGAGCTGGTAGACCTGCCCATCACCGAACTGAAAGTCTTTTTCGACAACCTGAAGCTGGATAAGCACGATACCGACGTAGCCCGCCGCATCCTTATAGAAATCAACAACCGCATCCGCTTCCTGCTGGACGTAGGCCTGGGATACCTCACACTGAACCGCCTCAGCAACTCGCTGTCCGGCGGCGAAAGCCAGCGTATCAATCTGGCGACTTCTCTGGGAAGCAGCCTGGTGGGCAGTCTCTACATCCTGGACGAACCGAGTATCGGACTTCACAGCCGCGATACGGACAAGCTGATACACGTCTTGCGCCAACTGCAACAACTGGGCAATACGGTGGTCGTAGTGGAACATGATGAAGAAATCATCCGCGCCGCCGATTACATCATCGACATCGGCCCCAAGGCCGGACGTCTGGGTGGCGAAGTTGTCTATTGCGGAGACATGAAAGACTTGCAAAAAGACAGCAACAGCTACACCGTGCGTTATCTGCTGGGTGAAGAAACCATTCCCGTGCCCGAAAGCCGCCGCCCGTGGAACCAGTATATCGAAATCACAGGAGCCCGCGAGAACAATCTGAAAGGCGTGGACGTGCGCTTCCCGCTTAACGTAATGACGGTAGTCACCGGCGTATCGGGTTCGGGCAAGAGTACGTTGGTGCGCGACATCTTCTTCCGCGCCCTCAAACGCGAGCTGGACGAATGCAGCGACCGTCCGGGCGAGTTCGCCTCTATCGGCGGAGACTTGAAGGAGCTGCGCAATGTGGAGTTTGTAGACCAGAACCCTATCGGAAAATCCTCGCGTTCCAACCCCGTGACCTACATCAAGGCTTACGATGAAATCCGCAAATTATGGGCGGAACAACCTCTTGCCAAGCAGATGGGATACACCGCCGGTCATTTCAGCTTCAACAGCGAGGGTGGCCGTTGCGAGGAGTGCAAGGGCGAAGGAACCATCACCGTAGAGATGCAGTTCATGGCCGACCTTGTGCTGGAGTGCGAATCCTGCCACGGCAAACGCTTCAAGTCGGATACGCTGGAAGTGAAGTTCCACGATGTCAACATCTACGATGTACTGGAAATGACCGTCAACCAAGCCATCGAATTCTTCACCGGGCACGGACAGAAGAAAATCGTGAAGCGCCTGCAACCGCTGCAAGATGTCGGACTGGGGTACATCAAACTCGGCCAGTCGTCCTCTACCCTCTCCGGCGGTGAGAACCAGCGTGTAAAACTGGCATACTACCTCAGCATGGAGAAAGCCGACCCGACGCTCTTCATCTTCGACGAGCCTACCACCGGTCTGCACTTCCACGACATCCGCAAATTACTGGAAGCCTTTGACGCGCTGATACGCCGCGGCCATTCCATCGTCATCATCGAGCACAATATGGACGTAGTGAAGTGCGCCGACCATGTTATCGACCTCGGTCCCGAAGGCGGAGACAAAGGCGGCTACATCGTGGCAACGGGCACGCCGGAAGAAGTAGCGGCCTGTGCGGCAAGCTACACCGGGCAGTTCCTGAAAGAAAAGCTGCTATAAATCAACCGCATAATCCAGTCAGAATCGTCTCGTGAGATAAACAAATCCATCTCACGGGACGTTTTTTTTCATCCCATGAGACAAAAAAAATCGTCCCCTAAGACAAAAACAATCATCTTAGGAGACGAAATCAACTATCGTGTAAAAGGCCTTTCCGTCCTCTTAGAAGTAGAAACCGAATCCCACTTTCAGTCCGAATTCCGAACGGTCTTTATTTATATCCCAATAAACGGCAGGTTCAATGGTTACCGTACGCGACAGGAAGAACGCGTAACCGCCTTCCAAGCCGAAGCCGAAACGGGTTTTGTCACCGCCGTCCCAGTTATAACGGTTCAGGTTGACGTCAGCTCCGAGGAAAACGCCTACTTTGTCGATATAATAACGTCCGCCCACACCCAGGGTATAGACATCCGTCCCGCCGCCTTGCCACTTGGCGCCGGCATCTATCAACAGGGCTACATTATCCATCAAAAACGCACCGCCTTTGGCTTCAAGGCCGAAATGCGCTTTGTCCGTTTCCGTATTATAAGAAAGGTTGAGTCCGGTAATGGACGGATTTACGAACCATTTTCCTTTTTCAAACTGCGCGTGGGCAGCCACAGTGCCAATAAGCAGGCATACGAGTAATGCAAGTCTTCTCATCTTGTTTTTATTTTTGAGTGAATAATTATTTTCGTTCTGTTCTATCTTCTTCACGGCGCTTCCGTTGCAGCTCTTCTTTCTTACGGAGCACCAGCCACAGTACAAGCACGATGACATACGAAGCGATTACGGTGATATACTTCTCCGTATCGCTGATTTCCGTATTGCGCGGCAGGAAATACGCCGCGGTGGCAGAAACATAAATAAGCAAGGCTACGGTCAGCCCGGTAGATTTCTTGAATTTCTTCATCAGTCAAAGAGTTTTAGTCTGTTTGTTTTTCCATACGACGAACCACACCAACGCGATCACGACACCGGCTATCCCTATACCGTAGGCCACCGGATGCGACAGGCCGAAACCCTCGGGCGCTATGCAGATATAGGTCGTACAAACGCAGGTCATGAAGAAGGCAGGTATCAGCGTCAGGAAATATTGCTTCTTCGCGCGAACCAGATATACCGTGACAGCCCATAAGGTAAAGACGGACAAGGTCTGGTTGGCCCATGCAAAGTAACGCCATATCATATCGAAACCGTCTTTATCGCGCAGGCTGTACAGCAGCAATCCGATAGCCGCCAAAAACATCGGTACGCAGATATATAAACGACGGCGCATCGATTTTTGTTCCATACCCAGGAAATCAGCGACGATAAGTCGCGCCGAACGGAAAGCGGTATCTCCGCTGGTAATGGGAGCGGCAATCACCCCCAACACAGCCAGTACACCGCCGACGGTTCCCAACCAGTTCTTCGTAATGGCATCCACGATAACGGCGGCATTCGTCTCCTCCATTCCGTTTTCGTGGAAGAAATAAGTAGCGGCCGCAGCCCAGATAAGAGCTACGATACCCTCGGTAATCATGGCTCCGTAGAATACGGGACGGCCATGACGCTCGCTCGTCATGCAACGTGCCATCAACGGGCTTTGCGTAGCATGAAAACCGCTGATTGCGCCGCATGCGATGCTGACGAACATAATGGGAAATATAGGCAGCGCGGAAGCATCGGGATTGGTGTTCTGCAACCCGTCCCACACTTCCGGCAATGCCGGATGATTCACGTAGAGCATTACCAAGATGCCCACCGCCATAAACAACAGCGCGATGGCGAATAGCGGATATATCTTGCCGATTATCTTATCCACCGGCAGCAGCGTGGCAAGCACATAATAGATAAAGACCACTACAATCCAGAAAGTGGTATCCAGCGTTTCCGGCGTCAGGCTGGCGAGCAGTCCGGCAGGCCCCGCCACAAAAACCGCTCCTACGAGTATCATCAGGATAACGGTAAATCCGCGCATCACCTGCTTGGTGGTCACGCCCAGATAGCGGCCTATAATCTCCGGCAGGCTCTCGCCGTCGTGACGCAACGAAAGCATTCCCGCGAAATAGTCGTGCACCGCCCCGGCAAAGATACTTCCGAACACTATCCACAGGTAGGATGCCGAACCGAACTTGGCTCCCATGATTGCGCCGAAAATCGGACCCAAGCCTGCAATGTTCAAAAATTGTATCATAAAGATTTTCCACGTAGGCAGCGGGATATAGTCCACCCCGTCGGCTTTCGTAAGAGCGGGCGTCTTACGGTCGTCCGGTCCGAATACGTGTTCTATAAAGCGTCCGTAGATGAAATAGCCTGCAATCAGCGCCAGCAGGCAAAGCGTAAATGTAATCATGGCGTGCTAATGTTTAACGTATATGCTGAATGTTAATGTATTTTATGTATGCAAATGTAACAGTTTCCAACTAAACTACGCAAATTTATCAAGCGATTTACTTATCTTCGCCGTGAAATATAACAGAAATAAAGAAGTAAATGTGAATTTACTCAAAACCAAGATAGCATTATGAAGAGATTAAACCTTATACTATTATATATCTTTTGTCTTCTCCCCCTTGCCGCCCAGCGCCCGCCCAAGCATGAGGTACGCGCCGCATGGGTCACTGCCGTTTACGGACTGGACTGGCCCCGTACCCGCGCCACCACTCCCGAAGGTATCCGCAAGCAACAGGCCGAGCTCATAGAAATACTGGACAAACTGAAAGCCGCCAACTTCAACACCGTACTGTTTCAAACCCGTACCCGTGGCGACGTACTCTATAAATCCGCAATCGAGCCCTACAACTCCATTCTGACAGGGAAAGTCGGCGGCAACCCCGGTTACGACCCGCTTGCCTTCGCCGTAGCCGAGTGCCATAAACGCGGTATGGAATGCCATGCCTGGATGGTAACCATTCCTTTGGGCAACCGCAAGCATGTCGCCGCTCTCGGCAAGGAGTCGGTCACCAAACGCAAACCGGCTATCTGCGTACCTTACAAACGCGAATACTTTCTCAATCCCGGACACCCTCAGACCAAAGAATACCTGATGAGCCTCGTCCGTGAAGTCGTGGAACGTTACGATGTGGATGGCGTACATTTCGATTACCTGCGTTACCCCGAGCATGCCTTGCGCTTCTCCGACAGCTATACCTATAAGAAATACGGAAACGGACGCGACCTCGCGCAATGGCGGCGGGACAATATCACCGAAATAGTCCGCTATCTCTATAAGGGCGTCAAGGCGCTGAAGCCCTGGGTGAAAGTCAGCACCTGCCCCGTGGGCAAGTACCGCGATACCTCCCGTTATCCGTCGCGCGGCTGGAACGCTTTCCACACCGTCTACCAAGATGTGCAAGGCTGGCTGGGCGAAGGCATACAAGACCAGGTCTATCCCATGATGTATTTCCGCGGCAACGGCTTCTATCCTTTCGCCCTCGACTGGCAGGAACAAAGCAACGGCCGGCAGATTATTCCCGGCCTGGGCATCTACTTCCTCGACCCAAGTGAAGGCAACTGGACGGTGGACGAAGTGGAACGGCAACTAAACTTCACCCGTGCGCACGGTCTGGCAGGCGAAGGCCACTACCGCGTGAAGTACCTGATGGACAATACGCAGGGACTGTACGACATACTTGAAGAAAACTACTACACCGCCCCCGCCCTGCAACCCGCCCTGCCGTGGATAGACAATGTGCCGCCAACCGCCCCCACGCGACTCAATGTCGAGAAACCGGCCGAAGGATATTGGAGAATCACCTGGCAACCCGCCACAGACAACGACAAGCGGAATGCGCCGACGTATGTAATCTACGGTTCCGACACCTATCCCGTGGATACCTCCGACCCTGAGAACATAGTGGCGCAACGCATACAGGGAACGGAATACATATATGCTCCCATCCGTCCCTGGACTGCCCGGAAATATTTTGCGGTTACCGCCGTAGACCGTTGCGGCAACGAAAGCCCCGCCTGCCGATAGAAAAGCAAAGGCAATACGTTTATAATCCCGGATTTGTTATTGACAGCGGGAATCAGAGCCGGACATACGCTCTATAACAATTTTTACCCGTAACCGGAACCAACGGCAGATACCCGGAAAGAAGCCTGCCGTTCTCCACAATCAACGGATAATTCCGCATATCCTGTTCGTGCCGCGCACGCAACGCTCCGTTATCGGGAACGTATTCAACCGTGAAACATCCCTTGCTGCCGGGAACCGCAAACCTATCGTAAAACAAGCGGGCGACGACACCCATATTCATACGCATATTTATCTCCACGCAAGGGTGTACAAGGTATTTGTTCTCCTTGTCTTGCCGGCAAATCATCATGTCTACGCCCAGATAGCCGGTATAGGTATACCCATAGACCGAAGCCAATTCCGTACGGAGAGCTTCACGAATGCGCTCCAGCTTCTCAAGAGGCAAATAGCGTGCAATAATCTCTTCTATCTGCCCGTCCGATGCAAGCAGATTGCCGGTATATGCGCCGTGCTCGTTGGTGGAAAACATGGAACAGCCCGCAAAGCGTACCCCGCCACACCCGTCGGAATAAAATTCAAGGGCGAAATCTTCCACCTTATTATATATAGGCTCCGCCGTAAGGCAACCTTGCTCTCTCAAAATACGTTCACACCAATTGGAAACGGGCTTCGTAAATCCGTGCAGGCACCAGTTCAGACCCTTTCCGCTACCGGACCAGGGTACTTTAAGCAAACAGGCGTGCATTGTATTGACTATGCGTTCGCAATCCTCGATATTGTTCACAAGAGTATGTTCGCCACAGGTGTATCCGGGATAACGCCCCGTCATGCGCCGCGTCATCTCCACGGCCTGAATACGGGAAGAAAGCGACCGGTAGTCCGCAAGAAGCTGAGGGGAAGGCAGTTTGTCTTCATTGACGCCCCTCTTCAAGAGATATTTGCGAATGGAAGGATTCCATCCCCACGGCACAATCGAGGCTTCGGCATAGTCGGGCAATTCAGGCTCGGTGGCCAGTTGCACCCGCAACCCGAAAAGTTCCCGCATCCTCCGCAAAAAATCCGCATTGTAGGCGGAAGGCGCCAGCACCGCACTGTCCGGAGCGGCATACCATATCGGCAGCAAAGCCATGTCCTGCGCCATACGGCGGGCCGAAGCCGGGGCTATGTAGTTCGCCTCGTTATTGGCAAGCGCAAGGTCTGAATCCGGATTGAAAAGATATAGTTTCATTGATTATAGTTCATAATTATTCGGAACTGCAAACTTACAGAGAAAAAGAACAGCATACAAATATATAAAACTTAACTATGGACAAGATATTTTGCTATCTCTACTTTGCAATTCTATAAAAAAGGTGTATATTTGTCGCCCGATAAACCGAATTTAAAGCATGGAAGCATTTTACCGAACACACGCTTATCTGGTAGAGCATACGAATGCCCCCGTTCGCCGCGACCTCATGGACGAGATTGACTGGAACGACCGTCTTATCGGTATCAAAGGCACTCGTGGGGTAGGTAAAACCACATTCCTGCTGCAATACGCCAAAGAGAAATTCGGTACCGACCGTTCCTGCCTCTTCATCAACATGAATAACTTCTACTTCTCCGGTCACAGCATCGTGGACTTCGCTTACGAATTTCAACGCCGCGGCGGAAAAGTACTGTTGATAGACCAAGTATTCAAGCATCCGGACTGGAGCAAGGAACTGCGCCTGTGCTACGACCGCTTTCCCAATCTGAAGATTGTCTTTACCGGTTCGTCCGTGATGCGCCTGAAAGAGGAGAACCTGGAACTGCGGGACATCGTAAAAAGTTATAACCTGCGCGGCTTCTCTTTCCGCGAGTACCTGAACCTGCAAACAGGCATGAAGTTCCGCTGCTACTCGCTGGAAGAAATACTGAGCAACCACGAGCAGATAGCCAAAGGCATTCTTTCCAAAGTGCGCCCGCTGGACTATTTCCAAGATTATATGCACCACGGCTTCTATCCTTTCTTCCTCGAAAAGCGTAATTTCTCGGAGAATCTGTTGAAGACGATGAACATGATGGTGGAAGTAGATATTCTTCTTATTAAACAAATAGAGCTGAAATATCTCTCCAAGATAAAAAAATTACTATATTTGTTGGCCGTGGACGGACCGAAAGCGCCCAACGTAAGCCAACTGGCCAACGACATACAGACATCCAGAGCCACAGTGATGAATTACATCAAGTATCTGGCAGATGCACGACTTATCAACATGGTGTACCCGAAAGGAGAGGAATTCCCCAAAAAGCCGTCGAAGATAATGATGCACAACTCCAATCTGATGTACTCCATCTATCCCGTAAAGGTGGAAGAACAGGATGTACTGGAAACGTTCTTTGTAAACACAATGTGGAAAGACCACAAAGTGAACAAAGGCGACAAGAACATTTCGTTCATGGTGGACGAAGTGATGCCTTTCAAGATTTGTCAGGAAGGCGTGAGGATTAAAAACAATCCGGGAGTGACGTACGCATTGCACAAGGCGGAGATAGGCCGAGGCAATCAAATACCGCTCTGGTTGTTCGGTTTCCTGTATTAGGATTTACAGACAAAGAGATTTTTTTACTTAATAAATTCAATTTAGTTATGACTAAACAGAAGAAATTCATTACTTGTGATGGTAATCAGGCTGCAGCGCATATCTCGTATATGTTCTCGGAAGTAGCCGCCATCTATCCTATCACTCCCTCTTCTACGATGGCTGAATACGTAGACGAATGGGCTGCCGCAGGTCGCAAAAATATCTTCGGCGAAACAGTATTGGTACAGGAAATGCAATCCGAAGGTGGTGCTGCCGGTGCCGTTCACGGTTCTTTGCAGGCAGGTGCGCTGACTACCACGTACACCGCTTCACAAGGTTTGTTGCTGATGATACCGAATATGTACAAGATTGCCGGTGAATTCCTGCCTTGCGTATTCCACGTATCCGCACGTACTTTGGCAAGCCATGCACTGTGTATCTTCGGTGACCACCAGGACGTAATGTCTGCACGTCAGACAGGTTTCGCCATGTTGGCCGAAGGTTCTGTACAGGAAGTTATGGACTTGGCAGGTGTTGCCCACCTGGCTACCATCAAGTCTCGCGTTCCGTTCATGAACTTCTTCGACGGTTTCCGTACTTCCCACGAAATCCAGAAGATCGAAATGTTGGAAAACGACGACCTCGCTCCGCTTATCGATCAGGAAGCCTTGGCTGAATTCCGTGCACGCGCACTGAACCCGATGAACCCGGTTGCCCGTGGTATGGCCGAAAACCCCGACCACTTCTTCCAACACCGTGAATCCTGCAACAACTACTACGAGGCTGTTCCCGCTATCGTTGAGGAATACATGAACGAGATTTCCAAAATCACAGGCCGCAAGTACGGTTTGTTCGATTACTACGGTGCAGAAGATGCAGAACGCGTTATCATCGCCATGGGTTCTGTAACGGAAGCTGCCCGCGAAGCTATCGACCACCTCGTTGCCAATGGCGAAAAGGTTGGTTTGGTTGCCGTTCACTTGTATCGTCCGTTCTCTGCCAAGCACTTCCTTGCCGCCGTTCCCAAAACTGCCAAGAAGATTGCCGTACTCGACCGTACGAAAGAACCGGGCGCTAACGGCGAACCGTTGTATCTCGATGTAAAAGACTGCTTCTACGGTGCGGAAAACGCTCCGGTTATCGTAGGCGGCCGTTACGGTTTGGGTTCTAAGGACACTACTCCTGCACAAATCATCGCGGTTTACAAGAACCTGGCCATGCCGATGCCGAAGAACCACTTCACTATCGGTATTGTGGACGACGTTACTTTCACTTCTCTTCCTCAGGAAGAAGAAATCGCATTGGGCGGCGAAGGTATGTTCGAAGCTAAGTTCTACGGTTTGGGTGCTGACGGTACAGTAGGCGCCAACAAGAACTCCGTAAAGATTATCGGTGACAACACCGACAAGCACTGCCAGGCTTACTTCTCTTACGACTCCAAGAAATCAGGCGGTTTCACTTGTTCTCACCTGCGTTTCGGCGATACTCCGATCCGCTCCACATATTTGGTAAATACTCCGAACTTTGTGGCTTGCCACGTTCAGGCTTACCTGCACATGTACGATGTAACCCGTGGTCTGCGCAAGAACGGCTCATTCTTGCTGAATACCATCTGGGAAGGTGAAGAGTTGGCTAAGAACCTGCCCAACAAGGTGAAGAAATACTTCGCGCAGAACAATATCTCTGTTTACTATATCAACGCAACTCAGATTGCACAGGAAATCGGTTTGGGCAACCGTACCAATACCATTCTCCAGTCCGCATTCTTCCGTATCACAGGTGTAATTCCCGTAGAACAGGCTGTTGAGCAGATGAAGAAATTCATCGTTAAGTCTTACGGCAAGAAGGGTGAAGACGTAGTGAACAAGAACTACGCTGCCGTTGACCGTGGTGGCGAATACAAGCAGCTCGCCGTTGACCCGGCTTGGGCTAACCTCGCTGACGACGCCAAAGCAGAAAACAACGACCCTGCATTCATCAACGAAGTGGTTCGTCCTATCAACGCACAGGACGGCGACTTGCTGAAAGTATCTGCGTTCAAGGGTATCGAAGACGGTACTTGGGAACAAGGTACGGCTAAGTACGAAAAACGCGGTGTGGCAGCTTTCGTTCCTGAATGGAATCCTGAAAACTGTATCCAGTGTAACAAGTGTGCTTACGTTTGTCCTCACGCTTCTATCCGTCCGTTCGTTCTCGACGCTGAAGAGCAGAAGGGCGCTGAGTTCGCCCAGCTGAAAGCTGTCGGCAAGGTATTCGACGGTATGACATTCCGTATCCAGGTTGACGTTCTCGACTGTCTGGGCTGCGGTAACTGTGCCGATGTTTGTCCGGGCAACCCGAAGAAGGGTGGCAAGGCTCTTACCATGAAGCATCTTGAAAGCCAACTGGCAGAAGCTGCCAACTGGACTTACTGCGCAGAAAACGTGAAGAGCAAACAACACCTGGTTGACATCAAGGCTAATGTTAAGAACTCTCAGTTCGCAACTCCGTTGTTCGAGTTCTCCGGCGCTTGTTCAGGTTGTGGTGAAACTCCGTATGTGAAACTGATTTCTCAGTTGTTCGGTGACCGTGAAATGGTTGCTAACGCTACCGGATGTTCTTCCATCTACTCAGGTTCTGTTCCTTCCACTCCTTATACCAAGAACGAAAAGGGTCATGGTCCCGCTTGGGCTAACTCACTGTTCGAAGACTTCTGCGAATTCGGTCTGGGTATGGAGCTCGCTAACGAAAAGATGCGTGCACGTATCGTGAAGGCTATGGAAGAAGCTATCGCGGCAGAAGGTACTCCGGCTGAATACAAAGAAGTATTCCAGGCTTGGATTGAGAACATGTACGATGCGGACAAGACTAAGGAATTGGCTGAAAAGATCATTCCTATGGTAGAAGCTGCCAAAGACAAATGCGACAACTGCAAGACTATCGCAGGTCTGTCTCAATATCTGGTTAAACGCAGCCAGTGGATCATCGGTGGTGACGGTGCTTCTTACGATATCGGTTACGGCGGTCTCGACCATGTAATCGCAAGCGGTAAGGACGTTAACATCCTCGTTCTGGATACTGAGGTTTATTCCAATACCGGCGGTCAGTCTTCTAAAGCTACTCCGGTAGGCGCTATCGCTAAGTTTGCCGCTGCAGGTAAGCGCGTGCGCAAGAAAGACCTCGGTCTGATGGCTACCACTTACGGTTATGTATATGTTGCTCAAATCGCTATGGGCGCCGACCAGGCTCAGACTTTGAAGGCTATCCGCGAAGCAGAAGCATATCCCGGTCCGTCACTCATCATCGCTTACGCTCCGTGTATCAACCACGGTTTGAAGGCAGGTATGGGTAAGAGCCAGGCTGAAGAAGAAAAAGCCGTTAAGTGCGGTTACTGGCACTTGTGGCGTTATAACCCGGCTCTGGAAGCTGAAGGTAAGAATCCGTTCACGCTGGATAGCAAAGAACCGGATTGGACAGGCTTCCAAGACTTCTTGAAGGGTGAAGTTCGTTACGCATCCGTAATGAAACAATATCCGCAGGAAGCCGACGAGCTGTTCAAAGCTGCTGAAGAAAACGCTAAATGGCGTTACAACAGCTACAAGCGTCTTTCTAAAGAAAACTGGGGCGCTGAAGTTGCCGAATAATTTCAGATACTGAAATAATACACTAAAATAGAGACTGCTCCGTGAACCGGACGCAGTCTCTATTTGTTTACAAAAGAAAGAAAATAGTATGATCGGATTTATTATTTGGATAATCGGCGTCATCCTGACAATCAGGGCGGCAATGGAAATATGGCGATGGAGAGGCATCGCTACCGAAAAGAGGTTGGTAGCAATCATCCTCGTGATACTGACCAGCTGGATCGGCTTGGCCGTATATTACTTCTGGGGCAGGGATAATTTGCCGCAAATGCTGAAATGAAAGACAATACGATAACTGAAATTCGTTTTGCCGGCGGGCTATGTCATCCTTTGCGTTTTAGGAAATCGGTAGGGCTTTCACCGAACTGTTCCTTATAGCATTTCGTAAAATAAGACGGTGATGAGAAGCCTACTTCATAAGCAACCTCGGCGATAGTCATATCGGAAGCGGCAAGCAAAGAAGCGGCTTTCTTCAAGCGCATCTGGCGCAACAGTTCATTGGGAGAATAGTTGGTAAGCGACTTTAGTTTGCGGTAAAGCTGTACGCGGCTCATTCCCATATCACGTCCCAAATCTTCAACATTCAGTTCCGGGTCTTTCATCTTCTCGCCCACCAAAACCTTGAAACGGGTAACAAAATCTTTATCAAGCTCGCTGATAGATTCTTTCTCTATCGACCGGCTGTCACCGAAGAATTGTTTCAACTGTCTGTGGTTCGTAATAAGATTCCTGATGCGCGAGAGCAGCAGTTGCGAGTTGAAAGGCTTGGATATATAAGAATCCGCACCGCCTTCATAACCCTGTATACGCTGTTCGTCGAGCGAACAGGCAGTCAGCAGGATAACCGGGATATGACAAGTCTGCAATTCCCCTTTCAGACGACGGCAACATTCCAGACCGTCCATACCGGGCATCATGACATCAGATATAATCACATCGGGCACATATTTCATGGCAAGACGGATGCCTGCCGCGCCGTCCGCCGCATCCAGTACGCGATATTCCTTGGAAAGCAAAGCCTTGACATAATGGCGTATATCGGCATTATCATCAATGACAAGCACCGTCGGACAATCATCCTCCGTCATCCCCTCTTCTGTCGGAATATCCGCATCTACCAATGTGGACGCAATATCTTTCTCATCGGCAGGCAAGGTCGGTACGGCGGGATGATACTGCGACACATCCCGTTTCGGGAGAGTGACGGTGAAAGTAGTTCCTTTCTCATTGCTGTGCGCCATGATATTACCGCCATGCATTTCCACAAAAGCACGCACCAAGGCGAGACCGATACCCGTACCGGCCTGATGGCCGCCTACCTGATAGAAACGTTCAAAAATAGCCTCGACATCAGTGGTGGAAATATAGCTGCCCGAATTGAATACCGACAACCGGAAGTGACGGTCTTCCGCTTCGAGGCGTACCACAATCTTTCCATTCTCCTGTGTGTACTTCACCGCATTGGAAAGAAGATTGAAATAAATGCGTTCCATTTTCTCGGCATCCGCCAGCATCCGATAGTCTACACCGGGAGCAGGTTCAAAGCTGAAAGCGATATGCTTTTTAAGCAGAGCCACACGGAACGAATCATTCCACCCCTCAAAGCTGTTCAGTAAATCAAAGGGTTCGAGATGCAGTTCCATACGCCCGTTCTCGACTTTGCGGAAATCAAGAATCTGATTGACAAGGCGCAAAAGAATATGTACATTCTTCTTCATCAGCTCCAACAGTTGGTGCGATTGTTCACTGATAGAGCGGTCGGCAAGAAGTTGGTCTACGGGGTCTGCAATCAGGGTCAACGGCGTACGGAAATCGTGGGAAACGTTGGTGAAGAATACCAGTTTGGCATGCGTGGCGGCCTCCAGTTCACGAGAGAGCCGTTCCAACTGGTCTTTCTGCTGTTCCAGCTGGTCTCTTTGTTGTTCCAGTTGTTCCTTCCGAAGGGAAAGCTCACGGTTCAGCCTATTCTTTGTACGCAAGGAAAGATAAACGGCAACCAGTAACCCCACGACCAACAGAAGCACCAGCAGGCTGCCATACAAAACGACTTGCTGCGTGGCATAGCGTGTCAGATACTGATTGATTTTTCCATTCAAGGTTTCAATCTTCTCATCGAGTGAACTGATATGGGCAGTCTGCATCTTCATGATAAGCGCATTATCACGGTCTACCACCGAAGTATTCAGAATCGTTTCGCGGGGGAAGTCCCGTTTATTCAGAATATCCATCGCGATCTGCATGACACGGTCACCGCCTGTGGGATAGATAAATGTGGCATCCAATTCGCCCGAAAGTACCTGTTCCACCCCGTAGCCCTCACCGGGAATGGCATCCGTACCGACAAAACGCATCTCCTTTTCCCTTTTCCGGCGCATGGCGGCCGCATATGCTCCGGCAGCCATACGGTCGTTTTGGGCATAGACGACATCTATTTCCGGAAAACGGTCGAGCAAAGTATCCATTCTCTCTTCTGCCCGCGAACGCAACCAAGCACCGTCTTCTTTTGCCAGCAGCCGAATGTCCGGACAAGCGGATATGACACTCATAAATCCTTCATGCCGGTCTATGGCAGGAGTAGAACCCGCCAATCCCGCAATCTCCACTACCGTACCTTTTCCATGAAGCATATTGGACACATATTTACCTATCGCCTTGCCTATTTCGAAATTGTCGGCTCCGACATAAGCGGTATACTTTTCGGAAAGGATTCTGCGGTCTACCACAATAACAGGGATACCCCGGTCGTAGGCTTCTTCTACAACCGGGGTTATGGGTTCGGCTTCATTGGGAGCGACTATCAATAAGTCCACTCCCGCCTCTATAAAGTGTCTGATATCCTCTGCCTGCCTGGCATTATCATCTTTCACTGTACGTATCTCCACTTCTACGCCATCGTAGAAAAGAGCTTCACGCAACATTTCATTATTCATCTGGTGGCGCCACTCGTCATCGCTGCATTGCGATACTCCGATATGGAAACGTACTTCATGCCGGGAACAGGAAGTCACCACAATACCTAACACCATTAAGCAAAATAATAGCCTACTATATTTTTTTCCATATCTCATATTATCATAAAGCTATAAGCCAAACAAAGATAGTGTAAAAACACTATTGTCCACCCATTTAGTACACAAAATTATTATAGCTTCCAACTGTAATAAAATAAGTATAAAAAATAATAACACAAAACTCTCTTTTTGACTAAATATGACCAAAGTAGAGAATCTTAGTAAATCTACTTTTTAACAACTTTACTTTTAAAAGTATTTTTACGGCTCTTCTTTTCAAAGTATTGTGAAGGTGTCTGATCATACTCATCTTTAAAACATTTTGTATAATAAGCCGGAGAAGTAAACCCAACTTTATATCCTATTTCAGCATAGGTGTATTGATTGAGCAATATAAGTTCTTTGGACTTTTCTAATCTATATTTCTTCAAATAATTATTAGGAGTATCATTAAATAGCTGTTTAAACTTTTTATAAAAGACAATTCGTGATACGGATAATTCATCAATTAGAACACTTAAATCACACTCATACTCCATATAATGTTCATCAGTATAAGATATAATCTTCTCTTTAAAAAGTCTGTCTGTATCACTATTATTTTTCAGAATAATGCCTTCTTCATCTTCTACAACTTCCATACCTAACTTTGTTTCAAGCTCATTCTGCTTTCTTCTATAAATATAGATGTGCCAGATTAATAGAGTTATGACTATAATAGATAAAGTCCAAGAAATAAAGATAATCCATTGGAAATTCTCTTTATTCTTTTGGTACTTTTGTTGTAACAGTTCAATCTTCTGTTGTAGTTCTATAATGTTCAACCCTTGTTCATAATACGCAGAAACATTACTTTTATCTATAAGAATGGTAGATAACTGATTTTCTTTAGGTACAGATACCCTATTAATTATTTTCATTCCTACATCTATCGCTTTACGGCCACCTGTAGGGTAAACAATGGACGCAGTTATTATACCTTCTTTCACGGAGTTAATACCTTTATTATATCCTAACATCCCGTCGATTCCTATAATAATGGGCATATGTTGTATATCCGCTTTTTTTAAAATTCCATAAGCCGCAAGAGCCATTGCATCGTTAAAGGCATAAATAATATCAGCTTCTTTTAGCCTGGGTAAATTATCCTGCAAAATTTGTGTAGTTTGCTCTACTTTTTTACCATCAAGGTCTTTACCTGCAACAATTGTATAAATATCAAAATTTGCATATGGACGGAGAGTATTGACAAAACCAGCTTCCCGTTCATATGTTGCAGTAGATTTATCATACCCTCTTATTTGAAAAATTTTTGTCGGCATATCCGCTCTTAATTCCATTACATATTTAGCAGCACTAACCCCTACATCCCAATTACTAGCACCAACAAAAGCTACATACTTATTAGAGGAAATCTTACGATCGATTAACAAAACTGGAATATTATGAAAATCAAGATTATTAAACGTGTCTATTAATGTGCTATCTTCTAATGGAGATATTATAAGCAAATCAACTTTTTTTGCAATAAGTGACTGAATATCCTTTATCTGCTGTTCTATATTACCGGAAGCATTCTTAATATACACTTCTACATTATCATAAAAACAGGCTTCTGAAAGAATTTCCTGGTTCATTTGTTCACGCCATTCCCCACCAGTACATTGAGAAAAGCCAATTCTAATTTTTTGTTCATTGTACTCACAGGAACTTAGAAAGCTACTAACCAATAAAAGATAAACTAACCAGGCAATGTATGTATTGTTCTTCATATATAGTATTCTTATCCACAAAGATAATTCTTTTCCCAAAAGAAAGAAGACATACCACTACAAAATTTATATAGTAGTATGTCTTCTAACCTTTTAAGATGTTTATTTATCTAATGGGATAATAATAGTAGATTTCCGGCTATTTAACAAAATAGTATCACCTTCAACTAATTGTTGTTTTCCATTCATGGTTATAGTCTTTCCTCGCATCTCAGGTAGTTTCAAAGTACCTTTCCATCCCTCATTCTGAGAAGTATAAATCAAAGTATAGGTATCTTTATTCTTTTCCATTGAGAAAGATACATAGTTATCTCCTATCCTTAATCTTTTTAAAGACATTCTATCCCAACCTTGAGGAAACTGAGGAACAATTGTAAATTCTTTCAAATAAGCATAAGGTTCAATACCGAAACAACCTGACACTATGGTTGTAGCTAACCCATACACTGTCCATGCCTGAAATGGGCAACCATAATCAGGCATCATTTCATTAATAGCTCCAGGCATATTCACCCCTAATGTTTCTGCTATTTTACAAAGGTAATCTATAGCTCTATCTATCCTTCCATAATTAGCCTCAGCCACAGCTTGTACACCTGTTGCAATAGTCATCATATGTTTTTTCTCCACTGCAGACAAATAAGGTCCATATTTACCACAATTATGCAAATAAATAGTCTCTAGTGCCTCCTGCGCTCTTTCAAAAGGAGCTATCTTACATTCCATAGGGGTATTAATTACCCAATTCTTATTGGTAAACCACCCTTTGGTCACATCTGTTTTATAATTGCGGTTGATTTCATTTATCAAATTAACATAGTAACTTGCAATAACCTCACTTTCCTCTCCTCCTGTCATTCTAGCTTGTTCAATAGCTCCTTTAGCAGTTTTTAAAGCATCGGATTTACTTCCATAAAAATCACAATAACTAACAGCCTTTTCATCCCAAAACTCTGTATTAATTCTTTGCTTCAACATTTCTGCTTTTTGTGCATACTCCTCAGCAAGACTATCTTCACCTAGTAGGGCAGCCATATTTGAGGCTACAGCAAGTGCTTGCTGAGTATAAACAGCTACATCTATCAATTCTGCATTCAAACCTTTTACTTCCATTATACCATATCCTTCCGGGAACAAATTTTTATTTGTATCCATTGTTTCCGTCAACCATGTAATGCCTTTCTTCACATTCGGATAAATATCTTCTAAAAGTTTCTTATCACCCGTCCATTCAAAAGCCTTCCACAACGCTACAATATAATGAGCCGTTTCTTGAGTATTACCTTTATTTCCTACAAAACCATTAGAAGACATCTCATGAATAATTCTTCCATTACCATTTGTTCTTTCAGAAACTTTATTTAATAAACGTAAAGTTGATTTTACTAAATCAAAATTTCCGGTACGTAATAATCCTTGTAAAGAATAAGAATTATCACAACCAAACAACCATGGATATTCTACTGCCCCAGCACTTAAATAGTACCCAATAGTATCTACATCCATTTCTAACCATCTATTGTTTATTAATGTCCAGTAATAAGCATTCTCTATATCCTTATTAGGTATTTCTATTTCAGAAGTAGATAACAGAGTCTCTATAGATTGCTTTTTATCATCTAACTCTTTATCTGCATTTTTCAACAAAATCTGATAATTATCAACAGCTTCATCAAAACTTCTTATGGAAGAAGTTATAACATACCTTACAGTTTCCTTCTGTTTTGGCTGCAATAACAATGTCGTATACATTCCTGTAGGCGTAACCAGCCCCTTCGTATGTACATGTTCAATTCCTATCTCATAACAGGCTATTTTATGGTCACACCCCCAAGCCATGTGCCAACTATTCAATGAATCTTTTACTAGAAAAATCTCTTTGTCTTTATCCCACTCTACTTTATCAACAGTATTACGTATACCATTTTCCTCAGAAAACCATACAGGTGACATATCTGTATTCAACAGAAAACCTAAATTAACAGAACGCTCATTATTTGTTGTATTTTCTATAGTATATGAAATAACAACTCCCGGCTCAACATCTGATGCAAATTGTGTAGAGCTTATATTCAAACCACTCAAAACCTGACCAAAATCAAACTCGTTCTGGTGAGGATAAACAATCATCTCACGAGCATGTAATAGAGTATCTTCATTCGAAATGACATCAGCGACTTTCATCCAATATCCATCTGCCAACTTAAAAGAGCCTGTCCAAATTCCACCCATTTCTCCTGCAACATGTCCACCCAAATCGGGAAAACTTGCATCTTGAAGACCAATAATTTGCGCTTTCTTCCCTGACGTTACATAAATCTTATCTGCTGTTCTACCGTGGTTGGACAACCCATTAAAACAAGCACTCCATGGAGCCGGAGCAGAAGTCTTATCAGTACACCCGCTTATAAGGACTCCTAACATCAATATTCCTATAATCCTATTCATATTATTAATTAACTATCAAATAGTATAGAAGAAAGTATTTTACATTCCTCTATACTATCCATTAATTTCTATTTATATCCTTCATTCTGTGCAAAGCCTGGATTATTATTAACATCTAATTCTGCTTGAGGAATAGGATATAAACCATTGGCTAACTTATTATAACTATATGGCAGATTATAATTCGTATGTTTCTTACAATCAGCAGTCAGAACCTGTTCTGCAATTCCCCAACGTATTAAATCAAAATAACGGCGATTCTCTGTAGCTAACTCTACACGACGTTCATGACGCAAAGCGGTAATAAAGTCAGAACTATACATAGTCGGGTTCTCTGTTCCAAATGCTCTTTGCCTAATAGTCTTTATCGCTTTCCATGCCTCATCTGAATGATTTTCAGCATATGCCGCCTCAGCAAAAGCTAAAAGGACTTCAGCATATCTGATCAGCTTTTTATTCTGGCCACTACGTTCTTGATAATCACCTACATTTACCCATTTTACATACTTGGCACAATTCATGCCTGTTTCAGGTGCCCATGAAGCTTGAAATAAAATATTATTACCTTCGTCATCTACTAGCTCCGAAGCAATAAAATCACCTTCTTTTAAAATTGTTGCTTCCCTACGGAGATCACCAGGTTCAAATTCATTATAAAGCGACAAAGTGGGCATCGGAAAACCTAAACCACCTCTTTTGCTCATCCCTCTTGGACGTACCCAATGATTATAAGCCATTGTCTGTCCTAATGGAGCTGCTTCTCGCGCTTGTATTTCAAACACTGATTCAGGACCATTATTATTGGATATCTGATACATCTTAGACAAATCTTGAATTAATGAATAATTATACTTTCCATCTTTATTATCTACTACAGGCTTTAATGTTTTATAACAATCTGAAAAGTTATTCTGAGATAAATAAACCAAGCCCAACAGACAAATTGCGGTTCCCTTATTAGGACGACCGACTACCGCATCTGAAGCATATTCCAATAATTCTATTGCATCTATTAAATCTTCTTCTATCTGCCCATATACAACTTCCACCGTTTCTCTGGCCGGTGATTTAGGTTGATCTATAGTCGTGAGAATTATAGGAACCCCACCATAACGTTGAACCAACTGATAATAAAAATAAGCACGTAGAAAATAGCTTTCACCTAAAACTTGTTTTTTCTTAATTTCAGAAACTTTAGACTGTTCTTTCACATTATCCAGTACCATATTAGCCCTATAGATACCGGCATAATAATCAGACCATAGAGATTTTATAGCAGCATTACTTGCCAGCATTTGCCCTGTATTAAATGAGTTATAATCTGCAAAGTCCGTACCATGTCCTTTTACAATATCATCAGAAAGACAATCCACATCAAAACCTACATGATTTTGATAGAAGTTATAAAATACATTATAAACAGCATTCACCGCTTGTTCAGCTTCTTCATCTGTTTGATAGAAATTCCCTGTACCTAACTGATTTGGCTCTTTATCAAGAAAGTCCGAACAAGATGTAGCACTACAAAATAATATAGCACATATAATTAAATTCTTCAGAGTTTTCATACTTATTACTATTTTTATCATATTAGAATATACCTAAATTTATACCGAAAGTAAAAGTTCTTGCCTGCGGATAAGTGATTTCATCCAGTCCATAACTACTTCTATTTGCTACTCTTGAAGTTCCTACTTCCGGATTAAATCCACTATAACCGGTTATTGTAAACAGATTTTGGGCATTAGCGTAAATTCTTAATGAGCGAATATTTATTTTTTTCATCCATTTTTTAGGAAAAGTGTACCCTATTTGAAGATTCTTTAAACGGAAATAATCTCCACTTTCCACATATCTAGTAGAAGCAACATTGTTTTGAGTAGAACCTAGGGTCAGACGAGGTATTGTGTTACTTGTACCTTCACCGCACCAAGAATTCAGAACAGCCTTACCATAATTATGTGTTTCACCTGTATTCTCAGACCAGAATTTTGCCACGTTATAAATATCATTTCCACCTACACCTTGGAATTGAGCAGAAAAGTCAATTCCTTTATAAGAAGCGGACAGATTTAAACCATAAAGAAACTTAGGCAATGTATTGCCAATCTCTGTACGGTCGCCAACGTCAAATTTACCATTATTATTCAAATCTTTATAACGAACATCTCCGGCTTGAAAAGACGGATTTTCTGTATTATACAAATGTTGTTTAACTTCTGCCTCATTCTGATAAATACCTTCCATTACGTATCCATACATCTGTCTCATAGGTTTCCCTTTTTGAGTACGTACTGTATAATCAAAAAATATGTTATCATCAATAGGTTGTTCCTGACCACCCAAATTCAAAACTTCATTCTTAATAGTAGTAAAGTTTGCGCTAATATCATACTTGAACTCTCCAGAACGTTTCGCATGAGATACCGTCAACTCAAAACCTGAATTACGAACCTTACCAGAGTTTTCATAAGCTCCTGTAGCAAACCCAGAAGTAGAACTAACAGGTAACTGCACTAGCATGTCTTTCGTTGTTTTAATATAATAATCAGCTTCAAGAGATAATGCACCTCTCAGAATCGAAAATTCAAGTCCCAAGTCTGTCTGCGTAGTAGTTTCCCATGAAATATTAGGATTATAAGCTTGTGCCGGTGCATACCCTGTTACGGACGAACCATTCATATTGTAATAATACGGAGCCATAACACCTCGAAAAGCATACAATCCTATATCCTGATTACCCAGCTGTCCCCAACTAGCTTTAATTTTCATATCGTCCAACCACTTCCAACTCTGTGCAAATTTTTCCGAAGAAAGTCTCCATCCCAAAGCAAAAGAAGGAAAAACTGAATACCTATTTCCATCAGCAAAACGACTTGAACCATCAGCACGGACACTAGCTGACAACAAGTACCGATTATCATAATTATAATCCAAACGTCCGAAATAAGAAACCATAGACCATTCTTCACGCAATCCTGTTACATCACTAGCATCCACAACAGAACCATTACTCAAATATTGCAAAAAATCATAGTTACCAATAAAGTTACTCTTCGTAATGTCTTCCCAGTCTTTTACATTCTCTTCCATAGAAAAACCTGCTAATACTGTGAAATTATTCTTCTTAATATTGAATTTATAATTCAACACATTTTCCCAAATCCAGTCAAGTTGCATATTAGTTGCCTGATTTAAAGAAGATACTGTATTATCCACATCACCTTCCTTATAAGTAGGATCAAAATCTCTATTATTTTCAACAAGTAAATCCAAGCCCAAACTTGTCTTAAAAGTTAATCCCTTTACAATATTAAACTGAACAAAAGCATTGTCTGTAAAACGATATGTCAAATTATTAATATTTGAAGAAGCAGCCATAGCCAAAGGATTTCTAGCATTTCCCTCCAATAAAGTATTAGGACCAGCAAAGCCACCATCCTCATTATAAACTTTCATTGTAGGTACACTCAAAATAGCACTCTTCAACACACCATCAACTTCTACATCTACCCCATTTTGTTTTACACGAGAGAAGGACGTATTATTACCTATTTGTAACCACTTTACAGGATTGGCTGTAAAATTTGCACGAATAGAATTACGATCATAATCAGAATAACGAATAATACCTTCTTGATCAAAGTGATTTAAAGATAAAGCATATTGAAACTTATCACTACCTCCCGTCAAACTTAAATTATAATTTTGAATACTCCCATTACGCAAAATTACATCCTGCCAATCCGTTCCTTTACCTAAATTCGTATTTCCCCAGGGCTTTGTACCGCCAGGATTGTCATTTAAGAAAGCTTCATTACGGATAGACGCCCATTCAGAAGCATCCAACATATCAAACTTTTTCAGATTGGTCTGTACTCCCCAATAAGCATCAAAATCCATTGTAAAACGTCCTTCTTTTCCCGTTTTTGTTTTAACCAATACAACTCCATTTGCTGCACGTGAACCATACATTGCAGCTGCTGAAGCATCTTTCAACACAGAGATGGATTCGATATCATTAGGATTGATAAAATTCAATCCTGTTTTAGTAGGAATACCGTCTATTACATAAAGAGGATCACTATCACCAATTGTACCTACACCTCTCACACTAATATTCATGCCAGCTCCCGGTTCACCATTTGCCTGTGTTACCATTACACCTGCAATCTTGCCTTGCAATGCCTGTTCCATACGGGTAGTAGGAGTAGAATTCAAATCTTTTACATTTACAGAGGATACAGAACCAATAATCTCCTGCTTTTTAGCCGTACCATAAGATACTACCACAACCTGATCCAAGGTTACAGCATTTTCTTTTAGAGTAACAACAAGCTCCTTATTAGTAGCAGCTTGTATCACTTGAGAATCATAACCAATATAAGAAACCAACAAATTACTACCCTTTTTTACTGTTAAAGTAAAATATCCATCCATATTAGTTACAGTACCAATAGCATTGTCATCTTGTACAACTACTGAAGCACCAATCAAAGATTCACCAGTAGAATCAATTACTTTGCCCTTAACTTCAATCATAGAACCGTTCTGCGCCATACCATTGGCAGCAATCAAAATAAACAAGAACAAACAGAATAACCACCTTGTACTTTGCAGAATGTTTTTCAGTGTTAGATTTAATACTTCCATAATAATTAATTTAAAGTTTTATTATTTGATAACATAAGTTCTCTTATCAATACCTATACCCTTTAAAGTCAAAGATTTCCACTGTTTGGGTAGAGCAGAATTCTCTTGTATAATACCCTGTTCTGTCATCCGCAAACCTCCAAAGCCAGATAAAATTACTTGCAGTAATCCTCCTGCACCTGTACAGAAGTATGGGTTATTAGAAAAAGCTGATTCAGAAAGAACTCCAAAAGGCGGACGTTTATTAGGTAAATAACTTCTCTGAAAATAAGCATATGCTTTATCTGTATCACCTAATTGCGCATATAAAATAGCTAAAATAGCATTTCCCATAGCCGGACCATCCACAAACATCTTATTTGCATAATATTCTAAATCTTGTTTTATACGAATAGGATCTTTTACAATCCTCAAGGGATAGCTCAGCAAATTAACATCTGCTTGTTTTATAATTGCACCTTTATAATCGGCATGTTCCTTCATCACTCCAGTCGGCATATAGTGAAATAATAGGTTATCTGAAACTTCAGTCCACATCGGATTAGTATTTTCACCTAATACATCAGCAGCTTTTACTGCATATTCCAATACAGTTTTGGCAGCTCCGTTCGTAAAAGCATTATCATTTACATTTGGCGCAAACTCATTAGCTCCTACTACATTTTTTATTGAGTAACTTCCATCAGCATTCCGGATTGCCCTTGACACCCAAAAATCCGCTATTTGTTTCAAGACAGGAAAGCCTTCTGAACGTAGCCAAACCATATCTTTCGTTACACAATAGTAATTCCAAAATGCAATACCTACATCTGCTGTGATGTGGTGTTCAAAAGTACCTGTCAAGCACCATGTAGGAGTGGCTTCTTCTCCTGTATCATCTGACTCCCACGGATACATACATCCGTCCATACCAAACATTGAAGCACGCTGTATAGCCTTAGGTAATCTGTCATAACGGTAATCTATACATGAACGTGCCATATCTGTATTCAACATTAATAATGGTGGAAACATCCATAATTCTGTATCCCAAAATACATGTCCATTATATCCTGTAACTGTAGAAAGCCCCATCGGTGGAATACTTAAACGTGTATTTTCTCCAGCAAAAGAATATAAATTGTAAAGTGCTAAACGAATATCTTTTTGTATATCCAAATCTCCCTCTATCTGTATATCACTTTGCCACAAACGTTCCCATACTTTCTTGTGCCCATTTAAAAGATAATTAATATCAGATTGTAATGCAAACACAGCCATACGTTCCGCCTCATCTTTAGGATTAACAAAATCCTTGGAAGAACAAACAGCACCAACTAATGCAAACCTGTATTTTTCACCTTTTTTTAGCTGTATTTTAAACCCCATAGATTGATAATAGGCCGTTCCATAATCAGCATAAATCTGCGGACGTTTACTATCAAAAAGAAAGGTAGTACAAGTTGCCAAATTCTGCATTTCAGTACGGCTCTGGGCTTGAGAAGTATACACTGGTAATTCTATTATACCGTCCTTTAGAAGTTTATAAGTAGCAGAAGTATTTTTCAATTCTTCTGGAAAAGAAGTAGCGTTTGTCACTTCCAAATCAATAGACTTTGTTGGTAATATCTCGACTAAAATCATGCCCATATATGGAAGGTTACGAAGTGCAAGTGTCGAATATTTTATAGAAGCGTTCTTTACTTTAACATTAGTTTCCAAGTAAGCCTCTTTCATATTCAAGGTTTGTTCCCAGCCGATAATACTCTTGTCTGTTATAATGTCATTATCTATTTTTAGCTTTAAATTAGTAAAAACCGGACCTCTCACAATACGACTCACTCCTGCTTTATCTTCTTTATCAAACACTCCATTCAATACAATCTCAGATACTTCAAATAATCCGGCTCCACTGACTAAGCCTATTCTACCATTCGCCAACGTAACTCCATTATAATTTTCTTTAGAATAAGCACGAATCACCCATTCATCATCTTGTTGAGCAATGGCTACAACTGTATAAAGCTGTAATAGGGATAGTAATCCCCAAAAAAGTTTATTCATAATATTACGATTTAAAATTGATGAAACAAAGAAACAGAATCAACAATAGAATCAATTATAATACAGTCTTTTTTGTATAAAATAGTTCTTTAATAAGAAACTAAAGTCATACAAGTATGATATAATAATGATATATAAAGTTAATATAATACTATAATACAACAACTTATATTAATACAAATTTCATATTATCCAGTAAACAAATAATAAACTATATACAATTAAAAGCTCCCTCTTTTACTGTTCTTTGATACAGTAAAAGAGGGAGCTTATACACATACTTTATTCTAACTACAACTATTTTTAGCTCATTCTGTCTTTCAATACCTGCGGCAATTCCGGCATCGCCCCACTCTGCGTACATACATAAGCTGAAACTTCCACTGCCAGTTTATGAGCTTCCTGCACCGGTTTACCGCTAAGAACAGCCGATGTAAAAGCAGCGGTAAATGAGTCGCCTGCACCGACCGTATCGGCAACGGGCACTCTCGGGGTCTCCTGGAACGATACAACTCCCGGAGTAAATACATAGCTGCCGTTTGTACCGCAAGTGAGGATAAGCATTTTCAGATTGTATTTAGCAAGAAGAATCCAGCACTTGTCCTGCAAGTCGATACCCGGATAACCGAATATACGGCTGATTGTCACCAACTCCTCATCATTGATTTTTAAGACATTGCAACGACGCATAGAGTCACATAATATCTCTTTGGTATAAAAGCCCTGACGCAGGTTGATGTCGAATATCTTCAATTGTTCCTCACAGTCCGGCATGGTATCGAGAAAACGGTTTATCGTAATGCGGCTGACCTCATTGCGCTGCGCCAAAGAACCGAAGCATACGGCGCGCGTGTTCAGAGCCAGACGTTTCAGCTCATCCGTAAAAGGTATATTGTCCCAAGCCACACCCTCTTTTATTTCATAACAGGGCACGCCCATCGCATCGAGCGTCACTTGCACCGTGCCCGTAGGATAAGGCACACGTTCAATCTGCGTACGCAGACCTTTCTGCGCAAACACTTCCAGTATTTCATCACCGTCGGCATCAGCGCCTACCGCACTGACTACGCGGCTGTCAAAGCCGAATTGCGATACATGATAGGCAAAGTTTGCCGGAGCACCGCCGATTTTCTTTCCTTCGGGCAGGCAATCCCAAAGCGCCTCACCCATTCCTACTACAATCTGATTCATGATATTATTATTTTACAGTTTTACATATTGTCATCGTTATTGCAAAAGGTAAAGAAACAGGGTCGCATATCGAGCCCTATTCAGTCGTATACACAGATAGGCTCAGTCGTATACTCAGGGTATCTCTGTATACGACTGAGATACCCCCTCTCACAATACCTTGCAGAGTCGCTCGCAAAAGTGTCAGCGTTTCATTCTCATCATATAGAAAAACAAGTACAGTACTCCCACCGTCATCACGGCCACCGCTCCGCTTTGACCGATAGCGTCACTTGCCACACCCATGGCAAGCGGGAATATCGTACCGCCAAACAACCCCATAATCATCAACCCGCTGACTTCGTTCTTCTTCTGCGGCATCGCCAGCAACGCTTGCGAGAAAATAACAGGGAAGATATTCGAGTTGCCGAAACCAATCAGAGCGATACACACATATATCATCGTCATCTCCTGGAAAACGAACAGCCCTATCATCGCCACCAGCATACACAACACACTGATTCCGAAGAAAGTTCGCGCAGATAACTTCTGCAAAATAAAGGCTCCGAGGAAACAACCTGCCGTACGGAAAATGAAATAAAGACTTGTTGCAAACCCCGCATCGGCAAGCGACATACCCAGACGTTCCATCAATATCTTGGGTGCAGTGGTATTCGTACCTACATCGATACCCACATGGCACATAATACCCAGAAAACAAAGCAATATAAACGGTTTCCCCAGCAAAGCAAGACATTCGCCGAAAGTAGAGGGACGTCCTTCTTCCTTTTCTTCACGAATAGACGTAGTGCCCAGCCATAGGATAGCTACAACCGCTATCACCATATAAACGGGAAACAGTACTCTCCAGCCCATACCCAACGAAGGTATAGCCTGCGTAGCCCCCCACATGGCGATATAAGGAGCAAGGAAAGAAGCGATCGCCTTTACAAACTGTCCGAAAGTCAGCGAACTGGCCAACCGCTCGCCGCTGACAACATTAGAAAGCAGCGGATTGAGCGATGTCTGCATCAACGCATTACCGATACCCAGTAACGAGAACGAAATCAGCATCAGCGCATACCCGTCTCCGAAAACCGGCAACAACAGGGATGCAAAAGTCACGACCAAACTGAGAAGTACCGTTTTCTTGCGTCCGATGCGGTTCATCAACATACCCGTAGGTACGGAGAAGATAAGGAACCAGAAGAACACAAGAGAAGGGAATATATTTGCCTGGGAATCAGTCAGGTTTAAATCTGCTTTTACATAATTGGAAGCGATGCCTACAAGGTCTACAAACCCCATGGCGAAGAAGCAAAGCATCATAGGAAGCAGCTTTGCAAGCGAATTATTATTGTTATTCATAAGATATCGGAATTTAGTTGTTAACTTTTAAAGAATTTACAGTCAAGTCGTTGACTTTGCAACGCCCTTTATCTACGGCAACGGAAACGGTAGTGTAAGGATGCTGCGGGAATACAAGGTTTGTCATGGCAAAACGTCCGTCACCCTCGAAAGCTTCGACGCTGCAACGGTCTACAAACAGACGCAGACACAGCTTGGCTTCTGCCGGACAGGGAGCTACGGTTATGGCAGGGAAATCCTTATTGAAATCCGTAAGTCCGCTTGCAGTACGGTCCATGCTGAATGTGGAGTTCTCCAAGTCGTAAGTCATCACAGTCCGTTCATCCTTATCATTGGACAGCGTAATGTATACTTTACCTGCCGAACGGGGAACCAGCTCGAGGTTAATCTCACAGATACCGCTGTTCTCGGCCGGAAGTTTTCGGGAAACCTTCTTTGTTCCGGCAGAAAAAGAGCCGTATTTCAACGCCTTGCCTGCACGCAATGCATTTACTTCCGGTGCAGGGGTTACGGCCAGGTAGAGCTCACCGTCACTGCCTTCGTACAATTCGATGTCGCGCGGCAATGTGTTGGCGCTGCGGAACTGTTTGGTAGGTACATTGTTGGCATATTGCCAGTTGCTCATCCAGGCAATCACGGTATGTCGCTTTTCGGGCGCATTGCTCCAGGATACGGCGGCATAATGGTCTTTACCGTAATCCATCCATTTGGTTATTCCGGGCTTGGTATCGCAAGTAAAGGTCTTCCCGTCAAAGTCACCGACAAAATACTGTGCCGCGCTTCCGCCGAAAGGTCCACCGGGATTGATATTGCAAATCAGTACCCATTTTGTACGGTCTGTTCCGCGAACGGGCAATTCCATGAGGTCCGGACACTCCCATACGCCATCCTGCGCGCCATATCCATGGCCGAAGCTGCTCTCCTTCGTCCAGTTCTTCAAATCGGGAGAGGAATATATCCACATTTCCTTTTCCAGAGCGGCCGCCAAAATAAGAATCCATTTACCGCTCTTCTCGTGCCAGAACATATTCGGGTCGCGGCATTCCTTGTCGGCGGCAATGATAGGATTGTTTTCATAGACATGGAAAGTCATTCCGTTGTCCAGACTATACGCAAGGCTTTGCATCTGGCTGGCTCCCGCCGAAGTATAAATGGCAATCACAGCTCCCTTTCCGAAACCTGCCGTATTATCCTTATCCACCACACTGCTACCGCTGAACACAGTGCCCAAGCCGTTGGGCTGTATGGCTACCGGATGATGCTGCCAGCTTATCAAGTCCTTGCTGGATGAATGTCCCCAGTTCATGTTGCCCCACATGGAGCCGTATGGATTCCACTGGTAGTAGAGGTGGTATTCTCCGTCCTTGTAAAACATCCCGTTAGGATCGTTCATCCAGCCATAAAGGGGAGAATGGTGGTAAAGAGGACGAAATTCCTCACGGTTGGCATCATCAAACGTATCGGAAAGCCTCAGTTCTTTCCAACAGGCATCCGCCATGGCATCACGTACATTGGCACGGCTGTTGCCGGTATGAATATCGAAAGTTACCGTCTTGCCTTTATACTGCTCCAAATCAAACGGAACGAGATAGTCGATACGGTTGACAGCCAGGCGAACCTGAAAACTCCGGTCTGTCTTATTGTTCACCAATACATTGACGGTAGCTTCGGGAGCAGCCTCTTCCACCGGCAGCAAAAGATACTTCTGCGGTTCCCGCACCTGCACCAAACTGTGGTTTGCACCCAGATAATGGATTTTCAGTCCGGCAGACTGCGCCGCACAAATGCCGATATTCATTATTATAATAAGAGAAGTTAAAATAACCTTTCCCAAAAAAGGAAGAAGTGTTCTATGAGAGTAATGCTTCATTTTCAAAATCAGGTATTAAATTTAATGTTTACTTTATGAACTCGCTCAATGCTCGGGAAAGCACATTGCAAAGAAAAGGAATAAAAGCGAAAAGGGCTAACACAAATGTTACAAATGCTGCTAAAAATGATACCAGGCTATCTCCTGGGCGCGGTCAGCCCCATACCATGAAACAAATTTCGCAGCATCCGTATCATTTTTTATAGCCTGTTTCAATACAAACCATTTACTTTGCAACATCAAAACATGATCGGGAAAGCTGTTTTGAGAATTCACAAGATAACTGTTAACAATAAATTTATAATGTATGAGAAAACTTAGCATTATGATGTTCCTTTTAGGATTATGCGGTTTTGTCTATGCGCAAAACATCCAAATAAAGGGAACGGTAACTTCTGCTACCGACAGCTACCCCATCATCGGGGCATCCGTTGTGGATAAGGCAGATAAAACCAACGGAACGATTACGGATATAGACGGCAACTTCACCCTCACCGTAAAGCCGGGCTCCGAAATCACTTTCTCTTATATAGGCTACCAAACACTGACCCTGAAAGCGGAAACATCCATGACCGTCATCATGCACGAGGATTCGGAAATGTTGCAGGAAGTAGTAGTAACCGGCTACACCACACAGCGCAAGGCCGACCTTACCGGTTCCATCTCCGTAGTGAGCATGGACGAGATAGCCAAGCAGAACGAAAACAATCCGATGAAAGCCATGCAGGGGCGTGTACCGGGCATGAACATTACGGCCGACGGTAATCCGAGCGGCAGTACCACCATCCGTATTCGCGGCGTAGGTACGCTAAACAACAACGACCCGCTCTACATCATCGACGGCGTACCCACCAAAGGCGGTATGCACGAACTGAACGGCAGTGACATCGAATCCATACAGGTACTGAAGGATGCCGCTTCCGCCTCTATCTACGGTAGCCGCGCCGCCAACGGCGTCATCATCATTACCACAAAGAAAGGTAAAGAAGGGCAACTCAAGATTAACTTCGACGCTTCCGTTTCCGCTTCCATGTACACCAACAAGCTGGAAGTGCTGAACGCCGAAGAATACGGCCGCGCCATGTGGCAAGCCTACGTGAACGAAGGACAAGACCCGAACACCAACAACCTGGGCTACCTCTATGACTGGAACTACGGCGCAAACGGTTACCCGCAACTCAACGGCATCAGCATGCGCAAGTATCTGGATGCCGCCGGCACAGTACCCGCCGCAGACACCGACTGGTTCGACCGTACCACACGCACAGGTATCATCCAACAATACAACGTATCCGTGAGCAACGGCTCGGAGAAAGGTTCTTCTTTCTTCTCCTTAGGATATTACAAGAATCTGGGTATCATCAAAGATACCGATTTCGACCGTATATCCGCCCGTATGAATGCCGACTACAAGCTGATAGACAATCTGCTGACCGTAGGCGAGCACTTCACCGTAAACCGTACCAGCGAAGTGCAAGCTCCCGGCGGATTCCTGCAAAACGTGCTGCAAGCCAATCCTTCACTACCGGTATATACTACCGAAGGTGAATTTGCCGGCCCCGTCAGCGGCTATCCCGACCGCGAAAATCCGGTAGCGCGCCTGCAACGCAATGCCGACAACCGCTACACATACTGGCGCATGTTCGGCGATGCATACGTCAACCTGAACCCGTTCAAGAACTTCAATCTCCGCTCTACGTTCGGCATAGACTACTCACAGAAGCAACAACGCATCTTTACCTATCCCATCACGGAAGGTAACGTAGCCAACGACAAGAATGCCATAGAAGCAAAGCAAGAGCATTGGACCAAATGGATGTATAATGCCATCGCCACCTATAACATGGAAGTCGGCAAACACCGTGGAGACGTAATGTTGGGTGTGGAGCTGAACCGTGAGGACGATATACATTTCTCAGGCTACAAAGAAAACTTTTCCATCCTTACGCCCGACTATATGTGGCCGGATGCCGGTGTAGGCACGGCGCAGTCCTACGGTGCAGGCGAAGGTTACTCGCTGGTTTCTTTCTTCGGAAAGCTGAACTATACATACAACGACAAATATCTGCTGTCACTTACCGTACGTCGTGACGGTTCTTCGCGCTTCGGCAAGGACAACCGCTATGCCACCTTCCCATCGGTTTCCGCTGGCTGGCGTCTCAGTCAGGAAGAATTCATGAAAAGCATCCAATGGCTGGACGATTTGAAAATACGCGCGTCCTGGGGACAGACCGGTAATCAGGAAATCAGCAACAACGCCCGTTATACGATTTATGTGCCCAACTACGCCGGAACGGAAAACGGCGGCGGAAGTTACGGAACTTCCTACGACATCACGGGAAGCAATGGCGGAAGCATTCTTCAATCCGGTTTCAAACGCGACCAACTCGGCAACAACGGTATCAAATGGGAAACCACCACACAAACCGACCTCGGTTTCGACTTTTCCCTTTTCGACCAGACATTGTACGGTTCGTTCGACTGGTACTATAAAAAGACGACCGACATTCTGGTAGAAATGGCAGGCATCGCCACCATGGGTGAAGGAAGCAAGCAGTGGATTAATGCCGGTGAAATGGAAAACAAGGGTTTTGAACTGAACTTAGGCTACCGCAACAGTACAAAATTCGGACTGAAGTACGACATCAATGCAAACCTCTCCTCTTACCGCAACAAAATCACCGCCTTGCCCGCCACGGTAGCGGCCAACGGAACTTTCGGCGGAAACGGCGTGGAAAGTGTGATAGGACACCCCAACGGGGCGCAGGTAGGCTACGTAGCCGACGGCCTTTTCAAGTCACAGGAAGAAATCGACAATCACGCCACTCAGGAAGGTGCAGGCTTGGGACGCATCCGCTGGCGCGACCTGGACGGCAACGGTATCATCAACGAGAAAGACCAGCAATGGATATTCGACCCTACGCCTGCTTTCAGCTACGGTATCAATATCTATTTGGAATATAAGAACTTCGACCTTACCATGTTCTGGCAAGGCGTGCAAGGAGTAGACATCATCAGTGATTTAAAGAAAGAAACCGACCTGTGGAGCGGACTCAACATCGGCTTCCTGAACAAAGGCAAACGCGTACTCGATGCCTGGTCGCCCGCCAATCCCGGTTCCGACATTCCGGCGCTTGCCCGTAACGACAGTAACAACGAGAAACGCGTATCCACCTATTATGTGGAGAACGGTTCATTCCTGAAACTGCGCAATCTGCAGGTAGGCTACAACGTACCGAAAGCATGGGCGGAGAAAATCCGCATGGAGCGCCTGCGCTTCTACCTCAGCGCACAGAACCTGCTCACCATCAAGAGCAAAGATTTCACCGGAGTAGACCCGGAAAACGTGAACTACGGCTACCCCATTCCTTTGAATATCACTTTTGGCGTGAACGTCAGCTTTTAATACAATGAACAACAAATAGAAAAACCATGAAGAATTTAGTATATACCCTTATCTTCGGACTCGCATGGATATGCACCGGATGCTCCGACTTCCTGGAAAGCCAGACACCGCAGGGAAGTGTGGACGAAGAACAACTGCAAGACCCGGCTTATATAGACAACCTGGTGATTTCGGCATACGCCGTATGGATCAGCGCCGAGGATATCAACTCCTCTTTCTCCTTATGGAACTACGATGTCCGCTCGGATGACGCTTACAAAGGCGGCAACGGTACGGAAGACGGCGATGTGTTTCACGCGTTGGAAACCTCGCAAGGTATCATGACCACCGCATGGAACATCAGCGACATCTGGCAACGGTTATACAACAGCATCTCACGCGTAAACATGGCTTTAAAATCTCTGAACGGGATGGACGAAGCCACCTACCCGGAAAAGCAGCAGCGTATCGCGGAAATGCGTTTCCTGCGCGGACACGGACATTTCCTGCTGAAACAGCTTTTCAAGAAGATAGTCATAGCCAATGATGAGACGCTGGATCAGGAAGGTTATAACAACTTGTCCAACGATGTCTATACCAACGACGAGAGCTGGGCGGAGATAGCCGGAGACTTTGAGTTCGCCTACAAGAACCTGCCAGTTACCCAAGAGGACAAAGGACGCCCTACCCGTGCTGCCGCTGCGGCTTATCTGGCAAAAACATATCTGTACAAAGCATACCGTCAGGACGACGATGCCACCAACGAAGTAACTTCCATTAATGCGGAAGACCTTCTTCAAGTGGTGAAATACACGGACAAGAGCATCATGAGCGCAGGCGGCTATGGTCTGGAACCGGATTTTCACAATAACTTCCGTCCTGAACCGGAATATGAAAACGGTGTGGAATCTCTGTGGGCCATGCAATACTCCATGAACGACGGAACAAAGAACGGTAACTGTAACTGGTCCAACGGTCTGATTGTACCCAATATTCCGGGTGTGACAGACGGCGGTAACGACTTCTACAAACCCAGTCAGAACTTGGTAAACGCTTTCCGTACCGATGCCGGCGGACATCCGTTATTCGACAGCTTCAACGCCAAGAACTACGACAAGGCCGAGGACAACGCCGACCCGCGTCTGTTCCTCACGGTAGGTATGCCGGAGTTTCCTTACGAATTCAACACCAAATACATGATGAAGAAAAACAATACGTGGAGCCGTAGCGGCGGTCTGTACGGCTATAACGTCACCCTGAAACAGAACGTAGACCCCGACGGCGGTTATCTGGTGAAAGGTAGTTATTGGGGCACACCTATGAACCACATCGTACTGCGCTATGCCGATGTATTGCTGATGCGTGCCGAAGCTCTGATTCAACTGAACGACGGCCGGATCGAAGAAGCCGTAAGCCTGATAAACGAAGTACGCAGCCGTGCCGATCAGAGCGTTACCGCAAGTACCAGTGTGATAAAGAATTATGCCGAGGACTATGGCGTAAAGATTAAGGTAGAGCCTTACAACGGTACATACAGCCAAACCGATGCCTTGAAAATGCTGAAGTTCGAGCGTCGTGTGGAACTTGCCATGGAGTGCGACCGTTTCTTCGACCTCGTACGCTGGGGTGAAGCGGCCGAAGTACTGAACAAGTACTATGCCGAAGAAGCAGCCGATTGCAGTATCTACTCCAACGCCTCGTTTACCAAAAACAAAAACGAGTACCTGCCCATACCGTTTGCGCAAATCAGTGCCAGCAACGGAAGATATGTACAGAACTGCGGCAACTGGTAACTCCTCTGCGGGAATGGAAACATCGTTTTACCTTCAAAAACAGAAAAGAATGAAATCAATCCTGAATATATTTAACCTGTCTTTCCTCACAGCCATCCTATTATTGGCTACGGGATGCAGCGATGACAACAGCAGCGCGCTCAGACTGAACGAAGACACCGCCATCAAATCCTTTGCGCTGGACAACTACTCCGGCGCCATCGACCAGCAAAAAGAGACTATCACCATCACCCTGCCGGAAGACTACGATATGGCGGCAATGACAGTGACCGACATACAACTGCCGGCAGGCGCCGAGGCGACCCTCAAACAGGGAGATGTGCTGAATCTGAACATGACGCAGACTGTAAAAGTAGCCAATGGCAACGTATTCCAGCAATACGTCATCCAAACGAGATACGATGAAGCGCGGATTCTGACATTCCAACTGAATGATATGTATAGCGGTATCATCGACCAGCAAAACCAGAACATTCTGGTTCAGGTACCGGCTTCCGCCGATATAACGAAGCTCGTCCCCACCTATACCGCCACCGAAGGAGCCATCGTAGCCCCTGCCGGAGGAACCGCCATGGATTTCAGCCGTCCGGTAGACTTCATCGTATCCAACAATATGGCATCGGCTGTCTATACCGTAAAGGTACTCACACCCGCAGGCAAGCCGGCAGCGGTTTATGCAGGCCTCGCTTCCACCATCGAAGGACTGAACCCCGAAGAGAAAGAAGCGGCGACGTGGATGCTGTTCAATGTGAAAGACGCGCAATATGTTTCTTTCAGCGACATAGCGTCAGGCAACGCGGATTTAAGTGAATGTAAGGTGTTGTGGTGGCATTTCCATGCAGACGCCACCATCGATGATATGAACAAGTTCGAAACGGCTGCTCCGGCCGCCTTGTCTGCTGCCGATGCGATTAAAACACGTTATGAGCAGGGCATGAACTTGTTATTGACACGATACGCCACTTTCTACGCCGTCAATCTGGGAGCGGCCAAAGACAATAAGAATCCCAACAACTGCTGGCTCGGACACACGGAAGCCGAACCCGAAATCACCGCAGAGCCGTGGAGTTTCTTTATACAAGGACATGAAAATCACCCTGCCTATCAAGGTATACACGAGGGTAATGCCGTATATACCTGCGGTAAGGGCTACGGAATCACCAACACTACCGCTCAATGGCATTTACGCTCGCAAGATGGAGCGAACCCTTGGGGAGATTACAACGATGAGGCCGACTGGTCTCGGAAACATGGCGGCCAAGCCTTAGGTTACGGTGGCGACGGAGCTATCGTGGTTTGGGAATATCCGGCCGACGGCGGCAAGGGCGGTGTCTTCTGCATCGGTTCCGGTTGCTACGACTGGTATTCGGAAGGCATCGACACATCCAAAGACCCATACCACGGCAATGTAGCCAAGTTCACGAAAAATGCAATTGATTATCTAACCGGTAAATAAAGACTGACATACAATGAAAACAATGATATACACACTTGCATACGCCGCGCTGCTGGGTACAACCCTCGGCAGTTGCAACGACGATAACGCTCCCGTGCTCACCCAAAAGGACTGGGACAACACCGCCACTTATTTCGAGCCGACCGATGAAAACATGTTCGGCACTTACTACAAACCGCAACTGGGCTACGTGGGCGACCCCATGCCGTTCTACGACCCGCAAGCCGGTGACTTCAAAATAATGTACTTACAGGAGTACCGCCCCAATCAGACCACTTACCACCCGTTTTGGGCGGTAAGTACCAAAGACGGCGGCAGTTACACCTCATTGGGTGAACTTATCCCCACCGGAACGGAAGAGGAGCTCGACGCGGCCTTAGGTACAGGCTGTACGTTCTATGATGAAGCCAATAAGCTATATTATACCTATTACACCGGACACACAGCCGACACCGAAGTCGTGATGCGGGCCACTTCCACCGATTTCAAGACGTGGAGCAAAGACCGTACTTTCTTCCTGCCCGGCAGCAATGACGGTTACAGCCGGAAAGACTTCCGCGACCCTTTCATCTTCGAAAGCGAGAGTGGCAAATATCACATGATCGTATCCACTAAGAAAGACGGTATAGGAGTACTCGCCGAGTACACTTCCACCGACTTGAAAACATGGGAACACGCGGGCGTATTCATGCCGATGCACTGGGGCGCCGACCGTTTCTACGAATGTGCCGATGTATTCAAGATGGGCGACTGGTGGTACCTCGTGTATTCCGACCAGAATGCCGTATCACGCAAGGTATGCTACTTCAAAGGCAGTACGCTGGACGAACTGAAACAAATGACCGCCGCACCTACTTTCCCCGACAACAAAGAGGGTGTGCTCGACTCCCGTGCCTTCTATGCCGGAAAAACGGCAAGCAACGGAACCGACCGTTACATTTGGGGCTGGTGTCCCACCCGTGCCGGCAATGACAATACGGCTGTCGGCGCTGCTCCTGCCGAACCCGAGTGGGCGGGTAATCTTGTGATGCATAAGATTATCCAGCATGAAGACGGCACGCTCTCATTAGGATATGTAGACGGAATTCTGAACAAGTACACCGACAACGCCACACTGAAAGTAATGGCGCAAAGTGAAACCGGTGTAGCCGAGAGTAACGGCAACTATACGCTCAGCGGTGATGCCTACGTACTTTTCAACCGCCTGAACGTACACAACAAGCTTACATTTACCGTAACAGCCTCAAGCAACGAAGATGTATTCGGTATTTCCCTGGTACGCGGCACAGACTCCGGGAAATACTACTCCCTTATCATCAATCCGGAAGACAACAACAGCAACCGCAAAATCAACTTCGAGCAGAAAGGGAAGGAAGGCATGGGATTCATCGCAGGAATAGACAGCTACAAATTTCCCGTTCCTGCCGATAATATTTATCATGTCACTATCTGCACGGACAATTCCGTATGTACCGTCTACATCAACGATAACGTGGCATACACCAACCGCATCTACGGCATACAGAAAAATTGCTGGTCGTTAGACTCTTATGCGGGCAGCATACAGGTGAGTGACATAAAAGTGAGCTGCTATTAAATAGAAAACAAAAGAATACCAATACTAAAAAGAACAAATATCATGAAAACAAAACTATCTACTCTTATTTCATCAAAGTTAGCCTTCAAACTTTTGGCGTTGACCTTTACAACACTGACATTGACCTTTACGGCATGCAGCAATGACAACGAAGACGATATTCTCGGCCAAGGTGAGGGCAAGCAACTGGTACAACCCGTGGCTGTGGACTTCTCGGCAGGTATCACTACTCGCGTAACGACAAACAGTGAGTGGGAAATAGGTGACCTTGTAGGCATATCGGCTTCTGAAATAGTAGGAACAACATCCACTCCTAAATATACAAACGTACAATACAAAGCGGATGCAGACGGAGAGTCTACCACATTCTCTTGGGTTGGAACAGAACAAGACGAGATAGCCTATACCTCAGAGAATAAAATGGTTTTCACAGCGTATTATCCGCATACTGCCACTACCGAAAACAGTATTATTGAAGCTAGCACGAATACGGAAGCACCGCAAAAGAATATCGATTTCTTATTTGCTAAAACCGGTGAAATAAGCTACATAGAGGGGAGTGAAAGCCCCCAAATAAACTTAGAATTCCAACACAGGATGGCACGTATCCGAGTGAAGATTAAGGTAACCGATAATACGGACATCAATGGCAAGAACATTATATTAGGCGGTTTAATACACGAAGGCACATTTGATACAAATTCCGGTATCGCAAGAGCCAATGGTAGTAATGTAGTAAATGATTGGTCTATCGGAACTTTCAACTCTACTAACGGCACGGAAATGGAAATCATCCGCATCATTTACCCGCAGAACGCCGAATCTCTCGACTTACGGATTGGTGATGAAAATGATAATCTAAAGACATCATTCACTCTGCCCGACAATAAAAAGTTCGAACCAAACAACTCATACACCATTAACGCGGAGGTAAAAGATGCTACAATCCATGCTACCATTACTATTGATAATAATACGATAAAAGGGTGGAATGAGAATGAACCGGGTAAAACAAAGATTGCATTTATAAGCAATGCAGAAGATACAGGCTCTTTTGATGCAGAAGCAGGAGCCGCTTATAATTGGTTAGTAAATACGGACAAGTATGATGTAGAGTACTTATCCATGAATGATGTAAATGAAAACATTGATTTGAGTTCATACAAAATGATTTGGACACACTTCGATTTTGAGAATTTAAATGAGAACTGTCAAATGAATCAAGCCATAAAACAATACTATGCCAATGGCGGTGCCGTTTTTGCTTCTCGTGAAGCAATGCTAAGCCTCGGTATTTGGGGAATTATTCCGGCAGAATATAGTAATCTCACTTGGAAATTTGAATCGGGAGATAACGAACAGACTGAGAACCCTAATCTTACAATCAAAGATACAGACCATCCAATATTCGTTGAATTCAATAATCCCATTTATAGCGGGACATACACCATCAAAAGAAAATTTCGTGGTTGGAACACTCAAGACATAGGCTTAAATACCTGGACAAGCGCTACCAAAGCAAACGTATTGGCAGGTGATATTAATAACCAGAATGTTGTTTCCATCGCTGAAATATCAAAAGAGACAGGACTGCAACATGGGTGTGCCATAGTCATTGGAGATCCATATTTCTTTTGGCAAGGAACAGACCTTAGCACATCTGCCAGTTTATATAAACTTACAGAAAACACCATTGATTACTTAATCGGCCAATCCAACAACAAATAGCAACAACCGCAAACAATAATATATTAAATATACATTATTTGTGATTACCTGTAATGATACCCCTAAATAGAACAAGGTTTCTATCAAAGCCATAATAACCTCACGACCGAGAGACTATTAAAAGGCTCATAATACTATATTAAAAGGCTTATAATATGATATTATAAGCCTTTTAATCATAAATCACCTTATGACAGAGAGACACTGACTCAATCAACGAAGAGATATCAACCATATAATCTATCAGTCAAAGGCACAAACGCCATTATCCGCAGCTATCATCCTATCCCGATACAGTATGTACAATAAATACCCGTACTTCGGACAATTTTATCCTTTCCTGTCTCTAAAACTCATTATCTTTGACACCCGAAGAAAACTATAAAAAACATACCATACCATGAAAAAATTAATTGTAGCTACCTTGTTATTAGGCAGTGGCACATTACTGTCTGCACAGAAAACTACAAAAGTACCGGCACACTATAAACCGGTAAAAAGCGAAATGTACCGCAAGGGTTGGATAGATTTCAACAAAAACGGTGTTAAAGACATATACGAAGATCCCGCCGAAACACTCGACGACCGCATCGAAAACCTTTTGCAACAGATGACACTCGAAGAAAAAACCTGCCAGATGGTTACCCTCTACGGCTACAAACGGGTACTGAAAGACGATCTTCCCACTCCCGAATGGAAACAGATGCTTTGGAAAGACGGTATCGGAGCCATCGACGAGCATCTGAACGGTTTTCAGCAATGGGGACTTCCCCCCTCGGACAATGAAAACGTCTGGCCTGCCTCACGCCACGCCTGGGCGTTGAACGAAGTACAACGTTTCTTCGTTGAAGATACCCGCCTCGGCATCCCCGTAGACTTCACCAATGAAGGCATCCGTGGCGTGGAAAGTTACAAAGCCACCAACTTCCCCACCCAACTGGGCTTAGGACATACATGGAACCGTGAGCTAATCCGCCAAGTCGGACTTATCACCGGACGGGAAGCCCGTATGCTGGGCTACACCAACGTCTACGCCCCCATCCTCGATGTAGGCCGCGACCAGCGCTGGGGACGTTATGAGGAAGTCTACGGTGAATCTCCCTATCTCGTTGCCGAACTGGGTATCGAAATGGTACGCGGACTGCAACATAACCACCAAGTAGCCGCCACTGCCAAACATTTTGCCGCCTACAGCAACAATAAGGGAGCACGTGAAGGCATGTCGCGCGTCGATCCGCAAATGTCGCCGCGTGAAGTGGAAAACATCCATATCTACCCTTTCAAGCGGGTAATCCGTGAAGCCGGACTACTGGGCATCATGAGCTCCTATAACGACTACGACGGTATCCCCGTTCAGGGCAGCTACTACTGGCTGACAACCCGCCTGCGCCAGGAAATGGGCTTCTGGGGATATGTAGTGTCGGACAGCGATGCCGTGGAGTATCTCTATACCAAGCACAACACCGCCAAAGACATGAAAGAGGCCGTACGCCAAAGTGTGGAGGCAGGCCTCAACGTACGTTGTACATTCCGCTCGCCCGACTCGTTCGTGCTTCCGCTGCGCGAACTCGTAAAGGAAGGCGGGCTGAGCGAAGAAGTCATCAACGACCGTGTGCGCGACATCCTTCGGGTAAAGTTCCTTATCGGACTGTTTGACTCTCCCTACCAAACAGACCTTGCCGGAGCTGATAACGAAGTGGAAAAGGCGGCCAACGAAGCCATTGCCCTGCAAGCATCCCGCGAGTCCGTCGTATTGCTTAAAAATGCAGATAACACACTGCCGCTGAATATCGATAAGATAAAGAAGATTGCCGTCTGCGGCCCGAACGCCGATGAGGAAGGCTATGCTCTGACACACTACGGCCCGCTTGCAGTAGAGGTGACTACCGTCCTCGAAGGTATCCGCGAAAAAGCGCAAGGTAAGGCCGAAGTGCTTTATACCAAAGGTTGCGACCTCGTAGACGCCCATTGGCCGGAAAGCGAAATCATAGAATATCCGCTTACCCCCGACGAACAGGCCGAAATAGACCGTGCCGCTGCCAATGCCCGCCAGGCTGATGTGGCGGTAGTAGTACTGGGCGGCGGTCAGCGTACCTGCGGCGAGAACAAATCGCGTACAAGCCTGGAATTACCGGGACGCCAATTGAAATTGCTTCAAGCCGTACAAGCCACGGGCAAACCTGTGGTACTGGTACTGATAAACGGCCGTCCGCTATCCGTAAACTGGGCTGACAAGTTTGTCCCCGCCATTCTCGAGGCCTGGTATCCAGGTTCCAAAGGCGGTACGGCAGTAGCCGACATTCTCTTCGGCGACTACAACCCCGGCGGCAAGCTGACAGTTACTTTCCCTAAAACAGTCGGACAAATACCGTTCAACTTCCCCTGCAAACCGGCTTCACAGATTGACGGCGGCAAGAATCCGGGAGCGGACGGCAATATGTCGCGCATCAACGGCGCGCTTTATCCCTTCGGCTACGGTCTGAGCTATACCACTTTTGAGTATTCCGACCTCGAAATCAGTCCCAAAGTAATCACGCCCGACCAAAAAGCCACCGTACGCCTAAAAGTGACGAATACCGGCAAACGTGCCGGTGATGAAGTGGTACAACTCTACACCCGCGATATATTGAGCAGCATTACCACCTACGAAAAGAATCTTGCCGGCTTTGAACGCATCCGTTTGAAACCGGGAGAAACCAAAGAGGTTACTTTCACGCTCGACCGCAAGCACCTCGAACTACTGAATGCCGATATGAAGTGGATAGTGGAACCGGGCGAGTTCGCCATCATGGCGGGCGCATCTTCCGAGGACATCCGGCTGAATGGCATACTTACCGTAGAAGACTACCGGAGCCGTCTGCATGCCCTTGAAAGCCAAAAGCCCGTCAGTCCCGTAACGGCCAGTACCGATATGGAAAATGCCCCGAACGTGCTCGACGGAAAAATCAGCACCGTTTGGCAAGGTAATAAGGGAGATTATATTACCTTTGCTCTAAAGAACGGTGCTAAAGTAGACGAAGTATCTATCGCCTTCAAACGCGATAATAAGCTGCCGGCAGAGTTTGAAATACAGCTCTCGGGCGGTGGCGGGCAATTCCTGACGGTTTATTCGGGTACTGTCAGCCAATATGAGCAGCTCATCCCCTACTCGTTCAAGGGAACTACCGCCAGCGACCTGCGCATCGTGCTGAATGACGACCGCGTAGGAATAGCGGAAGTAGTGCTGAAAGAATAAAATACAAGTTATAAGTTATGAGTTATAAGTTATTCGCTTGTACTTTTTCCTTTCGGGAGCTGGAAACAAACAAATAACTTATAACTTATAACTTATAACTCATAACTCATAACTCCAATGAAACTTCTTTATTGTATGCTCGGATTAAGTATGGCGGCCTGCACGCCTCAAAAGACCGTCAACGGCGGTGAAGATGAACTATCCATGTTGATAGGTACATACACCGACGGAACAAGTAAAGGTATCTATTCTTTCCGTTTCAACCAAAAGACGGGTACGGCCACGCCGCTCGGCTCGGTGGAGCTATCCAACCCGTCCTACCTCACGCCATCGGAAGACGGTAAATTCATTTATGCCGTAAGCGAGATGAATGACAGCACGGCAGCCGTCAATGCGCTTGCCTTTGATAAGCAAACGGGCAATCTCCGCCTGCTGAACAGCGAACGTACTCCGGGAGCGGCTCCCTGTTACGTATCCACGAACGGCAAAGAAGTGCTGACCGCCAATTACAGCGGCGGAAACATGTCTGTATTCCGGTTGCGCAAGGACGGTACGCTATCACCTGCGGAAGCGCTCTTTAAAGGTACGGCCAACGGCCCGGACACCATTCGCCAAATCGTACCGCACATCCATTGCGCCCTGTTCTCACCGGACGGGAAGTATATATTCGCTACCGATTTCAGTGCCGACCGTATTCTGCGCTTTACATTAAGTTCCGAAGGCAACATCTCCCGCCTGCCCGGTGAAGCGACCGATATCACTCCCGATTCCGGCCCGCGCCACCTCACATTCAGCCCGAACGGTAAGTTCGCTTATCTCATCAATGAACTGTCCGGTAAAGTAATCGCCTTCGGTTATACCGACGGCAAACTGGAGCAGATACAGAGTATCGCAGCCGACTCGCTGCAAGCCCGGGGAAGTGCGGACATCCATTTAAGTCCCGACGGCAAATTCCTCTATGCCAGCAATCGCCTGGAAGGAGACGGTATAGCCATCTTCACGGTAGATACCGTAAACGGAACATTAACCCGTGCGGGATACCAGTCTACCGGCATCCATCCGCGCCATTTCAATATCACGCCCAACGGCAAATACCTGCTGGCGGCTTGCAGAGACAGCAATGTCATCCAAGTATACGAACGCGACACCAAAAACGGATTGCTAAAAGACACACAGCAAGATATTCTTATCGATAAACCGGTCTGTGTACAGTTCATCCCACCATTTCACAATTAGTTAATCTTTCGTAAATGAATTTCCAAGAACAAAGAACTTCGTTAACTTTGTTATTAAAAATTATAGCTATAAACCGATAGAGAAGTATGAAGAAAAAGATGATATGGCTTGCCGGGCTTTTCATAGCCACAAGTACCTATGCCCAAACGGATGTCACCACCGGCATAATGCGCGGTAAGGATTACGGTGTAACTTATCTCCTGCCCAAAACCGAAATAGAGATTGTAGTGGAAGTTACCAAACATACGTACATGCCCGGAGAGTTCTGTAAATATGCAGACCGTTACCTGCGCATGAACAACGTATCTGCCGACCCGGATATCTATTGGACCATCGACAAGTTGCAGACCCGTGTAACCGGAGTGCCCGATAAAGATAATGTTTACTTCGTCAAGCTGAAAGACAAAACCGTAGCCCCACTAATGGAGCTTACCGAAGACGGCATCGTACGTTCCATCAACATGCCGCTCAGCGGCCGTACGGTACCGGCAACCCAAATAACCGCCACCGCGCAAGAGATTATAGACCCGCGTAAATTCCTTACGGAAGAGATACTCATGGCAAGTTCCAGAGCTAAAATGGCGGAGTTGGTAGCCAAAGAAATCTACAACATCCGTGAAAGCAAAAACGCCCTTCTTCGCGGTGAAGCCGACAATATGCCGCAGGATGGCGCACAGCTCAAAATCATGCTCGACAACCTGAACCTGCAGGAACGCGCCATGACGGAAATGTTCTCCGGTACTCTGAAAGAAGAGCCTCAAACATTTACAATCCGTCTGACTCCGAAGGAAATGGACAACGAAGTAGCTTTCCGCTTCTCCAAACGACTGGGTGTAGTAGCCTCTGACGATTTGGCAGGCGAACCGTATTATATCTCCGTAACCGACTTGAAAACTCCCGCCATTCCCGAAGACGACGGTAAGAAGAAAGTGGACGGAGTGGCCTACAACGTTCCGGGACGCGCCCACATTACATTAACAGGTAACAACAAAAAATTATTCGACGGCGAACTGCCTATCACGCAATTCGGTACCATAGAATACCTTGCGCCTGTATTGTTCAATAAAAACTCCACTGTAAAAGTACTGTTCGATACAGCCACAGGCGGGCTGATAAAGGTAGACAGAGAAAACAATTAAAGTTGAGAGTTGAAAGTCAAGAGTTGAAAGTTAGCATGCGGCATCATAGCGCAGTTAACTTTCAACTTTTAACTCTCAACTGAACAAACCCATCCTTCTGCAACTGCATAATGTAAGCAGTGACACGGGAAGGATAGTTATCTTCATTTTGGAAATGTTCGGTAAGCAGAGAGATTATCTCTTGTACTGTCCGTTTTCCGTCTATCAAACTCCATACGGCAGTACCATGTTCTTCCAGCTTCACACGGATATCAGCCGACATACTTTTCGGCAACAAGAAACGTCTCATCCAGTCATACTTAAACCGGGGAAAGGAAAGTACCGCGTACTCCCCTTCCCAGCCGGTCGTAATATGTCCGCACTGAACGGGGACAGTATCCAACAGGTTTACTTTTCCTTTTGTATCTGACATTACCGTCTTATCAAGCTTTGATATTAGGTTCTTCCAAACCAAGTCCTTTCTTCTTATCGACAATCTTAAGGATAAATCCCAGTACCAAAGCGGCAACGCCAAGGCAGGCCAGCATCACAAGCGGTGCGGTGTAATCATACGAAACGGCAGCCTCTTCCGGAGTAATCACACCATTTTTCAAATCAGCAACAAGTTGCGTATTTGTTTTATCGAGCACCTTTCCGATAAGAAGCGGAAAAAGCCAAAGACCGATATTCTGCACCCAGAAGATAAGCGCATAAGCGCTACCTATAATCTTGGCATCAACCAGTTTCGGAACGCTGGGCCATAAAGAAGCGGGAACCAATGAGAAACTTGCGCCAAGCACCAATATAGTAAGGTAAGCTATCATAACACCGCCTACCGCATTGTCTTTGAACTCAGGAAGTACAAACGCAAAAGTAAGATGACAAAGCACGAGCAGCATTGAACCGATCATCAACATCGAAGCCGCCTTGCCCTTATGATCGACATAGTTGCCCAATATCGGAGTGATACCCACGGCAAGCAAAGGGAATACGGCAAATACCGTTTCCGCGCTCTGGCGCATATAACCCATATAGCAGAAAACAGCCAGCAATACTCCGGCAAGGGTAAGCAAACCGTACTTCATACTTGCTTTCTTCATAAAATTACTTGCAAAAGAAGCGCCTGCAACGACAAGCATAATGCAATACTGAAGAATCGTCACCGTATTGGTAGCCCAGAAAGAGTCGGAAGGTACTTCCTTAAATACCAAATTACATTGCAACATATTTACGGCATACTTCTGGAACGGGAATATGGCAGAATAATAAAGCACGCAAAGAAGAGCCACCAACCAGAATCCGCTGCTTGACAAAATAGTACCGAGATCGCTAATCTTGAACGGATCGTCTTTCTCCTCAGCCTCACCCGTTTGCGCATCGAGTTTCTTATCCATAAAGAAGTAAACAATAAACATGATAAGCGCGATAAGCAACAATACAACGCCAAATGCCACCGAACGGGAAACATCGATAACGCCCCCTAACTTGGCGAATACCGGAGAGAATATCATGCAAGTGGCGACTCCCAAACGGGCAAGCGCCATTTCGGAACCCATGGCAAGCGCCATTTCACGGCCTTTGAACCACTTGACGATACCGCGGGATACCGTAATTCCCGCCATCTCGACACCGCAACCGAAAATCATGAAACCTATTGCCGCAAACTTAGCCGATGCCGGCATACCTCTATAAAACGGAGAGATACCCAGTTCATCGAAACCGGGAATATAATTCAGATTGTCGGTAAACCAAGTTTGAAGCCCGCTTCCCTGAAAAGCATCCGTCACCGCATACCAGTTGATGGTAGCTCCGACAAGCATCACAGCTCCGGAAAGGATTGCTGTGAAGCGTACCCCCATTTTATCGAGGATAATACCCGCGAAGATGAGGAAAAACACGAATACATTAAGGAATGTCTCAGAACCCTGCATCGTACCGAATGCGGTCGAATCCCAGCCGCGTGTGGACTGCATCAGGTCTTTAATAGGTGAAAGTATGTCCATAAAGATATATGAACAGAACATGGCGAACGCCAAAAGCAGTAGCACCAACCAGCGCATACCTGCCGAATCGCGGAGCGTCTGGTGAATTTTGTCAGTAGTTGTCATTACAATAGTATAATAAATTGATTAATTAAATTCGGTTTATATATCATGACGGATAGTATAATAAAACATACGCTTTTAATAAGTATCCCGCTGCAAAAGTAACTAAATATAAAAGACCATAAATAAAAACAGGCAGAATTGCACAATATTAATTGTACAATTCCACCTGTCAAGAAATTCGGTTATTTCTCGAATATTAGTTTGCAGCCGGTTCTGCAGCGTCCGTGGCAGCAGGAGCTGTTGCCGCCGGGGCTGTCTCGGCCGGTTGTTCAGCTTGCGGAGCAGCCGTACCTACGGGCATATTGTACGGGTTTGTTTTTTCTTCTTGTTGCGCCTGTTCCAGAATTACATCACCGCCCTTGTGAGAAACGGAAGGAATGACGTAAGCCGAAGCAACACTCATCACCACCAAAAATACAGCGAGGCTCCATGTTGCCTTTTCCAGAAAGTCAGTAGTCTTGCGTACACCCATGATTTGATTGGATGATGAGAAACCCGAAGCCAGACCGCCGCCTTTGGAATTCTGAATCAACACAATGAAGCACATCAGCACGGATGCAATCACCATTAAGATAACTAATAATAAATACATTTTGTTATTTTGATTTAGCGTTAATAATCAATTTCTCCAAAAATCTGATTTGGTCTGCAAAGTAAGCATTTTTTTTTGGATAATTCAAACTTAATTTTTTAATAATTTCAAGTGCTTTATCATATCTGCGCTGTTTAATATAGATTTTGGCCAGAGTTTCCGTAAAACAGCTATCGTCCAGGCTGTCCTGCGGGGGCTGTTCACCGTTAGCTCCGTCTTCTTCGGAAAGCGACTGACCGTTCTCTGAGAAGGCGGCCGGAGCGCTTTCGGTTTTCCCGGAAGATATTTCCTCTTCTCCAGAGGATATTTCTTTTTCTTCCGGGGATACCGGGACTTCCTCAAGATATACCGGTCTTGCGGATACGGACAGTTCCGTAGACTCGCTCTTGCGGATAAATCCGTCTATCAGTTCGTGCCCGCGCAGCTTGGGAACTTCCTTTCCGTCGGCTGGTCCGGAATCCGTCGAACCGTCATCCTGCAACAGATACGTAGTGTAATCCATTGCATAATCCAGTTCGGTAGCTTGCGAATGTTCTTCGGGAACAGTTGCCAGGAAAGCATCTATCAAAGAAAGCGTACGGTCTACGCTGGGTTCTTCTTCCAGCACTTTGGAAGACAGCAAAGGAGATTTCCGGGATTTCAGGGTGTAACGGTCGCCCTCTATCAGATAGAACAATACGCGTCTGTCCGCCACATACAGTACAGCCTTACGCAGTTCCGCACCGAATGTGATGTCATGCAGCAAATAAAGATTCTTGAGGTATAACAGCCGGAGCGACTGGAAATAGGGATAACGGGCCACCAATGTACGAAGCTCGTACAAAGTGTCCTTATCCAACATTTCAGGATGCTGTATCCATTGTTGCAAATAGGCAGAAGTCATTCCTCGGTTACCAGTTAGCTACGGTTGAGTTAAATATTTGTTCTGTAATATCCTTTATCATTTTACTTATCAGGTCGTCCTGCACATCAGTCAGCAACAAGGACGAATCGTAAGTCTGGAAGGCGGAGAACTGTTGCTCAAAGTCTTCCTCATGGTTGGTGTTGTTTACATAACGTACGTTAACGGTCATGGTCAGCTTCACTTTAGAAGAAAAACCGTCCGCAGCCACAGCCTCGTTGTACTGGTTATAGCCGGTTATCTCACCGTCTATTTCCAAATCGCCGTTGGCATTCACCAGTTGCAGACGTGTCTGCTGGATAAACATGTCCTTGAGTTTCTGGTTGAACTCCGTAGTCATGGGAGCGTACACGTATTCGGCACGATTGGGAAATTCGGCAATCGTAATAGTCTTTACTTTGCTGTAATCGATAGAGCTTATCGGGGCAAGTCCCATAGAGATGCGGCAGGAAGCTACCACGCACACCACACCCGCTAACGCCGATACCAGCGCTATTTTCTTAATCCAATCCATATTCTTTTATCTTTCTGTATAGCGTGCGCTCCGATATATTCAAATCCTTGGCCGCACTTTTGCGTTTTCCGTGATGCCTTTCGAGAGCTTTGCGTATCATCTCTTTCTCCACTTCATCCAGCGAAAGAGATTCTTCAACGTATTCTTCCGTATCTTGGATATCATCATCCATGGCGGGAGCCGGTTTTACGGAAGGATGTATTATGGTAGGCACAGCAGCGGGCACAGAAGCCACTACCGCAGGAGCAGGCGTATAGTAAGCGGCAGGCGTTACGGCCGGACTTCCCACAGCAGCCCGTTCGGTCATAATCTCGTGTACCAGTTTCTTCAGTTCGGTCACATCCTGACGCATGTCGAAAAGCACCTGATACAGTATCTCGCGCTCGCTCTCAAAGCTCTTGCTTTCATTCTTCACGCCAAACAGGGCGGGCAGACGCTGCGCATTGTTCTGTTCGGGCAGATAGTTCTTCAAAATAGAAGCGTTGATTTCGCGATTGGTTTCGATAATGGAAATCTGTTCCGTTATATTCTTCAGCTGGCGTACGTTACCGGGCCATGAATATGCCAGCAGCAATTGCTTGGCGTCCTCGGTCAGCTGAATCGCAGGCATACGGTACTTCTCGGCAAAGTCCGATGCGAACTTGCGGAACAACAGCACCACATCCTCTCCGCGTTCGCGCAAAGCCGGAACCTGAATAGGCACCGTGTTAAGACGGTAATACAAGTCTTCGCGGAAGCGCCCGTCGGCAATCGCCTGCGTAAGATTCACATTGGTGGCGGCTACGATACGTACATTCGTCTTTTCCACCTTAGACGAACCGACCTTGATAAACTCGCCCGTCTCGAGCACACGAAGCAAACGGGCTTGCGTAGGCATGGGAAGTTCGCCTACTTCATCAAGGAAAATCGTTCCGCCGTCCGCCTCACCGAAGTACCCTTTCCGTTCGCCGATAGCGCCTGTAAAGGCGCCTTTCTCATGACCGAAAAGCTCCGAATCTATCGTCCCTTCGGGAATGGCGCCACAGTTTACGGCAATGTATTGCCCGTGCTTTCTCCGGCTGTACTGGTGGATTATCTGCGGGAAGCTCTCCTTACCCACACCACTCTCTCCGGTAATCAGCACCGACAAATCGGTAGGAGCCACCTGAATGGCAATATCGATGGCACGCATCAGTGCCTCGTTATTGCCGATGATGCCAAAACGTAATTTTACTTGTTGTATTTCCGCTTTCGTCATACTACAAATCTTCTTCTACACTATCGAGTTTCAGTTTGTCACTGTCGTCACGTCTTTCGTAATATTGTTTCCGCAAAGGATTGGCATGCGCTTCTTTCTCACGCATACGGTTACGGAACACGTCGATTGCCACATAGACAGCCTGACGGAAAGAATCTTCGGAAGCGAGCCCTTTTCCCGCAATGTCGTAGGCTGTGCCATGCGCCGGTGAAGTACGCACTACCGGAAGTCCCGCGGTATAGTTCACGCCCTCGTCCATGGCCAATGCCTTGAACGGAGCCAGTCCCTGATCGTGGTACATTGCCAGTACGCCGTCAAAATGGGTAAAGTTACCGGAACCCATAAAGCCGTCAGCCGGATAAGGTCCGTAGCACAACATGCCTTTGTCCGCCAGTTCCTGTATGGCAGGACTGATGATTTCCTGCTCTTCCGTACCCAGCAGCCCCTCATCGCCTGCATGCGGATTCAGAGAAAGTACGGCAATACGCGGCGCTCCGATGCCGAAGTCCTGCTTCAGAGAACGGTTGAAGATTACCAGTTTCTCTTGTATCAATTCTTTAGTAATGGTCGATGCGATCTCTCTTACGGGGATATGTCCTGTCACCAATGCCACCCGGAAGTCATCCTTCATCAGAATCATCAAAGCCTTTCTGCCGTCGCCCAACTTCTCCTCGATATACTCCGTATGCCCGGGGAAAGAGAACTCTTCCGACTGGATGGTATGCTTGTTGATAGGAGCCGTGACAATGACGTCAATCAGCCCTGCCTTATACTCCTCAATCGCTTTTTCCAAAGCGCCGAGAGCGGCTTTACCCGCCTCTGAATCAGGCTTGGAGAATTCGACCTTTACTTCATCGTCCGTACAGTTCACCACACTCAAACGGTCGGGCGCAGCTTCGGATGCCGAGTTTACAATACTGAAATTGGTCGGCAAATCCAACGATTTGCGATGATAGGCAGCCACTTTGGGCGAACCGTAAATAATCGGAGTACACAGCTCCAGCATCGTAGGATCTGAGAAAGTCTTTAAAATCACCTCATATCCCACTCCGTTTATATCTCCCTGAGTTATGCCGACTCTTATTTTGTTATCTTCCATTCTTATTTTTCTATTTTAGTGGAATTTTCTTTTGTTACCGCCAAAGGCATTTCGTTTCCTTCCTGTTTGCTTCCCGGCAATCTAAGCGTATACAGTGACGCTTCCATCTGACGTACCAGATTGCGTTTCATCTTATCGGGTGAGTATACAAATATCTCGGATACGATAATACGCCGGTTAGCCTTGTCCAAACGAACATGAGACACGTACGGACCGCCCATAAAGTCGCCCTTCACACGCCACAAGCCGCGGGCTTCCAAAGCATATTCGCCCTGTACATTGATAGGACGCACATCTGTCATCAACGAATCGGTTTCCATGTACATGCCTTCGCCCGCACCGGGAATATTGACTTTCATCACAGAGTCGCGCTTATGCACAAAGTACTCTTTCGTGAATGTATCCTTGTCCGTATAAGGGTAAGAGTAGATAACGAAATTCTGATCGCCCGTCGCAGCATTCGTACCTGCCCAGAAGAAGTTTTCCCCCTGTTTGGTTGCGGTCAGTTCACCGGGAACCCATACGTCACAATCGAACATACTCTTTACTTTCGTCGAAACATAATCATTGTGCTTGGTTTCCAGCACTGAAATCTGACGGTTCATTTCGGCACGAGTAAAGAAATCAATGATAACCTGTCTGTTTTCTTCGACAAACTTCTCGAAAGAGGCTTCGTCCGGCGCCTGAATAGTCAGGATGGATTGCGGAGCGGCATAAACGTCCTTCGCGTACTTAAACTTGGGCTGTGTATACTGGTCTTTGTTTATCTCGACAATAATAATATTGCGGATCAGCTTCAATGTAGCGTCATAGTTTGCAGGAGAAGTATACATAATACGGAATGAACGTTCCGACTGGGGCAACCCCGGCACATCGGAATCAAGCACGTTATAGAGGGCGCGACCTGCAGGACGTTCCCACAGTCCCTGGTCAACCACTACCAAAATTTCATACGCCCGACCGCTTGACGTCGGAGTAAACACACCCTTCTTGCCATTACCGCACGCTGAAAACAGTGCGAGTATCAGGGACATACTCAAATAAAACAGGTGTTTCTTCATATATCTATATGTTTTAGTTTTTACAAAGCTACGAAAAAGCCATATAAGCTTGACGGCAAAGTTAATAATTTATATTAATTCTTCTTTATTCTCTTCCTGTTTAGCCGTTGAAAGCATACCGCATGCAGCGAATATATCCTCACCGCGGGAAGCGCGAATCGTAGTAAACAATCCATGCGACGTCAGATAATCGCGAAGCGTTGTCATCGTCTCCATATCGGCGCCTTCCAGGTTAACTCCCGGAATCGCATGAAAACGAATCAGATTGACGCGGCAGTCCAAACCTCGCAACAGCTTCAGCAACTCCTTGGCATACAACAGCGAATCGTTCACTCCCTTAAAAACAATATACTCGAAAGATAGTCTGCGCTGTTTACTAAAATCATAGTTTCTTAACAGTTCTACAATCTCGGCAATGGAGAAAGCCTTTTCGGCAGGCATCAGTTCGCGTCGCTGCAAAGGTACGGGCGAGTGCAGGCTGATTGCCAAATGACAGTCCGACTCTTCAATGAAGCGTTGCAAACCCTTACGAAGCCCGACGGAAGAGAGCGTAATCCGCTTCGGGCTCCAACCGTAGCCATAGGACGATGTCATCACTTCCAACGCCTTCAACACCTCATCGAGATTATCCAACGGTTCTCCCATACCCATCATCACCACATTGGTCAACTTGTCCCGTTCGGGCAGAGAATTAATCTGGTTGATAATCTGGTTGGCGGTCAGATTGGCGGTGAACCCCTGCTTGCCGGTCATGCAAAACTTGCAGTTCATCTTACACCCTACTTGGGAAGATACGCACAGCGTAGCCCTGTCCTCATCCGGAATGTAAACAGCTTCCACATAATGCCCCTCTCCGGCACGATAAAGATACTTCACCGTACCGTCTGCCGAGCGCATGGCATCCACCGGTGCCTCCCCCCCCACTTCATATATCTCTTTCAACAGCTCCCGGTGTTTCAACGACAGGTTTGTCATTTCATCTATGGAAGCTGCTTTTTTGTCATATAGCCACGAAGCGATCTGTTTGGCTGCAAATCCGGGCATCCCCAGATTCTTTACGACTGCCTGAAGTTCGGTTAAGGTAAGACCTAAAAGAGGTTGTTTCATTCTAATTGCATATTTACGATAACAAGATAGTTTATTCACCGATAAATTATCTTTTGCAAAGGTATGAATAAAGTTGCACAAATGAAAAAGCCGTTCGACATTTATCGAACGGCTTCTCCAAGTATTCTAAAGTTTATTCTACTTTCTTAGAAGTACAGATAGCGGTTATCCTTTACATCCGCATTCAGATACAGGTCATTGATGAACTGGCTTGCCATACGTGCGTGCATATTCTCCAATGTAGCTTCTTCCGTTTCCTGATTATAAGTTTCGTTCAGTTTGTCCTTGGCATAAGGCTGAAGAACGAATACGCCGCCATTGCCTTTGATAGGAGTGCTCAACTTGTTCAGCTCAGCGATAGAAGCATAAGCGCCTACCAGCGGTTCGCTGCTACGCAATGCCGGAACATAAGCCGGAGCCGCGAAAGTCACGTGCTTAACAGAGTCGCTAACTGCATTTGCCATGTTCTTATACTGGTCGAAAGAAGTTGCGCCGGCAGCCTTCATATCAGCCATAATTTTCTCGGCTTTCTTGTCACGGAGGATTTCGCTTCTCAGCTGATCCTGTACCATAGATAACGGACGATAGCCTTCCGGAACGATGCGTGTAACGGCTACTACCATCATGTGATCGCTTTCGCCACATTCGTACAGACCTGAAACTTCACCTGCTTTTGCAGCAAACGCCCATTTCAGAGCTTCTTTTGTTCCTTTCACACCACCGATATTGTGCTCAGAGCTATACAAGTCGGCTCTATCCAACAGTCTGTAACCGGCATCTTCCGCATTAGCGGTCAGCTTATCCAGCGTATTGTTGGTAGCGATGAATTGGCTGAAGTCATTGTATGCCTTGCTATAAGTTTCCTTGCTGAATTCAACCGGACGCTTGATAACGGCTACTTTATATTTATCTTTCACAGCTTTCTTGTTCATCACTTGCAGGATAACGTTCGCCTGCCCCAAAGCGAGGTTAGTCAACTCGTTCTGACCTAAAGTAGTGATAGCCGCGATATACTTCAAATTGTCACCATCCACTTGAGCGCCTTCATAGTTGGCAGAAGAAATCCATGTCGCTTCACCGGTCTGGCCGTACTTTTTAGCGATTTCGGCAAAGTCCGCGCCAGCCTTGATGGCAGTATAGATACTGTCAGCCAAAGTTTTGGTCTTGGCAGCGTCTTCCGCAACAACCTGAATCTGGCGGTATTGGATAGAGTCGGCCATAGCGGCAGTAGCCAGTTTCTTGAAAGAGTTGATTGTATTGTCCGACGCATTGTAGTAAGGACCGTATACACCGCCTACCTTTACAGAATCCAAACGGGCAACAACGTCGGCAGGCAACGCCTTGTCTGTGTAGAACAAGTCAACATACTGCTGGGTAGAACCGGTTGAACGGACGAAATTTGCATAATCGGAAGGATTTTCGGCCAACTGTGCAGTATATTCTTCCACCTCTTTCTGAATATCGGCTTTGTCTTCCGGGCTTGCGGTAACCTGTACATCGATATACTTGATGTTGCGGGTTTCCACATATTGTCTGAATTGCTCTTTCTTCTTGTCATAAGCATCTTTCAGGTCGGATTCCTTAATAACGATTGTAGAGTCTACGATAGAGGAATAAGGAACGGCGGCCAGCAACAGGTCAGACTGGTCTGCGCGCGCATTGAAAGCATCTTCCGCTTCAACAGGGTTAGAGAACAAAGACTTCGTAATCAGAGCCTGGTATTTCTCCTGCAGACGCGCCTGTACGAGTGATTTCTCTACAAAAGCCCAGAAGTTGTACATGGAATTGTAGTACTCTGCGTATTGAGCCGGCATCTGGGCCTTGTTCATCTTAGAATAGTCCACCAGGAACTTCTTCAACATATCTTTGTCAAAAGCTCCGGTCTGCGGATTGCGGAACGGTGTCTGCTGCAACATCGGATGTACACCGGCGTCGATGATAGCCTGAAGTTCCGCTTTTGAAACGGTCAAACCCAACTTTTCAGCTTCGTTCTCAATCAATTTATTGTTTACGTATGCTCTCCATACTTCGTCCTTAATCTGGTTGGTTTGTTCATCGCTCAACGCGTTCAAGCCGCTGGAGAATTTCACTACTTCCGTATATTCCTCTACCAATGCCTGAAAATCCTGAGCGGAAATTGTTTCCCCGTTCACTTCACCTACATCTTGTGACTGGTGCGGCTGAAGTACTTTCCACGCGTCTCCCGCGATGAAGGCAAACAGCGCCAAACCAATAACAATCACCAATAAGGGCCCTTTAGACCGAATGTTTTGTAATGTTGCCATTTTAGTTAATATGAATTATTTGTTTATTATTATTTTCTTTTCAATGTTCATTTTAGCGCACGAAGATACAAAAAATGCTAATACGCATCTATTTATTCTTTAAAAATTTACGCTGAAATGGAATTATTCCGTGACTTTCAACCGTACCAACTCTATTTTAGTGGCTGTCACCTTAATTATCTTGAACTGATATTCGTCGACGGTTATCACCTCATGCAGCTTCGGGAAGCTTTGATAACGGCTCAGAATCAATCCGCCTATCGTAAGATATTCATCCGACTCCGGAAGCTCAAGATTGAACGTTTCGTTTACTTTCTCTATCTCAAGACGAGCTGACAGCACATATTCACGCTCGCCGATCTGTTTACAGATGTAGGAAGTATTATCATGCTCGTCCTCAATATCTCCGAATATTTCTTCTACCAGATCTTCCAGTGAAACGATACCGGATGTACCGCCAAACTCATCCACTACAACGGCAATCGTCTTTTTCTGCTGCATAAAAAGTTTCATCAGCTTATGCGCCGCCATCGTTTCGGGCACAATGGGCACTTCCTTGACATTATTTCTCCAATCCGCCGGGTTTCTGAACATCTCGGACGAGTGGATATAGCCGATTACATTATCTATATTCCCGTCGTACACAATAATTTTGGAAATGCCCGACTCCACAAACATACTCTTCAAATCCTCGAGCGAGGCCGTCACATCCACCGCCACCACTTCCGTACGGGGCACGATGCAATCGCGTATCTTGATATTGGAGAAATCAAGCGCATTCTGAAAGATTTTCACTTCCGCATCCAGCTCTTCCTCATTAGCGGCATTCTCTATGCCCGACTGCACGAAATAGTCCAAATCGACCTTACCGAACGCCTTGTCGGACGCTTCCTTGTTTATCTTCATGCCGAACAGGCGCAGAAAGAGATAAGACAGTCCGGAAGCAAGTTTCGATATGGGAAACAGAATAACGTAGCAGACAAACAAAGGAGTAGCAAACACCCTCAGCATCAGGTTCGGATTAATCTTGAACAGCGTCTTTGGAAGGAACTCGCCCGTTACAAGGATAATGAGCGTGGATATGATGGTCTGCACCAGCACCATTACAAAATGATTATCAATCATGCCCGCCAGCAGATTCACCTCGATAATCTGTGCCATAAGGATACCGTAGATAACCAGCGCAATGTTATTTCCCACCAGCATGGTAGAAATAAAATTATTCGGGTTACGGAAGAAACAGGAAAGGATGCTTGACGTAACACCCGGCTTCCGTTCCATCTCAAAACGAAGCTTGTCTACGGAAACAAAAGCAATCTCCATACCCGAAAAGAAAGCGGAGAAAGCCATGGTTATCAACAAGTAAATAATAGTATCCATCATATCATTTGATGCTGTCCGTCCTCAACGTATCGGAAGGCGTGGTACTCTCCTCGTCCACATAGAAGATACCTTCCGTCTTGAAGAAACGATATTTTGTTAATTGCTCATTCGACTCAAAGCCGATGGCATAGATTATCTGGTCGGGTTGTTCTATACGTACCCGCCGGTCGGAATACACACGTTTCTTGTTCTGATCCCAATACAGCAACTCCGTATCGAATTTCTCTCCTTTCAGGTTCTGTATATGCACATTCCCCATCAGCTTCCACAACTCTTTCTTATTATAATAATAAGCCGTATCGGCCTTGATACTGGCCTCGGTATGAAACACCGAATCGAACTTTTCCAGGTAAATGCCTTTTTCGAACGCCCAATAAGGCGGGTTCTTACGGTCGTAAATCAGCCACTCCGCCGTATTGACACGATAGCGGGTAATGCCCGAATCGGAAATCAGCGTTGTAACACCTTTAGTATCCATAACCGGCAATGAATCGCGTTCGGTAATGGCGGCTCCCATTTCTTTTTTACGTCCGGAACAGGAAGAAAATAAAAGAAGCATAACCATTACCCCGAGGGCAATGGTTATGCTCATATTCTTATGTCCGACCACGTGGGGTTGTAGCGACATATGCTTATCTGATGGTTGTAGACTCACCGATCCAACCGCCGATCGTGATACGGTCACCGGCTTTGTAACCCAACATAAAGAGGTCTTTAGCCTGCGGAGTATGACGCGCATACGTTGAAATCAGTTCATTAACCTTGTCTGTAACGCTCGGGTCTACAGCTTTAGCGCGTTGCAGCTTATCGATAACAACAAAATAAGTACATCTGTTCAAAGCGGGTTCGTCGCTCCAGTTAGGATTTGAACCGTACATTTGAGCCAGCAGGATGTAAGGCTCGCCGTAGCTTTCATTGAAGCTGATGGCTTTCTGAGCATAGCTTCTTGCCTGAGACAGCTTCTTGGCCTGCCACAAAGCGGCAGCGGTAGCATAGGCCATTTCGGCTTTCTTCGCGTTATCGGTTTCCATACCCAGCGCTTCGTCGAAGTACTTCACAGCAGTGTCGTAGTCACCTTTCTTGTAGTACATATATGCTACGCCTACGGCAGCATCCGCACTCGGGTTAACACGATACAGATAGTCGGAAGCCTTGAAATACGCCTCGCTCTCATTACACTTCATCATCTTCAGGATGGTGATGGTCTTCTTCAGGAAAGCGGAGTCGGACTTATTTTCCTCAACTTTAGGACCGTAGATATTCTGCAAGGACTCACAATCGGCTACACCGCTGTTCACGAACATAGCTACCAAATTGTCCTTGATTGTCTGCAACACGGCTTTTTTCTTAGCGTTATCCTCTGCTGCAATAGCATCGTCAGCGTACTGTGAAGCGTTGATATAATCCTGGAAGAATTGGTCTGTGTGATTAGTGTCGGCTTTTACTTTCTGCATGGACACATCTACAAAATAGTGCAATACGGCACCGTCAGATTCACCCTTAGCGGTTTCAGCGGATTCCTTCAACCATGCATAAGCCTGGTTCAAATCCGGAGCCGGTGAATATTGCAGATAATCCACGGCTTTTGTACCTAACGCAGACGCAACACTCGGTACACCCTTCATCTTCGTAGCAAATTCAGGAATATACTTCATTTTCTGGTCATGTACAGCCATCAGTTCGTCAAACAGCTTCTTATACTCTGCAGAATTACGATCCTTAATCTGGCTCATCAAGCCGACGAGAATCTTTTGCGCATCGGTATAAGTGTAATATCTCAGTGTCGGACAGTCTTTCAGAACTTCCATACAAGGGGCGTAAGCGTCCTTGAAATTTTTCGCTCTTACCGCCTCATGCGAGATACTACTATTGGCATTACAATCACTTTGTGCGAAAGTGCTGGTTACTCCACCCGAAAGGAGCAAAACAGCGACAAGCGTTTTAATTTTCATTGTATTTAAATTTTAGTTGTTATATTGTCTATTTTCACCATTCAACATTAATCGACTTTCCGTTTGAAGAACCAGCGTTCGTTAAAAGTCACCCCGATGCAGACGCGCAATGTGTTTTCATTGAGAAACGCCGCTGTCTTGCCTTCGGTTCTTACATACTGCGCCGAGAGGCTCAATACGGAACGCGTACGCGGAATAGGAAGTCCGAAACCGGCAGTCACTCCATATTCATTGGCGGCACGCATGCCATTGATTTTGTAATACGGCTGGGAATAATAAGCTCCCAAACGGTATTTCACATGCGCCAAATAACTTCTTCCCAAAGGATTCGGCAGAAATTCGGCGCCTAAAGCTATCTTCGTACGATTGCAGAAAGCGTTCTTCGCATTCATGTAAGTAACCGAACTCCACTTCTGGAAAGTAAAATCGGCGCCTACCGTCAAACGCTTGTCGTATACATAGCTGAGACCTATGCCGAAACTCATCGGGCTGCCGAACGTAGCGACCGTGTCCCGGGTATTTATCGTAGCTCCCGTATTGCTGTCGCCCAGCTGGTCTTGCACGTATGAATCGTTACCCAAGTCATGTCCCGGCGAGAATACCACTCCTAAAGTAGCTTCATGTTTTTTGCCGAACGCCTGCGTGTACTGCGCGCCGAAGTCCAGCTTATAGCTTTGTATGGACGTACCCGTCACCGTAGTCAGCGGCAAGGTAGACGAGTTGTTCGGGAATGTCATGGCTCTCGTATGCGTTATATCCCCCCAAAGATACGAAATGTTCGCGCCAACGGAAAGATTTTTAAATATTTTAAATCCGGCCCCCAAATATAACTGGTGCAATCCGCCGTCTCCGTAATATTGCAACGCGCTGGACTGTGAAGGATAATTCGCGTCTTCCCGATATTCTCCCATGCTATATCCCACATTGGAATAAGGCAGCAGTCCCAAACTCATGGCCGCCCATTTACCCAGGCGAAATTGCATTGTAATATAGTCGAAACTGGAGTTTTTGGCATTTTGCTTCACCGTACCGTTACTGAAGTTCGTGTTCTGCAAAGAGATACCGCCGTCAAAAATAAAAGTAAGCGAATCTATCGCCGTATAGGATGCCGGATTAGCGAAATTCACCTGGTATTTATCCCGTAATCCGTATGCAATACCACCCATGGCTTTGCTATTACCTGAACCTTGGTCTGCCAATTGTCCGTATCCGTATCGTGTATAGGGAGAATTCGTATTATTTTGAGCGATTGCCGCTCCGGACAACATCATGAGCAAGAACACCAAGAGTGTTTGTCTATATCCTATCATTATTATAGTTTAAAATTCTATTTAATCCTTTCAACACTAAAAATCTGTCTGCAAAGATGATACTTTTTAAGTTTGTATCAAAAGAAAAATCATCGCCGCCCGTTAAAAAAACCAAAAGTTCAGGATATTTATGCTTCATGGCCATTATGTAGCCCGAAATTTCATATTCCATGCCTTTCAGCACTCCTTCGCGCATTGCCGTATCGGTATCCTTACCCAGCGGCAGCCGCCGCCCTTCGCGTGACACCAGCGGAAGCCGCCCTGTCAGCTCGTGAAGTGCTTTAAAGCGCATTTGCACACCCGGCGAGATATTCCCGCCATGATAGCGGCCGGCGGCATCTACAAACTCATAAGTGATGCAAGTTCCGGCATCTATCACCAGAATATCCTTTCCGGGAAATTGTTCATAGGCGCCCACCACAGCCGCCATACGGTCGTACCCCAATGTCTCGGGAGTTTCATACAGGTTCTCTACCGGAAGCGATGTTGTTTCATTCAGCCACAACAGCGGAACGGGCAAACGCGCCAATTGCGCCGACACTTGCTCATTCAGATCGATAACGGTAGCCGCAATGGCTTTCTCAACGGCATATTTCGCGCAGATATCCGGCAGATTTTCAAGCGTTTGATTGGAATCGTAGAACACCTCGACGATGTCCTTGTCTTTAAACACCGCTATCTTTGCAACGGTATTGCCTATATCGATTATAAGATTCATTCTGCATATATTTAAAGCGGGGCAAAGATAGCACTTTTTTCGATTGTTTTACATGCGCGTTACACTAAGTTTACAGGTTTTCCCTTATATATAACCACGCATAAATCTTAGGCTCGCCCGTATGCGCGCATTATCTTTTCTTTTTATTTCCGAAAAATCGCCGATGTTATCACGATTGACAGAGGAGGGTATCCCCCCCCTCCGCATATACGGCGATTTTTATAGTACTTGAAAAAAGTTTTTCACCACAGTGGAAATCCGTTATGACGTACATCAAAAAACGGTTTGGGTATAGTGCGAAAAGAAACGGGATGCAGATGTAAAAAAGACGAAAGGAGTGTCCGCAAGAATTGCCGTTTTAAGATTTAAAGCGTATCTTTGTAACGAATTACAAGATATGACCCCGATCCAAATCAGTGATAATAAAAAAAAGACAAATGAAATTCTCCTTACCGGCTTTCCGCATACTTATTTTTCTTTTCCTCTGCCCGCCTTTCACCGCCGTGCAAGCGCAAGAACACAAAAGAGACACTCCGGATTCCATACGCATCAGCCTGCTGACATGCGCCTCGGGCGAAGAAATATACTCCCTTTTCGGACATACCGCCATACGATACGAAAACCATACGCGCGGCATTGACGCCGTATTCAATTACGGCATCTTCAACTTCAACGCGCCGAACTTCATTCTCCGTTTCGCTTTGGGTGAAACGGATTATCAGTTGGGTGTCAACAGTTACGAACGTTTTGCCGCCGAATATCACTATCTGGAACGCGATGTCTGGCAACAAGAGCTGAACCTCACCCCGCAGGAAAAAGAGAGGCTGATAGCCTTGCTCGAAGAAAACTATCGCCCCGAAAACCGGGTATACCGTTACAATTTTTTTTACGACAACTGCGCCACCCGCCCACGCGACTTAATAGAAAAATCCATCGACGGGATCCTGCAATATGCTGACAATATGACCGATACGAACACCGGTACATCCTTTCGCGACTTGTTGCACAAATACAGCGAGGGACATCCCTGGTCGCGTTTCGGCATGGACTTATGCATGGGCAGCCAGGCTGACGAAATCATCAACCGCCGACTGATGATGTTTGTCCCTTTCTATGTACAAGACTACTTCAATCAAGCCCATATTGTAAACAAAGACGGACAAGCACGCCCTTTGGTGCTGAATGAAGAGAAAATAATAATGACCGGAAGCGAAGAAGCGGAACAGCCTTCCGACGGCTTCACCCCGATGCAGGCCGCTTTACTCCTGTTTATACTGACCGCGGCCGCCACCATCTACGGAATACGCCGGAAGAAAACGCTTTGGGGAATTGATTTGGCACTGTTTTTTGCCGCCGGAACGGCGGGATGTATATTGGCGTTCCTCGCCCTGTTCTCCCAACACCCTGCCGTCAGCCCCAATTATCTGCTGTTTGTATTCCACCCGCTACATCTTTTCTGCCTGCCATGCATGCTGAACAGAGTGCGAAAAAGGAAAAGAAGCCGCTATATGCTGGCAAACTTTATAGTTTTAACACTTTTTATATTGCTTTGGCTCGTAATACCGCAAAGATTTCCGTTAGCAGTGTTACCTTTGGCACTTTGTTTGCTGATACGTTCTGCAAGCAACCTAATTCTCACATACGATAAGAAATAATGAAGAAAGGACTGATAACTTCCATACTCGCGCTGACATTCGGCAGCCTGCAAGCCCAGCCGTTGCCACCATCTCCGAAGCTCGTAGTGACGCTGACAATAGACCAACTGCGCACGGACTACATGGAAGCATTCTCGTCATTGTATGGAGAAAGGGGCTTTAAACGGCTGTTAAGGGAAGGGAAAGTGTTCCGCCAGGCGGAATATTCTTTCAACGTCACCGACCGCGCCTCGGCCATCGCCGCTTTTTATACGGGCGCCACACCGTCTATGAACGGCATCATAGCCGAACGTTGGTTCGACCCGAAAACCTTGCGTCCCAGGAATTGCGTAGACGATTCCGCTTTCATGGGTAACTATACCGACCAGAACACCGCCCCTACACAACTGCTGACTTCCACTTTTGCCGACGAACTTAAAATAGCCACCAAAAACGCCGCATTGGTATATTCCATCGCCCCCTTCCGTGATGCCGCCGTCCTTTCGGCAGGACATAGCGGCAACGGCGCGTTCTGGCTGAACCATAAAACCGGCAAATGGTGCGGTACAACCTATTACGGCGAATATCCCTGGTGGCTGAGCCAATACAATGACGGGCAATCACCCGACTTCCGCATCAAGGAAATGGAGTGGAACCCTCTCCACCCCGTCACAAGCTATACATTCCTGCCCGAATGGCGTACCATCCCTTTCAAATACAAGTTCGAAACAGAAAAGGACAACAAATACCGCCGGTTGATAACCAGCCCGCTCATCAACGATGAAGTGAACCGAGTGGCGGAAGATTTACTGGATAAAAGCAATATCGGCAAGGACGAAATAACGGATTTGCTTGCAATCACCTATTATGCAGGCAACTACAATCACCGCAGCACGCAAGAGTGCGCCATGGAAATGCAAGACACCTACGCCCGCTTAGACCAAAGCATCGCTCATCTGCTGGATATGCTGGAACGCAAGGTGGGTCTGCAAAACGTGCTGTTGTGCATCGCCTCTACGGGATATACCGACCCGGACGGAGCAGATATAGGCATCTACCGTATTCCCGGCGGAGAATTCTATCTGAACCGTTGCGCCACTTTGCTGAACATGTACCTGATGGCGACTTACGGTGAAGGACAATACGTAGAAGGCTATTATAATCAACAGATATATCTCAATCATAAATTAATAGAAGAGAAGCAGTTGAATCTTGCCGACATGCAGCAAAAGTCGGCAGAATTTCTGGTACAGTTCAGCGGAGTAAACAAGGTATATTCCGCCTACCACTTGCTGTTGGGCTCCTGGTCGCCGCAGATAGAGCGCATACGCAACGGCTTTCACCGCCACCGCTCCGGCGATTTGATTATCGAAGTCCTGCCGGGCTGGACTGTCATGCAGGAAAACAGCAATGACAACCGCGTGGTGCGTGCCGCCGCCATACCCGCCCCCCTCATACTTCTCGGTAAAGGAATAAAGCCGGAAATAATCCGCATGCCGGTCGCCGTAGACCGCGTTGCTCCCACCCTGTCGAGCGCGATGCGCATTCGCGCTCCCAATGCGTGCACAGCCACACCGCTCAATTATTGATAAAGGCCGGTACAGAGAGCTGCAGAGTTTTATATTCCCGTAAAACTCCGTATCCTCCGCGGCAACCCCTTAAAATAATCAGTGTAACTTTACGTTATCTGTTGCAAAATCAGTAACTTTGCACGCCATATAAACTTAGTAAATAATAATAAAAACAAATACATAATGGGATTTAATGAATTTTTAAGCTCGATTTTCGGCAACAAAGCCACCCGCGACATGAAAGAGATAAAGCCGTGGGTAGACAAGGTAAAAGCCGCATATCCGGAAGTAGCCGCATTGGACAACGATGCCCTGCGCGCCAAAACCGAAGAATTGAAGGCATACATCCGCAACTCGGCAACAGAACAACGCGCCAAAGTGGAGGAACTGAAAGCAAGCGTTGAGAGCATCGAACTGGAAGAACGCGAAGAAGTCTTCGCTCAAATAGACAAGATAGAAAAAGAAATACTGGATATCTACGAAAAAGCATTGGATGAGGTATTGCCCGTCGCTTTCTCCATCGTAAAGGAAACAGCCAAGCGCTTCTCCGAAAACGAAGAAATCGTAGTAACCGCTACGGAATTCGACCGCCATCTGGCCGCTACCAAAGATTTTGTACGCATCGAAGGCGATAAGGCCGTTTATCAGAACCACTGGGTAGCCGGCGGTAACGACACGTTATGGAACATGGTGCACTACGACGTACAGTTGTTTGGCGGCGTGGTACTGCACAAAGGCAAGATTGCGGAAATGGCAACCGGTGAAGGTAAGACTCTGGTGGCTACCCTACCCGTATTCCTCAACGCACTGACCGGAAACGGCGTGCATGTGGTAACCGTAAACGACTATCTGGCAAAACGTGACTCCGAATGGATGGGCCCGCTTTATATGTTCCACGGTTTGAGCGTGGATTGTATCGACAGACACCAGCCCAACTCCGACGCACGCCGTCAGGCTTATCTTGCCGACATTACTTTCGGTACGAACAACGAATTCGGTTTCGACTACCTGCGCGACAATATGGCTATCAGCCCGAAAGACCTCGTACAGCGTCAGCACAATTACGCCATCGTGGATGAGGTCGACTCGGTATTGATTGACGACGCCCGTACTCCGCTGATTATCTCAGGCCCGGTTCCCAAAGGCGACGACCAGCTTTTCGAGCAACTCCGTCCGCAAGTGGAACGTCTGGTGGAAGCACAGAAGAAACTGGCCACGCAATACCTTGCCGATGCCAAACGCCTGATAGCTTCAAACGACAAGAAAGAACAGGAAGAGGGTTTCCTTGCATTATACCGCAGCCATAAATGTTTACCGAAGAACAAGGCGTTGATTAAGTTCCTCAGCGAGCAGGGTATCAAAGCCGGTATGCTCAAGACCGAGGAAATCTACATGGAGCAGAACAACAAGCGTATGCACGAGGTTACCGACCCGCTGTATTTCGTAATCGATGAAAAGCTGAACAGCGTAGACCTGACCGACAAGGGTGTAGACTTGATTAGCGGCAACTCCGAAGACCCCACATTCTTCGTGCTTCCCGACATCACTGCCCAACTCTCCGAGCTGGAAAATGAAAAGAGCCTGACGGACGAGGAACGCCTTGCCAAGAAAGACGCCCTTATGACTAACTTCGCCATCAAGAGCGAGCGTGTACATACCATCAACCAGTTGCTGAAGGCTTACACCATGTTCGAGAAAGACGACGAGTATGTGGTAATCGACGGTCAGGTGAAGATTGTGGACGAGCAGACCGGACGTATCATGGAAGGCCGCCGTTACTCCGACGGTTTGCACCAGGCCATCGAAGCCAAAGAAGGCGTGAAGGTGGAAGCCGCCACACAGACTTTCGCGACGATTACCTTGCAGAACTACTTCCGTATGTATCACAAGCTGTCCGGTATGACCGGTACTGCCGAAACGGAAGCAGGCGAGCTTTGGGACATCTACAAACTGGATGTAGTCGTTATCCCGACCAACCGCCCCATTGCCCGTAACGATATGAATGACCGCGTTTACAAAACCAAACGCGAAAAATATAAAGCCGTTATCGAAGAAATCGAGAAGATGGTAGAAGCTGGACGTCCTGTCCTGGTGGGTACCACTTCCGTTGAAATCTCCGAAATGCTGAGCAAGATGTTGACCATGCGCAAAATCGAGCACAACGTATTGAATGCGAAACTACATCAGAAAGAAGCCGACATCGTGGCCAAAGCCGGTTTGAGCTGCGCCGTAACCATCGCCACCAACATGGCGGGTCGTGGTACGGACATCAAGCTGAGCCCGGAAGTAAAAGCCGCGGGCGGTCTTGCCATTATCGGTACGGAGCGTCACGAGTCACGTCGTGTAGACCGCCAGCTGCGTGGTCGTGCCGGACGTCAGGGCGACCCCGGTTCATCCGTATTCTTCGTGTCTTTGGAAGACGACCTGATGCGTCTTTTCTCTTCCGACCGTATTGCCAGCGTAATGGACAAACTCGGTTTCAAGGAAGGCGAAATGATTGAGCACAGCATGATTTCCAAGTCTATCGAACGTGCGCAGAAGAAGGTGGAAGAAAACAACTTCGGTATCCGTAAGCGTTTGCTGGAATACGATGATGTCATGAACAAACAACGTACCGTGGTCTACACCAAACGCCGCCACGCTTTGATGGGTGAGCGCATCGGTATGGATATTGTGAACATGATTTGGGACCGTTGCGTCAACGCCATCGAAGCTCCTACTTATGAGGACTGCAAAATGGACTTGCTCCAGACGCTTGCCATGGAAACTCCTTTCACGGAAGAAGCATTCCGTAACGAGAAGAAAGAGAAACTGGCCGACAAGACATTCGACGCCGCTATGGAACTCTTCAAACGCAAAACCGAACGTATGGCGCAAATCGCTTATCCGGTTATCAAGCAGGTGTACGAAAACCAGGGACACATGTACGAAAACATCCTGATTCCCATTACGGACGGCAAGCGTATGTATAACATCTCCTGCAACCTGAAAGCCGCCTACGACAGCGAATGCAAGGAAGTAGTGAAATCATTCGAGAAGTCCATCCTGCTGCACGTTATCGACGAGGCATGGAAAGAGAACCTGCGCGAACTGGACGAATTGAAACACTCCGTACAGAATGCCAGCTACGAACAGAAAGACCCGTTGTTGATTTACAAGCTGGAGTCCGTAAACCTGTTCGACACCATGGTAGACAAGATAAACAACCAGACTGTTTCTATCCTGATGCGCGGACAAATTCCGGTACAGGAACCGCAGGAAGTGCGTCAGGCCGCTCCCGAGCAACGTCAGGATTTAAGCAAGTACCGCGAACAAAAGCAGGACTTGAACGATCCGAACCAGCAAGCCGCCGCCCAACAGGATACGCGCGAACAGCAGAAGCGCGAGCCTATCCGCGCAGAGAAGACGGTAGGACGTAACGATCCTTGTCCTTGCGGAAGCGGCAAGAAGTACAAGAATTGTCACGGAAAGAATGCGTAAAAAAAGCGATTAGGGGTTAGGGATTAGTGATTAGGGGAGCGCTTTAGTGCGGGTACTGACTGATAATCACTAATCGTCAATCACTGACCGTCAATCACCAACCGGTATAATAAAAGCCTCGAACGGTTAAAAACTGTTCGGGGCTTTTATTTATTCAAGTAAAAGATTACTTTTGTTTTTTAGAACTAAGAATAAAAGGCTATGACTAAATACTCTTATTGCCTGTTACTGTCTTGTTTGATGCTTTTGGCGGGTTGCCAAACCGTCGAACCGCTTGCCATAGATTATATGTTACCGGCGGATGTAAGTTTCCCGCCGAGTTTGAAACGGGTAGCCATTGTCAATAACATGCCTGAAGTCCCGGACAACAAACCGATTCTTGCCAAAGAAAAAAAGAAAGACGGTTTTGAGATAGCCCGTAAGATAGATTATTACAACGGTAACGGCGCCATTACCGCCGAGGCCCTTGCAGAAGCTCTTGCCCATGAGAATTATTTCAATGAGGTGGTTATCTGTGATTCGGCCTTGCGCGCCCATGATGTCACTCCACGTGAGGGAGCTTTATCGGAAACAGAAGTGAACCGGCTGGTACGTGAGCTGGACGTGGATTTCCTCATTGCATTGGAGAATGTACAGATACGTGCCGTCCGGAGAATAAGCTACCTGAAAAGCTGGGGTATTTACCAGGGAACGGTGGATGCCAAAGTGTATCCCACCGTCAGGGTTTATCTGCCCGACCGCAGCACGCCTATGGTGACCATCAGCGCCAAGGACAGCATCTTTTGGGAAGAAACGGGAAACGGACCTTTCGTACAGAGCCACCTTATCAATGAGGAAGATTTGATAAAACAAGCCTCTGAGTTTGCCGGAAGCATCCCTGTAAAGAAGTTACTGCCATATTGGAAAACCGCCAACCGTTATCTGTTCTGCGGCGGTTCCGTAAACATGCGTGACGCCGCCGTATATGCCGGAGATAAGAAATGGGGTACGGCCATCGAGCTGTGGAAGCAGACCTACGCTACCAAGAAAGGGAAGAAAAAGATGCAGGCAGCCTACAACCTCGCTGTCGGCTATGAGATGCAGGACAGCATTGCCACCGCTCTCGATTGGGCGTTGAAAGCGCAAGCCGAAGCTCGTATCGTAGACGGCGTGGACAAAAAAGATTTGACTCATCTTGGCAAAGCGGATCTCCCCTATTATGTCCTTACAACGCTTTACGTAACCGAATTAGAAGAACGAAAAGCAGGCTTATCACGCCTGAACATGCAAATGCAGCGATTTAATGATGATTTTTAGTCAAATACTGTAGATATAATTGTTTTTTTTATACCTTTGAACATCCATTAAGTAAAGAAAAGCAATTATGAAACTCAGTCAACCGTCTTTATCTCTCCTCGAAGAAACCATCAAACAGGCAATCGGCAAATACACTTGTGGTTGCGAGCAAACCGTCGTTACGGATATTCACCTGCAAGCCAACCAAAGCTCGGGCGAATTCTTCATATTCGATGATGACGACAAGGAACTCGCCAATGCCACCATCGAAGAATGGATGACATACGAAGGTGATGATTTTTACGAAAACATGGAGCGTATCCTGAGCAACCTGCTCTGTAACATGAAGAATCAGGGCGCTTTTGATAAGCTGACCATCATGAAGCCTTTCTCTTTCGTACTGGTAGATGATGATAAGGAAACCATAGCCGAACTTTTACTGCTGGACGACGATACCCTGCTGGTAAACGAAGAGTTGCTGAAAGGGTTGGATGAGGAGTTGGATGCTTTCTTGAAAGATTTGCTGGAGAAATAAGTACTCAATAAGTTTACAATATAAAAAGAATTAGTCCCACAATCGTTTAATTTGTGGGACTAATTCTTTTTATATTATATAAGCTCATTAAAAATGAAAATCTATATTCTCCGTTCTTTGGCCAACTATCATATTTCTTAAACGGGTGGCAACTTCAGGATATTGTTCAACAAGATTAGCAATTTCAGCCGGATCTATACTCAAATTATATAACTCTTCATAAGTTTTTTCCGGAACAGCCACCTGTAATCTTATTAGTTTCCAACCGTCAGATGTCATAATTGACTGCTTGCCACCTCCTTCAAAAAACTCGTAATAAATACAAGAATGTTTCTTTTGCTGCTTATCTTTTTTAGTAAGAGTAGGTAAATAGGATATTCCATCACAAGTGTTTGGAGCATTGACTTGCAGTAAATCACTTATGGTCGGCAAAAAATCCCAAAAAGCGGAAACATGGTCAGTTACAACTCCAGCTGGAATAATTCTTGGCCATTGAATAACAAACGGAGTACGTATTCCACCTTCATACAAATCTCTTTTATACCCTCTGAAAGGACCATTACTATCAAAAAAATAAGGATCGTGCCCACCCTCTGCGTGTACTCCATTATCTGAGGTAAAAACTACAATCGTATTATCATATAAACCCAATTCTTTCAGTTTATCTATAATAATCCCAACACTCCTATCTAAGTAAGTCACCATAGCCGCATAAGTGGCACGGGGAGTTGCCTGCTGTTTGTATCCTCGGCCTGTAAATGGAGTCTCACAAAACATCCCTTCATATTCTTGTTGTTGCTCTTTTATAATATCAAGATCTGCATGAGGGATAGTCGGTGAATAATAAAGAAAAAAGGAATTCTGCTTATACTGTTCTATAAAATCCAGAGACTTTTTTAGCATCAAATCATGAGAATAAACCTTACCATTTAGCTCTATCCTTTTATCATTCTCATGTAGAAAATCCGGATAATAACTATGGGCAAAGCCTTGCCCCAGATACCCATAGAAATAATCAAAGCCATGTTTATCAGGCATACCTTCTGTACCAGGTCCACCTAGCCCCCATTTACCAATGCAAGCTGTCATATAGCCTCGTTTCTTAAATATGTCAGCCACAGTCACTTCCTCTTTGGGTAAAGGAGTTTCATAGGCTAACCCATCAGATCCCAAAACTTTCTTATTTCCTCTAACGGCAGCATGCCCCATATGTTTTCCTGTAAGCAATGCACAACGAGAAGGCGCACTGACAGTAGAACCAGCATAATGTTGCATGAATTTCATTCCATGCCGGGCAATATTATCAATATTAGGAGTTTTTATCTGACGCTGACCATAGCATCCTAAGTCACCAATCCCCAAATCATCCGCCATTATATAAATTACATTAGGAAAGCTTTTTACCGTTTGAGCAGACATACTTCCCGGCAATATCATTGCAATAGAAAACAAACAATTTACTATTTTCATAACTAACTATTTTATATATTCATAATTCTAATGAAAGAAGCCTTTCTTCCAATAATCAGGTTAAAAGACTTCTTTCTGTCCTATGAGAAGATATCACGCTAATATCCAGGATTTTGTTCCGCTTTTTTCTCTTCTGCAGTCAAAGCATGCCCGCTTTTCTGTATTGCATCCAAATAGGTTTGTGGAATAGGACGTAAACAATGATGTTCATCAATATTAGGAGCAGCATCGGGATTAAAAGCACGCGCACGAGCTACAAGCGTCTTCGTACGAGCCAAATCTACCCAGCGCAAAAACTCTCCACACAACTCACGTGAACGCTCATTTAATAAGAAACACATCATACGATCATAGTCACCCGTATAATTCAATTTAGTAATAATCTCCTCATCCTCAACTGGAAGACTATGTATATCTGTCACTTCCAAATCAGTTGCAGCTGTCGTAGGTGTTATATTATTAGACTCATAATACGAATTTTCCGGGATATAAGAGTTTATATCTCCCATGCTGGGATATCCTAATGCTCCCGAATGATAAGCTGCACCACCATCGCAATAAGCAGACCTATTCTCTCCTGTTTTATAAGCAGCCCGTTTACGAAGTTCATTGATATAATATAATGCATCATTATATTCATGCAAACGAATCAAAGCCTCAGCAGCTATAAGATAAGTTTCTCCTAAACGTGCCAAAATACCATCACGGGCACCAACATTATCAGTTACTCCTTCACGTGAGCCATCAAAATATTTACTTAAAGATGGAAAATGTGATTTATCATCGTAAAGAGCCGTATCATCCTTGCCATTCTTACCTTTGGGATAAGCTACAAAAACAGTAGGAATTGTTTTACCAGTTTTTTCACAAACTACCTTATCTTTCATCTGCATACTCTCAAATCGGGTATCACCAGGGCGATTAACCACATACATAATACCCAGATCACCTTTTTGGTAGATAGAACCTTTTGCCGGGTTGTTTACTGCATATTTTGTTTTAAAACTTTTCCAGAAACGTGAATCATTCACCATATCATAGACATTATACATATAGTATGTAGTACGTAAACGCTGATATTCCCTTCCGCCTGCAATATCGCGCATCATTTGCGATAGTTCCGAATATTTAGCAAGAAAGTACAAATGGCAAGTATTACCATAACGTCCTCTAGAAGATTTATCTGCAGAAAACTGAGCAGCTAAAATAACTTCACTCAACTGTTCATTGTCCCCATCCGGTGTGGTATAGTTCCATAAATCAGAATAATCCGGAGCTAAGCTACGGTGAGCAATTACCTCTTTTGCTAACCGTAGAGCCTCTGTACAATCGGCAGACTTTGTTTTATCATTCCAACTATCGTTTATTTCACTGGCACGAAAGAGATACGCTTTTGCCAAAAAATGCGCAGCTGCATCCTTTGTCATATCTCCTGCCATAGTTGCTGTTTGAGGTAATAACTCATACGCTTTCTTTAAATCATTAATAACTTGCTGTACAGTAGCCTCTGTTGTCGCACGAGTAAACTCTCTCTCTGGTATCGTATTAGTAGATAGCTTTAAAGGCACTCCACCATACTGCGAAACTAACTTTAAATAATTAAATCCTCTGAGGAAATGGGCCTCTCCCATATATCTTTCCTTATTACTACCTGTATATTTTTCTGAGGATACTTTTTCCAGTAAAAGATTAGCTGTATTAATACCAACATACATATTATCCCACAATGTTTCCATTAAAGCTGTATTTGAATCCATTGCCGTAATCTGCGATTTAAAACTGCCATCATAACTATTCCAAGCAGCATTAGAAGTATTTCCACCTATACGAAACTCATCTGTTCCAAAATTAGTGGTTGCGTACGCCCACTCTTTAGAAAAATGAAAACGTAAATTATAATACATACCTTGTGCTAATTCAGTAATACCTTCATCCGTATCAAAGTAATCAGTACTCAGTTGAGTTGTAAGTTCTTCATCCAAAAAATCACTACAAGAGCTCAAAGTATTTCCAACCAGTGTCATCGCTAATACACTGTATACAATTTTCTTATATAGTTTCATAATCATTCTATTTTATTTCTATTAAAAACCAATGTTCAATCCTATAGTATATCCACGATTCCAAGTAGTAGTTCCGGCCTGTGAGGCATCCAACTCAAGAAAATCAATGTTTGAAAATATTCTTCCCGGATTCTTAGCTTGAACATAAACTCTCAAATTGGATAACCCCCACTTCTTGACAAGTAATTGTGGGAAAGTATACCCCAATGACACATTACGTACTTTCAGGAAAGAACCATTCTTATAGCCAATAATATTATAATAAGGATCTCCTGCAGAACCACTATATATGGGTTTTTGGTACTCAGCATTCTTATTATTTTCATTATAGTAATTAATTTTCCGCTGAGTATAGCGTCCTCCTTGATATTCTCCTCCTGTATCAACCATATAATCAAAGCGTCCGTACAGCATAAAAGAGAAATCCAAATTCTTGTAAGAGAAAGTATTAGTCATGCCCAAAGTCCAACGTGGACGCGTATGCCCTATCACTATCCGGTCATCATTCGGGTCTATTAAATAATCATGATTCTGATCGACGGGGCGTACCATACCTGCAGCAAATTTATGTCCATTCGCATTAAACTTAGCCATTTCCGCAGCATCCTCTTCTTTCCATAATCCTGCAGACTGATATCCATAAACTACTCCCAAAGCATGCCCTATAAACCAATTATTATTTATGTCATCTTCTTTGCCATTTGCCAGGGTTTCTATTTTATCTTTTTGCCAAGCCGCATTTAAAGTTGTACTCCACTCAAAGTCAGATGTCTTTACATTCACAGTGTTCAAAGTTATATCAACACCTATATTTGAGGTCTCGCCAACATTAGAGTAAGTATTTTGATATCCATTCAAAGCAGGTATCGTCATCGCCATCAGCAAATCAGAGGTCTGTGAGGTATAAAAATCCAATACACCAGAGATACGTCCATTCAAAATAGCATAATCAAGCCCCACATTCCACTGTCTGGTTTTCTCCCAGGTCAAACTAGGGTTAGCCATGGCTACATCACCATCTTCCACCATCATTTCTGTCGGGACATGTCCCGATACCAAATTACTGCCAGAGGGATAAAATAAGGAAACAATTCCACCTTTAGTCTGATAAGGGTCAATAGCAGAATTACCTGTTACACCAACTCCCATACGTAACTTCAATTGATTAATCCAATGAATATTTTTCAGAAACTCTTCCTGCTCAAGACGCCAGCCTAGTGCAACACTCGGGAAAAAAGCCCATTTATTACCATCTGCAAGTTGGGAAGCACCATCCCAACGCCCGGACACTGTCAGCAAATATTTATTAGAATAATCATAATTCAACCGAAACATATATGACAAGAGTTGTTTTTCTATCAAGTTGCTGCTCCAACTATCCAAGTTTGATATATTTTGTTGATTCAAAGCATTCCATTTAGCGCTGGATAATGGAATCCCCACTGCTGCCATTGAGGCATCTTCATAGTGATATTTTGTAGCGCTTTGTAACAAAGTAACACCCAAAGAATGCTTACCTATCACCTTATCATAATAAATCAAATTATCCAATGTCCACGAAAAATCATGTTGATTCTCCAAAGAGGCATAATTAGGAGACCCATTCCGACTAACCGATTGAGCGTCCTCAAACGTACCATTACGCCAATAACGAAAATCAGGACCAAAGTTCAAACGATATCTAAGACCCTTAAGAGGCTTATAAATTTCACCTAAATCCAATTGAGCATACATACTGCCTATCACACGAAGCATTCTTCTTTCATATTCACTGTATTTCCAATCATCAACTACAGTTTTTACACCATCATCCCCACCCGGATAAATTATACGTTCTCCATTATCATCATAAGGTACCGCATAAGGAAAGATACTCGTAGAAGCCGCATATAGATTTTTAGGGATATTTGTCGATAGCTGTCCCACTGATTTAGCAGAAGAACCATATTGTTGTTCACTAAAAGTCGCATTGACATTCATACCCAATTTAAACCATTTAACAGGTGTCATATCGGTACTGACTTTCGCCGTATAGCGTGTATAAGATTCTCCCTTAATGGTACCCTCATTATTTAAATAGCCAAAAGACGCATAGCCCCGCATTTTCTCAGTACCACCACTCGCACTTAAAGTATGCTCATGAGTTATTCCTGTTTGTTTCACCATGCTACCCCAATCTGTAGTAGGAACCTTAGAACCATCCCAAATACCACCAGCCCAGCCTCTTTCAATGTTTCTCCATGCATAAGGGTCAGCGGATCCCATAAAAATATTATAATCATTTTCTTTTGTAGGCTGATCTGCTCTTGGATAAGTAGAAGGATCATAATAATAATATGCCCATCGGCGCCATTCAATATATTCAGCAGAATTCATCATTTCTGAATAATCCTGTAACGTTTCTATTGTCATCGTGCCTGAATAATTTAACGACATTTTACCTTCCTTACCTTGTTTAGTAGTAACCAAAACAACACCATTAGCACCGCGTGAACCGTAAATAGCAGTAGCAGATGCATCTTTTAATACATCTATAGATTCAATGTCCTGTGGATTTAAAGTTTCTATACCGCTGTTCGACATCAAAGGAATACCATCTACGACATATAATGGAGTATTACTTGCGCTTAGTGAGCGTACACCGCGTATATTGATAGTACCAATTTCACCCGGACGTTCATTACTCGTTATATCAACTCCTGCAGCCTTACCCTGCATAGCCTCAAAAGCATTAGCTACAGGACGAGAGGTTAAATCCTCTGAATTAACTCTGATCATAGCACCGGTGACATCTGACTTTTTCTGTACTCCGTATCCTACAACTACCACTTCATCCAGTACTTCCGCATCCTCTTTTAATGCTATATTCACCACATTTTTAATACCAACCGATACCTCTTGCGCAATATATCCTATATAAGAGATTACTAAAACAGCATCATCAGGGACTTCCAATGAATAATTACCATCAATATCGGTTATAGAGCCAATTGTAGTGCCTTTCACCTGGATAGAAGCCCCAATCAACGGTTCACCATTTGCATCACAGATTTTACCTGTTACACGTTTTTTACGTTCTTGTTGAGATGCCTGTATTTCAGTAGAAAGAATAATCTTTTTGCCAAGTACAGAGTATTTTACCTGGGTACCCTTGAATATTTCATCAAGAATTTTAAAGATATTACTATTATTTGCGGCAACAGAAACTTTACGATTTTGGTCCACATGTTTATTATTAAAGAAAAAAGTGAAATCTGACTGTTTCTCTATTTCAGACAATACTTCACTAACTGTCTTGTTTTGTACTTCAATCTTAATAACAGTGTTTTGAGCATAAGAATTCGAAGCATGGACCAAGGTTATAGAACAAATTAAAATTAATACAAACAGTCTCATAGCTAATGGAATTTTATTTAAGGTCAACCCCAAAGACATAATTCTCTCCAAAAATTGGAAACTAAAATATTTATGCATAAATTTGTATGGATTTAAAGTTAAAAAAAGAGTTTGTCTATGCTTGTCGCCAAACAAGCTATTGAACAATGAATCTATTTTCATACGGAACGATACGCCAATATCATTCCGTATGTTTTTATTTATGGAGATCTGTTTTTCATTTTATTTCAATTTTAAGTTAACATATTTCTACTAATAAATTTCTATCTTACTTTTCTTATCAGCTACATCTTGTTCTTCCATATAACGCCAACGTATCTTCGAAGAAATCTTGAAATGGTCTAATATTCTATCCAAACGTTCATTAGTGAATACACCCGTATAAGTGTCATCAATACCACGGTTATTAGTTATGACAAACTCCACATGATAACGTTTTTCCAACATACGAAAAGCTTCTCTTAAAGGAGTGCCGGATAAAATAATTGTTCCATCTTTCCAAGAGACTTCTGATTGACATGAGGTCTTATGTAAACTTGCTTTACGAACCTTTGAATCATACACCAACTTTTCTCCAGGTTTTAATCCTATTTTACGAGTATCAGTGTTCTCTTGGAACAAAAAATCAACTTTTCCCTCCAATAAAGTCGCAATGACCTTTTCATCTTTCTCATAAGCTTCCACATTAAAATGAGTGCCTAACACCTCTATTTGGGTTTGATGCGTAGTAGAAACAATAAAACGCCTCAAAGGATCTTTTGCTACCTCAAAATAGGCTTCTCCTATCAAATGCACTTCTCTGGTCTTACCATCAAATACAAGAGGATAACTTAAAGAGCTTTCTGAATTCAAATAAACAATCGAACTATCCGGTAAAACAACAGAAGTTATCATACCCGGATTTGTCCTTACATTGACAATCTGTGCTATTGATGAATGATATTCGGATTTATTGTTTCGCAATAATAGTCCTATTGTCACCAATAGAGGAATAAATAATATCGCGGCAGCATGTTGTATCCACTTCCAACCAATGCTTTTTTTTCGTATCGCAATTTGATTACTCACTTTATGTAAAGCCTTTTCTGTATCAACTTGCTTCGTAACCTTCCGTATATCTGTTGCAAGATAAATTGAATACAATTGCTGAATCAGCTTTTTATTTTCTTCTGATGATTCTGACCAAGCAACTATCAACTGGTACTCTTCATTCGTTACCTTGCCCTGATAATAACGGAACAATATCTCTTCTATTTTATCTATATTCTGATTCTCCATTATATTAATTACCTTTTATTTAAAAGACGCATGAGAAAACGGAGTTCCTAAACAAAAAAGCTTTTTTTTTCGATTTTATCCAAAAAATTATATCTTTGTCTTACAAAATTATATTATGAAAACAACATTGCATGAGGATTACCTCTTACTATCTGCCATAGAACAAAAGGACAAGAAAGCATTTGACACACTATTTAGGAAATACTATTCGGCATTATGTGCTTATTGTACTAATTTCGTAGAATTGGAAGATGCTGAAGAAATTGTACAAGATGTATTGTTATGGATTTGGAGACACCCTGATGCACACACTATTATTGAAACATCTCTTAGTAAATATCTATTTAAGATGGTCTATCATAAGGCCATCAGTCAACTGCGCCAGCAAAGTATTCGTCAACGAGTAAATACTGTTTTCTATGAACAAATGCAAGATATGTTACATGATATCGATCTGTATCAGATAAAGGAACTTGCCAAACACATCGAACAGGCTATTAAGGAACTTCCTCCTAGTTATCAGGAAGCATTCTGCCTACATCGCTTTAAAGGAATGAGCTATAAAGAGATTGCTTCCATATTAGATATATCTCCTAAAACAGTAGATTACCGAATTCAGCAGGCACTAAAAATATTACGGGTAGAATTAAAAGATTATTTGTAAATCCGGAAAAACCAGACGTGCCGCTTAACAAAAACGATGCGTTTCAAAAAGTACAAAAACGACGCGTACAAGAAAAAAGGTGAGCGCGGTCCTATTCAGCATGATCAAAGCCCACCGTTTTTCTTTCACTTGAACCCTCTTTAAATGGCTTTAAAATATCATTTAAAAGCCATTGCAGATTCAAAATAATTCCCTATCTTTATGCAATGTTAGGCTGCTATACCTGACACTTCATCCGGCTTCGTGTACAGCATCATGTCTGTATATTTAGCTTGATAGTTTACGCTTGCACTAAACTCCGCTTTCCTGCATTCCTTGAATGGGCTGCCGACAAATGGGTTTCGGTCCATCCAGTCGCACAGTTCTAAAATGGAGGACTTGTTCGAAGTGAAGTACACAAACGAATGCCCTTTCAGAACGGTCAGCACGTCCAGGTAGTCAGCCAGACGCCAGGACATCTCGTAAGTACCCACCTCGGTGGAAAGGTACGGCGGATCAACCAGGAACACCACACCCGGAACATCCTTGTAACGTTTGAATACTTCCTTGTAGTCTTCGCTGGTTATAGTCAGTCCTTCCAGATAATCCTTTGCTTCGGGATAATCTGTTTGCCGAATCCTATTGTAGATGGCTTCTTTCTTCATTCCTTCCAAACTGGTCACATATTTCATGGCGAACAACAAGGATGCGGAAACCGTGATATAATCCACGTAGCCGTGCTCTTTTTCTTCCCTCTCAATACGGGCAAACATTTTATCGCGAACCTCCCCGGTTATACGTTTATTTCTGGGTTCCCCTTCAGCTATCCGGCGCAAATCGGATAACAGCACATTGGTGGCTGGGATATTCGCAAGCCTCCGGCGGTAGTTGTCGAAGTCGTTATACACAACGGCGGCATCAAGCCTGACACATTTGGTAATATGTGACAGCAGGCCCGAGCCGCCAAATAGGTCCACAAACACGGTGCTGCCCGGGAACTGTCCCAGCACCCTGATAAAATCCTTCGCAAACATGCGTTTCTGCCCCACGAAAGGAAGCGGGGCGGACAAATACATCTTTTTCATTTCATTCTGCTTTAAAACGGCCGCAAAGGTCCCCAGAATAAACGAAAAACAGCGGGAAACATGAACGGTTCCCGCTGCAAGACATATACAGCAAACTACACGTTCAGCCCGAAGCGGACCGCCTCGTCACCGGCAAGCAGTGCGCGGGTTCCCTGGATATTGTTCTCGTAGATATGCACATTTCCCAAGTAGAGGGTGATCGACTTCAAGGGAAGTTCTATCTGCCGCGCCATCAGGTACAAGTGGTAAATATCGGAAGGTAGCCCGAGGTTCGCGTCACTGCTACGCTGGTAGGCGGATAGAACCAGTTCACCGCCATCTAACTGGAACTGTACCAGACTCAAACAGGGTGCCTGGTTGCTCTCGGCACCGGTTTCGCCCAGGAAAAGCACGTAGTTCTTGCTGTTGCGCCTCTCCCGGTTGATTTTCGCTATCAACGGAGGCAGCTTCTCGAAATAGGTCGGGTAACTGTTCACCAGGATGGAGCCGCAATAGTCCCACCAGTTGATGCCGGCCTCCCGGTACTTCTCCACGTTGCGCTCACCCTGCATAAATAACTGCAACTCGCTGCGGAGCTTCTTGCGGGCGATATGATGCCCTTCGAATATATCGAGCAGGTCTGCCGGTGTCAGCGAGAGCTGCTCGTTCAGAAGGTACTGTATGTTTCCCTTCTTGTTGGTCTGTGTCTTTCCCGTGGCAAGGATCTTGTCCAGGATGCGGTAATACTTATTCATAGCCATTTCCTCCTTCTAAATTTGAAACTCCCTAAAGATAAGGGGAAACGGCACTCCTTGTGGCATAAGACTGCCTGTTCACACTGCAAGCGTCTTGCAGTCGCTCTGGAACCGTTTCACCAGCGCGTACACCTTGCGCTCGCTCACCGAATACTTTTCGGACAATACGGCCACGACATACGAAACTTTCTCACCCTGATCCAGTAGGCGGGTATAGTCTGAATACAAATCAATATACCGGGCATCCTCCAGACGGATTCCGGATGCTTGAAGCCTTTTCAACAGTTCCCGGTTAAAGTTTAATATCTCAATCACTTTCATACAACAAAAAAATTATATCTTTGCATCGCCAATCATTTTTTAAACACATAAAAAGAGAGAACTCGTGACAGAGGGTATTTGCCCCCGGTCGCGCGAGTTCTCTCATCGTGTGTTAAAAAAGTGATTGGCGTTACTATTTAACAGGCCGGGGGCTTTTTTCTTCCCTCCCCCGAAGGGTTCATTCCACCCGGTAATCTTCCGGATCAAAAGCGTCTTTCTTTCTCCAGCCGTCAGCCAGTGTATCCTGGATGTGCTTCATGGCCTTCGTGTAGAAGTCCGTCAGTTCCTCCAGATTCTCAAACGTCCGGTACTGGGGCTCCTCATCCGTCCCGAACTTGAACGTCACCGGGAGCATAGCGCCGCCGGTCTGTACGGCCAAATCATACGCTGCCTTATAATTGAACTGGTTCTCACTTGACAGCCATACCGGCATGTCCTCATAGACAAACCCGGAAAGTATCTCCCGGTCGGTCTGGTCGTTGTACCAGCCCGTGATGACGGACTTTATAGTGTCCGGACCGGGTTTCCCGATGAAACCCTCCTCCATGTAGGAGGCGGAGCCGTCCTCCCTTTCCTGCACATCCCAGCGGATGCGCCATCTGTTACGTGCCGGGCTCACGCACTCGATCAGTCTTATCCCGGATGTTCCTTCTACCCGTTTCATGTAAATATGTATTTAGTTCGACCCTTGCCGAAAGTTTCCGTCTTGATGGTGGTCTCGAACGGAAAGCCGTCGGGCATATCCTTCACTTGCAAGAGGATGTTCTTCATCTCCTCGCTGTTGGTGAAGAACTTTTTCGGTTCGCCGTTCATCTCAATAGCCACGATACAGCGGTCCTCGCCCTGTTCGGTCTTGATGCCCGTCTCAAAGTCCTTCACCACAATCGGTAAGTTTACCAGCTCCCGGATGCTTACCACCACCCCGGGAAAACGTTTCTTGCCGTCCTCCGGCTTGTAGGAAACGTTCAAGTCTTTAAATGATCTCATGTCTTTGCCTGTTAATTTTTTAAACAACGTATGACAGTCGGCGTGTTTGGCCATTCCATAGAATGACGCTACCAGTTCACGCCTTCTTCTTCTCGATTTTACCTCGTGCATTTTTCGGGCGAATTTCTGCTTGATGCGTTTACGGATACGGACATGCTCCGGACCATAAATCACATAACCGAGAAAATCGATGCCCTCTTCCACCGGGAACACGCGCTCGTCAGATTTTATCTGAAGCCCTATCCGTTCCATTTGTGAGTGGACAGCATCACGAATCATCCACAGTTCCGCTTTCGTTTTACCAAGTACAAGACCGTCATCACAATAACGATAGAAATGACGGACACTGTACTTATCCTTCAAATAATGGTCTAAAAAAAATAGACAGGAGTAAATTACCGGTAGCCTGCGAGCTTCTAAGCCCGAAACTGATACCGCTGTCAAGCATCATTATAAAGGAATTGAGAATTCCAAGCAGTTTCTTGTCCTTGAAAACACGGGCAAAGCACCACATAGCAAAATCCTGACGTACATTGTCATAAAAATGGTGAATGTCAAACTTATAACCATACCCTGTCCCTTCCGGATCCGTTTCCATGTCACGACAGATGAACTTCATCAGGTCATGGGTGCCGCGTCCCTGGATAGATGCCGACGTTGTACGTATAAAGCGCCTGCGCAGGTGTTTGTCCACTACGGTCATGATGGCATGTACTCCGATACGGTCATACATCGTAAGAATCTGCAAATTCCTTGCCTTTCCATATTCCCAGATAGTCCGTTCACGATAACCGCTGACACGGAAAGAGCCGTCTGATATACGTTCTGCAAGTTCCTTTATAACTTCCTCCCTATGCGCAAGCAGGTAGCGTCCCTGGCGGCTTCGTTTACGTGACGTTCCGCGAAGGACCTGATTGAACGACTCCGACATGTTGGAGTAATCCGCTATCTCCTCGATAATATAACCTTCTCTGCGCATAACTGTTTTTCTTGGGGCCTTCAATCCCCCGGGCCCGGCTTCTTCGAACCGTTTCCGGCCTACCAAACCCTACCCGACACTCTGTTTTTCAGTTTTCCGGCCCTTACGGACCGCTGTTACTGCGGCTTGCCCCCCTCGGCACCACGGTGGGGACAAGTCCCCGGTGTTGTACGCCGATTAAAATTTCCTTTCGATTGTTGTTCAGACGAGAACCGATGTTCGTGTTCGTATTCGAGGAATCGTTGTTCGCATTCGACATCGAAACACCGCCATTCGGGTTCGCGTTGTTGTTGCCACGATAGACCACACGGCCTATGGGGAGGCGCCACCTTTCAAATGCAAAAGTACTATTTTCAAATTATTATTTAACAAACAGATACAAAACCTGACGTCAAAAAAATATTTTTCGACGGGCTGACGCCCGTAATGAACGGTGTTCCCCTGCTCGGGGAACACCGGACGTTTTGTCGCTTCGCTCCCGCTTTGACGCTTTACGCGACCGATCATGCAACCTCGCTTATCGCTTTAAACGCCACGGCGCTCGACGCCCTAACGAGCCGACCGCGGAAGGCCAGACGAGAACCGATGCTCGTGTACGTATTCGAGGAATCGAAGCTCGCATACGACACCGAAACACCGCCACCCGGGTTCGCGTAGTAGCTGCCACGATAGACCACACGGCCGGAGGCAGTGGATATGTAGTAGATGTCGCAGTAATTTGTCGAGGAGGAACCCGAAACGGAACCCACCGGAATCACGTCCATATATTTGCCATGCGCCACGGCGGTAATCCAGATACCGGAACTCACGGAACCCTTAACCAGGCGGGTACTGCCGTCAGGCATCCAGATGCGCCACTTCCCGGAATTGCCCGTGTCATTAGGAAGGTCCACGCCGTCCATCATGTCATATTTATGACCATAGATGTCCTCGTAGCCAAGGCAGCAAATATTATTCACCTGCGTAACCGTGGCCCCGCCGTAGTCATCCTTCTCACGGTACCACGCATACTGGTGGACGGAGTTTTCTATCAGGCTGTTCGTCACATTAGGGTTGATGGAGGAGGCTTCCTCATAGCCGATCGTGTCCGTCATCCCGCGGCTGGCAGTACCACCCGTAGTACGGTTGTTCGTGTGAGAGCCCGCGCCGCATTGTTCCTGGCTGTCACGACGACCGTACTTCGCGTAGAAAAGATTCGCGATGCGAGAGTGCATAAGGGCATCAATCTGCTGCATACCGCGCTGGACACTGTAATAGTGGAAATCAGCCCAGGTCATGCTCGCCGTAGTGCTCCCGCCGGTAATGCAGGCGCGAAGTTTGGAACCGACAACACTGCTGCCCACAACGGCACACAAGTGCTCGTCATTAGGCACCCATTCGGGTTCCATATCCTCGATCCTGTCACTGTTAGAAAGGACAACCTTATCGAACTCTGCCGTGTTCAGAATGGAGAAGTGAAGAGCAGTGGCACCCTCCGGAACATCGGCAATCAGGTACATACCGGCCTCGAACTTGTTGCTCAAGGTAGGGACGACGATTGAACTGATGACCGTGCCGGAATCGTCTGTGAAAATGCTTCCGACAAGGCTTGTACCGGGAACGCTCGGGAAACGCACACGCTTGTAACCGTCCACGTTCACCTTGCATACCGAATACGTACTGTCAGTACTGTAGCTGTTCGAAAGCGTATCCTTTCCGCTCATGATCTTACGACCGGAAAGATAACCGCCACTCGTGCCCTTAATGTCGTCAAGCGTAAGGACGTCAGCATCCGGAACGGAAGGCATGTTATCCGAACCGTTACTGCTGTAACAGGAGTAATGCTTGCCGTTCAGGTAATCATTGATACCCTTGCTCCAGAAGAAGGGCTCGTACATCATCCAGTCACCTTCAGTGCCGTCCAGTCTGGCAGCCGTGCCGTCGGCGTACTTGTTGCTGTCCGTGTCGTCCAGCGGGTAGTAGGTCATCTCACCGTCCAGGTTGTTCACCGTGGTATCAACGTTCGCCATGTTCACACCCCGCGTCGTCGCTTTTTTAGTCACTTTAGCAAGTACACGGTGACGCTGCTTCAGGATGGCGGAAATATGACCGCTCACCTCATACGCGTTGTCATACTTGTAGCCGGTACCGTTGTCAAGGTTGCTCACGTTCGCGTCATCCGATACCTCGTCGTCGAACTCGATCATCGTGTATTCCGGCTGCCGGATATTCAGTTCCGGGAAGTGCGCCTTCAGAGCGCTGTACGTATCGTCATCAATGTAGCGCGTGAGCTGTACCGTACCCACCAAGGCGCACGTGTCCGTAGTGTTGCCATCGGAATCCACACCGCCCATCCCGACAAACTTATTCAGCCACGTACCGTCATCCTCGCGGTCAATACCGGTTACCCTGATACGTTCCACACCCGTGCAACGGCCCAGCAGGGTTTCCCAGTCAATACCTGGACAACTGTCAAAGATGAAGGTCTTCACCTTGCTGTAGCTTTCCAATGTCAGCCCGCCGGTGGTCAGTCTGCCCAGATATTCCAGACGGAGGCTGGTCAGTGTACCGGGAAGGTGGAGCAGCGTCACGGGAGAACCCTTGGCAAGCACCACGCTCTGCACCTGCGTACCGCGGGCCTCAAGTTCTTCCAGCTTGGTCTGCGCACTCAAATCCAGCTCGGTACTGGTACTTCCCCCGGTTTTCGCCTGTGCCTGGTTACGAAGGTTGAGTTTACGTAGCTGCTTGCAGTTGCCGATGTTCAACCACCAGCCGGTACTGCCGTTGCCGGAACTTTGAAGGTTCAGTTCGCGCAGCACGGTACATTTGCCTAGGTCGAAAGCGTTTTTCAGGTGGTCGGCGGCCCCGCTCATATCCAGCACCTTCATACGGCTCGCGCCATAAACCCTCAAGGGATCGTTCACCGTATAGGCACCGGTGATGGAAAGACTCGCAGCCGCATCTTTCTTGATGATGCCGGTATTCCCTATATTCGGGCTGTTGTTCGTACCGTAGCCGAAAGCATAAACCTCGTTGGCCGTAATCTTCAGCACGTCGGGGGTGTCAGCAGCCGTACGTACCAGATAGAGGTCGATGTTGTCACTGGTGAAATTGCTCGTGCCGTACTTGGCATCCAGAAGGGCGAAACGATTACGCACGAAATATTCACGGTGCGCACGGTTACTGCCCTGAAGGGCGTAGATGAACGGCCACACCTTGCCGTACATCTCCTGCGTGGCGGGCAGGATGTACTTCAGCTCGCCGCTCTTGTTATAGGCACGGTCGCACCAGTTGCCCGCCTGCTCCACGTTCAGCATGTCCAGGACACGGCTGGTGGTAAGTACACCGCGAAGAGCCTGCGCCTGTGTCTTCAGGTCAGCGTCCAGGTTGGCCAGAACGAGGTTCCAAAGCCAGCTGTCACGGCCTTCAAAGGCATATTTCCCGGCCTCGGCGTCATAAGTGTCGCGGTCGGTGGTGTAGTCATACACCAGGAAACAGTCGTTACGTTTTCCCATCTGGGTATCACCGTCGTAGTAGGTGATGTACCATATCAGGCCGTCCCACGTGCGCAGCATCATGTTCTTCGCACGCTGGTCAACGGCAAGGAAATAGTCCGTCCAGAGGTAATACGTCAGCAGGAAAGCCTTGTCGAAATAGTCACTTATCTCGTCCCTGAACTTCTCGCTCTTAAAAGTGGAGAGGTCGGCGCTCGTCGCACCGTCCGGAACACACGAGCGTATCCATGCGTACAGCCGTTTCACGGCCGTACGCTGCGACTCGTCAAGGCCCGCCCATTTCACATCATCCGGAACGTTGGTCTCGGCACCGGCATCAAACACCTCCTCCAGATGAGCGTCACTTGTGGTCTTGAAAAGGCACATGGCCTCGGTATTGTTCAGCATTTCCAGAGTGAGGGGACAGGCAGGATCGTAACCCTCCACGCCACTAAGGCCGAACAGGTCGCCGCTCTTGCTTTTCTCGTTGTTGAAGTTGTATTGCCCCACATAGTTGTTCTCGCCGTCCTCCGCAGCCGCCACAAACACGTCGATAGGCACACCGTCGATAGCGGTACGCACGGTGACCGCGTTCAAATCGCTGCCGCCCGTCTCGTACTGGTAACGCTGCGGAGGGGTGAGAAGCCCCATCTCCTTCAGCACGTCGTTGAACAGTTTGGCACCGCCTGTGTTCAGCGACATGGACGAGTCGGAATAATCACTCTTCAGACAGATCAGGTTCATGGCGATGCCACCGGGACGGACGGGATATTTCTTTTCCGCCTGCTCCTTGCCGCCAACGGTGAAGCTAAGGTTCGTGCCGCCCTTGCTGATATAGATACGGATGTTCTTGCTCGGATATTTCGTGGAACTGGTACCCTGAATACGGATATAACAGTCACGGAGCACGAAGTCGTATTCGGATCCGAAAGGGGAGTAATAGAAGATATCCGCCGAAAAGTCCGTCTTCTTGTTGTTCTCGGCATACACGTCATCGAGCTTGTTCTGGCGCACGATACGCAGCACCCCCTTGCCTTTGGCACGCAGCTTGTCCATATCCACAGTGTCGGTATCACCCAGGATATCGTTCTCCTCGTACAGCGCGATCATCTCCTCACCGTCCGCACTGTCCACCATCCGGTTCTCCAGTTCCTCGTCGTCACTCAACCGACGGGTATAGATACGCACGCTCTTTACCTCCACGTCCGCCCCGGCGCTGTCAATGGTGATATATTTCGGATTGTCCTGGCGGAAGCTGAAGGCGTTGTCGTAGATGTCGGCACCGGTACGGTTGCCGTCCACATAAAGCTCCATCAGACGGCTCTCATTGCGGGTACCCACCATGAGGGCCACCTTGATCCACCGGTCTTCCACATAATTCGTGCCCAGCTTGATCTCACGCTCCACCAGCTCGTCGTCCTCGTTGGTATAGGACACTTTCTCACCGGTCTTGAAACTCGCTTCCGAAGGGGTGATATAAAGCCCCTTGCCACTGTCGAGACAGTCCACAACTGCGGTATCGCTGTCAGTGGGATTGCTTACCCGGAGGGTCAGTTCAATGGTCAGCCCCGTACTTTTCACATCGGTGGCAAAGGGCCGGTAGCCGATGACGGCTTTCGCACCGTTGGTCAGCTTCAGCGCCTCACCCGTCCAGCCGTTGCTGCTCCAGTCAAAACCCTCGAACGTGGTCTCCACGCCGTTCGACTCCCATGTTCCGGGGTTACTCTCCCCGTTGCTGCGGCCCGCCGCGTCAAGCTTGACCGCCAGGCCGTAGGTGGCCTCGCTGATATCGATACCGCTCTCACCCACGTCGATGCGCAAAGTGTACCCGGTCGGACCGGCTTTCAGGACAAGCGTCTGCGTGCCTTCCTCGGTAAACCGGTTACTGTAGGTCATCATGCTGCGGGGAGCGCTCACGGTACTGCTCTTGACGCCGTTTTTCCAGAACTCCACTTCAGCGGGCACACGGTCGGGATCATAGGCCACCCAGTCGAAAGTGAGCTTCTCGTAGCGGCCGGCTTCAAGGACCGGCTCCAGATGCTCGTCCCGTCCGAGGACATGCCCGTCGGCATGAATGAGCTTCAAACCGATGAAGGGCGCGCCGGTTCCGGCCTTCAGCAGGTCGATATGGATGCTCTCGCTTTTCAGCGTGAGGTCGTCAGTTTCCATCTCGGCCACCAGCTGGGCGGTATGCCGCCCCACGGACAGGCCGGTCATGGAAACCTCGAAACTGCCGTTCGTCGTGCCGCTGCGGGTGACCGTATGCGCGTTCTGCTGTACACCGTCCACGTACAGGCTGACGGTTTTCGTGCCGGTACCGCTCACGGCGTAGGGTATACTCGCGGAATCATAGGTACCGTAACCGCCGTTCTGGATGGTGGCCGCCAGGTTGTAACCGCAGGAAAGGGACAGGGTGACGCTCTTCACGCTCACGTACGCCTGCTTCTTCTGCGCCTTGCCCGTGGTGGGATCGGTAGTCTCGGCAATGACGTAGATGTCGCTCGTGCCCACCAGCAGGTATTTGGTCAGGTCAAGGGTATAGGTACCCTTGCTCACTTCCTTCAGCGAGGAGGAATAAGTGGTGGTCGTCCCGCGCTTCACCTGGATGGTGACGGTCGCTTTCTGTCCGGTACTGCTACCCTTGTCATCACCGCCGGCAACCTGGTGGTCATAGGTATAGGTAAGTTTCACCGCTCCGCCTTCCTTCACGGTTTTCTTGTCGGTCTCGGCAAGCAGCACGATCTTGGTGGTGGAGGACTCACCGCCGCCACCGCTGCCGGCCGGGATGTCAACGCTCGCGATCTCCGCCCCGCTCTTGTTGGTCAGCGCAAGGCGGACACTGCTCTCGTCGTCGCTCACTTCCGCGCTCATGCCGAACACGGTACCGGCTTCCACCTCCTGGAATTTGGCGGCGACGGTCTTGTTCTGGACGGGATTGGTACTGTCAGCATCCAGGCTCTCGTCCACTTCCAGCTTGTCGATGGTCAGATCCACGTTGCCCTCGCTGTCGGGAACTTTCTTCTCGCCGTTCACTGTCAGGCTTTTCATCGTTCCGGCACCGCCGAAGTCCTCCCAGCTCGCCTCCTGCTCCCAGCTCGACAGACTTGTCCCCACGAACTGTTTGGTCTCCCATTTGCCCTGCGAGACTTCATAGGTGATGCAACGACCCTTGTAACGGTATTTCTCATCCACGGCACCAATCGCGGAGGAAAGGACATAATAACCGCTCTCCAAAGGGACTTCCGCCGTCACATTATACGTGTTACCGCCACCGCCCGTACCACCGGGAATATCAACGGAGGCAATCTCCGTCCCGGTCTTCCCCAGCAGGGTGAGTTTCACCGTGTCGTTCTCCTCATCAGGGACGGCCGTCATGCCACCGACCAAACCATCGTTCACACCGGCGGCGGCATCCTCCGCCTGTTTCGCAGCCGCGGATGCCGCTGCCGCAGCGGAATTTGCAGTTTCAGCAGCCTGATTGGCGGTACCGGCCGCATCAGACGCCATACCCGCAGCTTTATTCGCCAAAGCCGCAGCATTATCCGCTTTCGTGGCAGACGCATTCGCCGTGGCAGCGGCATCATCGGCCGGTTTACGCAAAAGGGTAAGCGGAGCACTCACCAGCTCACTGCCGCGAAGGGCGGGGAGACTTTTGATATTGTCAAGGGAGCTGACCTCCACAAGTTCATCAACGCTCTGGCTCTCGGCCTTGATAGCGTTCAGGATCTCCTGTTTTTCCGCATTTGTCATGGCTAATCCTCCATTACCCTTCTATCTGTTTCACTATTTGGGAATAACAGCCCGGAGTAAGACCGGTGACAGCTTCCTTTATCAAAACCGCATCCTCCGATGTCAGATCCACATCCGCATCGGAACCCATAATCCTCATGCAAAGACTGTAAGCATGTAATTTCCTTTCATTATCCGTCTGAATATTACCGCTCGGACGGAAACCGGTACCGTTGAACAGGCACTGGGAGACTATGACTCCCATACACTGGGGTTTCTTATCAATCAACAGCACGCTACCGTCGAAATCCTTAAAATACACATTAAAATTTACTTTCATATCCTTTATTTTTAGATATATGTCATCTTAACGACAATTCCATTAACAACCTCAAGGGTATAGTTATAAGTTATAAAATCACTCTTTACAGCCCACTGGAAGGTACCTGAAACACCCTTTCGGTAACTGTATGTCCCATCGCTGGCCAAGCTCCATCCCGTACCGTAATTGTTCGACAGGATATCACCACAATACACCGCCCCGTTCACATGCACACCACCGTCAAAATAGCCGGCATAAGTATTGGCACTGATAGGATAGCTTTGACCAGAGGACTTGCTGGAGGCATAGATAGCGGCACCACCCAGATTCGAGCCTACGGCCTTGACACCGAAGCGTCCCTGCGTGGCGGCATTAAAGGACACATCCACAATACCCTCCATGTCCGTTTGTGAGACACCAAGTTTCAGACTGCGGGAATCATTGCCGAAATAATCACCGGCTTTCCAGTACAACCGTCCGGAATCAATCGTAAAACCGCCGATTTTACCCTCATAGGCATACACTGTACCATAAATCTTGGCGTTGCGCGTCTCAATACTACCGTCTTCCAGAATCTTGAAATTATCATTAGCCGTAACAAGTCCCTCCAACGTGATATTATCGCCCTTGATTTTTACGCCGTCACCCCCAACACCTACAAGGGATTTCAAATTTCCATCACCGTCAATGGCATACAACCCGGAATATTTGGAAGTAACCATCAGGCCGGTCTCTTCCAGCAGGTTCTCGTCTTTGTCGAACACCGCCGCCGAAATCTTTACCAGACGCTCCGACTGCTCGAAAAGGGTTTTATAACGGTGTGTCAGGGATTCCACACGGTCGGTGCTCAATATGAGCATATACAGGTAAATATCACCGGTAAAACTCAATTTAAAATCACCTGTACCGTTCCAGAGTCCGCTACAGGTGTACTGTACGTACCCGTCGGTCGCGGACAGTTCTTCCTCCACCTCCATGCTGTTGAAATTGGCAAAGCCTGTCTTATCCACACCCACAAACTCCACACGCAGCGTGCCGGCCTTGGCACAGCGGTAAAAGAAAGTCAGGAACACCGGGACGGCTTCCTTCTCCCCACTGTCATTTTCAGGCATGGAGGGAATACTTTTCAGGTTCTCACGTTTCTGGAGGATGTACTTGTTACGAATCCGGACAACCGTACGGCCGTCATCCTCGGTCACGCTCGCGCTGTCACCCTTCCTCGTCAAGACGTTACCGTTCGCCCAGATCCACCGGTTGCCCACAAGGAAGAACACGGTCTCGTTCTCCGTGTTCCACTTCATAAGGCCGTTATCAAAGGCGGGGTTATTCAGGTAGCCGCGCTCGGTGGCGAAGTCATTCCGCAGGGCGGTGACGGAACTGACGATTTTCCCCTCGACTATCTCGAACTTCGTCTTGATATCCTCGCCCGTTACCAGAAGGAACGTACCACGCAGGTAGGCGTTGTCGCTGTACAGGCCATCACCGTGAGGCTGGTTGTCTGAAGGGAACCAGTCATCACTGATACCGTCAAGGTTGCCCAAACGGGCACGCAGGCAGCCGGTGAAGTTCTTCGCCTTCACCACGTCCATCACGTCCACACGGGGCTGCCCGTCCTCGGTGGCGGAGATCAGGATCAGGTTCTGGCGCAACGGATTCTCCGTGTTGCCCATCAGCACGCACTCGTCACCAGACTCCGGAAGAGAAGCGCCGAACTCGTCCTCGCCCACGAGGATGGAACCACCCTCCACGCCGGCCACCTCAACCCAATAGCTTTTCAAATTCCCGCCGCTGAAGGTCTGGCAGCGCATGAGGTCATGGGCCACGAAAGTGTTCTCCTGCTCGAAAGTGATCCTCCAGTAACCGCCCTCAAGAACAGCGGTCTTTATTTTCCCGTTGGCGGCACTGACACAAAGCTGGCCGCCGACGCTGCGTACCTTCTCGATAAGCAGCTCCAATACTACCATGACCTGGCGTACCGTCAGCTTGTCGATGGTCAGATGGGACAAAGCGTCCTCCATCCAGAGCCGCCAGCCCTCACCGAAAAGACCGTCCACGAATTTCGGACTGCGAAGAAGCTCACGCACAACAAGGGTCAGCAGCCCGGCATTGCCCTTGTCATCAATACCCGCATTATCCTCCTGTCCGAAAGAGGCTCCCGCTTCGAAGGTGATCTTCCCCTTTGCACGGTCATTCTTTTTTTTGCTGATGTGTTCCGCCTGGCTTCTCCGCGCGGAAAAAAGATTGTTGTCCGTAGGCAGTGTCTTGTCCCAGCTACGGATAATGTCAGGAAGCGCGGCACCCTCCGCCTTTGACTTCGTATAGTTTTTCAGTTCCCCGATACTGTCATTCACCCGTTCAAACGCACCACTATGCAGGGCATCGCTGATCTCGATGTCCATCTCCCCGGGTTGGTTCACTTTCCGGGTAATTTTCGTGATACGGCTGCTGCGATAACCGGTTTCGGGGAAATACTCCTCGCTTTCAAGTCTCACACGACGGCCTACGGACAGGGAAACACCGTTCTCCTCAATCCACACATGGTCGGTCGGGGCCTTGTAAACGGCAAGATCCTGCCAGTGTTCGGTATTGAACTGTTCCACCGCCGTAAGAAACTCCTCCTCGGCAAGCGGGTAATATTCGTCCGGCATACGGATATTCCAGAGAATATAACGGTCACCGGATTTCGGAATAAGTTTGCCGCCGGGGAGTTGCGTGTCATCATCATAGGGCCATATCGTAATAATCTCGAACTCACGGGTGGCACTGTTGAAATTCACCTCGAAATAGTGGTCCTCACCCTGCCCCAGTCCGGAAAGGTCACCGTCCTGGAACGATACACGTTTGGTCTCGTCGGGCAGCTCGTAATCGTTCGGATCGAAGTTCAGGCTGTCGTCCCTGAAATAATAGACCGTGAAAGGGTTGCCGTCGTCATCTTTCACATCTTCGCTGCGCACACTGCTGACAGCCCCGATCCTGCGGGGATAAATGCCGCTGAAGGCGTCTTGCTCGTAACGGTCATAGATGCCGTACTCCTCCGTATGTATCTCGACATATTGCCTGCCCCCCGGAAGCATCAGGCGGCTATGCCCGTATTTTGACGGATCTATGTTCCGCGTGCTGCCTACCGGGAACAACCGGGTATAAAAATTGTCGGTACCCGTCGTGTCGCGTTCGATTCCGGTCAGTCCCTTCCCGTAGCCCAGCGTTATTTCCTCGCCATGCTCACACCGGCACACGTTCACGGTCTGGCCTTCCACCCACCATTCAGCCTGCCCGCCGACCGCTTCGGCTATCTCTTTCAGGGCTTCGTTGCAGTACTTCCCCTCGTAATCGATGACGATAAGGTCCGTACCGTCCACCCGCCCCACTTTCCAGTCGGTGGTGTGGTTCATTCCGTCATTGATACACTTCACGATCATGGCCACGTGTTCACGCGGAGTCGCTGTCAGCGTGAACACAGGCTCGGTGTTCCCGTCGGTGGTCTCCAGCACAAGAAAACGTCTCACCAGGCTCTCGATACCGTAAAACTTCAAATCATATACCCACTCCTGGCCGCTCTTCTGCTTCGGGGTGTACCGTTCGGTCAGCCAGTAGCGCTCACCCTCAAAGTCCACCCGGTCATTCACGTCCAGGGCGATATATTCGTAATGCGTGAAAGAGAGTGTCAGGACATTGTCACCCTGCACCTCCTTCACCTGGGTGGAGCTGTCGCCCGCCTCGATATCGGTCCGTCTGTTGCCGTTGCTGTCATAGATGGTCAGCATGTCTGTATCTTGTTTAAACGTCGTTTGAATAGGGTTTGAATCACATTTATATGATCGGGACAGGTTCCCGGAACTTCACCTTGAACTTGCCGGCGTGCACGCCTTCCTTCCAGAGATAGGTCAGAGGCTGGAACTTGCTGCAATCCGTATATTTCACACGGAGAGTCAGGGCAAGTTGGGGAAAGGAAATCTCAAGCCACCCGTCACGGCCTTTCTTCAGGAAATTGATGAACTCGAAATACTTCTTCAGCCAGCCGGCCTGCGTTTTGCCAAACAGGGCGAAATGAAGCGTCACGTCACGGGCCTCGTTCCTGGGCGTCAGCACGGAGGAATATTTCTCCCCGTCCTCCTCCCGGATATTCACAGCCGTGTCCGTTTTCGTCTTGCTCGGGGTCAGGATGGCGGTCAGGTTATCCATCCCGCCGCGCTTGTCCTCAACGAGGAACACCCCGTATGTACTCCAGATGTCGGTACCGTTGACAAGTACCAGACCGCCTAATATCTTTTCCATATCATTTGCATTTTACTCCGTCACGATTGATTTTACGAATCTCTTCCTCTATTTTGCCAAGGTGCGACGCGCTCGTGCCGGTGTTCTCCTCGATACGGGCAAGATGCCCCTCGGCGGTGTTCATCTTGTCGATGACGCTCTCCATCTTCTCATCGATGCTCGACCAGTGTTGCAACCCGCTGGTGAACATGCCGTCCAGTTTTGTACCCTGGTCCTGTGTCATGGCTGAAAAACCGCCGGTTTTGGCGCTCTGGCTCGTACCGCCCGAGTTATCGTACCCGGTGGCCGCGGCAAGATTGTCACGAAGAGCGACGGCTTCCTCGACATACTTCATGTACTCGTCCTGGAGGGCCTTACGCTCGGCTTCTGTAAGGTCATTGTCTTCCATCGCCTTGCCGAATTTCTCCCACCAGCCTTTCAGCTTGTCGGAATACAGCTCACCGATCTTGTTTGACAGCATCGCACGCATGAAATACTCGGATATGTCCTCCGCCGCGGCTGCGGCATCATACTTCATATCCATCAGGTTATCCACGAAACTGCTGTACATGCTGTCGAAGGAAATACCGGTGAGACCTTCATACAGCTGGTCGGTAAGTTCCTCCAGCTTGCCCGCCTGGTCGATATAGTCATCCAGCTTCTCGGTCAGACGACCTCCATATCCGCCCTTGCCGGTATCCTGGATCTGCGTCCACATGTCCACGTTACTGCGCAACTTCTTCATCTCCTCCGGACTTAGGTTCCAGATGTCACCGTTCCAGCTACGCCCGATCTGACCGCTCAAACGGTCAATCTGTTCCTGTGAGAAACCGCCCCAGTAATAATTCCAGCTGTGATGCGAACCGTGATAACCGGCCTGCGACATGGCCATGTCCAGATAGTTCGAGTTCGTCTCCTGCTGGAGCCTGTAGGCATCCCGGTAGGCGGCCACGGACTTTGTACCCTTGCTCGCCTTGATCTCCTCCGTCAGGTCCTCGATAGCCGTCTGCAAGGTCTCGTTGCGCTCGGTCAGCCGGTCGATGGTTTCCTGGACCTCTTTGGCATTGCTTGAAGTCGTCCAGGAGGAAAATCCGCCCCAGGTCAATGCGTCGAATATCTTGCCCACACCGGAAAGCAGCGATTTTCCGATAGTCACAAAAAGATCACCGGAAAGCACATCGTCAAGAATACCGCTCACGGCATTGAACACCGCGTCGAGCAGGCCACCGATGACCACACTCAAACCATCCTTGAAAAGGTCTATAATACTTACAATCCAGCCGACAACAGGCACATCCTCAAGTGTTTCGGAAACCTTTCCGAAAGCCTCGCCCAGTTTGCCGTCCACTTCCTTGGCACCTTTGCCGAGTGTGATCAGGCCATTATACGCCCCGCTGATACTGCCGGAGGCAATCTGCTGCAATCCGTCCCTCACATTCTCCATACTGGTCTTCAGACCGGAGGCAGTATTCGAGAGGGACTGCCGGGCACTGTCAGCCGTTTCCTGCAAGGCGTTTATATTCTCACTCGCGGCATCGGCATTAGCCTGCGCCGTTTCCAGGGCTTGCCGGGCGGACTCCTTCTCCTGTTCGGTTCCGGACTGTTGCGCCTCAATGTATGATTTCTGGGCGGCAATAAGTGCCGTATAGGTGTCCGCATACACCGCCTGTGCCTCCTTCAGGTCTGAAAGGGCTTTCTGGTAGGCAGTAACCTCGGCACCCAGTTTCTTGAAACTGACCTTGCCGGAACCGCCCAAAGCCCTCTCCATCTGCTGGACGGCAGAGACAAGCGCGTCCTGGCTGGCATGGTCGGCATTTCGGAACTCGTCAGTGAGCATGTATTTTCTGGCATCCGCCAATACAGGCTTTATCATATCGGAAAACATCCCGCCGAATTCACCGAAGACAGTACCCCAGTCAATACGGGCTTTCAGTTCCTGCACTTCGATGCCGGCAAGTTTGCTGTCACGTTCAACACCGAGAGAGAGCTTCTCGCTGCCGGACGTCGTCTTTTGTATCTTTTCCGCATATTCGGTCGCGATGGCGAGTTTCTGCTGCTGGAAGGTGCCGTAGGCCTGCAAATATTCCTGCATCACTCCGAACTCTTCCCGATAAGCTTCCGCTATTTTCTTCTGTCGGCCGGACTCGTTCAGCTCACGGGCCTTGTCTATTTCGGACTGCTGATCTTCCGACAGCGAACCGGACTGCCCCGCTTTCGCGTTGTCACGTTTCCAACCGGCTTCCTGCCTGGCTATTTCATCCTTGCGTGCCTGGTATTCATTGTCTATCTGGCGCAGCTTCTTCTCCAGCCCCTCGGTCATCATCTCAATCTCCGCCTCGTCATTCTTCCTTTGCAGCCCGGCGAGTTCCTGGCCCAGCTTTTCAGAAACCTGTTTGCGGCGTTGGGCTTCTTTCTCCGCCTTGTCCGCCTTCTTCCGTTCGGCCTCGGAATCCTTATCCTCACCGGGCTTGACCTTGTCGTACTCCTTTTTGGCGGTATCGACGGCATCCTTCAGTTCTTTCGCCTTCTTCTCAAACTCCTCACGGGAAAGGCTGTTGGACGTTTCCTGAAGAAAGGCGTTATAAGCCTTGAGCGCGTCCTGGTATTTCTCTTTTGTCGCAGCCACCCAGTCAGTGCTTGAATCCGTGGGCAGGTTACGCCGGTTTTGTTCCGAAACCAGTTTGTTCAGCTGATACTTCAGTTCGTCACGGGAATAAGTTCCGGTAAGATTTTCGTCACCCTGCGTAATCTTTCCGTATTCCTTCTCCTGGACAGACATCCGGGCAAGCAGGGTTCTACGTTGCTTTATCTGCTGTACAAGGGTCTCGTTACTCACACCGGTCAGGTTTTCGAAATAGGCATTTACCTCGTCCTTGCGGATTTGTCCGTTCAGGCTCTTGCGTTTTCCGTACAGATTCTGAAGCTCTGCCTCCTCATCCCTTGAACGTGCGGATTTCCGGACATATCGGGCTCTTTGCCGCCCGTAGCTGTCCTGGTAATATTCGGTTGCCAACCGGGTCTTGCCTTCAAGTTCTTTTATCCTGTCATCCACACGTTTCAATTCATTGGCGGGATTGGATATGGACTCACCGGCTTCCAATCGGGCTATCTCTTCCTTGATTTTCTTGATATTCTTCAGTTTCTCATACTCGGTGTCGTATTTGGAGAATATATCCGGATATTTCTGTTCCAGCTTGTTTAGCGCCTCACGCCGGGCATCCGTGGACACGGCTTCATCCCCGGCAATGGAACACAGTTCCTCTATTTTGCGCCTGTGCTCTTCCTCGGCCTCTATGGTTTTCTGCTTCTGCTGCTGATACCTTTCCTCGGATTCCTGCAAACGTTCGGTTTCCGTCTTCATGGAGATCAGTGCCACGGCAACACCGGCAAGCAGGGTCGCAACCAGCACATAGGGATTGGAAAGCATGGTCCGGTTGAGCATTTTCTGCGCTTTCTCAACCAGCAGGAGCCAGTTGTAATGCAACGCCTCCGCAGCCACCGCCCAGCCTTTCACGGCCGTGACTGTCATGACGGCGGTCCGGTACACACCATACGTGCCGACAAGCCCGAGCAGGATACGGCCGAAACGTTCGTAATGCTCCACCATGTAGGAAACACCGGAAAGCGTGGTGTTGATGACACCTTCCGACTGCTGCCCGATTTCATTGAACATCATTGAAACGGCATCCTCTATATTGGAGATCTGTCCGGTTATCGTTTTGGATTGTGCCTCCATCAGACCACCGAATTTTCCGCCCTCGTCCGTCAGGCTCTCTATGACCTTCTGCACTTCGGGAAAACCGACCTTGCCTTCCTCCACAAGCTCCTTCACCTTGCTTTCAGCCACGCCGAACTGCTTGGCCAGTTCGGCGATCATAGGGATGCCCCGGCCGGTGAACTGGTTCAGGTCCTGTGTATAAAGCCGTCCCTGGGACATGGTGGTGCCGTAAAGATAGACCAGATCGTTCAAAGGGATGGAAAGTCCGGCAGCGATGTCACCCAAGCGGATCAGCGTCTCGTTCACTTTCTCCGCTCCAAACCCGTAGGCAAGAAGCTGCTTGGCACCCTGCGCGACATCCTCCAGGCCGAAAGGAGTGGTCGCGGCCGTATGTACCAACTGCTGCATCAGGGTGTCGGCCTTCTCCGCACTGCCGAGCATGGTCTGAAACGACACCTCCAGCTGCTGGAACTCGCCGCGTACCTTGGTGATGTTCGACACCAGCTCCTTGATAGTAAAGGCGGCCGCCAGTTTGCCGACGGTGTTGTTCAACAGGGAACCGCTCCTGTCAAGTTCCCGGATCTGTCTGTTGGCGGACGATGCCTGCTGGGACATCCGCTCGATCTTGCCCACGGCCTTGTCAAGACGGGCGCTCAAATGGTCCACCATAAGGAATTCTATTTGTACCGGTTTCATCTATTTTAGCTTGCTTTGAAAAAATCCTACTATTCCATCCGCTTCATCCTCGGCGCTCCGCTCATCCGCAGGACCGGAAGATCCGGACTTGTCACGGACATACCGGGGAGCGTCACTAAGCATCATGATCAGGGTCTGGTAATTCACCTTGTTCAGTATATAGTCCACGCTCCAGCCGGTGGCACTGGCAATCTGCCACACAAAACCGAAAGGGCTATGGGAGCCTTCATAACGGCTCTTTAACTCCCCTTCTTTCTTTGGCTCAGTCTCAAGCTCATCGGATTCGTCCGCTCGGCTGATCTGATAATAGGTATAAAAGGGTCGGTACCCATCAGGCTGACAAAACGCTTGATCGCACCCACCAGATAACGCTGTTCCATGAAGTTCCTTATGAGCCATGCCACCGGGCGCAAAAGCACGCGGCGGCTGAAAGGGCCACGACAAAGGGTATAGGCCACCATACGGCTCACCGCCTTGCCGTGAGAGGCCAGAAACTGCATTTCCTCCTCCTTGCTGAACCCCCACATCTCCTCACTGGTGATCCCCATCGACAAATATGTCCGGGCAAAAAGAATCTGACCGGACATATAAGGCCGCCTCATGGTCACGCGCAGCTCCAGCGGGGATTTCCTGAAAGGGATATGAAACGCTTTCAGCGGGACGCTCACACCGATATCCAGCAGCGCGTCCGCACCCTCACGCTGGATCTGCTTGATGACAGCTTCGTCCATACGCTACTCCTCGGCCAGGTTAGTGGAAGCAGCAGCGGCAGATTCAGCAGGAGGCAGTTTATACTGTTTCCACTCTTCCGGGATAGAATCCGTATTGAATACGCCATGGGGCTGGGAGCCGTCTTCCGGCATGGCCACTTCCAGCGTGCATTCGATTTTCGCCGTTTCTGTCAGGGTCAGCTTGCCGCCGAGATTGGAAAGTAGCGTGCCATTGGGAATCAGGATGCTCTGCCCCGAAACAAGGGCTATTTCCCACGGACCGGTCAGCAACACGGCTGCCGTCGGGGCCGTCCAACCAATCGGGGTTTTCTTTTCCGAGTCCTCTTCCTTGTAGTGCATGGTACCACCCAGCAAGCTATGCAGGTTTTCGTAGTTCAGCTGGATAACGTTGAACGTGGGGGCGATGCTGCCATTCGACTGGGGAATGATAAGCACCGGGGTTCCCGGCACCTGCTCCGCCTCGATTTTGGCGGATTCGGGTTTCTGCCCGCCCATGTCAAACGAATTCTTCTCTATGTAACCCACCACAAAGTCCTTGTATTTCACGGCACCGACGCCGTACATGAAATTCTTATTCATTGTTTCTTGATTTTGAAAGTTAATACTATGCCGGCAACACATCCGGTTATAAAAGCGGCCAGCGCTATTTTAACGGGACTAAAGCGACGTTCAAATTCCGTTTCAACTGTGAATGAGTCCTCATGTGTCTCATTACGGATACGGGTCAGTTCCTCCTCATAACACAGTACCAGCCGCTGGAGGCTGTCGCAGGATGCCTCCGCTATGATATTGCCGGCCGCATCGCTCTTCACCGTCAGGCCCGCCTGCCCGTTCCTGGAATGGTAGGACGAACCGGAGGGAAGTTTACGGAGGCTGTCCGGAGGGATCGTCAGGCTCACCGCCGATTTCGGAATCCCCGCCATCAACAACCCCCGCCTCACGTTTGACACGTTGTCGGCGCTTGACGACAGGCTGCTGTTCCGGTTCACCTCCGTCCTGCTCTTTCGAGTACTCGCGCATCCCGTAAAGAACAGGACAATCATCATGATGCCTGCAACTGTTGGCAGTATCAATGGCTTTCCGGAGGCGTGCCATTTCACGCCGGGTCGCCTGCAAAGCTTTCCTGTTTTCATTCAGTTCCTCTTTTAAGGGTTCTACAATATTCTCGATCAGGATACGGGTGGCATGTTCGGTATTGTCAATCCGTACCGTCTCGGCTTCGGCGGTAGCCTTCTCCGCTTTCGCCCTCGCTTCCCTGACCGTTGATTTCAGGGTGATGATGGCTATTATCGTGGCTACCAGACCACCGCCCAGCACCAGATTCATGACAGCACTGAAGTCCATACGCACACTGGTCTTTCAGGTCAAAGCCTATTTACCGGCATCCTTACCCGCAAACAGTCCGATGAGCCACTGGACAAATCCCGTATCGGCAACACCATTGGACACAAGGGACGCACCGAACCCGTAACACAACGCGATATACCACGTGGCATCAGCGACAAAGCCCGCATCCAGCCACCATAAAAGCATGGCGGCCACAATGCCCACACACCAGCTGACAATCTGTGTCGCCAAGCCCTGCATTTTTGGAAACAGAGCCTTGATCCCTTCCGTGAGCAACACCACGCCACCGACAAAACCGGCAAAGGTGGTGATCATCGCGCTATAATCGACTTCCGGTACTGTACCGGTCTGGGCAAAAGTTGCTGACACGAATCCGAGTATCAGCACAAAGAATAAAAGAAATCTTTTCATGTTGTTGTTGATTTATTGAGTTATACCTATTTGTTTAAGCCATCTCTGTACATCAAAACTGGGGCAGGCTTTGGCCGCCAGTTCATTGTGACCGACGATTCTCACATCGGGAAAACGACGATGGAAATCCTTCACGTACTTCTCAAGCGCCTTTTTCTGCCAGGAGGTACGGGTGTCCGCAGGCGTTTTACCATCCTTTGCACACCCGCCGGCATAGACGATATGGCGGCTCACGGAATTGTAACCGGCCACGCCGTTGGTCACTTCCCACGGGTCCACATTCGCGTCCTCGTTATTGTTCACCAGGCGTTCCACTCCGCCGTTCAGATGGAACAGGTCGGTATATCCGACCTGCTTCCAGCCGCGGCCGCCCTTTGAGACGGGGTTCGTATGCCAGGCGCGAATCTCCGCACCGCTTACCTCACGCCCTTCAGGAGTGGCCGTGCAATGGATGACAAGATACTTCAGCTTTCCCATCACTCACCGCCTTCCTCTTCATCAACGGCCGCCTGGGACAGTGCTATCTCCACCTTCTTCTCCGGATCGGCGTCCAGGCCCAGTACAAGTGTGCCGGATACCGCCTTGCCGCTACTGTTCACACCGGCGGTGACCGTCAGAGAGCCATCGGTACCGACTGCCGTGAAACCGGCAGGAATGGAAACCACGCTGTAATCACCGGAGGCAGTGACCTTCACCTCCTTGCTCTCACCGGCGGCCTTGAAGGAAAGAGCGGCCGGGTCGGCAGAAATGCTGCGTTCCACCGCCTTGAACACCGGAGTCTCACGGGTGTCAAGCACCACGAACTCCTCGCCGAAGGCGATTTCCGTATCGGCCTTCATCAGCAGCTTGAAGAAGTACAGCTCGCTGGAGTTCATCCACTTGTCAATCTGGATCACCTCCTCGTCGTCCTGGAGGTTCACACCGGCAAAAAGGTTGCCGTCAGCGCTCATCGAGCAGAGCGTGGCTACGATAAGGCCATCAGGCCAGGAATTCAGCGTCTCGATGGTGATACCCTTGTAACGCTTCTTGTTGATGTCCGTCTCGCTCGTGTTCTTGTACTCGCGTTCGGTCAGCTCGTCATCGTACTTGTCGAAGTCGTCAATACTCATCAGGATACGCAGGTTCGGATTCTCACGCAGGGCTTTTGGAATAGCCTTGCGGACAGCCTTCAACTTGCCGATCATGGAAGTATCGGAAGGAGCCGGAACCACGATCACATCCGGATCTTTAGCCGCCTGGGTCAGGATACCGTTGAAAAGGTGGTCGTCGTCCGAACCGAACTCGCCGTTCAGGTAATGCCAGCCCAGCTCGAACTTCACACTCTTGCTAAGTTCATCCAGAAGCGTGTTCTGCGCTTCGGGGGGAAGTTCGGCAAACACGAGGTTGCCCTTCGGCTGCCACTTGCGCCAAACATGCTCGAAGGCACGGGGATTGAAAGTCGTGAACGCCATGAAGTCCTCCGGATCCAGTGATTTCTCCGAGTAATTGAAATTGCCTTTCGAGTCTTCCAAAGTCGGGTTCTCCTTACGCTTCTGGAGCATCTTGCCGGTCTTGATACGCGGCAGGCTGATTTTTTTCTCCACACCGGGGATCACCATGATCAGACCTTTTTCTACAAGGTCATTCCCGGTGGTGGCCAGGACCAGTATTTTCTCCAGTACCTCGCCGTTGTAATTCGTGTTTCTTACTACTATTGCCATGGCAAATGTTTTTATTTATGGTTCAACTTGTCCTTAATCTCGCTCATGCGCTTGTTCCAGGGGCTTTCACCCGTCGGATTCACACGAAGGTCGGTCATGACACTACGTTTGGGGGAAAGCTTCTCCAATGCCTTTTCCCCGTTCTCCCGGTCTTTTGCCAGAAGGTTCTCATAGATGGGGCGGGTGGCGGCATCGATACGACCGTCCTGTTCCGCATCATCAAGCAGTTTCTTACGCGCGGCAGCGTCATCCGCATCCGCCTTGTCCTGGAACACCTTCAGTTCGCCCTTCAGGCGGGTGACCTCGGCATCAAGGGCCGGGACTTTGCCAGCCTCCGTTTCCAGCAGTCCGATTTCACGCAGGAAATCGTCATCCGTCGCACAGTTCTTGAACCGCGGACGTCTCTTGAGTTCGTCTAAATTCATGCTATTCTCGTTTTGTGGCTTGTGCAGCCGGTTATTGAATATTTGAAATACTTGTTCGGGGGTACTGTCCTCCGGTACCGGGTCAGCGTCATAAATACCGTCGATAAGCCCCAGCGCCAGCGCCTCGTCGGCACGCAGCCAGTGATCCTTGCCGTCAAAATACATCGCGCGGATTTCCTCCTTGTCCTTGCCCATACGGGTGGCATACATCTCGCAAAGGGTATCCTCAAGCGCCTCGATCTCACGGATGCAGTCCTTCATCTCATCCTTGTTGCCGTAACAGCCGCCCTGGACACTGTGAAGCATCAGACGGGCATAACGGCTCATCTGCACGGGCTTGCCGCAAAGGGCGATGACGGAGGCCATGCTGGCGGCGATGCCGTCCACGTAGATGGTAATGTCGGCCTTGCTGTTCTTCAAGGCATTGAAAATGGCGATGCCCGAATAAACCTCGCCGCCGTTGCTGTTGATACGCACGTCCACCTTCCCGGTCAGGGCTTCCGCTTCCAGAAGTTCACGGGCAATATCACCGCTGCGCACGTTATCATCGTACTCACCGATGTCACCGTAAAGAAGGATGCAACAGGCATCGGTTCCGGGTATCATATTGAAAAATCTACTCATGTCACTATCGTTTTGGCAGGTCCTTCCCTGCAAAGTTTACGGTGCGAAATTAGGGGGATTAAAAGCCTTTTTCAAACCGCGTTTTCATCATGGAGACTTTAAAGGATTGCCATGACGCTTTAAAATGTCATCATGCGGAGCGCGTTTTTTTTCGCTCCTTTTCCTTATCAATTTTGCACGTAAAAAAGGAGGTAATATGGCCGAACTTACAAACGAGCAGAAAAAGGCATGGGCGAAAACGCTCTACACCCGCGAAACGCTCACGCAGGCGGAAATAGCCGAGCGTGTGGGGGTTTCACGGGTGACTGTGAACAACTGGATAGGCAAAGGAAACTGGGAGCAGCTGAAGGCTTCCATAACCATCACACGGGAGGAGCAGCTGAAGAACCTGTACCGGCAGCTGGCGGAACTCAACAACGCCATCATGGGAAAGCCGGAAGGGGAACGGTTCCCGAACGCCGCGGAAGCGGACACCATTTCCAAACTGTCGAACGCCATCAAGAAACTGGAAACAGAAGTGGGGCTGGCGGACATCATCTCCGTGTTCTCCGACCTGCTCAAATGGGTGCGGACCTACGATTCCACGCAGGCGAAGGAGATCACCCCGCTTCTGGACGCGTTTGTCAAATCAAAATTATCCTGACATGGCAAAGAAAAGACTCACACCCCAGGACAGGATCGCACTGGACAACTGGAACGAGCTGGTGGCATCCGTGCGCGAACATTCGGACATCAACCCCACGGACACGGAAACGGAAATCAGGCAGAGGCGGGAAAGACTGGAGAAGAACGACGAGGAGTGGTTCAAATACTACTTCGCCATGTATTGCACCTGCGAGTCCGCCGCCTTCCACAAAAAAGCCACCGGGCGGCTGATGAGGAACAACCGCTGGTACGAGGTAAGGGCCTGGTCACGCGAGCTGGCGAAATCCGCACGCTCCATGATGGAGATATCCAAACTGGCACTGACAAAAAAGATACGCAACGTGCTGCTGATCTCCAACTCGGCAGACAATGCGGAAAGGCTACTGCTGCCGTTCATGGCGAACTTCGAGGAGAACCAGCGGATCATACAGGACTACGGACAGCAGAAAAAACCGGGAGCGTGGGAAACCGGGGAGTTCACCTGCATGTCCGGATGCTCCTTCCGCGCCATCGGAGCCGGGCAGTCACCGCGCGGTACGCGTAACAAGAACTTCCGGCCGGACTTCATTCTGGTGGACGATATAGACACCGACGAGGAGTGCCGGAATCCGGAACGGATCAAAACCAAATGGAAATGGCTGGAGGAGGCGCTGATACCGACCATGTCCGTATCGGGAAACTACCGCATCCTGTTCAACGGAAACATCATCGCGCCGGACTGCTGCATCAAAAGGGCCATCGAAAAGGCCACCGAACTGAAAGCGAAAGGAATCGGGCACGTGGATATCATCAACATCCGGGGAAAGGACGGACTGTCCGTATGGCCCGAAAAGAACTCCGAGGAGGATATCGACCTCTTCCTTTCACTGGTGAGCGCGGCGGCGGCACAGAAAGAGTTCTTCAACAACCCGGTGGTGGACGGCGGCGTGTTCGCGGAAATCACCTACGGGAAAGTGCCGGCACTCTCCAGGTTCAAGTTCCTGGTGATATACGGGGACCCCGCACCGGGAGAGAACAAGACGAAAAAAAGTTCCACCAAAACGGTGTGCCTGCTCGGGAAACTCGCGGGAAGGCTTTATCTGATAAAAACGTTCCTGGACAGGGGGCTGAACGCGGAATTTGTAGAGTGGTACATCAAGCTGCTGGAGTTCGTGGGCGGAAAAACCACCGTGTACTGTTACATGGAGAACAACAAATTACAGGATCCTTTTTTCCAGCAGGTATTCCAGCCCATCGTGCGGCGGATACGCAGGGAAAGGAAAATATCACTGTACATCACCGGAGACGAGGAGAAGAAAACCGACAAGGCCACACGTATCGAGGCGAACCTGGAACCGCTCAACCGGGAGGGGAACCTGATACTCAACGAGGCCGAAAAGGACAACCCGCACATGAAACGGATGGCGGAACAGTTCAAGCTGTTCAACCTGCAACTGACCTATCCGGCAGACGGACCCGACTGCGTGGAGGGGGGAAACAGAATTATAGACCGCAAGACCAGACAGTCGGAAAAGCCCGTCATTGTCACAAGGAAAAGCACGCGGTCACAAAACAAGTACAGAGTGTAAACTTCAATACCTATCATTATGAGCAAATTTATCGAACTTTCAGACTACGACGCGAGCATACACCGGGAGATTCTGGACGCACTGACAAGGGAGGACGACGCCGTCGTGGAGATATGCGAGGACCGCGCCGTCGCCGAGATGCGCTGCTACCTTTCCAGACGTTACGACTGTGACAAAATATTCACGGCAACCGGTGACAAACGCAACCAGCTTGTCCTGATGATGGCCATCGACATAGCCGTGTACCACATCTTCTGCATACATAACCCGAGGAACCTGTCACCGCTGCGGAAGGAACGCCACGAAAGGGCGGTCGAATGGCTGAAAGCCGTGGCGGCCGAGGAGATATCGGTGGACGGCCTGCCCCTGCTGTCCGAAGAGACGAGGGCGGCAAAATCCAATTTCCTTATCAAAAGCAACCGTAAACGTGTAAACCATTGGTAATATGAGCAAAAGAAAGAAAGGGGCCGGAAAGATAACCCAAAGCGGGAACCTGCCGAGGCCCGGGCAGAAAGGACCCGCAACCATCATACTGACACAGCCCAGAAGGTTCGGTATAGACATAGCGGACTACATGCTCGCGGTAAGGGCTTTCGAGAATGTGGACTACTCCAGACGCTTCAGGCTGTACGACCTGTTCAGCGACATACTCATGGATACGCACCTGACAAGTGTCATAGAGAAACGGAAGAATGCCGCACTGGCATCTTCCATAGAATTCCGCAGGAACGGGAAGCCGGACGAGAAGGTGAACAAGCAGATCAGGTCCCCATGGTTCCGGAAGTTCATAGGGGACATCCTGGACGCCAAATTCTGGGGGTTCTCACTCGTGCAGTTCTACCGCAAGGGGGAATGGGTGAACTACGACCTGATACCGCGCAAACACGTCGATCCCGTGCGCAGGCTCATACTGCGGCACCAGACGGACACCACCGGGACGTCCTGGGACGAGTACCCCGACCTGTTGTTCATCGGTTCACCCGACGATCCCGGACTGCTGGTGAAAGCAGCCATCTGGGTGATATACAAACGTAACGACGTGGCGGACTGGGCACAGTTCGCGGAAGTGTTCGGAGCGCCCATCAGGGAGTACACGTATCCCACGGATGACGACGAGGCACGGCAGAAGGCGCTGGACGACGCGGACAGCACCGGAAGCCTGTCGGTTTTCGTGCACGCGGAGGATACGGTGCTCAAGCTCGTGGAAGCCGCGAACAAGACAGGGAGCGCGGACCTCTACGACAAGCTCTGCGAGCGCTGCAACAACGAAATCTCAAAGCTGTTCCTCGGAAACACGCTCACCACCGAAGCCTCCGACAAGGGCACACAGGCACTGGGAACCGTACACAAGGACGTGGAGGAGAAAGTGACGCTCTCCGACAGGCAGGACATCCTCGACGTGCTCAACTATGACATGGCCGACATATTCGCAATGCTCGGAATAGACACCACAGGCGGGGAGTTCTGCTATCCGGAAAAGAAGCTTATCGAACCGGAGAAAAAGATGTCCATCCTCACACAGCTGCGCACGAACTTCAACCTGCCGGTAGGTGACGACTACCTCTACGAGGAATTCGGGATCGAGAAACCGGCAAACTATGACGAGCTGAAGAAACGCCAGGAGGAGAAAGCGGCGGAAATCGAGGCGGCGAAGGCCCGAAAGACCGAAAAGGCGGAAGAGGATGAACCGGATCCGGAAGAAGAACCGGAACTGGAAAAGCACGGTAAAGGAACACCCAAAGAAAAGAAAAATGCCCTTAAAAACGCATACAACTGGCTGAAACGTTTTTTCGGGAAAGCCCCGGGGAGAGACGGGGCAGCTTTAGAATGGTGATAAACGGCCTCTACAGAATGGAGGACAAACAGGTGGAAACTTTATTCTCGTTCGATGAAGAGGTACTGAAGAAAGCCCTGAAGAACATATACAGCAAAGATTTCCATCCCATGACCGACATCGAGGAGAACCTGTTCGAGGCCACGTGGAAAACGATGAACAAAGCCACCGACAAGGGGTTTGGGACACGGAAAACCGATGATCCGGATTATGACTTCTACCGTGAAATCCGAATGAACAACGCCGTGTTCGCAGCTTTCAAGGTACACAGGGCACAGAACGACATGGCAGCGCTGCTACTGGACAAAAACGGAAGTTTAAAGCCGTTTGAACAGTGGGTGAAGGAAGCCATGCCCATAGCCGACCACCAGATGATCCATTGGCTGCGTACAGAATACGACACGGCCGTCATACGGGCACACCAGGCCGCGGACTGGAGACAGTTCGAAAGAGAAAAGGACGTATTGCCGAATCTCAAATGGATGCCGTCCACATCCATACATCCGGGAGCCGACCACAGGATTTTCTGGGGGACCATACGTCCGATAGATGATCCGTTCTGGAACGAGCACAAGCCCGGGGACAGATGGAACTGCAAGTGCACGCTCTCATCAACGGATGAAGCGCCGACAGCGGTACCGGACGAAAACGGGCAGAACAAGGCACATGACGGTCTGGAAAACAATCCGGGAAAAGACGGCAAACTGTTTTCAGACAAACACCCCTACGTTACTGAAGCGCATCCGGGAGCAAAAAAAGCCGTGGACGCACTGACCAGGCGCATCAACGAAATGATAGCCGAAATGCCGGACAACCTGACGCTGGAGGAAAAAACCGACATCGCCCGCAACAATCTCAAGATAGAAAAGGCACTCGGCGTTACCAAAGGCAAGCCGATGACATACGAACAGGCGAACAAGGGAAAGGAGAACCCGAAATTCGGAAAAGAAGAAGGATACCGCGTGAATTGCCAGACCTGCACCGTGACACACATGCTCAGAAGGTTGGGGTTTGACATCGAGGCAAAACCCAACATCAGACAAAGCGCATACAATGAAATGGCAAAACAAGGTATCACATGGGAAGAACGTTTCCTGAACCGGGACGGAACAAAGCCGGATTATGACTATACCTATAAATGGCAGGTCAGAAAGGGATATCAAGTAATGAATGCAAACCGGCTGAAGGAATACTTCAGGGAAAAATTCAGAGAGGATGGAATATACGAGATATATTGTGCCTGGAAAGGCGGCTCCGCACACGTGTTCTGCGCGGAGGTGACTGAAGGAAAGACAAGGTTCTTCGACCCGCAAACCGGAAAGGATGATGCAAGCAATTACATACAGAGCATGAAAGCGGGCCGTGTGGGAGTGATAAGAATAGACAACAAACTGGTAAATCCCAAAATCATGGGACTATTCATCACCAAATAAACGGGAAGAAAGTGCCAGCCCCTCCTCACCGTCCACCAGACGGCAGGACTGGCCGTCGAACAGAATAAAGGCGGGAAGACCGACAGGCAACTCAAAACCATCCCCGTCAACACAGCCCACGGAATAGATGCTTCCTTCAGGGGAACTGGCTGATAAGACAACGGAGTTGTAACCGCTACTGTTTGCTAATTCCGACACTTGTTTAGGTATTTCCATAACGCAAAAAGGCACATAAAAAACGCCTTGCTGCAAAAGTATAAAATTATTTTTTAATTCAGTCATTCATGGACATAAAAGAATATTCAAAACTGATAAAAGCCAAACGGAAAGAACTGGATGGGCTAATGAAACGGAAGATGCCGGTTATCGCCGGACGAATGGCAAAAGACCATTTCCAGGACAACTTCCGGCAGGGAGGATTCGTAAACGGGGGATTACACCCGTGGCCGAAAGCGAAAAGGCTGTCCTCGGGACGGACCGATGCGGCAGGGAACTACGGGACGCTGCTCTCCGGAAGGAACCATCTCTTCAGCTCCGTCAAATACATGCCGGGAGAATACCGGGTGAGGGTGGCAAACGAACTCGTCTATGCGCCGGTCAATAACTGGGGAGGAGAAGTGCATCCGACCGTTACGCCCCAAATGCGGCGTTTTGCATGGGCGAAGTATTACCAGGCTTCAGGCAAGGCTAAAAAAGCCGCCACGGGCAAAAGAAAAGGCAAAAAGAAGGGTTCTGCCGTAAACAATGAATCGCAGGAAAATCAGGAAGCGCTGAAATGGAAAAGGCTGGCGCTGACCAAAAAGAAAAAGCTCCGGATAAAAATACCGCAACGCCAGTTTATCGGGGAAAGCCGGGAACTGTCCGAAAAGATAGACCGGAAAATGGAGAATGAAATCAGAAATATTTTAAACTTATAACAACATGGAAGAAATTTTTATCGCAATCATGGAACGCATCGCCGAAAAAATACCTGAACTGTCATACATTGACGAGGACTACGGACAGCTTGAAGCTGGGGCGGAGGAGGACCACTACCCGGTAACCTTCCCCTGCGTGCTCATCGGGAACGCCGAATCGGACTGGAATGACCTCGGTTACGGGGTACAGAAAAGCGAGTCACTCATCACCATACGACTGGCCATTGACTGCTACGATGACACCCACTACACCTCCGGAACCTATGACAAGGTAAGGGAACGCCAGCTCAAGGCTAAAGAGCTGTACAAGGCCTTACAGGAGTTCCAGTGCACGGAAGAGACCAGCCCGCTGGTCAGGGTAAAGAGCCGGGACTATTCGCTGCCGGGAAACATCAAGGTGTACGAGACGGTTTATTCCTTCACGCTGCATGACGAGTCGGCCATGCAGTAAGGGGAAGGTTCATTCCCCCGTGAACAGGGAAAGCTGGATGGCTGTCAGGCGGGGTTTCTTAACCTTTGGGACGGGCTTCACCTCCAAGTCCTTCAGTTCCCGACACTTGCGCCGGATAATGGACATGATCCGCTCCTCGGAAATGAAAAACTCCTGCCGGGACAACACTTTCAGGGCATCATCAAAACGCAGGCGCTGCACCTCCGTCCAGTAATAGTAACGGCGGCACAAGGCTTCATCACGGAGTTCTATCAGGTTTTTATCTCGTCCTTTGGCCATAAGTTCAGGTATATGCTGCAAAATTAGGCATTTAACCGGGGATGTTAATAAAAAACGCCGCATCGTGTATGAATGCGGCGTTTTTCTGTTTAGAGTGTGAACAAAATCACATGGTCATCAGTTCGGTGTCATCCTCACCCGGGACAAACGGCTCGATGCGGGTGATCACCTTGCTCTGTACCTTCACCCGTCCGCTGCCATTACAGACCGGACATTTTGCGGATAAAGGAGCTCCTCCCTGGTCCAGGTAAAAGATACGTCCCTTGCCTTCACAACGCTTGCAGGCCATGACGTGCGGCGCGATGTTCTTCGTCTTTTCCATAACTACAATCGGCAGAATGAAGGCTCGATACGGCGCCAGACACCGTTCTCGTCACGTTTATGAAAATAGTAGTTCACCGCGGTCTTGTACACCACATTGCTCTCACGGAAGAGGTCCATGATCTCCGTGTATTCGCTGTCGAAACGGTCCTCCAGCTCATACAGCTTGCTCACCGACTTGTAGTCCAGATCACCCTGGCGGTTACGCTCGATCATAGTCATACCGAGCTGGTACATCGGATCATCGGTACCGAGTTCCCGGCTCATGGCGTAACGCTTCAGGTAATCCACCAGACGCTCGGCGGCGAGGTTGGCACGCTCGTCGAAGCTCTTCACCTTGTTACTCCTCACTTCCAGCTTCATGTCACCGTCCACGATGGTGAAACTCGCCTGGTCATCCTTGCGAAGTTGCCCATAGTCACGCATCAGGTCACGGAAAGAGGCGGCTTCCTTCTCTACCCAGTCACGGAAGGCCTTCACGTCATCCACAACTGGAAACAGCCTGTTCTTCACTTCAAGCATGAACTGCGCACGAAGCCCTTCGTAGGCATCGCGACGATTGCGCTTGTTTTCCTTCTCTTCCTGCTGGAGCTGTTTCAAAAGCTCCCTCCTGTCCTGGGCGGACAGGCTTTTTAATTGTTCTTTCAAGTCCATAACTGAAAAATTAAATGGTTGCTATTGTTGTTTATTCTCACGTTTACGGCGGATGGCACGCAGCTTCACCTGCAACGTGTCCAGTGCCTCACAGTCAAGTTCACGGAACTCCTTGCCGGCGATACGGCTGTCCCGGCAGAAGGCGTTCACCCGGTCCCAGTCGGCCGTATCGATGCCCAGCAACTGCATCTGGTGAAGCACCGAGGAACGCTTCTGGCGGAGAATCTTCCGGAGCTGTTCCTGGTAAGTGGGCGGTACCAGCTTCTGCATGGCGGCCACGGCGGCGCTGTATTCCTTCAGCGTCATCTCGCGCAGGCTCGTGGTGCGGCCGTCCGTGTACTGGGAAACGATGCTTTCCTTCAGTGCCTCACGATCCGATGTCGGAAGGCGGTTCAAAAGGCTGTAAAACGCCGCATAATTCTCGGGTTTATTTAACTGCTTGCGGCTGTTGATGTCTATCTGCATGGCTATACTGTTTTTTTGTTTATTTTAAGGTCATTGATTTCCTTAATCACTCTCTTTACTCTGATAGTACACAAATAATCAAGAAGATGCTCTTTTTCATTTTTTTGTACACTTATACTGGTCGAAAAATTCAAGTATGCCCATTCTATTCAGATTTTCATTAACTCAAACTATTCATACCACATCAGCACAACTCTATGATTTCACCCACGGCAGAGCGTAGAAGAGTACGCAAAACCGAAGGGTTTCCGCTATCATAGATGACTTCCACACAACACTCATGGCGTGCGTTACGTGACACAACCAGCTCGCAAGTCATATTCTCACAGAGCCATTTTTCCACTACTTTACGGACACCAACTGCGGTGACCACAATTACCATTTTTTTACTCATAATATTGACCGTGCTGTATGTTATTCAACTCTTATCCTCCCGGTGTACTGGTTTCCCCGAAACTTCATCCCCTTGGTGAAGCCGCCCGGATATCCCAGTTCCTTGCTTCTCGCGTTTGCCAGCAACAAATGTTCCCGGCTAAGGGAGGCTACAAAACTTTTGTCCTTTTCCAGTCCCATCTCTCGGGCCTTCCGGGTGACGCTGCGTTCGGAAACACCGAGCATTTCAGCCAGCTCCCGGTTGAGGGTATTGTGATAGTGGCGCCGCATGATGGAAAGCATATTACCGTTCCAAAAGATACGGGTGGAATATCCCTTATGCTCGACGAGCCGTCCCAGTGTCCGGTGCATGAAAGTACCGTCAGCAACCTTCCGGTGCTTGCGGTACTGTTCACGCTTGTACGCCAGCACACATTCATGACACCAGGAACTCCGTCCCCCATTCTTCAACGGATAGAACTCACGCATCCACAACTTTCGGCCGCAATGCGGACAGACACGTTTACGTTTCTGCTTGTTGTTATTTTCACTCATAGCTGTTTATGCTACATTCATCAGTTCATATTCAAATTTTCACCGAACGGAATAGTATTAATGTCAGTCTTTCTCGTGTAGGCCTGCATGAGTGCCATGGAAAGCAGCATATAAACACGGCTGTCGGCCTTGACAGTCCCCGAAATGGCGCCGACAACATACTCACCCTTGCCGGTGATGATCGAGCCGGCTATCTGCTCAAGCCCGTCCGGATGGTCCTCACTGGCCGCAACGCTCATAAAGGCACTAAGATTATTTTCCTTACAAAAGTTATCCACGTATTGGCAGAGTTCCTTTACTGCCTCTTTCTGTTTTTCTGTAATCATTTCAGTTAAATTTTAATGGTTAATAATTATATGTTGAAATAGCGAAATCTCTTTTTGAGCACTGCTCGAACATCGTCTCCTCCCAGTCCGGCTCGTTCTCCTCCGGCAGGTCGTTCTCCCCGAGTTCTATTTCTTTTCGGTAAATGAGGTACCGTGCCTCCAGAAAGAAGAGGACCACGCGGCGCAGGAACTCACGGGCGGAGGAGATGCCATGCCTCTCCATGAAGGCGGCGATACGCTCCGGGCCGATGGTGTTCGTGCGGATACTCACCAGACACTGCCGGCGGAAGTCCTTCAGCGTGCTGCCCTTTATCCCGAGCACGCTGTCAGCGATACGACCGAGGTTCTCCGGGATATGGTAACCGGAACCGTCATCATCCGTCCCCACCAGCAGTTCGGCGGCGGCCGTCAGCATACCCTCCACGCTCATGCGCTGGGCGGCGGCCGTCTCCTTCAGGAACACGTACTGGTAGTTGCTCACGTAGGTATGTATGAGGTAGCCTTCCGGGCGGCGGAACACCTCTTCGGAGGCAAGCTCCATCGAAAGGTTGTTCAACGTCACACCGGCACCGCAACAGAAGGCGCACACCAGGCGGACGGCAAGACGCTGGCGGTTGCCCCAACCGCCGGCGATGATGGCACGCTGCAGGCTGCCGGCAACGGCCGGATCCATCTCGAAGAACAGCACCGACTTCTCCTGACGGCGGAAGAAGAACGACATGTCCGGAATACGGTCCATGCAGAGGAGGATGCGCCGGGTGGCCGTGGAGACCCTGCCACCATCCGTCATGCGGATGTAGGACTTCACCAGGTGGTTCATCACTACCGTCATGTCGGAAAAATGATAGTCGGCAACCTTCCCGCGGAACAGTTCATGAAGCAGAACGGGCAGCTTCACAACGTAGTTGTAATACTCCTTTCTCATGGCTCACTTGCTTGAAGGTTTCCAGTCCACTGTTATAATCGCATCCAGCTCACCGCTGCCGCCACACACCGGGCAGGACACATGCACGTCCTCGCGGCTGCCCTCTTCCGTTCCCCAGAACCAGCCGTTGCCCTTGCAGTAACCACACTTGTGGCCGGTACTGACGAAGTTCTCACGGTTAGGCCCCTTACACATATAGGCGGGAGGACAAATCTCCAGCTGTTTCTTTATCCCGCTCATGCCTGGCCTCCTTTCTGTTTCGGTCCCGCCACATTCCAATAGTCATAGGCGCCCTTCTCCCAGATTGTGTATTCACCAGTGGCCCCCTGATAACGTCCCTTACTGAAGGCGACGTAGCCCTCTACCCATATCTTCAGGTCGGCATCATACATCACGCTCGTGGCCGCATCACCTTTAGGATTCTTGCCGCGGGCATGGCTGATGAAAACAAACAGCTTGTCCGGAAACTCCTCCTTCAGCTGGATATAGTCACGATACGTCATCTGTGTGTATTGGAAGCTGTCAATGATCACGATGTTGAAACTCTTATGACGCCGGAGCCTGATCTTCAAGGTGGGGATGTCCTCCTTGATGAACGCCAAATGGCGGCTTACCTCGGCCATACCAAAGCGCCGCAGGTTATTTTGGACTGTCAGAGAAGTTCCTTCCTCCAGGGAGTTGAACGCCACACGGTCATACTTGCAAAGTTCCTTGCAGAGCTGCATCACGAAAGAGGTCTTGCCGTTACCACTGTTGCCCCACACGAACCAGCAGCCCCGGACTTCCGGAGTGTCGAAGGCATCCTTCCATTTCCCCTCAAAAGGGAATACGTCATACTTCTTGTTCAGAATGTCCCTGACATTCAAGGCACGTCTCATGCCCGCTTTTTTATTATCCTTTTTCTCTTCTTCCATGGTCAGAACAGTTTTAGTTGTCGGATATTGTCTATTTGATCAAGCACGGCCTGCCGTGCGGCACCCCGCAGTTTCTCGTGGCAGAGCATCCTGCCGAGTGCCCACAGAAGGGCATTCTCACGGGTGGAGAACTGTCCCCATTTACGTCCCGGGTTGAAACCGCCACCGGAACCGCCCACCTCCATGTGAACGCCGGCAACCCACCAGCCGTCCTGCTGTCCCACAAGGGCGTCCAGGTAGTCGCGACCATTCCGGTAAACGGTCACCGTCTCGTATTCCCTCAAGACTGGGTAATCGCTCCAGGGAGCAGGAAGCTGCTCGCGACCGTCGATCTTTAAGTATTCAAATTTGTTTTCCATATCCTTAAAATTACGTTTGAACGGTATTTGAACGGGAGTCATTCCCCCACCATGCGTTTCACCTTGTGAATGGACTTCCTCACACGCCGCAAATCAAAGTCACATGTCGAAGCCTCCTTTATCACCTTATCGATGTCTTTCTTGTCAGTCACACCGTTGGCGGAACAGATCGCGAACACGTCGTTCACGTCTGTAGGCTCCAGCTCATAAAATTTCCGTCCGATACGGCTGTAGAACTCCTTGTAGCCGGGCTTCTGGTATCGCAGACCATTGCTGATGCGTTTGGCAATATAATCGGTACTCAAAAACACGACGCCGCATTTCTCCTCCAGTTTGTTGTACAGGCTGATGAAGTAGTGGAACACCGGTTCGGTCAGCTTGTCCGCCTCGTCGAACACCAGCAGGGGCGCGTCCATCTGGATAATGTCATCCAATATAAGCCCCCACACCTCACGGATATTATACCCTTCGGTCCGGATTCCGACCGTACGGGCGATCTCGCGGACAAAGTCACCTTTCTTCATGTCCTCAGAGCAGAGGATATAGAAAACCTCCTTATGCTCCTGGAGGTAAACACGGGCGGTGGTACTCTTGCCACAACCGGCCTCGCCGGTCACCCAGGTAACATTGCGCCAGCGTTGCGCGTCAGAGAGTACAGCCGTGATCTCCTGGTAAGCACCGGTCTCCACGATCTGCCAGCCGGTAGCGCTTACACCACCGACCTGCGAGGCGACATTACGGAACATCTCGTCGCTGATATTCTCATAACGGCCGTTCAGGATATTGCTCACAGTACCCACACTGACTCCCTTCAGACTACCCGCGGCCTTCGTCTGGCTCGGATACTTCGCCACGTAAGCCCGGAGGCTCTCACTGATGGCGTTCTTCTCTTTCATTGTAATTTCCATAATCAATATTTTTTATCTTGTTATAAATCTGTTCCTTATAATTTCCCGACCACCTTGCGGATGCTCACTTCCTTCTTCTCAAAGCTGTCCCATGTCACGTTGCTGATGACTTTCATGTCACGGCCTATGGAAGGACGGGGCGGCTGGCTGTATTTTCTCGTGCGGCGGTCAATCTGGCGTTGCGCCTCCTTTCCGAGACCTTTCAGGTCAGGAGTACGCAAACCGTTCTGTTCCGGTGCGACACCATGCTCATACTCGATATCTTTGGCGACGACCTGACGGTTTATACGCTCATTGACGACGGCCTCCTGCTGGGTGCGGATGAAACGTTTTTCGGCTTCCGTCTGCTCCTGCTGGGCACGGTGGATCATCAGCGGGAACGAGGCCACACACTCGAAACGCATCGCACCGCCCTTGTCCTTGTAAAGCAACCGTACGCTGCTCATGTCATAGGGATCGTACTGGACATAGAACTTCTTGTAGGTATTACGCCGGCGCCATTCCAGGTCAGGCTCACCGGGAGCGGAGAAAACCTCGTAAGGGTATTTCTTTCCCTGTACCGTGATCTCGATACCGCTGGCGGTGAACAGCGACGGTTTATCGGTTGTGTACCAGAACATCTCCACCATATCAGGAACGCTGACCGGATCGGTGCCCTCGTTCACGCTGGTATTGTACATCTCAATACGGGGGATGCCAGTGGCCGGGTGCTTCATTGAGTTCCACTGCTCACGGGCGGCGGCATACTGTTCCTTCAGTTCCTCCAATGTGGGAAGGGAGTCGATGTTCGCGTTGATGAATTCCAGATTCGGACGGCTTGTTTCTCTCTTTGCCGTAATATTCTGCCCGGTGAAACCGAAACGTTTCTTCAATACCTGGCTCTGGAAGCGGTAGAAAATGTTCTCAATCGTCTTAGATTCGCCATTATACGGAGCTGTCGGGCGGTGGATACGGCTGATCTTCGAGAAAAGACCCAGCGCCGCGTTCTTCTTATGACCGCCCTGGTTGTCGCACACGATCTCGTAGGGTTTGTGCCGGCTCGTTTGGATAGCCATGCGGAAAGCATGGTACTGGGCGATATAGTCCTCATTATCGCTGATGTAATAGCCAAGAAGCACTTCGCTGTAAGCGTCCACCACCTCGTACACGCTTGTAGTGCACTTGTTCCCGTTCTCATCACGATAGTAGAGGTTCAGCTTCGTGCCGTCGCCATACCAGAGGCTGTCACGGCGGCCCGGAAGGATGGTGCGGTGTTTGCGGTCATAACGCTGGTGCGCCTTCATTTCCCCATAAACGGCATCGTACCACAGAGGTTCGACACGCGGGCTGCTGAACCATTCGCGGAGGCTGCGGGGACTCTTCAGGGGCTTCCAGCCACGTTCCGGAGCGACACGGTTGTACTCCTCGAAGATCTCCATATCAGTATAAACCGGAACACGGCTGCGTTTCAATGCAACAAGGTAACGCCCGCCGTCCTCCTCGATCTTCAGCGTGTTGCTGTTGCCGTACTTGCCGCTCACAAGCACACCGTAGTTGTCGGGACGGAACTTGCTTATCAGGGCTTTCAACCGGCCCACACTGCCCGGGAGGCTGTGCCCGTACACCGGACGCCACTCCTCACTCGTGACAAGCAGAAGCTCCCAAAGGTTACGGCGGAAACCGGTCAGCTTGTTATTGGATGAACTCAAGCGTTTGAACTCTTCCATCAGCGCGTTCAGCACCGAAGCGTTCCAGGTGTATTCCTTCTTCACATCCTCGGGAAGGGCGACCAGCTCACCGTTCTTGTCGTAACGGTACTCCTCAAAAAAGCGCTCGGCCTTCTCGTCTTTCTTCACTATGTTACGGATCATTTCTTCTCGCATCTGTTTCTCGGGCTCGCCATGGCGCTCAACCCAACGTTTCTTGTATTTCTCGGGAAGGGAAGAATAGGAATACAGGGCTACATTGCCCTCGCCACCGCCACGGTTGATACTTTCGATGTTACCGCGACGGACATTTTGGTATAAAGTTATATACTTCATCACCGGATTATCTCCTGAAGTAAGCTCTTCACAGGTTACACACAGTATATTATTATAGTATTCCATTTTCCGTTCTGTTATCAGTCCTCCAAATCATTCAAAGGGACATGCCTCTTCAACAGCCGTACTGAAGCCCCAAAGTTCAGTACAACAAAAAGCGCCCAAAGCAAATTGTCTTCACTCACAGAAAATATCAGACAGAAATTCAGACAGAAGTAAAGTACACAAAGGCGCTGCTTCCAGTTCAAGTGTATAAACCAGCGCAGCTGGTCACCGAACAATGCCATCAACTCACTTTTCATCGCTTTCCTTCTTTTCAGGGTTACCACCTACCTTGGTTCCACCGCGCTCGATGGCGAGCTTGCGGATGGAACGGGCCAACTTGCTGTTCTTGCGGAATGCAAGGGAGTGGGAGACCATTTCCCGGGAACAACCCAGCAAACCGGCTATTTTACCCACCTCACTGTATTCTACCACTATTCGTTCTTTCATAATTCGCTGATAAGTTAAATTATTGTAGCGGGCAGTCGCGGACTCGAACCACGGACCATGGCCTCTCCCTTGCGGGAGTTTGGCGTGTTCTACCAACTGAACTAACTGCCCCGGAAATCTATCGGAGTTCTTGTATGGCATCCTCCGGAACACATATCACAGTCCAAACCTGGCCATCTTTCATATAATCGACATTATATTCACGACCGAAAGTACAAATGTTATAGTCCCAGTCGCGGATTACACCATCAATGACTTCACCGTTCCTCTTGGTGATTCTCACACTTTGTCCCTTTTTAAATTTTGCTTCCATTATATCTTCGTTTTAAGTATATCAATATCAATTACATCCAACACGTTAGATGTTCTTAGGCTATTCACGATAAGGGTGGCTAATACTATACTGTTTTCTGCCATCCACCTCTTTGCTTGCCTGACAGCCACTTCCTTGCTGTACCCATCCGGAATAAAAGCCCCCAGATCATTATAACTCCGATCTGTCAATTCAAAATAATACCGTTTCATAACCTTCTATTTTTCTTCTTTTTATATTTCTCATTGTCACCTCAAGCCTTTTTTGTAGCTTTGGGGCGGTGTTCACACTTTGAACACGCTGCAAATATAAGGATAAAATTTTAACCTAAAAACAAATATGGGAGATATTTTGACCATAAAAGATAAAATTCTTGCCTTTTTAAAAGAGAAGGATATAAAAAAAGTAGATTTCTTTGAGGCTACTGGAATACAATCCAGCAACTTCAAGGGAAAAAATATGGCATCACAGCCTGGCGGAGATATGATAGTTAAAGTTTTAACCCTATATCCGGATTTATCTGCTGAATGGCTAATGAGAGGGGAGGGGAATATGCTTAAATCCAATAATACAGATGTCTCCCAAAATTCATATACTATACACCAAGAAATAAGCCAAGACAATAAGCAAGAAATCGAAAAATACAATGCCCCCCCTGAAATTGTGGATAAACTTCTCTCTACAATAAAAGAACAGGCAGAGGAAATAGGGATGCTCAAACAGACAATTACACAACTTAAACAGGACAAGTCGGGGCGTGTTTCAGATGCGGGGAGTTCAACACTTGCAGGTGCCGGATAAAACGAGTTTTATGGGGTGAAGGGGGTAAAAAGTAACAAAACACTGATTTTTAGAGATATGAATTAAAATATAGGGGAGTAAATAAATATTATCAATGTATTATTTGCCCCCTCAAATAGTTTAAAAACAAGCAAAAACAAGTCCTATCTATATTGTATAGATAGACAAATCGCTAAAAAAATAATCCGAAAATGTAAACCCAAGTGTAAACCCTATTAAAACGTTTCGTTTTTGTAATGGAGAAAATGTAAACCCAAGTTGTAAACCCAAGTGTAAACCCTTTCAATTTTTCCGACTGTTCAAACCGTTCAAAGTAAGTAGCAGCCTCCCATTGATGTACTATTACCGACACGAATACAAAAAAAAGCCGCAAAAAGCGGCTTTATAGACGTTCTAAGGCTGTTTCAGCCCTTTCTGGTGCATGTTATCAAGCGAGACTGAATAATCATTGCACGTTTCGTGTATTTGGCAATGTCATCAACCAGTCCAGCATGTAAAAGACTATTCTTGGTGATCCCGACCTGTTTCTCCGTTAGAGTTTCAAAAATGGCCGATATACTACCAAAATAGATGTTCTTTTTCTCAAAAATCAAATGTACATGGATAACTTTACTCATAATATACGGTATTTATTTCATTGCAAATATACCAAATATCATCTATATGGAATAATTTAGATAAAATAAAAAGGAAAAGCGCACCATGCACTCCCCCACTCCACTTGTATAAACCGATCCGTTTGACTATCTTTGTATATGAGGAAAAAGTAAACCATGGAGAGCAATCGACGACAACACTCCGAAATCTCCCCTATCCCACCTTCAATGTAAAGCATTTCATTTGAACGGCGTTCAAACGAGGCTCAAATGTAAGCCCAATGTAAAGCGATGTAAACGCTTCGTTTTTGCAGCCCATTCTCCCCTACTCCACCCTAACACTTTGAAAACCAAAGCAATCATTCATTTTCAGACCGACCACATATTGACACGCTTCGTTTTTCCCCCCTTATTTGCCAATTGTGCTATTATTATTAGCTGCACCATATTCATCCACCTAATACAAAACGAGCCTTGAGGAAAACTCAAGGCTCGTTTTATTTGTATTTAATATTTCTACGCTTTCTTCAAAGCGGCAATGCTTTCTTTCAGTGAATTGATGATACTCTCCGCATCCGCCTGTTTCTTGCGTTCCATTTCGATTACGGCAGCGGGAGCATTATTCACGAACTTCTCGTTGCCGAGTTTCTTCAGAACGCCTTGCAAGAAGCCTTCCTTATGCTTTAGCTCGGCTTCCATACGGGCTATTTCGGCATCCACATCAATCATGTTACCCAGGGGAACGGCGTATTCCGTCGTACCTACCATGAAAGCGGCGGCGCCGTCAGCCTTAGCCTCAACCACGGTTACGGCAGAAAGGTTACACATCTTGATAATGACAGCGTCGAAAGCAGCCACGGGATTCTCACCGACAACCTGCAACTCCAGTGCCTCTTTCTGGGCAATGTTCTTCTGCAAACGGATGGAGCGCACGTTACTGATAACCTCTTTCACCACTTCAAACTGCTGTACAAAGGCTTCATCCACTTCCGTCGACATGGAAATAGGACTTACCATAAGGCTCTCTCCGTCTTTACGGTCGACAATGTGCTGCCACAATTCTTCGGTGATGAACGGCATGAACGGATGCAACAGGTGCAACAGATTATCGAAGAAACCGATAGTCGTGTCGTACACCTTCTTGTTGATAGGCTGACCGTAAGCAGGCTTAATCATTTCCAGATACCAGGAAGAGAACTCATCCCAGAAGAGCTTGTACACGGCCATTAACGCCTCGCTCAAACGATACTTGCCGAACAAGTCCGCCACTTCGGCAGCTACGGCGTTCTGTTTGGAGTCGAACCAACGCATTGCCAGTTCGGCAGCTTCCGGCACAGCCACCTCGGAGCTTACTTCCCAACCCTTGATAAGGCGGAAAGCATTCCATATCTTGTTGTTGAAGTTACGTCCCTGTTCGCAAAGCGCATCGTCAAAAAGGATGTCGTTGCCGGCAGGAGCCGAAAGCATCATACCCATACGTACACCGTCAGCACCGTAACGCTCTATCAAATCCAGCGGGTCGGGCGAGTTACCGAGCGACTTGGACATCTTGCGTCCCAGCTTGTCACGGACGATACCTGTGAAGTAAACATTCTTAAACGGCATCTTACCCTCGTATTCATAACCCGCCATAATCATACGGGCTACCCAGAAGAAGATGATATCCGGTCCGGTCACGAGGTCGCTGGTAGGATAATAATAGTTGATTTCTTCGTTGCCCGGGTTCAGAATGCCGTCGAACAAAGAGATAGGCCATAACCAGGAAGAGAACCAAGTGTCGAGGCAATCCTCGTCCTGACGCAAGTCCTCTATTTTAAGGGCGGGATTTCCGGTCTTTTCCCAAGCCAGCTTCAAAGCCTCTTCGGGAGTGGCGGCTACCACATATCCGCCTTCCGGCAGGAAGTAAGCGGGAATACGGTGTCCCCACCACAACTGACGGCTGATACACCAGTCTTTGATGTTCTCCAGCCAATTCTTGTAAGTATTCTTATACTTGGCAGGATAGAATTTCAAGTCGTCGTTCATTACCGGGGGCAGAGCCATATCGGCAAAGTGCTGCATCTTGAGGAACCATTGCATGGAGAGCTTCGGCTCGATAGCCACGTTGGTACGCTCGGAGAAACCTACCTTGTTGGTATAGGCTTCCACCTTCTCCAACAGTCCGGCATTCTGCAAATCTTTCTCTATCTGCTCGCGTACATCGAAACGGTCCATGCCGACATAGAGTTCGGCGGCTTCGCTCAACGTGCCGTTGTCATTGAAGATGTCGATAGTGGGCAGGTTGTATTTCTCGCCCAGCATATAGTCGTTGACGTCGTGTGCAGGAGTTACCTTCAGACAGCCCGTACCGAATTCCACGTCTACATAATCATCCTGGATGACGGGGATAACGCGGTTCACCAGCGGAACAATCACTTTCTTGCCCTTCAGCCACTGGTTCTTCGGGTCGGCGGGATTGATACACATCGCCGTATCGCCCATGATTGTTTCGGGACGCGTAGTAGCCACTACGGCATAACGCTTGCCGGCGGCGTCACGATGAACGACTTCGCCTTCGGCTCCCGTCTCACCTGACATATCATCGTCGGCAACGTAATATCTCAGATAGTACAGTTTGCTATGTTCCTCCTTGTAGATGACTTCCTCGTCGCTAAGGGCGGTGAGGGCTTTCGGGTCCCAGTTCACCATACGCACGCCACGATAAATCAGTCCCTTGTTGTAAAGGTCTACGAATACTTTGAGCACGCTTTCGCTGCGTTTCTCGTCCATGGTAAAGGCAGTACGGTCCCAGTCGCAGGAAGCACCCAGCTTACGGAGCTGTTTCAGGATGATGCCGCCGTGCTCGTCCGTCCATTCCCAGGCATGCTTCAGGAATTCGTCGCGGGTAAGGTCTGTTTTCTTGATGCCCTGCGCGGCAAGCTTGTTCACAACCTTGGCTTCGGTGGCAATGGAAGCATGGTCCGTACCCGGAACCCAGCAGGCGTTCTTGCCTTCCATACGGGCACGGCGTACAAGGATATCTTGGATGGTATTATTAAGCATGTGTCCCATGTGGAGCACACCGGTGACGTTGGGGGGCGGAATGACGATGGTGTAGGGCTCACGACCATCGGGTTTAGAACTGAATAATTTGTGGTCTAACCAATACTGGTACCACTTTCCCTCTACGTCAGCGGGATTGTACTTACTTGCTAATTCCATGTTTCTAAAATCTATATTTTGTTATAATGGGCGCAAAATTAATAAATTAATAGCTTTATCCGGCAAAAGCAATGAAAAGAATTACATACCTTTGCTTTACAAATGATGATTTTATACGGAGTTGCCGTAATAAGCACCCGGTGCCGCGTCGGTTTCGGCTGCCGGAACCGAAAGTTTCCATGCAAGGAAACCGAAGTATCCACGCAGGGAAACAACAGTGCCCACGTAAGGAAACGTCAGTATCCACGTAAGGAAACCGGAGTTCCACCGCTTGAAACTCCCGTTCTCAAAGAGGGAAACAACAGTACCGAAGGCAGGAAACCGGCACGGGCTCAAGAAGAAGAATAGAATGAAGCGTAGCATAACAATAGCAGGAGTGAGATTCAGAGGCGATTCATTGCTTTTGATATTTTTTTTGTTGCTCGTATTGTGCGTGCAGACAGTGCCCGGTTGGGGAAATGCCTACGCCATGTACGTATACCCGTCCATCGCCCGGACGCTTTCGTCCTTCTCCCGGCTTATCCCTTTCGCCATCGGCGACCTGTTCATTGCGCTAAGTATCGCCGGCGTACTTCTCTACCCTGCTTACGCGCGCTGCATCCACAAACGGAAATGGAGCCGCATCCTGCTGAAAGATGTAAAGTATCTTCTATGGGTGTATGTATGGTTCTATCTGGCATGGGGGCTGAATTACTCGCAAAAGAACTTTTACGAGCGGACGCGCATTCCTTACACCGCCTATACTCCTGAAAACTTTCGGAGTTTTACAGACGGCTACATCGAGAATCTGAACAGCTCTTACACCGGTATTACGTCGGTCGACAAAGAGCTGGTCTGCCGTGAAAGCGTACAGGCCTATAATCAAATCGGTAACTCCTTAGGCGTTCACCGTCCTTTTCATCAATCTCCCCGGGTAAAAACGATGCTGTTCACCCCCCTGATTTCCATGGTGGGAGTCACCGGCAGCATGGCGCCTTTCTTCTGCGAGTTCACCCTGAACGGCGATTTGCTTCCCTCTCAATATCCCGCCACTTACGCCCACGAGTTCGCCCACTTACTGGGCATCACCAGCGAGGCGGAAGCCAATTTCTACGCCTATCAGGTATGTACCCGCTCGCAGGCGAAAGACATCCGTTTCAGCGGCTATCTGTCCGTACTGCCGCACGTCTTGGGCAATGCGCGCCGGCTTATGGACGAAGAAGAATACGCACAACTCTACCGGAGCATCCGTCCGGAAATCATCGGACTGGCCAAGAAGAACAGCGAATACTGGATGAGGAAGTACAACCCGTTGGTCGGTGATATCCAAGACCGGATATACGACTTATACCTGAAAGGAAACAAGATAGAAAGCGGGCGGAAAAACTACTCGGAAGTAATAGGCCTGCTGATTTCGTATGAAGAATGGAAGAATAAGGCCAACCGTGCCGCAAAAGTGCAGAAATAAGACAAATGCTGCACTTTCGTAGTGCAATATTCGTATCTTTGCGTCAATCTTTAATCAAAAAAGCGACTCATGCAACATACAAGAAAAGAACAGATGGAAGCCTTCGGCCGCTTCCTCGACATTCTCGACGAACTGCGGGTAAAATGTCCCTGGGACAAGAAACAGACCAACGAAAGTCTGCGTCCCAACACCATTGAAGAGACGTATGAACTCTGTGACGCCCTGATGCGCGACGACAAGCAGGACATCTGCAAAGAGCTGGGAGACGTATTGCTCCACGTAGCCTTTTATGCCAAAATCGGTTCGGAAACCGGCGACTTTGACATGAAAGATGTCTGCGACCGCCTTTGCGAGAAGCTTATCTTCCGCCATCCCCACGTATTCGGTGACGTGAAAGCGGAAACCGCCGGACAAGTGTCCGAAAACTGGGAACAACTGAAACTTCGGGAAAAGGGTGGCAACAAGACCGTGTTAAGCGGCGTACCTTCAGCCCTTCCCTCGCTTATCAAGGCCTACCGCATTCAGGATAAAGCCCGCAACGTAGGTTTCGACTGGGAAGAACGCGAGCAGGTATGGGATAAAGTGAAAGAAGAAATACAGGAGTTCCAAGCCGAAGTGGCCCACATGGACAAGCAGAAAGCGGAAGAGGAGTTCGGAGACGTGATGTTCAGCCTCATCAACGCCGCACGCCTGTATAAGATAAATCCGGACAACGCGCTGGAACATACCAACCAGAAGTTTATCCGCCGCTTCAACTATGTAGAGGCACACAGCATCAAAGAGGGCAAAAACCTGCACGACATGACGCTGGAAGAAATGGACAAGCTATGGGAAGAAGCCAAAGCGTTGGAAAATAAAAAATAGACTGTCTGTCAGGCTCAAACAGATAGTCTGTCAGACCTCGACACACCGTCCGTTTCACGCAAACAGACGGTGTGTTTTTATTTCTTGCCCGGTTGGGGTTTCGGAGCTTTACCCTTGTCGCCGTTATGACGCATGCCTTTCAGCAATTCCCGGTGAAAGCGCATTTCGGCTTTCTGCACCAGATAGAGTTTCTTGGCAGACAATATCTTCTTGAACTTCTCAAAATACGTTTTATCCAAACGGTCGGAAGCGATACGCGCGTCATACACGCCTTCCATTATCGCGTCATACTGGGCTTCGGTAGTCTTTTCGTCTTTTCCCTGACGAATCAGCTTCCATGCCTTATCGTTCTGCTCTTTCTTTTTATCCTGCAACTCAAAGTACAGAGGGAAAAACTTAACGGCCTCTTCCTTGGTCAATCCGGCTTTTTCCGTAATATAGGCTTTCTGCTTGGCACGAAACTCAGCAGGCGACAAACGCTGGTTACATCCGTCCGCTGCCCGCAATACGGGTACCAAACCGCACATCATAACTAATAAAACAATCAGCTTTTTCATTCTTTCTTCAATCGGTTAAAGTTATCTATCGCTCACTCTGCGTCGGAATCAGCCAGATAGACGTATAATGAGTAGTCGTCAAGCATGGAGTTATCCACCGCCATGTTGATATATTCCATTTCGGTTTCCGTTTCGTCGGCAGCCATGCGGTCTGCCGCAGCCGGAGTATGGTCAGAGGAAGCCACGCGAATAATCAATGCCGCGCCTACAAACATAGCCGCCATATATACCCACGGCTTTACTCTCTCCCACATCGTAGATTCTTTCTTCTCAAAAGCAAGGCGCTCTTTTTCGGGAAGCCGGTTCATAATCTCCGAAGTAAGGTTCTCAAAATATCCCTCGGGCACATGGAAAGCATTCCCCGTCCCTGCCTTTTTGAGTATGTTGTCTTCTTCTTTCATAAGCTCTTCTCCTCTCTGTTTGGTTAGACTTTTATTCATGTCAAAGGTTTAATCTTCTTCTCCCAATATCTTCTCTATTTTTTTCACGGCATGATGGTAGGACGCTTTCAAAGCTCCTACGGAAGTACCGAAGATATCGGACATTTGCTCGTATTTCATTTCCTGGTAGTACTTCAGGTTGAACACCATACGTTGTTTTTCGGGCAATGTGAGCAGCGCTTTCTGCAAAGCCATCTGAGCCTTGTCTCCCGAGAAGTAAGGATCGCTCTCCAGCTTTTGAAGGGTGGCGGCTTCGGGAGCGTCCAATGACACGGTACCCGCCGCCCGCTGTTTGTTCAGGAAAGTAAGGCACTCGTTCAAGGCGATACGATAGAGCCAGGTGGAGAGTTTGGCCTCCGCCCGGAAATAGTCGATATTGATCCATGCCTTGATAAAGGTATTCTGAAGCAAGTCGTTGGCATCTTCATGCGAAAGTACCATGCGCCGGATTTGCCAGTATAACTGCTCACTGTATTGTGCGACAATCATCTCGAATCCCCGCTTCTGTGTACTCTCCTCTTGAAGAAGCGCCAGCACTTCGCGTTCATTATAAGAAGGGTTCATATATTCTATTCACATTTATGGCTTTTGGATAGCAAAGATAAGAAATTAAAACGAAAAGCAGCCCGAAACGAACAAAAAGCCCGGTAAAGGCAGAGTTGTATTGGCATTTCGCTTATTTCACCTCTGTTGTTTGGCGACAGATACATCCCGCCAGATGGTCGTTCACAAAGCCTGACGCCTGTAAGTGCGCGTAGCAAATGGTTGTCCCGAAGAACTTGAATCCCCGCTTTTTCATATCCTTGCTCATGGCATCGGACTGAGGCGATGATACCGGAATGTCGCTCAATGAGTGAACGGTATTGATGATAGGTTTTCCGTCGGGAAAGAATGACAGGGTATAATTATAAAAACTGCCGAACTCCTTTTGGACGGCAAGGAACAGTTTTGCGTTTGTGATGGTCGATTTGATTTTCAAACGGTTCCGCACAATACCCTCAAACCGCATCAGCCGCTCAACGTCCTCATCGGTCATTTGCGCCACTTGTCCGGCATCGAAGTCACAAAAGGCTTTACGGTATCCTTCGCGCTTTTTAAGGATGGTTATCCAGCTCAGCCCGGCTTGAGAGCTTTCCAATACAAGAAACTCAAACAGCGTCTTGTCATCGGTCACTAACTTCCCCCACTCTTGGTCGTGGTATCTCACATACAACTCGTCCGTTCCGCACCAGCCGCAACGTCCGTTTACTATATCTTGCATACTCATTATATTTAATACACCGGTAAAGATAGTAAAAGTTTAATTCACACCGATATACAAAGCGTTTCTTTGGCAAGCTGCGTATTGGGAAAGACCGCCCGGGCTTCGTCCAGCAATACCTGCTCATCGTCGTAACGGGCGGAGAAGTGACCTATCAGCAACTTCTTCACTTCCGCATCGCGAGCTATCCTTGCGGCCTGCGAAGCGGTGGTATGGAAGGTTTCCTTGGCACGCGGGGCGGCATCTTCGGCAAAAGTGGCTTCATGGAAAAGCAAATCCACTCCTTTTATCTGCTCCGTTACAGAGGGAAGATAAATCGTATCCGAACAATAGGCATAGCGGCGCGGAGCAGCCGAAGGACGGGTGAGGCGGGCATTGGGTATCACCTCTCCTTCCGGCGTAACGTAGTCCGCACCGTTCTTGATACGGTTCAGCTCGTACACCGGCACCTGATAGAAATCTATCATATCGCGCAGGATATGGTTGGGACCCGGTTTTTCGGCAAACAGGAAACCGCAGCAAGGCATACGATGCCGCAAAGGAATGGTAGTCACCGTCAATGAACGGTCTTCATAAACGACAGCAGCCTCTTTCGTTCCGAACTCATGGAAGAGCACTTTATAAGTCATCTGACGATTGACAAAATCAAGCATGGGTATCATCAGGTCTTCCAAGCCTTTTGGAGAATGAATGTGTAATTCGGCCGTACGTCCCAAAAGATTGAGGGTAGAAATCAGCCCCAATAATCCAAAACAATGGTCTCCATGCAGATGAGATATAAATATGTGATTCAGTCGCGAAAATTTCAAACGCGATTTACGGAACTGCAACTGTGCACCTTCCCCGCAATCAATCATAAACAACTTATCGCGCACATTCACTATTTGCGAAGTAGGAAAATGACGTGTTGTGGGCAGTGCGGAACCACAGCCGAGTACATGCAATTCAAACTTTTCCATGATAAACGGTTCAGAACAATCTTTATCTCTTTTTACAGAAGCGCTTTTAATTCGGCAACTGTGAAAATATACTCCGCACTCTCTCCCGAAGTACCACCCACATACCGGTAAGAAAGCCCTTTATTATCCTTTACGCAAGCTTCCAGAAACAACCTTAAAGAAGATTCGGAAACATTCAAAGAGCCTTTGATGGCCTGCTTCATTTGCGCTTCATTATTTCTCATTGTAGCCATATCGACCTTTGTCTCGTCTATGGTATAATTATAGACTACTTTATCCGGCTCTATCGTCAGCTTATCGAGCGTAGTAGCCTCATCTACATCCATCGGACAGGAGACATTGGTTACATTCACCAGTTCTTCCAACTTATGCTTGTCGCTTTCTTCCTCTGTCAGGTTCTGATTCAGGATGTTATTCAAATCCTCGGTTTCCAAATAGCATTCCACCTCTTTTCCTGTGGTTTTTCCCTTATATATAAATTTAATTCCGGATTTTGTATCAACAACCATTTCCAGCATTGTCTTTATCTCGCCTTTCGGATTCTTGAACATGGCCGTTACCGCAGATTTCATTGCATCCGGATTCTTCTCCAATGCGTTCAAATCCAGATAATCCTCATTCATCAGCATGTTATATATCACATCCGTACCATCAAAAGTGATGCCGGATATCTCACCGACAGTTCCCATATCCATGGGACATTGCTTGTCGGCCAATTCTATTGCCAGTTTGAGTTTGGACTTTTGGCTGCATCCTGTCAATAACACGAGAGACAAACAAGCCAGTAACATAATGCTTCCTGAGGTTTTGAGAATGTTTTGCATAGTGAACTAAAATAAAGTTATGTATATTGTTTGGAATATGGCAGCTATGAAACCTCGTTTCAAACTACTATTTTGCAAAGATAGTCATAAAATAAAGAAACATCCTTTATTCTTGCAAATTCTACCGAAATAGAAAACAAGAAAGGGCACCTGTGGTTACACAAGTGCCCTTACCTTATCTATATGTGGAAGTGATTACTTCTTTCCGGCTTCCATTTGCTCTTTCAAAGCAGCCAGAGCGTCGATGTCGCCCAAAGTTGTAGAAGCAGCCTGGTTTTGGATTGAAGCGGGAGCTTCTTCTCTCTTACCGGTAGACTTCTTAGCGGCTTTCTTTTCAGCTCTTTCTTCCGCCTTAGCTACATCTTCGAAGATACGGCTGTGAGACAGGATGATGCGCTTAGCGTCCTTGTTGAACTCGATAACCTTGAATTCGAGTTTCTCGTCCAACTGAGCTTGTGAACCGTCTTCCTTAACGAGGTGTTTCGGAGTAGCGAAACCTTCTACACCATAAGGCAGTGCAACTACCGCACCCTTATCCAGCATTTCGATGATAGTACCTTCGTGTACCGAACCTACTGTGAATACAGTTTCGAATACATCCCAAGGATTCTCTTCGAGTTGCTTGTGACCCAAGCTCAAACGACGGTTTTCCTTGTCGATTTCCAGAACCTGTACGTCGATGTCCGCACCGATCTGAGTGAATTCGGAAGGATGCTTAACCTTCTTAGTCCAAGACAGGTCAGAGATGTGGATCAAGCCGTCAACACCTTCTTCGATTTCTACGAATACACCGAAGTTAGTGAAGTTACGAACTTTAGCCGTGTGCTTGGAACCGATAGGATATTTCTCTTCGATAGTTTCCCAAGGATCAGCTTTCAGTTGCTTGATACCCAAAGACATCTTACGTTCTTCGCGGTCCAAAGTCAGAACTACAGCTTCCACTTCGTCACCTACCTTCATGAAGTCCTGTGCAGAACGCAAGTGCTGTGACCAAGACATTTCAGATACGTGAATCAAACCTTCAACACCCGGAGCGATTTCGATGAATGCACCGTAGTCAGCCATAACGACTACTTTACCCTTCACGTGGTCGCCTACCTTCAAGTTAGGGTCAAGAGCGTCCCAAGGATGCGGAGTAAGTTGTTTCAAGCCGAGAGCGATACGCTTCTTCTCATCGTCGAAGTCGAGGATAACAACGTTGAGTTTCTGGTCGAGCTCAACCACTTCTTTCGGATCGCTAACGCGGCCCCAAGAGAGGTCTGTAATGTGAATCAAACCGTCTACGCCGCCCAGGTCGATAAATACACCGTAGGAAGTGATATTCTTAACGGTACCTTCGAGAACTTGTCCTTTTTCGAGTTTACCGATGATTTCTTTCTTCTGTTGTTCCAGTTCGGCTTCGATAAGAGCCTTGTGAGATACAACGACATTCTTGAATTCCTGATTGATTTTAACAACCTTGAATTCCATTGTTTTGCCAACGAATACATCGTAGTCGCGGATAGGCTTAACGTCGATTTGAGAACCCGGCAAGAATGCTTCGATACCGAATACGTCAACGATCATACCACCCTTAGTGCGGCACTTGATGTAACCCTTGATAATTTCTTCATTTTCCAAAGCAGCGTTAACGCGATCCCAAGAACGGGTAGCACGAGCTTTGCGGTGAGACAGAACCAACTGTCCTTTTTTGTCTTCCTGGTTTTCGATGTATACTTCTACCGTATCACCTACTTTCAGGTCGGGATTGTAGCGGAATTCATTCAAAGGAATGATACCGTCTGATTTGTAACCGATGTTCACAACTACTTCACGCTTGTTCATTGCGATTACGGTTCCGTCAACTACCTCGCGGTCGTTAACCTTGTTCAGCGTGTTGTCATACGCTTTCTCCAAGTCTTCGTGACTTGCGTTTGTTACGGTTTCACCGTTTTCGTAAGCATCCCAGTTGAAGTCTTCAATGGGAGCAACATTTTTTAAATTTTCCATTAATAAATAAATTGTTTAACTCGTTAATTAAGTGAGACTTTATGTTGACTCATATTAAATCGGGCGCAAAGATAGGAGTATTTTCTTGAATGACAAAAAGTTCTTTCTGAAAATATCCGGTCTTTACGCCCGATTTCTAAAGATTTATACCTTAATATATATCAGGAATTCTCTTTGATATATGCCAAAGCCGCTCCGATAGCCGTACGATATTCCGCATAAGGCGGGATATGAAACCGGACATGGTAGATGCTTTCCATTTTCGGGAACACTTCCCTGCATTGCGGCAGTTGGGTAAGGTTGCCTATCAACACAAAATCCTTCACCGGACTATTCAAAGCGGAAAGGACAGCCGCACCGCCTATGGTTTGAAGTACGGTATAGATGATACCGCAGGCTATGTCTTCCTGCGAAGCGTTACTGTCGGCTTTTCCGAACAATGAGGCAGTGGCGGACACGGGTAAATCGGGCAATGCGTTGTTACAGATATCACCGATTTGCAGATTGACACGGGTCACATCGCCTTTTGCAGCCAAATCGGCCACTTGATGAATATCGTGCGTCTTGAGCAACAGGCGAGAAAGTCCTTGCAAAGTCCCGCCGCCAATACCCATACCACCGATATGCTGGATTTCATCCCCGTTGATTTTCACAAAAGATGTACCCGTACCCATACTGACAACAATCAACCGGTCTATATCCGTAGCATGGCGCGCACCCAGCCCATTGGCTATGAACTCATCCGTCTTACGCGTAGGAAGTCCGTAAAGCGGGCTGTCCACAAAGGCGCTGCCCACACCGGTCAGCATCACCTGTTCCACATCGGACAGCCGGATTCCATTATCATAAATATACTTACCGAATGCGCCAAACAGGGAAGTCACCGGATCGGTCGCCGTTATGAACATCGGAGACTGTATCTTTCCTTTATTGATTCCAACGATTTTAGTGGTACTTCCACCTACGTCTATGCCTATTACGATTCCCATAGTCTTAAAATTTTGCGACAAAGATAAAGCATAAATTCCTATAATCTTCCATTCCGGCTTACCTATTGAACAACTCAAACGTAAACTTGACGCCCACTTCCTGATATTTCCAATTTGCAAAGCTCGTAAAAACGCCAAAATCGAAAATATGCGTACCGATGCCATATCCGACTTCAATATAAGGATTCAAATGAGGAACGACCAAAGCATTCAGGTACAAACGCTCATTCAGCACATATTGAGTATATTTCTTCAGGTGGCGAAGCAACAGGAAAGGGGCTTCGTACGTAAAATGCCCGCGGATGTACTTGCGGGACGAGTTATACCAACGTCCGTCGAGCAACTGGAATACTCCGCCGATTTCATCATTCCAACCGACAGGAAGATTGGAACGTGCCAGATTGGCAAAATCCACAAAATAGAGCTCTTTCTGATTCGTAAAAGCTCCCCAGCCGAACCGGTAATAAATATCGCGCATCAACCCCAACGGAATATTGTGCTGGAAATCCACTTCAATACGTTCGTACTTTCCGGTACTGTTCATAATTCCGCTGATGCCGCGCTCCCAGTCTACCGAGACAGTCGGATATTTGGAATGAAGATTGATTTTACGGTCACCGCTCATATAATAATATTGACCGGGAGTCCACGTTACACGTACACGAGGCGCGAAACTGTTATAACTGTGACGGAACTTCTTCAGAATCGAAGGGTCAAATCCCGGGTAAATCGATGAAGTACCTGCCGACATGACATTCGGAGTATTGGGATAGACAAGAACGAATTTGGAACGTTCCACTTCTGTACGTTTGTGCAAGGAAAGACCTACATCCAAAGTCAAACCGTTAACAATCTCCCAGCTATGGCGTATATGCAAATACAAGTCCTTAAAATAGTCCAGGTGAATCTGGTCAAAATCAAAGATGCTGTCGGGAATAGCTTTCAAATCATCCAGTACATCACTACTGTAAATACGATTACCATTACCCACACTGACGTGCAGGGCGGCGCGCTTGCGAGGCCAGTAATCGAAATCGGAGTTGACCGACCAATAGAACTCTTTCCGCTTGAAATTATAACCCAGCTTTGGAACTACACGTAACAGACGGTCACCCGCAAATAAACGGTTGTATTTGAACTCCTGACGATACGAGAAACCATTGCTCTTACTATAACTCAACAACAAAGGATTGATAAGAGGTGAACAACGTACGCTTCCCATCTTGGCAAGGTCTACCGTATACCTGCTGACCAATGCATCTCCTATCTGCCCCCAGAACTCCAGCCGCCTGTTCTTGGGCTTCTTCTTATAGAGAAGCGTATCACGACGCAAAAAGAAATCCTCGTATAACTTCTGCTCATGCGAAGTCAGCGGAATAGGCCGCAGTTTGTTGAAATAGGCTGTATCACGTTGATAGGCGTTGGTGTCTGTCAGCAGAGTATAGGACTCGGACAGGTCGTATTTACTCTTTGTCCGATTGCGTCCGGTTACGACAGCAGGATCTTTCTGATGAATATCTTTATAATCGAGCACCGCCGTATAACTGCCGTCTATCACATTGCCGAGCAAACGAAAAGTGGCATCGACATTAAAATGCACAGGCAGAAACTCGTCCTCACTTCCCACCTGCCCCATTTTTACCAGATTATTAAAGCGAAGCATTTCGGAACGGCCGGAAAAACGAATCTCCCGCACGCTCCACACGTTATCGCTGACAATCATATAGCCACCCACAAGTTGGAAGCTCTTGCTCTTCGGCATAAACCGGATACGGAACTCCCGATTATGCACTTCGCCCATTATGGAATCTACATAGTAAGTATAGAATTTCTTCGCATTGGAAGCCAATGGAGACAGCAACTTATCATATAATAAAGTGGAGGAATAAATATTTATGTGGAAATATTCGAGCAAACGACCGTCCAGCTCCCAAAGTTCGGAAGAAGTTCCCACACTGGCTGTCACTTTCTGGTCGTAAATATCGGGAGCGGTATAATGCAGTTCGCTGTATGTTTCCATCATATACTCCCGCACCCCTTTCTTCATACGAAACATGGAAGGGATAAAACGGAGCAAATGATTCTTCTTACGGATGTTTGCCCATCCTTTTATATAGAGTTCCGCCTTATACTCATCGACAATACGTTCATAAAAAGGCGCAAAAAAGATAACCTTGTCCATAATGGAATCCGCGTAAGCCCTCTGTCCCGCATACGATTTGGGAACAGCCGTAGCACCCGCCTTCTGCAAGCTTGCACACAGGAAACAGGCTCCTATCCATATGCATATAAAATGTTTCAACCGCAATATCTTCTTATATGGGAACAAATATAGAAAAAAAGTAATAACTTCCATCTTTATTCCATTTTCATTTTCCGGGACCGCCATTTCTTCAGAAATGCATATTTTCAAGAATACCCCTCTTTTCAAGGGGGTATATCTCCAAAAAACATATAAAAATTCAAGATTACCCCCTTTTAAATAGGGGATAATTCAGAAAAAACATATAATTTTGCGCCCAACAATCAATAAAAGAAGAGACAAGTATGTCAAAAATGAGATTTTTTGCTTTGCAAGAGCTCGCCAATCGTCGTCCTCTTGAAGTCATTACTCCTTCAAACAAGTTGTCCGATTACTACGGCAGCCATGTTTTTGACCGTAAAAAGATGCAGGAATACCTGCCTAAAGAAGCTTATAAAGCTGTAACAGACGCTATCGAAAAAGGAACTCCCATTAATCGGGAAATGGCCGATTTAATAGCTAACGGTATGAAAAGCTGGGCTAAATCCCTGAACGTCACCCACTACACTCATTGGTTCCAACCCCTGACAGACGGTACAGCCGAAAAGCATGACGGCTTCATCGAATTCGGAGAAGACGGAGATGTTATTGAACGTTTTTCCGGAAAGCTACTCATCCAGCAGGAACCGGACGCTTCTTCTTTCCCCAACGGCGGTATCCGCAACACATTCGAAGCGCGCGGATATACGGCATGGGACGTTTCTTCACCGGCTTTCGTCGTGGAAACTACGCTCTGCATCCCAACAATCTTCATTTCCTATACAGGTGAGGCGTTGGATTATAAAACTCCTTTGCTCAAAGCACTCGCTGCGGTGGATAAAGCCGCGACGGATGTCTGCCAGCTTTTCGATAAAAACATAACACGCGTATATACCAATTTAGGCTGGGAACAGGAATACTTCCTCGTTGATTCCGCACTCTATAACGCACGCCCCGACTTATGCCTGACAGGGCGTACATTGATGGGACACTCTTCCGCTAAAGACCAACAGTTGGAAGACCACTATTTCGGTTCCATTCCACCGCGTGTTACGGCCTTTATGAAAGAGTTGGAAATTGAGTGCCACAAACTGGGCATTCCCGTAAAGACGCGCCACAACGAAGTAGCTCCCAACCAATTTGAACTGGCTCCCATCTTTGAGAACGCCAATCTTGCCAACGACCACAACCAGCTGGTTATGGATTTGATGAAACGCATTGCACGCAAACACAACTTCGCCGTGCTGCTGCATGAAAAGCCATACAGCGGCGTGAACGGTTCGGGTAAACACAACAACTGGTCGCTCTGCACCGATACGGGGATAAATCTTTTTGCTCCGGGAAAAAATCCGAAAGGTAATATGCTATTTCTCACATTCCTTGTGAATGTACTGATGATGGTATACAAGAACCAGGATTTGCTCCGCGCGTCCATTGCAAGCGCCGGGAACAGCTACCGTTTAGGCGCCAATGAAGCTCCTCCTGCTATTTTATCCATATTCTTGGGCAAGCAGTTATCTTCCATCCTCGATGAGATAGCCCGTCAGGTAAGCAACAGTAAGATGACAGCCGAGGAAAAGACTACTTTAAAGCTGGGTATCGGACGTATCCCTGAGATTCTATTAGATACGACAGACCGTAACCGCACCTCTCCTTTCGCTTTCACGGGTAATCGTTTTGAATTCCGTGCTGCCGGCTCATCGGCCAACTGCGCCGCTGCCATGATTGCCATAAATGCAGCAATGGCCAACCAGCTGAACGAATTCAAAGTATCCATTGAAAAACTCATGGAAGAAGGAGTTGGCAAAGACGAAGCTATTTTCCGTATTTTGAAAGAAACAATCATTGCTTCGGAGCCCATTCGTTTTGAGGGAGACGGCTATTCCGAACAATGGAAACAGGAAGCCGCCAGCCGCGGACTGACTAATATCTGCCATGTACCGGAAGCCTTAATGCGTTATATGGACGACCAGGCTCGTTCCGTACTTATCGGCGAACGTATCTTCAACGAAACAGAACTGGCTTGCCGCCTTGAAGTAGAGTTAGAGAAGTACACGATGAAAGTACAGATTGAAAGCCGTGTCTTGGGTGACCTTGCCATTAACCACATCGTACCGACTGCCGTTATTTATCAAAACCGTTTGCTGGAAAACTTACGAGGACTGCGCGAAACTTTCACTCCGGAAGAGTATGAAGTACTTAGTGCCGACCGCAAGGAACTGATACGTGAAATTTCCCACCGTGTAACCGCTATCAAAATGCAGGTACGTGAGATGACGGAAGCCCGTAAAGTTGCCAACCACATGGATAATTACAAAGACAAAGCCTTTGCATACGAAGAAACCGTACGTCCTTATCTGGAAAGTATCCGTGAACATATCGATAATCTTGAAATGGAAATAGACGACGAGATATGGCCGTTACCCAAATATAGGGAACTGTTATTCACTAAATGATAATTTGACGGCTTTGCCGTTAAATTAATTATAAATTATGAATGATGAATCAGCCGTACTGCTATGCCGAACGGCGATTCATCATTCATAATCCACTATTCATAATTTATTATTCCTCCCCTCTTTCTTGCACTTTTTTGATACAAATGTGTCATTTTTAATTTTTTCTTTTTACATTTGTGCTGTACAACACAGTTTTGCAGCAGTTATGGTAAAAGTAAATTTATCCGATATTAATGTTCCGGAGTTGATTCCCGATATATGGTCACCCCTGAATGAAGAACAGCGAGAGTTTCTCGCTAACCATTTTACGCTCCAGAATTATAAGAAAAACGAGATTATCCATTGTGAGGGCGAGACACCCACTTGCTTGATGTGTCTGTTGAACGGGAAAGTCAAGATTTATAAAGACGGTGTAGGTGGAAGAAGCCAAATTATCCGCATGATTAAACCCACCGAATACTTTGGATATCGTCCCTACTTCGCAAAAGCGGATTATGTAACCGCAGCTTGCGCATTCGAACCTTCATTAGTATGTCTGATACCCATGACCGCCATTATGACATTGCTATCACAAAACAACGAACTGGCAATGTTCTTCATCAGACAATTATCTATCGACCTCGGTATCGCTGATGAGCGTACTGTGAACCTCACCCAAAAACATATTCGCGGCCGTTTGGCAGAATCACTTATTTTCTTGAAAGAAAGTTACGGCTTGGAAGAGGACGGTTCTACTTTGAGTATCTACCTGTCCCGTGAAGATTTAGCCAACCTTTCCAACATGACAACATCCAATGCCATCCGTACCCTCTCACAATTCGCCACGGAACGCCTAATCACCATTGACGGAAGAAAAATCAAAATTATCGATGAAGAGAAGTTGAAGAAGATAAGTAAAATAGGGTGAGGAAATTGAGAATTGAGAATTGAGAATTAAAAATTAAAAAATAGGCTGCGCGGTATAAATGTTATATAACGAATACCGCGCAGCCTATTTTTTAATTTTTAATTCTCAGTTCTCAATTTAACAAGAATTTTTCCGCCTCAATCGCTGCCATACATCCTGTAGCTGCTGCTGTGATAGCTTGACGATAATGAGGATCGGCAACATCTCCTGCAGCAAATACACCGGGAACTTTTGTACGGGGAGTACCGGGCTCTGTCAGGATATACCCTGTTTCGTCCGTATCGACATAAGGCTTGAATATATCAGAATTAGGTTTATGACCGATAGCCAGGAAGAAACCGTCAATAGCCAAATCATAGCGTTGTTCATCCGATTCACCCATACATTTTACCAAATGTACGCCTTCTACACCATTGTTTCCGTACAATCCTACCGCATTGTGTTCAAACAATACTTCAATTTTCTCATTGTTCATTACACGTTCCTGCATAATCTTAGAAGCACGTAAGAATGGCTTACGGACAATCAAATATACTTTACTTGCCAAACCGGCCAGATAAGAAGCTTCCTCACAAGCCGTATCACCACCACCGACTACCGCTACAACCTTCTTGCGATAGAAGAAACCGTCACAAGTAGCGCAAGCACTGACACCCATGCCTGCATACTTCTTTTCATCTTCCAGTCCTAAATATTTAGCGGCGGCTCCGGTTGCAATAATAATAGTTTGCGCTTCAATAACCTTTTCTTCATCAATGGTTATCTTATATGGGGATTTACTCAAATCGGCAGCCGTAGCCACACCGAAACGCAAGTCTGCACCGAAACGTTCAGCCTGCTTGCGCAAATCCTCCATCATCTGTGTACCGCTGATACCTTCCGGATATCCGGGAAAATTCTCAATATCGGTGGTGGTAGTCAATTGTCCACCGGGCTGCAAGCCTTCATAAAGCACCGGAGAAAGATTGGCGCGTGCAGCGTAAATAGCTGCGGTATATCCGGCAGGGCCGGAACCTATAATTAAACACTTTACTTTTTCTGTTTCCATATTATTCTTTTTATTAATTACACTTTATCATCTTAAATCAACGATCTCAGCAGTAGGATAAGCCTGCTTGTCAAACACAAAGAGGCTGTCGTCATAATTCTTACCTGTCTGATAAGAGTTTATAAACACTATTACCGCATCTTTGCTTCCTCGTTGAACCATACTAAGTTTTAAAGGGCGGAATGACCCTTTTTCTATATACAAGATAACACATTGCATATCTTGGCTGCGTTTGGTGGCAGTCATTACCACTTTATAGGTCGTATCATCTGAGGCATTGCCTACTTTAACCACTTTCAGTTTATAATCCTGATTATAGAGCGACAACCATGAATAAGGATTAATGCTCTGCAATTCTTCCGGCGCAGGTTCGGAAACATTAACTTCATCACTTGAAGCAAGATAACTCCATTGCGTACGTCCGTCAAACCATGTCGTCACGCCTTCTGTTTCCAAAAGAAACTTATCACCTTTCAAACGAATAGAACCATTAGAATTTCCTTCGGGCGCACGCACGGAGAAAGTGATTTTTATTCCCCCCTCTCTACGGAAAGCATCTGCCGCACGATCAAGTATGTCTCTGGCATCCGGCTGCTGCGCAACCATAGGAAAAGCCAGGCAGAGCATCCAAAAAGTAAATAAAAGACTTTTGATTTTCATGTAATTCAAACGTTGATTTATTACAAATTGTTCAACCGCGCTTCCAAATCCGTTATGTCTGCACAGAATACCTCACGCGCCTTACTGCCTTGGGCCGGACCTACAATTCCCGCCTTCTCCAACTGATCCATAATACGCCCCGCACGGTTATAACCGATAGCAAATTTACGCTGAATAAGTGAAGTAGAGCCTTGCTGCTGATAAACAATCAACTGGGCGGCATCTTCAAACAACGGGTCAAGACGTCCCATGTCAACATCGCCCAAATCACCTGCCGCATTCTCATCCACATACTCAGGCAGATAGAATGCCGTAGGATAGCCTTGCTGGCGAGCTATGAACTTTGTTATCTCCGCAACTTCCGGCGTATCGATAAACGCACATTGCACGCGAACAGGATCGGCACCTTGCAGGAACAACATATCACCGCGACCGATCAGCTGGTTAGCTCCCGGTCGGTCAAGGATAGTACGGGAGTCCACCATAGCCGATACCCGGAAGGCAATACGCGCCGGGAAGTTAGCTTTGATCGTACCCGTAATAATATTCGTTGTAGGACGCTGGGTAGCAATAATCATATGTATACCTACAGCACGTGCCAACTGGGCGATACGGGCGATAGGCAGCTCCACATCCTTACCGGCTGTCATAATCAAATCACCGAACTCGTCAATCACTACCACGATATATGGCATGAATTTATGTCCCTTTTCGGGATTTAGACGACGGTTGATAAACTTCTCGTTGTATTCTTTTATATTACGTACATGCGCAGCTTTCAACAGGTCGTAACGGGTATCCATTTCAATACAGATAGAATTCAAAGTCTGAACGACTTTGGTTACGTCCGTTATAATAGCATCCTCGCCGTCAGGCAACTTGGCTAGGAAATGATGTTCAATCACCGAATAGATGCTGAATTCCACTTTCTTCGGGTCTACCAGCACAAACTTCAATTCTGCGGGGTGCTTCTTATACAATAAAGAAGTGATGATAGCATTCAATCCCACCGACTTACCCTGGCCGGTAGCTCCGGCAACAAGTACGTGGGGCATTTTACACAAATCCACCATAAAGACCTCATTGGTAATAGTCTTACCCAACGCAATAGGCAGGTCGTACGTAGATTCCTGAAATTTCTTACTACCGATAATGCTCTGACCGGAAACTATCTTCGGGTTGGAATTAGGCACTTCAATACCGATTGTTCCTTTTCCGGGTATCGGAGCAATAATACGGATACCCAATGCAGAAAGGCTAAGCGCAATATCATCTTCCAGGCCACGTATTTTAGAAATACGAACTCCCTGCTCCGGTGTAATCTCATACAACGTTACCGTAGGACCGACCGTAGCCTTAATAGTGCTGATTTCGATACCGAAACTGCGTAGCGTATTAATAATCTTATCCTTATTGGCATTCTGCTCTGCCATGTCAATCGTAGGTTCGGCATTATCATAATGCTTCATCAAGTCAATGGTCGGATAATGATAGTTTTCCAAATCAAGACAAGGATTATAAGGTTCTATCTCCGGACCGTGATATTCTTCATCTTCCACTGTCTCCACTTCAAAAGCAGGTTCTTTTCCCCCTTGCTGCCCTGATACCGGAATAGTTGAAGCTGTATCAGACGGTGGAGTTTCAATTGTCATAAGTACCTCACCTTCTTCTTTGGCTATCGCAACTTTATCCTTTGCTGCATTTCCCAAGTCAAGCATAATCTCGTGAGTGCCATCATCTTCCTCTTCTTCTTTTCCAAATTCCTCCGGATTCTCGAGTGTCTCTTCTTTTTTCGTATCAGAAGTCGCTTCTGCTGCGACCGGCATCTTCTTTCCTTTCACTGTCCAAGAGTCCGTAAATTCTTCCGGAGTCTCACCAGACACGCTTCCGATCTTTTCTTTATGTTTTAAAAAACTAAGGCTAAGAAGTTTACGCAACCAAATAACAGTACGAGCACTCAAATATATAAGGAAACATATAGCGGTAATCAGCAATATCATCCACACTCCCGGTACTCCCACCTGAGATACCAACCAATTGCTGACGTTATATCCATGCATACCGCCCAAATAGAGAAAAGAATCCTTGTATTGGTCTACAAACACAAAACCAAAGAATACTGAGAACCAAATCAACAGTAATGAGCACCCTATAAACCACTTCCACAAACGTACCACACGGACACGCATCAGCTTTAATCCGGCTACGGCTAAAAATATCAGAATAAAGAAAGAGGATATGCCAAAACATTCGTTTATTAAATAACTGGCAAGTTGGGCTCCACGTGAACCGGCATAGTTTTTCACGCCGTTATGCGTAGAAATCAAATCCTGCGCATTTCCGGAATCTATAATGCTCTGGTCTGCCGCCCCTGTAAAGAAGAAAGACGAAAAGGCCAACAGCAGGTAAACCGAAAAGATTACCAGTATCAGACCGGCAACGAAATGGACGGTTTCATTCTTTAAAACCGCTGCTATCTTTCCGAAAAAAGAGATAGACCGCTCTGTATCTTTAGTTGTATTTTTTTTGACCATAAAATGTATTCCGCTAATATCCGTATAATGACGCAAAAGTAACAAAAAAAAGCTTATGCAGTAATGCTTTCAAACCTTTTTCGTACCTTTGCGTTTCAAATCAAGAAGATATGAAAAAAGAAAGTCAAGTGATATTCGACCGTAATGTTGTGGAATTCGTAACCGTAGCCGCCGAGTTCTGCAAGTTCTTGGAACAGACGGAAACGATGAAACGTTCCGCCTTTGTCGATACATCTTTAAAGATACTTCCCTTACTTTATCTCAAAGCATCCATGTTGCCCCAATGCGAAACGATAGGCGATGAAGCCCTCGAAACATTCGTAACAGAGGAAACTTATGAAATACTCCGTATGAATCTGGCAGGTATTCTCGCCGAAAAGGACGACTATCTAGATGTATTCGTATCGGATATGAAATACAGCGACCAGCCTATCACAAAAAACATTTCCGAAGACTTGGCCGATATCTATCAAGACATCAGAGATTTTATCTTTGTATTCCAGTTGGGACTCAATGAAACGATGAACGATTCACTTGCCGTCTGTCAGGAACACTTCGCCCTATACTGGGGACAAAAGTTGGTGAATACCCTGCGTGCCTTACATGACGTAAAGTACAACCAACCGGATGAAGAAGATAATGAAGAAGATGATGATGAATAAACTTTAAACTATGATTATCAGAAGAAGTATAGATAAAGAAGAAGTAAAGGACATGCCGAAAGCTTTCTTTCCGGGGCAGATACATGTTATCCAGACCCCCCAAGAGGCAGAACGTGCCGTAGCTTATCTGAAACAATGTTCCATACTGGGCATTGACAGCGAAACACGTCCGTCCTTCACCAAGGGACAATCTCATAAAGTGGCCTTATTGCAGATTTCATCGGAAGAACACTGTTTTCTTTTCCGCCTCAATCTCACCGGTCTGACTCTTCCGATTATCATGTTACTTGAAAATCCCGGTGTAACCAAAGTCGGACTTTCCCTGCGCGATGATTTCATGATGTTGCACAAACGCGCTCCGTTTGAACAACGCGCTTGTATCGAATTACAAGAATACGTCCGCACATTCGGCATTCAAGACAAAAGCTTGCAAAAGATATATGCGATTCTTTTTAAAGAAAAAATTTCAAAGAGCCAGCGTCTTTCCAACTGGGAAGCCGAAGTACTGACACCGTCTCAGCAACAATATGCAGCCACCGATGCATGGGCTTGCTTGAACATATACAATCGGTTACAGGAACTGAAACGCACCGGTGACTTTGAAATGGCCGCTGAAGAAAGTTGCCGCACAACCACATTATAATATTACCACATCTTAATCATAATTTATGTATAAAGTATATCTAAAGTCAGGCAAAGAAGAATCATTAAAACGTTTCCACCCTTGGGTGTTTTCCGGTGCCATCGCACACTTCGACGGAGAACCCGAGGAAGGAGAAGTTGTTGAAATCTATACATCCAAGAAAGAATTCATAGCTAAAGGTCACTTTCAAATTGGCAGTATCGCCGTTCGTGTGCTTAGCTTCATTCAGGATGAAACCATCGATGCCGACTTCTGGAAACGTAAGCTCAGCATAGCCTACGATATGCGACGCAGCATTGGTATAGCCGGAAACCCTACCAACAATACTTATCGTCTGGTACATGGCGAAGGTGACAACCTGCCGGGACTTATAATTGATATCTACGCTCGTACGGCCGTGATGCAGGCGCATTCTGCCGGCATGCACCTCGACCGTATGGCAATAGCCGATGCCCTGACCGAGGTTATGGGTGATAAAATCGACAATATTTACTACAAATCCGAAACAACCCTACCTTTCAAAGCCGACCTTTATCCGGAAAACGGTTTTCTGAAAGGCGGAAGTACGGATAATATCGCCATGGAATATGGTCTGAAGTTCCATATTGACTGGCTGAAAGGTCAGAAAACAGGTTTCTTTGTAGACCAACGGGAGAATCGTTCGCTACTGGAACGTTATGCCAATGGTCGCAGTGTACTGAATATGTTCTGTTACACTGGCGGTTTCTCCGTTTACGCCATGCGCGGTAATGCCAAACTGGTACATTCCGTAGACAGTTCGGCCAAGGCCATTGACTTGACAAACAAGAACATCGAATTGAATTTCCCCAGTGATAACCGCCATGCAGCTTATGCTGAGGATGCTTTTAAATATCTTGACCGTATGGGTGACCAATACGACCTTATCGTTTTGGACCCACCGGCATTTGCCAAACATCGTGATGCATTGCGCAATGCCCTTCAAGGATATCGGAAACTCAACGTCAAAGCTTTTGAGAAAATCAAACCGGGCGGTATACTTTTTACTTTCTCTTGTTCACAAGCTGTCAGCAAAGAGAATTTCCGTACAGCCGTATTCACCGCCGCTGCCATGTCCGGCCGCAGTGTACGTATTCTACATCAATTGACGCAGCCTGCCGACCACCCTGTAAGCATCTATCATCCCGAAGGCGAATATCTGAAAGGACTTGTCCTGTACGTAGAATAAAAACATCCTCTTTGGTTTATTAGTAATAAACTCCCGGTTTATTACTAATAAACTGGTAGTTTATCCCCAATAAACCTCGAGTTTATTTTTATAAAACTGAAATAAACCTCGAACACACAGATTATTAAATAATTACCATTCACATTATCAACCCCGCATCCCTCCTATGCTAACCGCATAAAAAAGAGAATATGTCAAAGCGGATTTAGACTATCATTGCGAAAGAGGAAAGAAATAAAGCTTATAGAAGAACACACTTGTATAAAAAGTGTTAATATGCAAAAGAAAACAAGCAAAACATTATGTTATATAACATAAAACCCTTTATCTTTGCACTGTGTTTTTCATGGTATTAGATTTAAGGTTAATAAAGATTGGCTGTCTGGGATAGATAGCCTTCTTTTTTTATATACACTTCTTGTTTTTCTGCCGTCTGCGTCGTACATTTGCACCTATTACACAATTCAACAATATTCAAAAACTAATATTATGAGCATCAAATTCCGACTCACGGCTATGCAATTTCTTCAATTCTTTATTTGGGGAGCGTGGCTTATCTCATTAGGTGGTTACATGGGCGGTACATTACATTTTGAAGGCGGCCAGATTGGCGCTATTTTTGCGACCATGGGAATTGCTTCTCTTATCATGCCCGGCCTCATGGGAATTATCGCCGACAAATGGATAAATGCCGAACGTCTTTACGGTATACTTCACCTTATCGGCGCCGGTGCTCTGATTTACGCATCCACTGCTACGACATATAGTCATATGTATTGGGCAATGTTACTCAATATGCTCGTATATATGCCTACGCTGTCATTAGCCAATACAGTTTCGTACAATGCATTGGAACAGTACAAACTGGATTTGATAAAAGATTTCCCGCCCATACGGGTATGGGGAACCGTAGGTTTTATTTGTGCCATGTGGGCTGTAGACCTCACCGGATTCAAGACAGGCCCCGCACAACTCTATGTAGCAGCAATTTCAGCTATCATTTTAGGACTTTATGCTTTTTCCCTTCCCGGTTGCCCGCCGACACGCAGCGAAGGAAAGACAATGCTCTCCGCTTTCGGTCTCGATGCATTAGTACTTTTCAAACGTAAGAAGATGGCCGTTTTCTTCTTGTTCTCCATGTTGTTAGGTGCGGCGTTACAAATCACAAACACCTATGGAGATTTGTTCTTAAGCTCTTTCGCTTCCATTCCCCAATATGCAGATTCTTTCGGAGTAAAACACTCTGTAATTCTACTGTCCATTTCACAAATGAGCGAAACATTATTCATCCTCGCCATCCCTTTCTTCTTGAAACATTTCGGAATCAAGCGTGTTATGCTTATCAGTATGTTTGCCTGGGTGTTCCGCTTCGGACTATTTGGCCTGGGTGACCCCGGCAGCGGCTTATGGATGCTCATCCTGTCCATGATTGTATACGGTATGGCTTTTGACTTCTTCAATGTATCGGGTTCATTATTCACAGAGATGGAAGCTCATCCGAGTATTCGCGCCAGTGCGCAAGGATTATTTTTTATGATGACAAACGGGTTGGGAGCAATCATAGGCGGATATGCCAGCGGCGCCGTAGTAGACGCATTCTCCGTATATGCTCCCGGCGGCGGTTTGATAAGTCGTGAGTGGACTCCCGTATGGCTTATATTTGCGGCTTATGCATTAGTTATTGGAATTTTATTCGGAATCGTATTCCGTTATAAGCATACTACGGAAAAAGAAACCGACAAGGTGGTAAAATGATAGAATGAACAAAAAAAAGATTGAACTGCAAGTATTGAATATTTCAAATAGCCAGGCACAAGCCGGTGCCTACGCTATGGTGCTGGGCGAGATAAACGGCCCGCGACAATTACCTGTTATCATAGGCAGCGCCGAAGCGCAATCCATGATGATTGAAATGAGAGGAATCGTTCCGCCTCGACCATTGACACATACGTTATTCGCATCGGTTCTCAAAGTTTTGGGAGCAAATTTATTACGTGTACTCATTTATAAAGTAGATAATGGCGTTTTCTACTCATATCTATATATGAAAGCGGAAGAAACAATCCTGCGCATCGATGCACGTACCAGTGATGCCGTAGCTCTTGCTTTACGTATGGATGCCCCTATCTTCGTATACGATGATATTTTAGAAGCCGAATGCTTAAAAACAGAGCATAGCATCACTCCTATGAAAGAACAAGATCCCGATGAAGACCCCGCTACACAGCGAAAGACTTTAGAACAGTTAAAAACTGCCCTTCAAAACGCCATAGACGAAGAAGACTATGAACGGGCTGCACAACTAAGGGACATTATCAATCAACACAAGAAACAATAGACAACCATGCACGTATTCTATACTCCCGATATACAATCGCACGCTGAATTGCCCGAAGAAGAAGCCGCTCATGCAATCCGTGTATTGAGATTACAAACAGGTGACGAAGTAACATTAACCGATGGCAAAGGCAATTTTTATCGTGCGGCAATCAGCACCACCACCAATAAACGTTGCCTTGTCAACATACTGGAAACCATCCCTCAGGCACCTTTATGGAGCGGACATTTGCACATCGCAATGGCTCCCACTAAAAATATGGACCGCACAGAATGGTTCGCAGAAAAAGCTACTGAAATAGGCTTCGATGAACTTACCTTTCTGAACTGCCGTTTTTCGGAACGCAAAATAATCAAAACGGAGCGTATTGCCAAGATATTGGTATCTGCCATCAAGCAATCGTTAAAAGCGCGTTTGCCCCGACTGAATGAAATGACTGATTTTAATAAATTCATCAGCCAATCTTTCAACGGCCGCAAATTCATTGCACATTGTTATGAAGGAGAGAAACCTTTATTAAAAGATATTGTTCGTAAGGGAGAGGATGCATTGGTACTCATCGGACCGGAAGGCGACTTTAGCGAAGAAGAAGTGAAAAAAGCCATTGAAAACGGTTTCGAGCCTATAAGTCTCGGTCGTTCCCGTTTACGTACTGAAACAGCAGCCCTCGTTGCTTGCCACATAGTAAACTTACAAAACCAATAATATAATATGAGAAAGAGTATTTCCTTCTATTTACTACCGTTCTTATTTATAGTACTATGCCTAAGCTCATGTAGTAAAACCGAGAAAAAGACAGAATATACCCATGCGATTCCCGCTAATGCCACAGAAGTGGCGGCGCTTGACTTAACCAGCATTGTCGATAAAGCTGGTCTGAACAATTCAGACACCCAAGCTACTCTGCAAAAGCTGTTAGGCCTGCTTCTCGAAGGCGGAAACGCCAACCTGAAAAAAGAAGTGGAATCTCTTCTGAAAGATCCCGCTAAGAGTGGAATAGACTGGAGCGCTCCGGTTTACGTATTCGAAGCTCCTACCCTGCACAATACTGCAGTCACTTTGAAAATTGCCGATTTAAAGAAGTTTGAAGCCATGCTTCAAATATTTGTTCAAGAACAATTCTGTACCGACCCGGTAAAAGCCGATGGTTACCGAAGTGTTGAAATAAAAGATACAGGAGTACTGTTTGCCTACAACGACGGTACTCTGCTTGTGGTTTACGGAGGCAGCTCCGAACAACTGCAGAAGCTGCAACCGGCTATCACCGCCCTCATGCAACAACCAGCCGACAAGAGTATCCATACAAATAAATATTTCACCCCGATGATGCAACAAAAGGGAGATATACGGCTATTGGCAACTCCCGACGCTCTCCCCATGGATGTCCGCGGTGTACTGAACTGGCCGCATGGCACACAATTACTGGGTTATGTCCTGTTTGAAAACGGACGTATATACGCTACCTTGCAAAGCGCCGACTTTAAAGGAGAGACCCAAGAAAGCAACCAGCCTTTCCATCCTCAAAACTCACGAGAGTTACAACAAGCCATGATGAGTATGATACATGGAAGAGCTTTCAACATCTCATTAACCAGCGACGAATTGTTGACCTTAAGCAATCTTCGTGTTCTTATGGAATATGCGTCGGACGAACCGGAAATCAATATCCTTTATATGCTAATCATGAAAATAGAAGAACTGAACCTGCGGGGAGACAAGAATCGGACAAACTTTACAGTTGTTCTGAACGAGAAGAATGAAAATGCCCTGAAACAACTTATCGACTTCGCCAAACTGTTCGCGGGGATAAAGTAGTAGCAGCAGTAGTTAGTAATTAATAATTAGCAATTAATACGAATCAGAAGTTAATAATAAAGTAACCTAAGGCTGAAAGCCTTCTATCTCTAAGCCCGGGGTAACACCCCGGGAATGCGAATATGACTAACATTGCGCCCTGTAAGGGCAAAATCTCCGAATATTAGTCTTTTGCCTTTAGCACAGAATACTGAGAACATTTATCCCTGGGGTAGTATCCCGGGCTTAGAGATAGAAGGCTTTCAGCCTTAGAATTTGTCAAATCAGCTTAATTGTCAATAGATTCTTCGCTACGCTCTGAATGACAGATTGGATAAGATAATAAAACATACTTGAACAACCAATGAACCACATTCGTTTACAGCAGACTTTGCCTCAAGCCTTTGCCCGTCGCGATGCCATCACTTCACAAATATGGCATCAGGACATAATTTTCAGCAAAGGAAAACGTTATCTGATAGAAGCTGCTTCAGGTACCGGTAAATCATCTCTATGCAGTTATATCTACGGGTATCGCCGCGACTATCAGGGTATCATTAATTTTGATGAACGCAATATCCGTTCATTCTCCGTTAACGAATGGGTAGATATACGAAAACACTCGCTCAGTATTCTTTTTCAGGAACTTCGTATTTTCCCAGAACTGACTGCACTTGAAAATATCTTATTAAAAAATCGCCTGACCAACTACAAGAAGAATAAAGAGATTATTACTCTTTTCGAAGCAATCGGTATTCCCGATAAGATTAATGAAAGAGCCGGGAAGCTTTCTTTCGGCCAACAGCAACGCGTTGCTTTTATACGCAGCCTTTGCCAACCATTCGACTTTATCTTTTTGGATGAACCTATCAGCCACCTCGATAATGAAAACAGTGTCATTATGAGTGCTTTGCTCATGGAAGAAGCAGGAAAGCAAGGAGCAGGAGTTATTGTAACATCCATTGGAAAGCATCCGGAACTTGAATACGATGAAACTTTCCGTCTATAATTTATAAACCATCATTCAAATCATGAACAAACTTGTTTGGAAACTTCTCCGTCAACATATCAGTATAGGCCAACTGACCGGTTTTTTTCTCGCCAACCTCTTCGGTATGCTGATTGTATTGCTGAGCGTACAATTCTATCGGGACGTACTCCCCATTTTCACACAGGGAGACAGCTTCATGAAGAAGAATTATATCATCGCCACCAAAAGAATCAGTACACTCGGCAGCTTTACCGGAAGAAGTAATACTTTCTCCCTAAAGGATATCGAAGAAATGAAAGCGCAATCTTTCACTAAAAGCGTGGGAGCTTTCACCCCTTCCTTATTCAAAGTATCCGCAGGTTTAGGTATGCAGGAAGCCGGAATACACCTCTCCACCGAAATGTTTTTTGAGTCGGTACCCGATGAATATGTAGATGTAAACTTAGATAAATGGCATTTTGATGAGTTTTCTCAAGTCATTCCTATCATCATTCCCCGTAATTACCTGAATTTATATAACTTCGGCTTTGCACAAAGTCGCAGTCTACCAAAACTTTCCGAAGGTCTCATGAACCTTATACAAATGGATATCAGTCTACGGGGCAACGGACGTGTAGAGCAATTCAAAGGTAAAATTGTAGGCTTCTCCAATCGTCTGAATACAATTCTTGTTCCCCAAACATTTATGGACTGGGCAAACAAGAGTTTTGCTCCCGGCAAAGAAGCCCAACCTTCCCGCCTCATCGTTGAAGTAAAGAACCCTACCGACACAGCCATCAGCAACTACTTTCAACAAAAGCATTACGAAACCGAAGGTGACGGTCTGGATGCCGGAAAAACAACTTATTTCCTGCGTCTCATCACCGGTATTGTCATGGGAGTAGGATTATTCATCAGCATTTTATCCTTTTACATCCTGATGCTAAGTATCTTCCTATTATTGCAAAAGAATACAGGAAAACTGGAGAATCTGCTTCTTATAGGATATAGTCCGAATCGCGTAGCGCTTCCCTACAATATACTGACAGCCGGTTTAAATCTATTAATATTGGTACTGTCTGTCGGTGGAGTAGCATGGCTGCGTGGTTATTACACGAAAATCATCAGCACGCTTTTTCCACAATTGGAAACGGGAACGTTACTTCCATGCTGGATAATAGGCTGTACCCTGTTTTTTGCAGTGTCTTTACTGAATATTATGATGATACGCAGGAAAATTACAAGCATTTGGAGCGGAAGCAATAAAACAATAAAATAGTTTTCACACGAAGACAATGTTATTAAACTACCAATCACTTAATCTCAATGTCTTCTATAAACTCATTTTTTATAATCCCTTTCAGGTGCCTCATTTTCACACCATTGATCATAATACTATCAAAAACTACATTTCTCACACATCTATTCTTATCCAACCCTTGCACCAAAGAAGCGTTCTCACCAACTCCTGTATAAGTGATATTACGGAACGTAATCCCTTCAATACCGTTACCGGGTTGCTTATCGTACTTAGGATTGAAACGGACTTTCACATAGAAAAGACGGCCTTCCTGAATATTCTCTACACGGATATCCTCGAACAAGACATTACGCACCCAATTCTTGTCGCCACAATCTACCGTCATACACCCCTGATACAGCGGATCATCTTCATCGTGTTCCAGAATATCAATATTGTGAAACGTCAAATTTTCAATCACCTCGCCCGTTAAAGAATCCGGATCGCCATGGCCGCCTATATTGATAGGATGCGCAACATCCGCCCACAGCACGGAATTCCGTACGGTAATATCGCTTGAACCACCCCACCAGTTCCAGCGATGATTATAGAGCGCAATACAATCATCCCCCGTACGAAGAAAAGCATTATCAACAAGTACTTTACGGCAACACATCATGTCAATGCCATCACTCCAGCTTTTGCAACTAAAAGTTTTCAAGTTACGGATAACTATCTCCGAAGAACCGCCACCGAACACTGTATAATGCTCGGGATTTACAACCGTAATTCCATCAATCAGTACATTCTTGGCATCGGTTATTTCAATACCGCGGACTGGATGATCTAATATTCCGCGACCAATGATACGCACATTTTCAGCATTATCAACCAACAGTTTAGCTTTCAGCACTGCACCCGGAGCCAAATAGACCGTAGTATTGCTTGGTATGCGTATCTGATTATTAGGTAAATCTTTCGGACGATGTATCCCCGGCCCAAAGAACATAACGCCTTCTGCTTCCTCCGAGTAAACCTCTTCTTCCATTGGATTGGCAAAAAGATGCAAATTGTGCAAACGGTCTCCATTAAACTCTATTGAAAGATTTTGAGGCTTGTCCAAAGTGAAAAAGACGGCGTTTTGTACTTGCCGACAGGCTATATTATTATTCAGAGGGCGTATGGCAACCTCACGCACCGTATCGTTATTCTTTTTTACCATAACTTCCACAGGGCTTCCCATATCGAACTGTACCATGGAAGCATCTTGCGGCTTATCCAAATCGACCTGCACTTTATATTCAAACACGTCCTGCCATTCCCCGCCAAGCATACGGACACGAACCGTATAATCATCATTGTGAGGCATACCCGTATGCAATCCCACCGGATAAGTTTTCAACTGCGCTTGGACAGCCATGCCGAAACTTACCAATACTACTAATAATAAATGTTTCATTGCATATCTTTCTCTAGAGCTTCGTTTTCTCCATCACACACTTCTTTATCTTATATATCTTTCCATTCAAGGTGATTGTACAAGCGCCGGAAGCCGTATAATACCATCCGTTCGATTCTTTCTCGAGCAACACATTCACCGGAGCGTCAGCCTTAATTGATATAGCGGGAGTTTGTAACAACGTGCCGTTCCCTAAAAAGAAAGTACAATCCTCTCCTCGCCGGTTGCCCCATAAAGCGTAGGTAGAAGAGGCTTTCATACCATTGTTCATCGAACAAAGATATGCAGCGCTATCCGAAGACAGAATATAGTCCATGCGACCGTTTTTCTGTTTTACGCAAATCCCCACATGGCTGCCCGGCTGTTTACACTCCACTTCCGGAAAAGTAACGGAAGAAATCCGTTCGGCTTCCTTCACAGTCGAAGGTTCATAAACGGCTACAAAAGGACGATTCCATGCTTCACCTTCCTGACGGGCTACAAAGGTAAGGGTGGGTTGTTCCTTAATATTATAAGGCATTCCCGGCGTACGGCTCAATCCTTCGGTCATAGGGCTGAGAGCAGAAAACACCGTACGGTCTTTTTCACCCTTCATCCACATATTCATCAGGATATCATCCTTATCGGGCATCTTGATTGTAAAAACAGCTTTTACATCTTTACCTGTCCGGGCACATTTCTTATCGAACAAGTAAGAATAGGCATACAGATGCGCGCCGGCAAAGGCAAGCTCTTCGGTAGGTTTCAGATGCAAATCAGTGCCATCTGCAGCGGTCAAGGTCATTTCCTGTCCCAGGTTATGATAGAAATAATCGTGCATTTTATCTCCGCCACGTTCTTTACGGCTACGGAAAACATCTACGTAGTAACCGGTTTCGGGACCGGTGGTAACGATGCTCATCATACGTGTCTGGTCCGAACGGCTTTCCGGTTCACGGAAATAAACATCGCTGTACGTTACGGAAGGAAATTTTTCCTTTACCGCCGTAGCCGCGGAAGATGCAGGAAAACAGGACAGCAAATCGAATGAATGATTACTCTTCATCACCGGATAGCTGGAGATTCCATCGACACATACCGTATTATGGCTGGGAAACTGTGAATAATATTCAGCATAGTCCAATCCGCTATACAGATATAAGCCGATACCGGCATCAGGACCTAACACATATCCTTTACCGTAAAGCTCCATTGAAATACCATTGGCATGCATATGATTACCTTCGCTGGCATTCAGAGAAATCATCAAACTGTTACGCGGATGCATACCATTCCGCTGTACCAGCCACGATACGTTTGGAGCGTAAAATAAAGGAGATACATAGTCTTCCATCTTGCCCGCCCGGACATCTTCTTTCAATTCCAAAGGCTTGTCGTCAAAGAAGGAATTGATGGATACGCGCACATCTTTCTTTGCCGCAGCTTTCCCGGCATCAGGGTCAAGACATTTTAATAGAGCGGTAAAATACCTCTCCTGTTCTTTTTTTCCATTAACTTGGGCGTTTTCAATCATCCGAATAATAGGTGTGGTTTTCAGATACCCCGGATGGGTATCTCCAAAACCGCATATCATCCGATTGGGAAATAAATACTGGGGAGTAGCCGCAACGGCTGTGGGAAGTACCGGCAACTCTTTTGTCAAGTCGCAATGCAGGTTACGGTCAAAGAGATTGGTAAAGTTGGCATAGTCATTCATCACCACGCCGCTATAACCGGGACATTCCGCCCAAATGCCCGTATGAGGGTCATATCCGTAGTCGGCAAGTTTTTTCAAGCTCCATTGCCGGATACTGGATTGATTGAGTACATAATCTATATAGTATCCGCGTCCTTTACCGTCGGCATAATGATTATCATCTTCAAGTATCATACCGATGTCCATTATATAACGCGCCTGCATCAGATTCCAATTATTATGGGGGACTCCGTTAGCAATGATATTATCCGCCCATTTCTTGAAAGCCCCGGCATAAATATTCATTTTATCGGCATAATGGGCAACCAGATATCCATGTAGGAAATCGTACAGAGGAACAATATCATAAAGTATATCTTCATGGATTACCTCAAACGAACTCATACCGACCAATGTTTGCTGATGGCCGTGATTTAAGTCGACGGGGACATTGCGATAATAGATACCTTGCATATAGGTATCGAAAACACCGGCTGCCAGGCGGGCATATTGTTCTTCATCGGTCAACCAGTAAAGGAAAGCCGCGTCACGGGCGATTCCCATAATCTCACGGTTCAGACTTTCGATGTTACGTCCTGTTTTGGCGGGATGAACTTTTTCCAAAGGCCGGCCGGGAAGGGAATTGTTATGAAAGGTAACATTACCGTCCTTATCATCATCGTATGGAATGATATCTGCCAGCTTGGGACGTCCGTGAGTAGCGAATGTACCGCGTGTTCCGGTATAGCGCACCGTTGGCACGGGAGCCTTCGCTCCGCCAGCGTGGTCGAAACTTTCACCTTTTATATACACATCGGTAGCATGAGAATCCCAGTACATGGCAAGACGCGACAAGAGCCAGTCCGGTTGCGCCTCTGTCAGGCGGGTATAGGCATCAGTCTTTGCTTTCAGCTTACCGAATACATCTTTTGCCCATGATTCATTTTCGATTAAATCACGCGTATCCTGCTTCCCATCTGCATTCGTCAGATAACGGGGATGCGATTGGGGAAGTTGCAGGGTACGGATATCGATTTGCGCTTGCAATGCCGTAACTGCCGATAACAGTAAAAGTAATATAGCTTTTCTCATCTCTTAATTCGTTTTGAAAAGGAATACGTACAACCTGCCTCTCACACTCAACCGTCAAGGTATTTTTAGTATCCTTCCGTTCTCAAAATGATATTATCGGTGCTGGTTCATATACTCTTTCGGCGACATTCCATATTTCTCGCGGAAAGAGCTCGAAAAATGAGACAGGTTGGTATATCCTGTGGCATAAGCAATCTCAGAGACGGTAAGTTTATGGTCTTGCGCCAATAAAGTTGCAGCCTGTTGCAAACGGATGTTCTTAATAAAATCGCGAGTGGAAAGGTTAGTCAATTCCTTCAGCTTACGATGAACGTGCACGCGACTTAATCCAACTTCGGAAGCGAGCATCTCAACGTTCAGAGTAGGGTCATCCAGATGCTCATTCACCACTTTCATAATCTTCCCCATCAATATCTCGTCACCTGACTTCATAGTAATTTTTTCTATTTTATCCTCTTGCTGTTGTGCACCGCTGAATTTGTTACGCAACAGCCTGCGATTGGCTATCAGATTGGCGATAGTCCTTTTCAGTAATTCCGTATTGAAAGGTTTCACCATATAAGCATCGGCACCGGTTTCCATTCCCTCCAAAGTATCCTCCGGTTTGGATTTGGCTGTCAATAAGATTATAGGAACATGATTTACATTGGTATTCTGCTTTATCTTACGACATAAAGCCAGTCCATCCATTTCGGGCATCATAACATCCGAAATAACCAAATCGGGAGTATCACGCAAAATCAAATCATATGCTTCCTTACCATTATTGCAAGTCTCTACCTTGTACTCATCCGACAGTTCCGATTTCAGATAGGCTTTGATTTCAATTTCATCTTCCACTACCAAAATCCGTAAACGCGTCTTTGCTTTAGTACCGGTTTGGGGCTCTTCCTCTTCCATCATGAGTTCTTCTTCCAGCTTCGCTAAAACAGGTTTATCGACTGTGTGAAACATAACAGTATCCGCATCCACAGTTTCCAGTTCATCGGTACGCAAGTGTGCCGAACCCAACGGTATACGTATGATGAAGCGGCTTCCGGGAGCATCTTCCCTGTTTTCAGCAAAAATAATTCCATGATGCAGCTGTACCAGCGAACGGGACAGATGCAAACCGATACCTGTACCGAAATTGGATTTCGTTACATCATTATCTATCTGATAAAAGCGTTCGAAAATGCGTTCTATCTTATTCCGGTCGATACCGATACCGCTATCCGTTATCACAATCTCAAAATAGTCACGCAACGCATCCCGGCGTGTTATATCCCGGCCTGTTGACAAACTAACCTGTACCTCACCCCCATCCGGAGTATATTTAAAAGCATTGGACAGAATATTCATCAGCACTTTATCAAAGTTATTCAAGTCTATCCATACTTTCAATTGAGGCATTTCATGCTTAAAAACAAAACGGATATTCTTTTTACGCGCCATATACTCAAATGTCTGCATCAAGTCGGCAATGAATCCTACCATATCCGTCTCACGGAACTTCATGAACATCTGTCCCTTATCCAGCTTACGAACGTCCATCAACTGATTAATCAAACGCAAAATGCGTTGTGCGTTGCGATAAATCATCAGATATGTTTTATGTAACTCCCCATCTCTTTTATCCGCCAGCAGTTTCTCCAAGGGATTAATGATAAGCGTCATCGGCGTACGTATCTCATGGGATATATTGATAAAGAACTGTAACTTCGCTTCATTCAGTTGTTCGGCATGTTCCCGCTTCATGATTTCACGACGATGCCGCATACGCGACAGGATATAATTGACAATACCCAACACCAACAGTCCGGCTAAAGTAATGTAAACGCAATACGCCCACCAAGTCTGATACCAAGGGAGAGTAATCAAAATCTTGACGGTACGCGTTTCTGAGTAATTGCCGTAATTGAGGGCGCGCACCTGAAAAGTGTATTGACCTGGCGGCAAATTGTTATAAGTCACACGGTTTACCCCCGGCTCGGTACTGAGCCACTGGGAACCTAATTCGTCCACTTTATATTGATAGGAAATCTGCTCGGGATTATTGTATTGTAATGTGGAGAAAACGATACTGAATGTATTGTCTTTATATGATAGCCGAAACTGATTGGCGTCTTGTACCGATGTATCAATTACGGGTTCTCCGCCCGAAAGGCTGTTTTTATGTATCGGATGATTGAATACGTAAAAGTCCGTAACCCACACATTCGTTTCTTTAGAAACACTTCCTATACGCTCCGGAGAAAAATAGGTAACGCCATTAATACCGCCGAAATATATCTTTCCTTTCTTATCTTTATAGAAAGCTCCGTGCGTAAATTCATTGCCTTGCAATCCATCTCCCGAGTAATAATTGACAAAACGGTTATTCTTGACATCATACTTGCTGATACCCATATAGGTACTGAGCCATATATCATGCCGGGAATCTTCACAGAGACCGCAAATAACATTATTCGAGAGTCCGTCTGCCGTTGTAAATCGTTTCAGTTCTTCCGTCTTTTTGTTGAAACAGTAAAGTCCGTCTGTCGTGCCCGCCCAAATATTACCGGAATAATCCTCTTGAATGGCATATCCCACGCAGCCTGAAATCAAAGTATTCACCTGCCGATAGTTTATAAAGCTCCCGGTCAAAGGATTGAAACAACTTACTCCTTTATAATGCCCCAACCAGATAAATCCTTCACTATCACAGAATATATAGTTAATCCAGTCGTTAACCAGTTCATTTCTTTTTAAATCACCGGTTTCATCCTTAGCAGATTCATAATGTTTCAAACTGCCGGTCTGTAAATTATACTGATAAAAACCGGAGCCCAGTGTACCGATATATAAGTTTTTCTGTTTATCCTCGGTTATAGAAAGTATCTTTTCATTGTCAACAGGCAGAGAGTAATCACATACTCCGGTTTTTCTGTTCAATTTCGCAATACCGCGTGTATAAGAACCAAGCCATAGGTTCTTTTCCGAATCCTCATATATGCACATTATCGTATTAGCCACAGAATGAGAGGAACTTCCCGGCTGGTAATGTCTCAGACAGCCGCCTTCAGCATCCAGTTCATAGATACCTTCATTATCAGCGCCTATCCATAGGTGTTGATTGCTATCCTGAAAAATAGACATGACGCATCCCTGCCCTATAGGATTATAATAGGTGGATTTGCTGCCATAGTACTCAAAGGGGTTACTCTGTTTCGGTATCAGGACAATGCCCTTTTGAAACAAACCCAACCATAAGTTTTTATCCTTGTCTTCCAATATTGTATGTATCTTCCCTTCCGAGAAATCCATCGGAGCAGTATTGATGGTATAATCTTCCAATTGCTTCTTGATGGGATTGTACAACTTCAACCCCTGGCCGTCGGTACCGACCAAAAGTTGCCCGTCTACTAATGCCATGCAATAAACAGACAAAGCGCCATTTCCTACATAAGGAACAGGTGTAAAAGTGTTCTTCTTCCTGTTATAGCATGACAACCCCCTCTTTTGCGTTCCAACGAAAAGATTGCCTTGTTTATCTTCTATAATAGCTGCTATATTATTATCATTGAGAGTGGGGTATTTGAACACACGTACTTCTTTTGTAGCGGGCATATAACAAATCAATCCGTTACCATAAGTTCCTATCCAAAGATTGTAATAAGAATCTTCATAAAAACAAGATTGAAAATTATAATTGGATTGTCGCAAAAGCTCATCCACCGAAACGGCTTGTTTCCGTTGTTCATCCAACCGGAACATTCCCTGTCCGGTAGTAGTCATCCATATTTCACCATTATGCAGTTCCTGCATCTGTGTAACGTGCGGAAAAACCTGCTTGCCAGCACGTATCATCGGTATTTCAGAAAAGGTATTCGTCTCACGGTCATATCTCATCAGACCGTCAATGCATCCTATCAGCAGGTTTTGCCGGCTATCTTCAAACAACGTACGTACATAGTTATTCTTTATGGAAGTAGAATCGCCCGATACGTGCCAGTAATTTGCAAAACGCAAGCCGTCAAAACTGTTCAGCCCGTATTCTGTCGCTGTCCACATGAACCCTTTACTGTCTTGAAAGAAATGGTTGATTAGGCTGCTGGATAATCCTCCATCTGTGGTATAAAATCTCCCGGTCTGCGCATAAGCAGTAAAAGAAGAAATAACATATATCACAAATGGAAATAATATTTTGAATGATGTTTTCATACTACAGAATTAAAAGTCAAAACAAAAGTATGAAAAATAATAGATAGCTTTGTATGCCATATAACATAAATGTAACATCTGAAGTATATTTTGTTACGCACAGAAAAATGATGTTACATGAATATGTAACACCGGAAACATTCCAAACAGATGTTTCATGGATAACATTATAAATTTGTATCAGACAAAAAAACAATGTTTAATCATTAATTCAATGAAACAAATGAGTACTTAAAGAAAGGCACACTAAAAAGTTCACCTTATTTATATATAACATAAGGAGAATTAAGAAATGAGAGTATAAAAGTTATCCACTAAATTAATTTCATTATGAAATGCACAAATCATTTTATTAAGTATTTAGGATTTATCCTTCTTCTGTTTTTGTTGCCTATTACGCTTCAGGCACAGAATATCACTGTAAAAGGAACAGTAAAAGACGCATTTGGCCCGGTTATTGGTGCCAGTGTAGTACAAAAAGGAACAACAAACGGCGTTGTTACTGACATTGATGGAAATTTTACTCTATCACTTCCATCAAACGGTATTATTGTCATATCTTTTATCGGTTATAAAACACAAGAAATACCTGTATCCGGAAAAAAACAAGTTGAGATTATCTTAAAAGAAGATACAGAAATGCTGGATGAAGTCGTAGTCGTTGGTTATGGCCAAATGAAACGTTCGGATTTAACAGGTTCAGTAGTTTCAGTAAATGACCAAGCCATAAAGAAGTCAGTTCCAACTTCTATCGATCAAGTCTTGCAAGGTCGTGCAGCTGGTGTACAAATCCAAGCGAACTCCGGTACGCCTGGCGCTTCAACTTCTATACAGATTCGTGGTATTAATTCACTAAATGCTACTAATCAGCCTATTTTTGTAATTGACGGCGTAGTAGTAGATTCTGCAACAGATGATGAAAACAGTAACCCTTTGTCAAGCATCAACCCATCGGATATCGTATCAATGGATGTATTAAAAGATGCCTCGGCAACAGCGATCTACGGTTCGCGAGCATCTAACGGAGTCATCATGATTACGACCAAACGCGGACAAGCAGGTGAAGCAAGTATCACTTATGACGGTTATGCAGGCTGGCAAGAAATGCCAAAACAATTAGACATGCTGAATCTACAGGAATATGCCCAACATCATAATGCGCGAGCTGCGCTTGGACTCGTAGATCAAAGCAGTTCTTTTATTCGTCCCGATATGCTTGGACAAGGTACCAATTGGCAAGATGAATTATTCCAAAAAGCTTTTATGAACAGCCATAACTTGTCTGTAAGTGGTGGTAATGAAAAGACAACTTACGCTTTCAGTGGAGGTTATCTTGACCAAAATGGTATAGCGATAAATTCCAGTTTCCGTCGTCTGTCATTACGTTCCAATATTGATACACAGATCAAATCATGGCTCCGTGGTGGAGTAAACTTTTCATTTTCAGAATCAAAACAAAAAGTTGGAACTGATAATAATACCATTATCAGCGCTTTGATTCAACAACCTACCGTTGCTGTTACATCTCCTGACGGCACATATGATGGTCCTGATGATACATGGATGCCTGAAAACCCGGTAGGTCTTGCATCCATCCGTACAAATGAGAATCGTAAAACGAATTTTCGCCTCAACACTTATTTAGAAGCGACCATTCTGAAAGGTCTGACTTTCAAGACAGAAATATCAACAGATTGGAATTACAACAACTACTATTATTACCAACCCGACTATCAATTTGGTATTAAAACAAGTGATACACGTACTTCTAAATGGACTAAAACAAATACTAAATATTGGTCATGGCGTAATATCTTAACGTATAATAATACATTCGCAGAAAAGCATAACATTAATGTTATGATAGGCCAAGAAATGTCACACTACAATTATGAAACTCAGGTTGGTACAGCTACCGGATTTCTAACAAATACAACTCCCGACTTAAGTGCCGGTGACGTTACATCATCTACCACAACAGGTTCCCGTATTGTTAATTCCCTTGCATCATTCTTCGGACGTGCATTTTATTCTTTCGATGAACGCTACCTGCTCACCGCTACCATCCGTCGTGACGGTTCATCCAAATTTGCCAAAGGTAATAAGTGGGGCTGGTTCCCATCAGTAGCTTTAGCATGGCGCACCTCTCAAGAAAGTTTCCTGCGTGACAACCCTGTCATTAATAATCTGAAAGTACGTGCAGGTTGGGGAGCTACAGGTAACCAAAACGTTAGTGATTACGCCTACATGGCATTACTCTCTTATAAGACAACGCCATGGGGTACCGGCGTACTGACCGGAAACACTGCCAATCCCGATTTAACTTGGGAAACAACCAATTCTTATAATTTAGGTATTGACCTCGGTTTATTCCAAAATCGTATTGAGCTTATCGCTGATGTATACTATAAAAAGACAAAGAACCTGTTACTCCAGCTTCCACTTCCTTCATATTTGGGTTCAAGTGGGCAAGGTGCCGCATCCAATCCTTGGGGAAATGTAGGTTCACTGGAGAATAAAGGATTTGAACTGACACTGAATACCACTAATATCATCAAAAAAGACTTCCAGTGGACATCAAATATTATTTTCTCCTTAAACCGTAACAAAGTAGTGCAACTCGATACTGATAATTCATCCATCGAAAAAAGTTATCAACCCAGTTCCACATCCTACATTGTAACCAAGACAACTGTAGGCCAACCTATCGGACAGTTTTGGGGTTACAAAGTTATCGGACGCTTTAATGAGCCAACCGACTTCTACTATAAGGATGCTAACGGTAATGTAAAACAAGTTGCCATTCCTGAAGGTAATACCATAGCCAAGAACAGTAATTGGATTGGTGATTATATTTACGAAGATATTAACGGTGACGGTGTAATTAACAGTGAAGACTGTACGTTTATCGGTAATCCCAGTCCCAAGTTTACTTATGGTATAGGTAACACTTTTTCTTACAAAGGGTTTGACCTCACTATATTTTTCTCCGGCTCTTATGGAAATAAAGCACTGAATCTGACTCGTATGCGCATTGAAGATCCACGTTCTAACGGTAATATTCTGAAATCATCGCTAAACTATGCACAGGTAGATTTAATAGATCCCAACGGTTCCGACAGCGATTACCGTAACCTCCACGTAGTTAATGGCGCATCCACTACAATGCCGGCTTTACAAGCATCAGATGCCAACCAAAACTTTACGCGCATCAGTGATATGCTTATAGAAGACGCCTCATATCTCAGACTACAAAATATATCTATCGGCTATACATTCCCCAAGAAGTTAATCAATAAGATACATCTCAGTAACTTGAAACTTTATGCCAATATACAAAACGTATGTACTTGGAGTAAATATAGCGGACTTGATCCGGAAGTGGGTGCAATGTATGGTGATGCACTGATGACAGGAGTCGATTATGGACGTTATCCTTCACCGCGTATCTATACATTCGGATTAAATGTATCTTTCTAAATCACTCTTAAAATGAATTACACAATGAAAAATAAAATATTTACCCTGACAGTAGTTGCCGGTTCACTGTTTATTTCTTCGTGTGAAGACTTCCTGACACACGAAAACACAACCAATGCCAATCAGGAAACATTCTTCGACAGCGAAGAAGCGTTAGAAACGGCCACGGCTCCACTTTATAACTATGTATGGAACAGTTTTAACGACAAAGCATATTATAGTATGGGAGATGGGCGAGCCAATAATATTACCGCTCGTTGGTCCGACTATATTTATCCGTACACTAATTTCACAGAAACAGCATTAAGCCCGGGGTTGGAAGATGCATGGGGTTCTTTTTATTCTGTCATAGCACAGGCTAACTATACCATTAACAACATCAAAGATTATTCAAGTCCTCAGATTAGTGAAGAAGCCAAAACACAAGCCTTTGCCGAAGCACGCTTCATGCGTGGGCTTGCCTACTGGTATATCGGATCTCTATGGGGAAAAGGTATTATCTATGAAAATACAGCCGAATTAGTCAGCAATTCCGTTGTGCCCGCCAATCGAGGAGTAGATGTAATAGAATTTGCAATCCGAGATCTTGAATATGCAGCAGTCAATCTTTCAAAAACAGCCTCTAATGAAGGAAGAGTCACCTGTTATAGCGCTTACGCTTTTTTGTCGCGTATATACCTGTCTATGGCAGGGCTCACTACTGACGGTCAATATGACGGAAGCAACATTGCTACCGATTTCAACCGGGGTACCCGCAACAGTTATTATCTTGAGTTGGCACGTAAAGCAGCCATGAAAGTTATAGAAGAAGGCCCCTACCAATTACTCGAGAATTATGGTGATCTCTTCGCCGTTGCTACGACCAATAACAATAGTGAATCTATTTTTCAACTGCAATGGTTAAGCGGTAGCACTGATGCAATAGGCTGGGGATGCAACAACTCCATGACCACTTATTTTGGCTGGTCTACCATGGTAGGTGAGCAGAACTGGGGCAATGCTACGTATGCTTCGTATGACCTTGTCCGCACCTACGACCCGCAGGACCGTATTCGTCGCCATTACACTATTGCGACTGTGGGAGAATACTATCCTGACCTCAATACAAAAAATGGCGGATATACATACAATGTAACTGAAACCGGTTATGAAAATAAATGCAATTTTAAAAAGTATGTAATCGGTAAGATCGATGACAATGGACAAAGTTATTCACAGAGTAGTGGTTTAAACACCTATATGATGCGCTTGGCTGAAGTTTATTTAAACCTAGCAGAAGCAATTATGGGTAATAACACTTCTACCAGTGATGCTATTGCTTTAGAGTACTTTAATAAAGTGCGCAGACGTGCCGGAATGCCTGAAGTAAATACTATTACATACGATGCTATCCACTACGAACGCCGTATAGAATTTGCTCTCGAAGGACAATACTGGTACGACCTCTTACGACGCTCTTACTATCAGCAACAGGAAGTTGTAAACTACCTCAACAATCAAGAGCGCAACGCCAGTTACAAATGGGATGAAACAGAAGATTGCCAATATGCCAAGACAGACGACGGAACTAGTGTGGCAACAGCTACTGTCAGTAACCTCACTCTACCTATATCCGACGTGGATAGTGGTCGTAATCCGCTGCTAAACCAAGAACCCGAAGCCTATACGTTTGGTGAAAGGGAAGTTTCAGAAGAAGATTTGTTCAATTGATTAAGCCAGACAGATATGAAAAGTACAAAATATATTAAGTTGTTGTGCATGTTATTACTACCTACAGTTTTCATTTCATGTAATAAAGATGACGAATACTTTGATGAGAAATATCAAAGTACCCCGATAACCGTAACCCAAGTTTATTTGGAAGACTATGAATCTTCCGTACCCGACCGACCTATTACCTATGCACGTCTCGGACAACTGATTCGCATAGAAGGAAGTGGATTCTATGGTATGAAAAAAGTCTATATCAACGGATACGACACATACTTCAACCGTGCTTACGTTACAGACAACTCTATGTTGGTTTCCATTAATAGTGATACCCCCGTATCTGATGCAGAACCCGAAGAGCGTAACATTATACGTTTCGTCAAAAACAACACGGAATTATCCTACAATTTCACGATACGCGCCGCTTCCCCCACCATCACAAGTATCAGCAATACACTGCCTGCAGCAGGTGAAAAAGTTACGGTATACGGTACCGGATTGGAAGAGACTTCCAAAGTAACCCTGCCCGGAAGTATAGAAATAACAACCGGTATAGAAAGCGATGAAGATGGAGAATGGTATTCCTTTACTATGCCTTCGGGAGTGACTACCGGGGGAAGTATCTATTCGGAAGGAGCCAATGGTCAAGCTGCCACTCCTGCCTACTTCAATAACGCAGATTGTATGATACTTAATTTCGACGGTAGCGGCACTCAAGGTTTTTGGAGTTGGAGCGAAACCGGATCTATGATTAATGCAGATGACTTGGTTACCGACCCGGTTTCCGGCAGCAATCGCGGCAAATGCCTGCAATTAATTCCCGAACGACTGATTGCAGCCGGTGGAATCATGTCAGGTAAACCTCGGGCATCCGAATGTTGGACTGCCGGTAATGATGACGCTGCCGATGACTGGAGCCGGATGTATCAATACATACCGAAAGAAACCCCTCTTACGGAAGTCGCATTGCAATTTGATATCTATGTAGCGGAAAACGAACCCTGGAGTAATTGCGGACATATACAAATCAACCTGTTCAATAACTTCAACTTTGCAGGAATCGGTTCGGATGACGACGGCTCTTCTAACCAGGTGGCTTTCTATGTACCTTATATACAAGACGGAGAAATCGTACCATTCTATACAGAAGGCTGGCAAACAGTTACAATCCCATTCAGTGAATTTAATAAATATGCCACATTAATAGCTGATAAGGAGACACCTACCTTTGAAGACGTGGTAACAGACCGGAATTCTGCCAGCTACCGGAACTTCGGTATCGGATTTGTTAATACAGATTTTACTTACAAGGATGTTACTGTGGAATCCAACACCTTTGCAACCCACATCTATCTTGATAATTGGCGCGTAGTACCTTGCAAAGACATTATAATCTCCGACTATCCGGAAGACGAAGAAGAGACTGAATAAATCAAATAGAAAAACATTAAAGATTATTGATTATGAAACGAAATAGGATTATTCTTTCGTTAATAGCTTGCACGCTTACGTTGACGGGCTGTGACGACCAGATAATGGAATGGCAAAAAGCGGACGGGAATATCAACAGTTCGGAAATACCTTTGGAACTGAATGAAAAGATAGCTTTATACAACAGTATCAAGACATACGCAGAGCAATATACACCTAACATGACTATAGGTTTGGGCTTAGGTGCAGAAGAATATATCAGCAATGCCGATTACAAAAAAATTGCCGATGAAAATTTCCAAATGTTTACAGCTGGCAATGCAATGAAACATCAGTCAATAGTGCAAGGTGATGGTTCACTTGATTTCACTACCGTTGACGCTTTTTTGGAAGTTGTACCGACAGACATCAAAATTTATGGGCATAACTTTATCTGGCATACGCAACAAAATCAAAATTACCTAAAGAATTTAATTGCACCCGAAGTAGACTTTGACAGTAGTGGAGATGGCAATTACTGTGTTAACGGTTCTTTTGAAAACGGAATGGAGAATTGGAGCTCAGAGAATAAAGGTGCAGGCATAGAAGTCATTGATTCCGATGATGCTATTGAAGGGGAAAAAATCCTAAAGATGACAGCGAGTAGCACATCTACAAAGGAATATGACTTACAAATCATTACTGATCCAATGCCCACTTTAACCAATAAAAAAGTACAGATTTCATTCTGGGTAAAATCTGATAAAGATGGAGAAGGACGTTTGTCCTTCTCAGGTATGACTAATAATTATCCATATATGAACTGGACTGGATCTCAATCAAGCTGGACTAAGTCATTTAATACATCTACAAATTGGCAATTAATTAATGTAATCCCACAAAACTTCAGTACAGATTTTGAAGAGGGAGGAACGACTTGGAAAATAAACTTTGATTTTGGTTTTAAGCCAAATGTCACTTATTATATTGATAATGTACAAGTAGTAGAGTATACAGAAGGACAAGCTAAACAATTTAAAGCCCAATTTGCTACTCGTGGTACCACCATAACTTATACCCCAAAATCTGATGAAGAAAAGAAAAGAATCCTATTAGATGCTATGGAATCCTGGATAAAAGGTATGGCAGAGCACGTAGGTAACCGTATTCAAGAATGGGATGTCATTAATGAACCTATAACTGATGATGGCCGATGGCGTGGTATAGACGGTGCCTTCGGTAGCACAGACAGCGAAGGGAAAGCTGATACAGCACCTACGGAAGATACTACTAACGGGCTAAACTTAAACTGGTCGAACGAAGCCGGCAACGGTCATTTCTACTGGGGTTACTATCTTGGCAAAGATTATGCCACCAAAGCATTTGAATATGCTCGAAAATATTGCGCGCAGGGTTCCCGTCTTTATGTCAACGATTACAACTTAGAAACAAGTCCCAACAAATTAGCAGCCCTAATTGACTTTGTAAAATACATTGATGAAAACAATGCAACCGGCCAGCCTATCGTCGATGGTATCGGCACACAAATGCACGTAACCGCAAGCAGTATCACCCGTGAACAGATAGATGCCATGTTTCAAACAATGGCCGCTACAGGCAAGTTAGTCCGCGTCACCGAACTTGATGTCGCATTAGGAACAGCTTCACCGTCCGCCGAACAATTGGAACTTCAGGCAAATGTATATCAAATGGTTTTCGAATCATACAAGGCAAATGTTCCCGAAGCACAACAGTCAGGTATCACCATCTGGACATTAAGCGATAATGCAGCCGAACATGAATACTGGCTGCCCGATGAATCGCCCAACCTGTTTGACGGCAATTACAACCGTAAACATGCTTACAAAGGCGTATGCGATGGAATTGCAGGGAAAGATATAAGTGAAGAATTCAGTGGGGATGATTGGAAGAACATCTCTTCAAAAGAAGAAAGTACTTCTGAAGAATAAATAAAATCACCCTATACATCATCTATCGACGCAAATAAGACTACATCATATTCTTATCATTCGATAGATGATGTATAATCCCCCTAAAAAGGCATCCTAAAACCGATTGTTACATAAGCAACATTTTATGTAACATCCGGCAAACAGTATGTAACAAAAACAAAGCATTGTACAATAGCAACGAAAGCCCCTTTATAAATTACCCGTTATCTTTGTAACATGAAAAGCATATTCAAAACATATCGGCAAAACATCGGAACATATTTCCATAACTTCGAAGCTTATCCGCAAAAGATAGGAGGATATTTAGTTCTACTTTTTATCATCCATTTCTTTACTGTTGAACCGGCTGTCGCTCAAAAAAGTTTCTTGCAGTCACAAGGCACTGCCACCCAACTTATCGTAGACGGTAAACCTTTCCTCATATTAGGCGGCGAGCTCGGTAATTCATCCGCCTCATCCGTACAAGACATCGAACGGATTTTTCCTAAATTACAAAGAATGGGATTAAATACCGTTCTCGTTCCTGCATACTGGGATTTAACAGAACCAACCGAAGGTCACTTCGATTTTACACTTACCGACAAAGTCCTGCAACAAGCACGCCGGAACAATCTGAAAGTCGTCTTCTTATGGTTCGGAGCCTGGAAAAACTCCATGAGTTGTTATGCTCCTCTCTGGTTCAAAGAAAACCATAAGAAATATCCCCGCGCTTACACGCAAACAGGTAAACCATTGGAAATAGCCAGCGCTTTCTCCGAAAATGTCTATCAAGCAGACAATCGTGCCTTTTCGGCATGGCTACAACACATCGCTGCAATTGACAAAGAAGAAGGTACCGTCATCATGGTACAAATAGAAAATGAGATAGGCATGCTGGAAGATGCGCGCGACTACTCTCAAGAAGCTGACAAAGCGTTCCGTGCTCCTGTTCCCACAGAATTAATGAACTATCTGCAAAAAAACAAAAAGACGCTGCATCCCCAAATGATAAAAAAATGGGAGAGCCAAGGCTGCAAGAAACAAGGCACATGGCAAGAAGTATTCGGTGCAGACATCTATACCGACGAAATTTTCATGGCATGGCACTACGCCCGCTACGTAGAACGAATGGCACAAACCGCCCGTTCCATCTATAACGTACCTTTATACGTCAACGCCGCCATGAACAGTCGCGGACGTAAACCGGGTGAATATCCTTCGGCAGGTCCGTTGGCACATCTTATCGACGTGTGGCGCTGCGGAGCACCCAATATCGACATCTTAGCGCCAGACCTGTACGATGACGGTTTCACCAATTGGGTAGCACAGTACAAACTGCATAACAACCCTCTTTTTATCCCAGAAATCCGTCTGACAGATAATAACGGAGTACGAGCTTTCTATATTTTCGGCGAACATGACGCCATCGGTATCAGCCCGTTCTCCATAGAGGATGGTTCCGACTCTTCCGATTCTCCTTTAGTTCAAAGCTATGCCAGACTAAAGGAACTAATGCCTTTACTCACTGAATATCAAGGCAAAGGTATGATAAAAGGAGTTCTTTTCAACCAAAAAGACAAAGAGCGTATCATTACGGATGATGACTTATCAATAACCTGCCGACACTATTTCACATTACCATGGGACCCACGCGCCACAGATGGCAGCGCATGGCCCGAAGGTGGCGGCCTCATCCTAAAACTATCCAAGAACGAATATATTGTAGCCGGTAGCGGTATCGTTTTGGAATTTACCAAGGCCTCGGAGAAAGCTAGTTCCGAGATACGGAAACAACTGGGTGAAGACGGATTCGCCTTAAGTAACGAACAGATAAAGACAAAAAAAGAAAGGTTTCAAGGAATGCGTTGCGGCATCGGTCATGTGGATGAAGTAGAGGTGGACAAAGAAGGAAAGTTCCGTTATATCCGCCGATTGAACGGCGACCAAGACCATCAGGGGCGCCACGTACGAATATCGGTAGGAGAATTCAAGATACTGCATGTACGATTGTACGAATATCAATAAAATTGATAAGTATATACCATAAAAGGATTTGAAATATGAAATATTTGATTCATGATAAGATTAGGTTAGGAGTAGCAGTGCTGCTTTGCTTTTGCACCGCCTTACAAACGGATGCAAAGGTGAAGCTGCCTGCTTTGATTTCGGACGGGATGGTATTGCAGCGTGAACAGCCTGTAAAAGTATGGGGAACTGCTGACGCAGGCGAAAGGGTCAGTGTAACATTCATGAAAAAGAAGTATGCCGCCACCGCTGACAACAACGGACACTGGAACGTAACACTACCGCCAATGAAAGCAGGCGGTCCGTATCTAATGCAAATCAACGACATCAAACTGAACGATATATTGATAGGCGACGTATGGCTCTGTTCAGGGCAGTCGAATATGGAACTGCCTGTCAGCCGGGTGACAGATATGTTCGCCACAGAGATTAACGAATACAGCAATGAAAGAATCCGGCAGATTATCGTACCTAAAGTCTACAACTTCCATGCACCGCAAGAAACACTTTCCACTACAAGCTGGAAACCGATGACGCAAGAAAACGTAATGAACTTCTCCGCCCTCGCCTACTTCTTTGCCAAAGAGATGTATGAGAAAACCGAAGTGCCCGTAGGTATTATCAACTCCAGTTGGGGTGGTACCCCCATAGAAGCTTGGATCAGTGAAGAGGGATTAAAGGAATTTCCCATCTACATCAACGATAAACGCCTGTATGAAGATGATATCTATTGCGCACATATCAAGAAGCTGGAAGGCGAATGTTTCTATCGCTGGAACTCATCACTTTATCGCAGCGATGCCGGGCTACACGAACGGACTCCCTGGTATGCCTCAAACTATGATGATAGCGATTGGCAAACAGTGAACATGTTTTCCCGTACATGGGGCAATAACGGATTGAATCCCATTGCCGGCTCACACTGGCTGCGCCAAAACGTGGAAATACCGCACACCTGGAGCGACAAAGAAGTCACTCTGCGGTTAGGTTGCATCATAGATGCGGATTCCGTATACGTAAACGGTACATTTGTAGGAACTACCGGCTATCAATATCCGCCCCGTATCTACCGTATTCCGGCTGGGACACTGAAACCGGGAATTAACAATATCACTGTACGCATCATCAGCAACGGCGGACAACCGGGATTTGTACAGGAAAAGCCGTACAAGCTCATCTGCGATAATGAGAGCATCGATCTGAAAGAAGAATGGAAATACCGTTTGGGAGCCCCTATGCCGTCGGCTCCGAACATGATGTTTTTCTGTTACAAGCCCGTATGTCTGTACAATGCCATGATAGCTCCTTTGCAACATTACACGTTGCGGGGCACAGTATGGTATCAGGGCGAATCAAACGTATCACGACGGAATGAATACGCTACTCTCCTTACAACCATGATTGCCGACTGGAGGCGTACTTTCGGTCAACCGGAATTGCCTTTTTATATAGTGGAACTGGCAGACTATCTATCCAAAGAAGATATCGGCGGCCGCAAGGCATGGGCAGAAATGCGTTTAGAACAGGCAAAAGCAGCCCAAGCCACTCCTAATGCTTTTCTTATACGTAACAGCGATTTAGGAGAATGGAACGATATTCATCCGCTCGACAAGAAGACATTGGGCAAACGCGTAGCAGACAAAGTATTGGAAACATTGCCTATTAAAAAAGTGAAATCAAAGAACTAATAATAATCTGATATTATGGAAACGTCAATAAAAACGAATGAACAGTCTAAAGGTTTTTACAAACTGTCATGGCTTCAACGAATCGGGTTTGGTTCGGGCGATCTGGCACAAAACCTTATCTACCAGACAGTATGTATGTACCTGCTGATATTCTATACGAATGTATATGGGTTGGAACCGTCGGCAGCCGCATTCATGTTCCTCATAGTCCGGGTAGTAGACGTGCTGTGGGACCCCTTGGTAGGCGCATTCGTAGACAAACACAACCCCAAACTCGGTAAATACCGTTCTTATCTGATATTGGCGGGAATCCCTCTCACCGGCTTCGCCATACTTTGCTTTTGGAACGGATTCTCCGGTTCGCTGGTCTATGCATACTTTACCTATGTAGGTTTGTCTATGCTTTACACGCTGATTAACGTTCCCTATGGCGCACTGAACGCATCGCTCACACGTGACACGGACGAAATAACCACACTGACCAGCGTACGTATGTTTCTTGCCAATACAGGCGGGCTGGCGGTAGCCTATGGTATTCCTAAGCTGGTGGCAAGTCTGTCGCCCGACGGAATGACTAATACGGCAGAAAGCGCCGATGCCTGGTTTTATACCATGGCGATTTATGCGATTGCCGGACTGCTTTTACTGGTGTTCTGTTTTACACAATGCAAAGAACGCGTCGTTATGGATGCCAAAGAAACTGAAAAAGTACAGGTATCAGACCTCTGGGTGGAGTTCAAGCGCAACAGACCCTTGCGTATTCTTGCGTTCTTCTTCATTACAGCATTTGCCATGATGGCTGTGGGTAATTCGGCAGGGTCTTATTATATGTTGTACAATGTACACGGCACCAGCGACCAAATGGCGAACTTTATGGCGCTCGGCTCAATCCCGGCATTTATCTTCATGCCATTAGTCCCGTGGATTAAGAGGAAGATAGGCAAACGTGCCATGTTCAATGTATTTCTGTCCATAGCAATCGTAGGTATGGCTCTACTCTATATCATATCGATGATACCGTCATTAAAGAGCCAGATATGGCTTGTTTATGTGGCGCAATTTATAAAATCCACCGGAGTTATCGTCGCTACAGGCTATATGTGGGCCTTAGTTCCGGAAGTTATCTCCTATGGCGAATACACCACCGGAAAACGTATTTCAGGTATTGTAAATGCTCTTACCGGTATATTCTATAAAGCAGGAATGGCATTGGGCGGTGTAGTACCGGGACTGGTACTTGCCTATGTGGGATTCGATAAGAACAATGCCGTCAGCCAATCTTCATTTGCCGAACAAGGCATTCTCTGGTTAGTAGCCATCATCCCTGCCATATTATTGATAGTTGCCATGCTTATCATCTCAAAATATGAGTTGGACGACGAACGGATTGACGAAATCAACAAGGAGATAGAAAACAGAAACAGATAATCATTCATTAAACAAGATACCATGAGAGTAAAAAAGACTTTATTGTCCGCGCTTGCCGTTACTCTGTTATTGGCAGGTTGCGGTACCAAGCAAACGACACCTCAAAGCCTATCCCTGAAAGAGGCGTTCGGTGACAAGTTCCTTGTTGGCGTAGCATTGAACACCCGGCAGGTAGCCGGTAAAGACAGTGCGGCAACAAGGCTCATAAAACAACACTTCAACTCTATCGTTGCAGAAAACTGCATGAAAAGCGTAAATATTCACCCAGAAGAAGGCAGATATAATTTCGGTGCTGCCGATTCCATAGTAGAATATGGTGAAAAGAACGGCATGGCCGTTATCGGTCATTGCCTCATCTGGCACTCGCAATGCGCTCCCTGGTTCTGTGTAGACAAAGAGGGTAAGAACGTTTCGCCGGACATCATGAAGCAACGGATGAAAGAACATATCACGACGCTTGTAAGCCGCTATAAAGGACGCATCAAAGGTTGGGACGTGGTGAACGAAGCGGTAACAGACGACGGCTCGTACCGTAACAGCCTGTTCTACCAAATTTTAGGTGAGGAATACATACCGCTCGCCTTCCAATATGCATATGAAGCCGATCCGGAAGCAGAACTCTACCTCAATGATTACGGCATGAGCAATCCCGCTAAAAGAAACACTTACGTGAAAATCATCGACGACCTGAAGAAACGGGGCTTGCGCATCGATGCCATAGGTATGCAAGGACATATGGGTATGGACTATCCCAACATAGAAGAGTTCGAGAAGAGCATGCTTGCTTTCGCCTCTACCGGTGTGAAACTGATGATTACCGAATGGGAAATGAGCGCACTGCCTACCGTACACGAAGGCGCCAATATCAGTGACACCGTTGCCTTTAAGGCAGCCATGAACCCCTATCCTGATGCACTGCCCGATTCAGTGTCCAAAATCTGGAACGCACGTATGAAAGCGTTCTTCGACCTGTTCGTGAAACATGCCGACGTTATAGACCGCGTAACCGTATGGGGCGTGAGCGACGGTGATTCGTGGAAGAACGATTTCCCCGTAAAAGGCCGTAAGGAGTATCCCCTTCTCTTCGACCGCAATCATCAGCCCAAACCGTTCTTGCGCGAGCTGTTGTCGCCCAAAACCGCCACCTTTGACACCTTTACTTATTCCGTTGAAAACGGTACCGAAAGCGATGTACGGAATGACAGTACTTCCGGTTCCCGGTCGGTCAATCCCCTGCTTCCCGGTTGTTATCCCGATCCCAGCATCTGCCGTGCAGGAAATGACTACTATCTGGTGAACTCATCATTTGCATTCTATCCCGGAATTCCCATCTGGCACAGCACCAATCTTAAAGACTGGACACAACTGGGCTATGTATTGAACCGTCCCTCGCAATTACCGCTGAAAGACGGTTTGCGCATCAGCGGAGGCATTTATGCTCCGGATATCAAATACAATCCGCACAACAAGCTCTTCTACGTGATTACTACCGCAGTAGACGGTGGCGGTAACTTCTTCGTAACAACCGATGATCCTAAAAAAGGAGAATGGAGCGATCCGGTCTTTCTACCCGAAGTAGGCGGTATAGACCCCGGATTCTTGTTTGATGAAGATGGTAAAGCCTATATTGTAAACAACGACGCCCCGGCCGGAAAACCGGAATACAGCGGGCACCGCGCTATCTGGATACGCGAATTCGACTGGAAAAATAACCGTACCGCAGGAGAACAAAAAGTGATTATAGACGGCGGTGTAGACAAATCGCAACATCCCAGTTGGATAGAAGGCCCTCACCTTTACCATATCAACGGTACTTACTACCTGATGGCAGCCGAAGGCGGTACAGGTCCCAATCATTGCGAGGTCATCTTCTCGGCTTCCTCTCCTTTCGGGCCTTTCAAGCCGTGCGGTACCAACCCGATATTGACACAACGTGACCTGCCCCAAGACCGTCCTAATCCTGTCACTTGTACCGGCCATGCCGATTTGGTGCAAACTCCCACAGGTGATTGGTATGCCGTATTCCTTGCTGTACGCCCCTATCGCGACGGACACGATGTAATGGGGCGCGAAACATACCTCCTCCCTGTCGATTGGAAAGACGGACAACCTATTATTCTTCCTGCGGGTGAAACCCTCCATTACACCAATCGTTCCCTAGCTCCCACTCCGCTTTGGACAAGTAACGGGCTGACTGATGAAGCATTCTTCATCCGCACCCCACAGAGTTCTTATTATGAGATAGGTAAAGACGGAAAACTGACCTTGACAGCCCGCAGTATAAGAATCAACGACCGTAGACAGCCGTCGGTCATCGGCCGCTGGATTACCAATAACGAGTTCGATGCGCAAACAGCCGTCAACTTCTTACCCACGGCTCCGGAAGACTTTGCGGGCATCATCCTGTTCCATAATGATGAATGTAATATCCGTTTCGGCAAGGCGCTGGACGAACAAAGCAAGCCTTGCTTGAAGCTGATTGCTTACAGTATGGACAAGCTCAATACGGAAACTGAAATACCTTTGCGAGAATCGGATGCCAATAAAAAGATTTGCCTGAAAGTAACCGGTAATGAACCGCAAACGGCAGGCGAAAGCGTTTATTATACTTTCTCCTACTCCTTCAGCCCCAAAACAGATTGGGTACAGGCAGGCGAAGCCGTTTCCGCCGATTTACTCAGCACTCAAACTGCCGGTGGCTTTACAGGCACTATGGTCGGTATATATGCCACAGGGGATTACAATGAACAGGGAGATTACAGCAATATGAAAAAAGGAAAATAATGATTCAAATCCTATAAACGAATAATTCAATAACTTATCACTAATTTTGTTCCACCATGAAAAAAGAAATGAGATACCTGGTTCCGGGAGATTATATGGCAGACCCTGCCGTACATATTTTCAACGATAAAGTTTACATCTACCCCAGCCACGATTGGGAGAGCGGCATCGGAGAAAACGATAATGGCGATCACTTCAACATGAAAGACTATCATGTTTTTTCCACCGACGACATTATGAACGGTGAAATCAAAGACCACGGAGTAGTTCTTCAGGTAGAGGACATTCCCTGGGCCGGCCGCCAACTATGGGATTGCGACGTAGTTCTGAAAGACGGAAGATACTATATGTATTTCCCTCTGAAAGACCAAAATGATATTTTCCGCATCGGTGTGGCTATCAGCGACAAACCCGAAGGACCGTTCATTCCGCAAGCCAATCCGATGAAAGGCAGTTATAGTATCGACCCTGCTGTTTTTGATAACGGAGACGGCGATTTCTACATCTATTTCGGTGGCCTATGGGGCGGACAATTGCAACGCTATCGCGACAACAAGGCATTGGAATGCGCAGTCTTGCCCGAAGGCGATGAACAAGCTTTGCCCGCTCGTGTAGCCAAGCTCAGCAAAGACATGCTGGAATTCGCAGAAGAGCCGAAAGCCCTAATCATTCTGGATGAAAACGGTAAACCGCTGACCGCGGGTGATAACGGGCGCCGTTTCTTCGAAGCCAGTTGGATGCATAAGTACAACGGTAAATATTATTTTTCCTACTCCACCGGTGATACGCATCGTCTGTGCTACGCCATTGGCGATAATCCTTACGGACCTTTCACTTATCAAGGCGTTATCCTTACTCCGGTTGTGGGCTGGACTACACACCATGCCATCGTAGAATATAAAGGAAAGTGGTATCTGTTCCACCACGACTGTGTACCTTCCAACGGAAAGACCTGGCTCCGCAGTCTGAAAGTTTGCGAACTGGAATACGATGCCGATGGAAAGATAATCACTATTGACGGACAATAAACCCGGATATAACATGAAATACAGAATATTTTCGCTTTTCTATATCGCAATAGTATTCGTTACCCAAATGGCTGCCGAAGACGGTAGCCATTTGTGGCTTCGACTGCCGGCCGATGCCCGTGCGCAAGTTTCGGCTCCCTACCAATCGCCTACATTAAACATCGCCGTCGAAGAACTGCAGGAAGCATGGCAAGGAGCTCCCGTCCGGCTTGTCATACAAAAGGACAAGCAGTTGCAACCCGAAGGTTTCCGCATCCGCTGCAAAGACAATACAGTCATTCTCTCCGCCCCCACCGAGAGAGGATTGCTCTATGCCGCCTATCACCTGCTCAGATTGCAGCAAACCGCCAATTTTCCACTCTCGGATTCCAACACTCAATTAACGGAGAACCCGGCCTACAATCTCCGTATCCTCAACCATTGGGATAATATGGATCGTACCATAGAGCGCGGTTATGCAGGACAGTCACTTTGGAATTGGGAAGAACTGCCGAACACCCTTTCCGACAGATACAAAGCATACGCCCGGGCCAATGCTTCCATCGGCATCAACGGTACGGTACTGAACAATGTAAACGCTTCTCCCAAAATTCTTTCCGCCGAATATCTGCAAAAGGTAAAAGCGTTGGCAGACGTTTTCCGTCCATACGGACTGCGTGTTTATCTTTCCGTCAATTTCGCATCTCCTATGGCGCTCGACAGTTTAAGCACCGCCGACCCTCTCAACAAAGAAGTCATCCGCTGGTGGAAAAACAAAGCCAAAGAAATCTACCGTATCATTCCCGACTTCGGGGGTTTTCTGGTAAAGGCCAATTCCGAAGGGCAGCCCGGTCCTTGTGACTTCGGACGCACTCATGCCGAAGGCGCCAACATGCTGGCAGATGCACTGAAGCCTTACAAAGGTATCGTCATGTGGCGCGCTTTCGTGTATAGTCCTTCCGATGCCGACCGCGCCAAACAGGCATATCTGGAGTTCAAGCCTTTAGACGGACAGTTTCGGGACAATGTCATTGTTCAGGTAAAGAACGGGCCGATAGATTTCCAGCCCCGCGAACCGTACAGCCCGCTGTTCGGCGCTATGCGGCACACCCCCTTGATGGCAGAGTTTCAAGTGACACAAGAATATCTGGGACATTCCAATCATCTTGCTTATCTGGCTCCGATGTGGAAAGAATTCTTCGGTTTTGTCGCCCCCACTTCCCTGAAAGCGATAGCCGGTGTCGCCAATATAGGTACGGACGCGAACTGGTGCGGACATACTTTCGCACAAGCCAACTGGTATGCTTTCGGGCGACTGGCATGGCAACCGGCCTTATCGGCTGAAGAAATTGCTGATGAGTGGCTAAAACAAACTTTTGATTCGATACTTCCCGGCTCTCAACCTTCAACGCCCGACTTTCAACTCAAAAAGATGATGCTCGACAGTCATGAAGCGGTTGTAAATTACATGATGCCGCTCGGTTTGCATCATATTTTTGCATGGGGACATCATTATGGCCCCGAACCGTGGTGCAGTATTCCCGGCGCCCGTCCCGACTGGCTTCCGTCCTACTATCACAAAGCCGATAAACGAGGAATAGGCTTCGACCGCAGCAGTAAAGGCAGTAATGCCATTGCACAGTATCCCGAAGCTTTGGCCCGACAATATGACAATATCGAAACCTGTCCCGAAGAATATCTCCTGTGGTTTCACCATGTTCCCTGGACACATCGCATGAAAAGCGGCCGCAACCTATGGGATGAGCTCTGTTATCGTTATGACCAAGGTGTCCGGCAAGTCAGAGACTTCCAAAAGACATGGGATGCAGCGGAGAAATATATCGACGCGGAGCGTTTTCACGAAGTACAGTCTCACTTAAAGTTACAAGTCCGCGATGCTGTTTGGTGGAAAGACGCCTGCCTGCTTTACTTCCAGAAATTCTCCGGCATGCCCATTCCTTTCGATATCGAGCGACCCGTACACGAATTAAAGGATTTGCAGAAAGTACATCTTCCCATCAGTAACTTTGAATGTCCTACGAAAGAACTGCTGAATAAAAACAGATAATAAGAAGTATATATTAAAGCTCACTTATACCCACAACGCTTTTAGCTTTACCGGCAACTCTAAAAAGTTTCATAAGAGAGCTCTAAAAAGTTTCACACCGAGGAACAAAGTGTTTTACCCAGAGAAACTTGGCATTTTATTATAACTTATTGTAAATCAGAAGATGATTACAGTACTTAAAAAATGCAGGTAACGATTTAGTAGCAAAAGTTTTGCTTTCGGTTACACAGCTTTGCATAGTTTCAAATAACTCATATACAAATATAGGCACTGTTTGGGATATAACCAAATTTATAAGGATTATTTTTTACAAGTATTTGCATATTAATATTTTACCCAATAATAGGCTTTATAATCAGATGCCTGTTCTTTTAAGAATGACTGAAAATTGTTTCTAATTATTTTTTGTCCTATTTAGAGCTTTCTGTTTTTTGGCGAGATTGTGTCAAACTATAATTGACAACCTCTTATATTTCCTAGAATCAATCCTCCCAAAATAGACTTAAAGCAGAATTTTTATGAGTGATGCAATGTTCATAGAACTTTCTTTGTCGATCCTCATCTTTAACGTATTTGAAACAATCTATAGCCCAAACTTGCTCCGTTCGAAAAACCTCTGCAATATGATTATTATTAAAATAATCTCCCATTACAGTGTTTCGTGGTACGATTTTGTCATTAATCATCCATTTGAAGGGAAAATCCTCGCTTGAATAGGACCATCTTATAATATTATTTTCTGCATATACTATTAAAAGAGGATAATTTCCAATATCTGCAAATCGCAAAGCACAAGCCGTTCTACTTATTTTATATTCAGACCTCAAGTAGTCTATCACCTTGATGCCAAATTTCTTATTCCCAATGTCTTTGCGAAAACGTTCTTCAGGCATTAATAAGCAGGCGGCAAAATAATCAGCTTCACGTTCAATAGAAAAATATTGAGCTTTATTGGTAAGAGAAGGATGTGGTTCTAACAATCCATTTTTCAAACCGATTCTATGTGTGTCAATAAAATAATGACCAAGTTCGTGTGCTAAAGTAAATCTTCCTCTATCTGTATCGACTCGGTTACCATTGTATGTATTAATATGAATATAAAACTTCCCATTATCATAAATAGTCATTCCATCAAAAGTATAACTTTCGTAGTTATCATAAAATACATCTAAGTTCTCATCAGCGACAATCCTTTCAAGCGGCGTTATTTTTTCATCGAACTGTAAAGCAATATATTCCGCTAATTTCTTAATTTTTAATCTATTCTTCTTCGCTATCATTGTTCTTGCGATGCTTTTTAGTCATTTTATCAAGAATATGTTTAGGAACTTCCTGTCCTTTTCTTGCAACCATTCTCAATCCTTCTATTTCACTTTTCAGTTCATCTGATTTTTTGATATGAAGCACTTTTGTACCGCAAGAACAAATTTTCCCTTCAACTATAGACTTCGCATCAATTGAAACGTCTTTTAATTTGAAGTCATAATCAGCATACAATTTATCAAACCTTGCAAGTTCCAATTCATTTGTCGGAAATAAAAATCCAGTAGAACGGAACCACTCTTCCAAATTCTGATTGTTGATTTTATGTTTATTATTTGTTCCCATTGACTTTGTTTGTATAATTATTGACAAGATCGGTTGCCTCTTTTCTATATACTCTGATGGAAGCTTGTGTCAACTCCAATTGTTCTTGTAACTTATTGCTTACAGAACGTGGAATGTTCTTATCTTTATCTGGTTTGTATGCTAAATAAGTGAAATAGATTATTCTATGTTTTAGTGAAAGCCCTTGTAGTACTCTTTCCAGAAAACTTAAATTTTCTTTTAATTCCTTTTGTTTCTCAAGTTCCTCTGGAGCATACACCTTAATGAGTCCGTCCACATTATCAATTAATGACAAATCTTCCTCTTTTGTAGGCTGAGCGCAAGTGTCCCTATTTTTAAAAAGCAATATTTGGGTGAATAGTATTTTATACATCCATAAAAGAATGGCCTTATCAACATTTTTAGTATTTGCTTTTTCCATACTAAAAGTATGAGCGTTTTTCCATACTTTATCAAAAGTACATGTTGCTGCTAAAAAAGCAATAACTTCATTATATTCAAATTTTGAACATAAAACCTCTGATTTTTGTAATATATCTCGTTGATATCGAGCTTGGAATACATAGAAAGCCATTTCTGCCTCATTGGGGAATTCATCTTTGAATGAGATATATTCCAACAATTCAGAACCAGCCATATTCTCAAAATCTATCTTTTTTGTCATTACGTCACTTTTCATATATATACTAAAAGCGTTACTAACGGAATTGGTATATTGTTGAAGGGGATACCAATTATTCTGCAAATATAGGGATATATCATAGAATAACGGGATTTTATCCTAACGGAATTTGTATATAATAAAATGGTGGCGAATAAAATAGATACAGAATGAGCGTAACAAGCATTACTACTAAAAAACAGAATCTCCTATGGGCAGTCTCTGGTGGGAGATGTGAATATGAAGGATGTAATAGGATATTGTACACAGATATATTGACAAAAAAGAAATACAATAGTGCCTATATTGCCCACATAGTAGCGGATAAACCAGATGGCCCAAGAGGTGATACTGTACGTTCCAAACTACTTTGTGATGACATAAGCAATTTGATGTTATTATGTAATGAGCATCATAATTTAATAGATAAGGTGGACATAGAAGGACACCCTGAATCCCGGTTATTAGTTATGAAACATCAACATGAAGAACGTATTAGACGAATAACGGACATAGTCCCCAATATGTCCAGTGAAATAATCTTATATGGAGCGAATATAGGGAGCAACAATTCTCCCTTATCTTACCAATCTGCATGTGAAGCATTGTTATATGATTATTACCCGGCAAGCGATAATGCCATAGAATTAAGAATGAAGAATGTGCCGTTTACGGATGACACTGATACTTATTGGGTGATAGAAGAAGCTAATCTTTGTGAACAGTTTAAGCTACAAATAAAGCCACGATTGATGCAAGGAAATACCGATCATTATTCTGTATTTGCACTCGCACCGCAGCCGCTACTTATAAAATTGGGAGTTTTATTGAACGATTTGAATGATGTAAAAGTATATCAAAAACACAGGGAACCTTCTACGTGGAAGTGGCAGTCGATGATATCCAATGATATAGAATATGCTCTAAATGAACCTGCTAATAAAACGAAGATTCCCGTACTCGTATTTAGTTTGAGTGCAACAGTGACACATGATAGAATACAAAAGGCTCTTGGAAAAAATACAAGTATATGGGAAATCACAATATGTGGTACACCTAACAATGATTTCTTAAAAACAGAAGCATTATTATCTGATTTTCGTCGTACGGTTAGAAATGCTTTTAACAAAATCAAATTCCATCATGGTTGTACGGAATTACATGTTTTTCCAGCTATGCCAGTATCGGCATCTGTTGAATTGGGTAGAGTGTGGATGCCCAAAGTTGATATGCCTATGATAATCTATGATGCGAATAAGTTAAAAAACGATTTTTACAAGACAATAACAATAGAATAAACAGATATGCTGACACAAGAAGAAAAAAAACAATTCAGTGAAATTTTAGAAACACTCGGCGAAACATTGGACATCACAGAAACCCAATATAACACCGCAGTTAGTAGTTATGGTGCAGTAGGAGAATGGCTGGCAAAGCCCGAATCATCGCTTGCTCCATATAAACCGGTCATTCGCCCGCAAGGCTCATTCTTGCTTGGAACAATGATCAAACCTATTTGTGAAGATGATGATTTGGATATTGACTTAGTATGTGAACTGACGGGAAAAAATCCACAGTGGACACAATATCATCTCAAACAAGTGATCGGAAATAGACTTAAAGCAAATGAGACTTACAAGAATATGCTTGACAGAGAAGGGCGAAGATGTTGGACGTTGATGTATTCTGATAGTGCCAATTATCATATGGATATACTTCCAAGCCTTGTTTGCAGTGGATATAATATTGTATTTGAAAAAGCCTTTTCAGATACGGAATTGGAGAAAGATTACGAATCATTGGCAATACGTATAACAGACAATAAACAAAACAACTATTACACCGATACAATTGCTGAAAACTGGATGAAAAGCAACCCATTCGGTTATGGTCGATGGTTTTTCAATGCAGCTAATGTTGTCTCATTACATAAATCTATAATGTTGGCAGAAGCTGTAAGTCCTGTTCCGAAATATAATAAAGAGAAGTTACCGCTTCAGCGGGTTATTCAAATTCTGAAAAGACATCGTGATATAATGTTTAACGGAGATGAAGATAAACCTATATCCATTATTATTACAACTTTAGCTTCAAGGGCATACAATAAAGAAACGTCTATCATAGATGCATTGACGAATGTGATTATCAATATGCCGAATTATATTGAGAGTCGCTATGACTCAAGCATAGGCAGAACTGTTAAATGGATTCCAAATCCGGTGAATCCTGAAGAGAACTTTGCAGACAAATGGGTAGAACATCCACAGCGAGAAAAGAACTTTTATAAGTGGCTCAATCAGGTTGAACAAGACATTCAAACTATAATTCAACAACGGGGATTGTATAATATTTCTGAATCTATGGAAAAGCCATTTGGCGAAAAAATTGTAACAAAAATTTTTTCAGAATTAGGCAGGAAAAATTTTAATCTTCGGGAAAATGGAGTATTAAAAATGGCAACAGGTACAGGGATTCTTAGTACAGCTGGTAGCGTTACCGCTGCTGCACATAATTTTCATGGTAATGATTAAAAGACAAGAAATTTCACTAATGATACAAGCTCTTAAACTTCAGTCTTACTTCCCTGATTCTAAGTATTCAATCAGGTCAAATACTCTTGTTTGGAAAGGCTACATACAACCCACCTACTTGAGTCCCAGATATCTTATTAAAGTTGTTTACCACCGGGAAAGCCATCCTAATGTCTATGTTTTAGCTCCAAAACCTTTGACATTAGCCAAAGGGGAAACGAGACTTAAGCATGTGTATAACACAGAAAAACAACACCTGTGTATATATTATAAAAGGGCAAAAGAATGGGATGAGTCTCAATTTATTGCAGATACAATTATTCCTTGGACAAGTGAATGGTTACTTCATTATGAAATCTGGGTTGCCACAGGTATTTGGCATGGTGGTGGAATACATTAAAACTATAAAAAATATGAATAATAAAATTTTAGCTGTTATTTTTTCTTCGTTATTGCTGGTGTCGTGTGCCTCAATACCCAAAGAAACCGTAACCCTGTCGAAAACGATAGGTTCGGATTTGCAAATTTTGCATAATTCTCAGCGTAATATGGTACAACTGTATTATAACGGAATAAAGCATAACATAAATGCTTTCATCGACGATGTGTATGCTCCGTTTATCATCCATCATGTTTTAGAAATAGAGCTGAATAAGTATAAAAGAGGTGAATCGTCGATATACGGAATTATAGAAAATGCCGGGAAAAAAGGTGGTAAAGATGAGACGGAAGAAGCCTTGAATGTTATGTTGGAATTTCAAGAGGCAGCGAATCAACAAATAAATGCGAAAAAAGATGAATTGCTTTCTCCGATACTACAGCAAGAAAGAGAAGTATTGAGTGCAATAGACCAATCCTATCAAAATACGATATATGCCAATACAACTCTAACTGCTTATCTTGTATCAGTTCGTAAAGTCAAAGAAAGCCAAAACGAAGCACTTTCCATTGCTGGTCTTAATGGTTTAGATACTACAGTTACCAATCAATTGGTCGAGTTGTCAAGTTTTGTAGATATGATTCTTGATAAAGGGGAAAAGATTAACATTAAAAGTGACAAAGCCCAACAGCAAATCGAAGATATAACAAATAAAATCAAAGAATTAACCAATAAAATAACAAAATGAAAACAAACAGATTTTCTGAATCATTTGCCAATGCAGATGCAGTGTTTAACGGCATGTATAGTGCTGAACTAAGACAGTTAAAAGGATTATCAAAGGAGGAAATTAATGCAATCGTACCTGCATCAAACAGTATGCAAACCTATCAAGCATTAGTGGAAGTTGTAGAGAAAGCCTCCAAAGATAATTTGGCACAAGCCCAACTTATATCGAAAATAAAAAGTTTAGGTACTTCAGCGATTAAATTAGCCAAGAAAATTCCTAGCTGGGCTGCATTGTTTTAATATTAAACAAGTATAAGGAAATTCGCTATTTAAGAACAATTTTCGACAGAAATCAACCTGCATTATTTGGATTGGAAATAAAACTTTAAGGTAATGGCTAAAAAAGTTACTGGTAAAGCAGCTGCTAGTGCCACTTCAAAAGCATTAAGAGACGGACGGGTAAGTGCCACAAGCAAAACCGCCGCAGAAAGTGCACTTTCTCAAAGAGAAAAAGATGGAAAGAGAAAATAAGCAGAAAAGCAAAGAGCGTAGAGAGTTTTTGAACCTACGCTCTTTTAATATTTACCATCTTTCCATAGACATTAAATTGAACTATCTCATAAAACTTGTGTACATCTGTGGACCTGCTTCATATCAATATGAATATAATGGAAAGTATATCTGACCATAGATATTGATATATCACTATTTATCACTGATTAGTAACTTAGACTTTACATAATTTATTAGTTTCCACAACCAGTGCCATTTGTATATAGGCATCCGCTTTTTTGTAAGAATATCCTTCTGGGAAAGATTCAATGAGATATGAATGACCGGCTTACTAATGTGCGAATTGAGTGCAACGTAAGGTTTGAAAGTCTGCACTCAATTCGCACATTACTGGAAGTGTCCACCGCTATTTTCGGATATCATAAGACCTTTACCGTACCGTCATCCTCCTTTTTTATTATAGGCAGCCACCCCGTAGGAGAAACTGCCCGATATGATATTCAGCACCATGAACATTATTCCTTTTTAGTAAGATACTCCTTTTCGTACCGTTTTGTAAGTTCAATAACCTGCCTGCATATTTCTTCCAGCTTACGGGTTTCTTCGGCGAGTTTATAGAGAAATGCAAGCGATTTCTTCTCCCCGTAAATGGTATGGATGATCTTTACACATTGGTTATAGTTATTTCCTATCCTGCGGAATTGCTGATAGAAAGCGGTAAGCTGGGCGTAATACTCCTGAGCTTCCTTGTCAATCTTCACCACCTTGAACTCTCAGCCAAAGATGCGGGCGAAGATAAATTCGGCCTTGTTCTTCATACCCGATTGTTCAAACATCGTGAGGAATTTTTCATTTTCCTCACTGCTCAACCGCACAGAGTGGCGATGCACCCGTGGGTCAGCGAGCACTTTGTGTCCCGCTTTGTTTCTTACAAGCATTCTTTTCTTCATGACATGAATATTTTTAAAAGGTTCGACTTGGGAGAACCGCCCTCCCCGAAAGGTCTTTCGGGCGAGACTTTGAGGGCCTAAACTTCAAGTGAGGGCCTCAAAGTACACCTCGCTATATGCTGACGCATATAAAAATCCGGCCCAGCCGGATTATAGGTCTAAAGGATTTGTCTTACGTTCTCTTCCGAGAACGGGCTGCGTTCTCCCGGCGACAAAGGTAGATAGTTTTTTCTGTCCGAGCATTATAGCAGTTCCCGCCAACAACCGCCAATAAATGACTTTGGAATTATGAATAGCTCTCTTGAGGTTTATTTGCAGCCGGATAGTCATTCAGCTACTTATTCGGATAGGTGAAAAAACGGTTATCCGAATAAATGTCCGGGTAGTTTTCTTTTTGAAGAGCTATTTGATTAAGTATGTTTTCAGGCAAGCGTTCATAAGGCTGCCTATCCGCTTATACAGCCATACATATATAATGATATATAGACAAACAGATACTCGGATAGATGAATAGGAGCACGGATTATTAAACGGATGCTTACATAGACAACCGGATAGCTATATAGCTGAATAGACAGATAGCTTTGTAGCTAAATAGCTATAAAACAAAACAGATAAGTGGACAGAGACCTGTCTGCCTGACTAAACAGATAAAGGCTGCTCTTATATGTTATCATTCAACCATTTCTAATCTTATAACTTTCTTGATATTCTATTCAACTGCATAAGAATATTAAAAGTCGGGCCATCCTTATGGGATAGCCCGACTTTTTAATACGGTCACTTGTCAGGTGTGGGGTGTGGCAGGTCGGTCCACCGGTTCTCCGCCATAGCACAGACGGCGGATGTCACTATGGATTTCACGCATGATGTGCTCCTGCATCCGTTTGCTGATGCGGCGGTTCTTGGAACGCATGAACAGTCTGTTTTCTATCAGACTGCAAAACTTCGTGCCTTCCTTGTCCACAATACAGAGTATCTGGTTCTCAAGGAAAAAATCCATGTCTGTGGAGTATTCCACATTCGGGGAGATTCTTATGTATTTCATATATTCACGGTTGGGATGATAATTACGGTGGCGGTGTGGGTGGGGGCGTCCGCCCTTTGTTCTTTCAATACGGAAAAAATATGTGCCGGATAATAGTCCCGGCACATAAAATAGTTACTCGCATACGAACAGTTCATCCGCATTCTTTCCCGATAAACGGATAAGCCTGTTTTCGTATTTATCGTATAGCTTGTTAAATTCATCCTGATATTTTGAACGATATGTTCCTTTTTCAGTCATCAGCTGTTCGGGCAATTTTCCGTACTTGTCTATCAGTCCCTTTTCTGCCAAAGAACACGCAAATTGTTTGATGGTATCAATCATTTCTTCTTTCTCCATAATGTTACAATCTTATAGGGTTACATAAAAAATCGGATCGGGTATTGAAAGGTGAAATTTTTAACCTTTCAATACTATACATTCAAGCGGCCTTATCATCATGGGGCAATGCAGGGGAAACTTTTTGCTTTTCATCCTTTTTCGCTGCCGCCTTTTCCGCTTTCTTCATCTCCTTTATCCTCTCTCCCAAACGTTCGTGCCTTTTCTGATATTCTTCCTCGTGGGTGGCTTTGGCAAGTCCGTACTGGTCGGGGAAGTGCATGTTTGCGAAGTCCCTCAAGAGCTTGGATGCGTTATTGTCTCCGTAGCCGCCCTCGCAGAGGGAGTGGATGATGAAATCGCGTTTGATGACCGTCCTTTGTGCGTCCGTCAGTTTGGCTACAATCTTCATCCGCTGTTTCTCGTCCAACGGTATTGGCTGGTCTTTGATGCCGCAAAGAGGATAATGCTTCCTTTGCAGTTTGGTCAGCATGATGAAATAAAGCATTCCGTCCTCGTATTGCGTAAACGGACTTTCGGGATAGTCATTCTCACGGACTATCTTTTTTGTATCGGCAACAATCTTCTCGGTGGAGAGTTGTTTGAAACGCTTGTCCCGCTCCTGCAATGTCTCAATGGTGACGGGGGCGGTTTCCTTCCTGTTTATCTCCACATAGCAAAGTTCGGGTTCTGTCTGTCCCACTTTGACGTAGGTCTTTATCCTGCCCTCTTCCTTTTTACGGTTGAGTTCTTCCACCTTTTGGGCGTATTCCTCGTTTTTCTGTTCAAAGGTCTGTACCGCTTGTTCATACTCTGTCGGTTCGGAGAACTGCTCCTTTTGCGGTGCTTCGGGTGCTTTGGGAAATTCCCTTGCCGATACGTTGTAATCGAGTTCTTTGATTTCATGCCCTTTCTTGTCCAATTTTTGGAGTGCCGTGTCGTTACGGCTTCCGTAATAAGGTCGGGCGATTACCAGCTTCGGGTCGGATCTCAACAGTTTCTCCGTTTCCTTTGCCACATGCGCTGCGTTCTTGGCTTCCAGACATTTGCGGTTGGTACAATGTCCGCACCCGTTATGTTCGGCAAAAAGGTTGTGGTTGACTGCGTTGTGTGCACACGCCTTGCATTCCGTCTTGTCGAACTTGTATTGTTCAAGGTCGGTTGTGTAGTATTTCTCAAAATGTTTCTTGAACAGATTGAGCGTGTAACCGCTCCAATCGTCCCTATTGCCCTGCTTCAGGTGGTTCTCGTACACGTCCTTTTGGATGTTGGCTTCATAGGTGCTTATTTCCTCGGCCACACTGACGGTGATTGTCCCGTTATCCAGCAGTTCACCGATAGGCGCATACAATTCGTTCAGTTTCAAACGTGTATAGATATACTTCTCGCTCCGTCCGAAGCGGCTGACGAGTGAGTACATGTCGTACCTGCCTTTTTCAAGCAGGCGTTTGAAGGCTCTCGCTTCCTCGGTGGGGCGTACCTGCTCACGCTGTAAATTCTCGCTTAGTGACATGTCCTCCGCTTCATCGTCCGTTATATGGTCGTATATGGTTGCCTTTATCGTCTTTGCTCCTGCAAGCAGTGAGGCACGGTAGCGGCGTTCGCCGTAGATGATTTCGTAACCGCCTGCCGTACGTGGACGTACGGCAATGGCCTGCAAAACTCCCACTTCCCGAATGCTGTCCGCAAGTTCCTGCAGGGATGTGTCATTGAACGTCTTGCGGTGGTTGTCCGCACTTGGGTGTACGGCTGTGATGTCAAGGTCTGTTTCAGCCGTTGCCGTTGCAAGCGGTGTCTTGGGCGTGGCTTGCTGCGGTGTTTCTTCCACAACGGTGGGAACGGTTGTCGTTTCGGGTGCTTCCGTCACTCCGGCAGTTGTGGGTATGTCCTGCCCACAGATTAACGTCATTGGCTTGGGGATGATTGCCAAAGCGGTCACCTTTACTGCCGTTTCTTTCTCTGATTTCTGAACTTTGTTGTTCTTCCGTGCATTCTTGTTCGTTTTCATAACTATAAATTTTAATGGGTTGATATTGATTGAATTACTTTCGATAGGCAGGGCGGTTTGTTCCGCCCTGCCTTTTACGTATCTATACGTTGGCATACGTTGCGAGTGTCTCACGTACTTTCTGTTCCTGCTTCCTGCTGTATATCCACCCTGCACGCCTTTCACCGTTGTAGGTGAGGTTCGCACGGAACAGACCGTTCAAGCCTTTCAAAACGTCCTTTATCGGCTTGGTGTCCCCGAATACGGCTATCGCCTTTTCGCTGTATTCCACAATTTCAAGATTAAGCGTTGAGAGGTCTGCGGATGTTGTCGGCTGTGCTTCGGTTTCCCTTTGCGGTGCTTTTAGACAAATGTTGGCTTCGTCCCCTGCGGTGTGGGCGTATCGCTCAATGAACTTTTCAAGGTCGTAAATCCGCTCTTTTGAAATCGTCCAACCGCTGTACTTGTTACGTCCCAAATACATGCCGTCCCCCATGCTGTAATTTTCACGGTGTTCGTATTCCTTGTCGTTCCCTGCCAGATAAGCCGTTCCCTCAAAATTGGCGGCATATTTGCGCATTTCGGAAAAGAGGTTTCGTGTATGGGTGGAAAAGCCTAAAATCACGGTTCTTTCTATACGGTAGTCGTAGTAGTCCGTATAGCTGTCACACTCGCTCACCCGTAGTTCACCGACAATGACGGCTTTCGCATCCGAAGGGATAAGGAGGCGCAAGCGTTCCGCTCCGATTTTTGCGGTGTGTTCGTTCCTCTGCCGTTCTTCCTCCGCTTTTCTGTCATCCTCCGTTTTCTTCTCCCTCGCTTTGGTAAGCTGGGCGGCTGTTTCCAACGGATCCAAAAACTTGGGGTTCGCATCATCATAATACATACCTATCCCGAATTTTTCCGACAAGGGCCGGATAAGGTCGGAAGTATGAAACTCGTGTGTCCGCAAATTGATAAGATGATAGGTTATTCCCCACTGGCTGCGGCTTACTTCATACACTACATAGCTGTCGTAGCTGTAACCTTCCAGCATTACCACTTGATTGACTGAAACGGTCTGTTCGTCTCTGTCATAGCTTCTGTTCGCTCCCAATAAATGTACTTTGTTCATAATGAATTGTTTTAATGATTAATATTTCGGTTCAGAGTATCACGCAAAAAAGGATGATGAAAAGGAGAAGAACGGAAAGGAAAAGGATAGCGGAAAGAATGCGCCACACGGCACGGATGAGGAAAACCACCACCGCCAAAACCACCAACATGGGCAGAATACCGCCTAATCCCGTCACCACACCACCGACGAAGGCACACACGAAACGCACCGCCACATACACCATGAAACCGACCAGCGACCACTTCACCAAAATTTTTATGCCGGTTGGAGCGGAGCCGAAGCCTCGTTTCAAATCTTGCTGTATTTCTGTTCTCTTTTTCATAACATTGACTTTTTTTTATGCCTTGTCGGTGGCTTCACCTTGCTCGTTTCAGGGGGCAGATACGGACGGGGAGAAAATATGCAAGGCTTTTGGTGAAAAATTTTCAACCGCCCGGCTGGACGGATTGAAAAATTTTCGCCAAAACCCGTAGGGCGCGAAGCGGTCTTGCAGATTTTTAGGGGCCCCGGACGTAACTTCGCACCCTGAACCATGCAAGGGGAAGTCATGACGGGGTAATAAAAATGAGGAAATTGTTATATGAGGAAAAAGAGATAAGGAAATATAGCAAGATTCGAGAGGATTGCTATCGTCTCAATCAGTATATGACCATTCGCAACATGGTGTTAAGCCCAACCGATTGAAACCGTTTGGATGAGAGTTATTGTATAAGGGAAGACTTTCACGTATGGTTATGTGAGAGGTTGGGGCTGAAATTCCCAGACCTACTCAATCTAAAGCCTTAGGTTATTATTTCTTTTTATGCTCTTGTGTCCAGCTTTGCATCCGTTTGGTTAATGCTTCTTTCAATGAATCCAAGAAGGGGGTCTTATTATTACGGATACGCATATCGCTGAATGTGCGTGAATGGTTAGAGTCCAATTCAATATTAAAAACGGTCTGGATATAGTCAAAAAGTTTTGCCAAAGGAATATCACCAAAGACTTTACGGCTATCCCAAGCGTAAATCTGTTCATAAAGTTCTGTTTTTGTTGCAACCCACGTGATACGGACACGAGGTAAAGACTGTTCTAACCGGCGATTTTCCAATGCTTCAAGTTCCTTATTCAGATATACCATCAACATCTCGTTAGCCTTCAGCCTGGCGACCTTGAAATCACAATTAGTAGAAAACATCGGATCACGTTCGTAATGGAACGATTCCAGATAAAGAGCCGTGTCAATACGTCCTCGCAAATAATAAATTGAATCCAAATGCGTCAAACCTGAACGGTAATAACGCACGAAATCCGAACGTTTTGTGTTGTAACGATTGATAGCCTTGATTTCATCAATCAGATAAGCCCGCTGTGAATCCACTCCTACCGGACGATTCATTTCGATATTATAGACCTTACGATAGTAAAGCAATCGGTAGAACAAACGAGGTTTTATTTCTTTGAAGAACTCTATTTCTTCCGCTTCATCTTTGAATGTATAGGAACCTATAAACTCTTTTACCTGTTGAAAAGCATTAGCTAATACTTGTGAGGCTTCAAGAGATTTCTTCATGATATTCAAGTCTGCGGACTCGATTTTTTTCAATTTCTTTTCAATCTCTTTTTCGAGATTATTGATAAACTCATTCATTTCTAATTTAGAACTTTATGATGTTTAGACTGTTTTACAATCAAAATGCTAATCTCATACAATACCCACATCGGCAGGGCAACGAGCGAAAGCGTGAACACGTCCGATGTCGGGGTAATAACCGCGGCGACCACAAGAATAATCACAATAGCGTGTTTCTGATAGCGGCGCATGAAATTCGCCAAAAGAAAAGTACTGACATGAAAAAGATGATTGCCAGTATGATTCTTATCTTTCGTAATATAAACTATTTCCCTTTTTCAATCTGAAATTCATTAGCCAACCACTCATTAAGCAAATTTGCCAGTTCTGCATTATTCAAATCCTGCATCAAGAAGTGTGTATTCCCATAAATGCCGATTTTAGGAAGTTCTACCAATGTTGCATTTCCTCCGTGTCGGTTGATAGCTTCGACGAACTTGCGAGCCATCTGGAGGCGAACGCGCCAATTCTCGTCACCGAGATTTTTGGAGGGTGTTTCAGGAATGTAATCCCCGAAATAAAGAATAATCGGAATTTCCGTGAGCCGTTTGAATTGTTCCATCGGAACGGCTGTTCCGGCTACACCGCCGGTCAAGCCATCGATACGTTCAGGAACTTCGCCTTCAGGGAATACGAACCCGCCCGGCTCATAGGACGCGACACCTTTGACCTCTGAATTTTGCATCGCAGACATCCAACCGGGGAACCCTCCGGCAGAATGGGTTACGAGAATATGGTCGCCGATGCGTTCGGCCAATGCTCCGAGTGCGGGAACATCTAATTGATGGTTGCTCAAATCGGGTGTCATTTCGCGGAAGAACTGCGAAAGAGAAGTCGAATCTTTCGGGAACTGCACGCCCTCGTTGTAATTCGGCCATACGCCGATACGCCAGATGTCGAACCAAAACATTTCGTCGGCCACAGGCTTGGCTGTCGTTGTTGCTGATGTCCGTCCTGCTCGTCCACGACCGGGAAGATCGACCACGTAACTGCTCCAGCCACGGCGTAACATCAACGTGGCGAAACCTTCTCTACCGTCGGGAGTCATTTGCCAGCATACACCCGAACCTCCGTAACCGTGAACATAGACTAACGGTAATTTCTTGCTGTCGGCAGGAATCTGAAAATCCACAAAGGCATGGTCGGCCCGATAGCTTTGTCCGGTTTCTTCCTGCTCCGCCCATCCGACGAATTTACTGTTGTCATATTCCCCCAATCTTTGTATGGTTTGCCCGCCTACCGAAAAATGTCCTTGTCGGGCAATCGTTATATTCTGTGCGCCGGCTATTGCTGTAACAGACAGCAACAATACCGATAAGATTATTTTTTTCATTGTTTTTTTGTTATTTGGTTCAACACTCCGCGAAGCGGTTCCGAATAGGTTTTTCCGAGATTCATTTCCACGATATTCAGTAATGCCGAAAGTTGTTCGGCTGTAACGCCGAGATGCAGGCATATCGCTGCATGGCTCCTGAACATCGGCTCAACACCGCCGACACCGGCAAGAATGGAAACTGTTGCGAGCTCGCGCTCCCGATAGGTCAGCAGGTCTCTCTCAAAAAGGTCTGCAAAAAGATGTTCTTTCAAGAAGCGTTCGATAGCAGGTGTAAATATTGCATAACCTGCTTTGGGGGCATCGACGGAAGTACCCGATATTTCGGCAAGTATATCCCGTCCCCGTTCGTAGCGGGTTCTATTGTCGTTCATTTCAGTAATTTCCCGACCGACAACATCGTTTATCCCGTTCGCTTTCCGCTCGTCCACGACCTGCATAAAGGTTTGTATCGCCCGCAAGCTACGCGGAAACCCGCAATAAGCGTAAGCGTGAATCAATACCTCGTTTATTTCATTGATGCTCATACCTGCCTCCAACGCTCCCGCAAGAGCCGGTTTCAGGTGTTCCAAATCTCCCTTTCCGGTATAGGATGCCACCGCTACAATGGCTTGTTCGCGTGCGGCCAATATACAGTTTGCCTTCGCATAACGGTTTTCCGCTTCAGTCGTAGCTTCCTGATATTGGCTGTCGCTGACGGGATCAAGCCATACTGCCGCATTTATCTGCGGGTTGGTCGTAATGGCGATATGCGCAAACCAACTGTCCGGTGCTGCCCCGTGCCAATGCACCACGTCAGGGGCTATCTCCACGATGTCGCCCGGAAACAACCGTCGGGCGGGCTGTCCTTTTTCCTGATAATACCCGATACCGGCTGTCGCAATCAATATCTGACCGGCTTTATGCGAGTGCCAACTGTTGCGGCATCCCGGTTCAAAGGTTACGTTTGACATGGGAACATTCAACTCTTTCTGCTCACTTAATGGTGCGAGCCATGCTTTGCCCGTAAAATTGGGGTTTGAAGATAGTTTCTCGCCAAGCGGATAAGGCTGGCGAAATGTCATTTCCGGATTATTCTGCGCCTTCACTCCGATAGACAGCAGCAACAATACTGTAATAGCAAATGATTTCATATCGCTCTGATTTTAAGTTCTTACTGTTGCAAAATTAGAGGGAATACAACAAACCGGCGATACAAAAAAATCGGTAAAAACTGCTGTTTTTACCGAAAATGCGAATGAAGAGAAATAGGATTATTCCCTATAATCCGTCGGATTCAGCCCCAGATTGCGTTGCACGTAACGGCTGAAATAGGCAGGGGATGAAAAACCGAACATATCGGAAATCTGGACAAATGTCAGCGACTTGTCGCGGAGCAGACGGGATATTTCGAGTATCGTATAACGGTTGATCCAATAGTTGGCGGCATACCCGCTTATTTTCTTCGATACTTCCGAAAGGTATTTCGACGTAACGCACAAACAATCGGCATAATAGGTAACTTCCCGATGCTCACGAAACGCACCTTCTTCCAGCATTTTCAGGAAACGGCTCATGATAGAGGCGTTCTGCGTGGAAATGTCGCTCTCGCCATAGATGCGGGCATGAAAATCGAAGAAGTCGAGAATGGCTGTCTGCATGGCGTTGATAAGTGTCTCACGGTAGAATCGGTGCTCCGTGTCTTTGATGCGGAATTCCAGTTGCTCGAAGTCACGGCGACAGATGATCTGCTGTTCGGGCGAGAGATGCATGACGGGATTAAGAAAAAGAGCCAGTTGCCCTTTCATACCGTAATTGCTTTGCGGTGTGCATAACTCGATAAATCCGGGTTTCGCGTAGATTATTTTGCATTGAAAGTCATCTTTCGGCTCTATCTTCTCTATCATCTTCCGCTTGCGGATGATAGAAAGATCTCCGGCGTGCAACTCGAACTCTTTCCCGTTGAACAGATAACGGCACGTGCCTCCCAGACAAAGCAAGTGCGCCAGATACTCCTCTTCGGAATCCGTTCTCACCATGCCGAGCCTATTGGCAACAATTACGTCTTTCTGTTCTTCCATATTCTATTTTTTACACTGAAAGCAAAAATAGCGAATAAATACGAAATTAAATAGGGATATTATCCGTTCAGTAACACTTTTTATGCTTTTAACAAAATAATCCACACTCTATTTATTGAATAACATTGATTGTCCGCAGCCAATTCTCTACTCCCTCCGTATTTCGTCCGACAGTACCGAAACCTTGCAAGTGAACCGAACCGGGGGTAAGTTCAACGATTTTAGCGAGAGTTTCCTCTCGATAGGTAGCAGAGTAAGTACAAAATGGCACAATGATTTTATCTGTAAAATCATATTCCGAACTCTCAAGGAACGACCATATCGCCATCGGAGCCGTATGCCACCAGACCGGGCAACCTACAAATACGACGTCGTATTCATCGAAATTCTCTACCGATGTGCCTAATTCCGGCCGAGTGCCATTATCCAACTCTTCACGTGCGACTTCTGTACATTCGTTGTAGTCAGTCGGATAGGGAGTAGCTGTTTCAATCCGAAACAGTGTACCACCGGTTTGTTCCGCAATATTTTCCGCCAAATATTGAGTAGTGCCTCCCCAACTGAAATAGGCGACGAGTATTTTACGGTTTGCATCGTATTCTATGTAATCGTTCTGATACAAAGGAGTGTCCGAACCTTCCTCTTTGGAACAGGCGACCAACGCAATCAACATAGAAAGAATCCCGCTCCAGAATATAATATTTCGTTTCATTTTTCTGTACTTTATATGTTATTGAATCTATTCCATCATGCCAATTCCCTGCAACCAATTCAAAATACCGTCGCGGGAAGTCGCCGTATTATTACGGGAAATACTATACCCGTTTACCATCGTTGCATCCGGCTCTAACTCTGCAATATCTTCCAATGTCCCAGACCAACCGCTGCCTCCGTGCGTGGAAAACGGGATAATGGTTTTGCCGGCGAAATCATACTTGTCGAAGAAAGAATACATGGCCATCGGCATCTGATACCACCAGATAGGATAACCGATGAAAATAACATCATAATTGTCAAAACTCTCTATGTTCGTGGCGAGTTCGGGATGAATGTTATTCTGACGTTCCTGATTTGCCTGACTTGCCAGATCATCGTAACTTTCAGGATAAGGCTGTAAGGTCTGAATCCGAACCATATCTCCTCCCGTAGCTTCATTGATGATGGTAGCCACGTATTGGACACTGCCGTAAAGCTCCCCGTTCACGGTCACTCGGCTGGCAGAAGTTACCGCATCCACATTGTTAGGAAGAGGCTGGGAAAAATAGGCGATCAGAATTTTATGGTTCGTTCCGGGAACGACCTCTTCCATATCTTGATTCCCGTTGCCGGTATCCGGTTCGTCATTCGAGCAGGCAACAACAAGGCATATAGTGCCTGCCAATAGTGCGAGTGCATAAAGTATCTTTTTCATAATCCTTTGTTTTTAATCATTTTAACAGCTTGATTTCTTTCAGCCATGCTTCAATGCCTTCCGTGTTTTTATCCACGGCTCCGAATCCTTTCCGATGCCCGGCGGCAGGTGTCAGTTCTGCGATTTTGGCCAGCGTTTCATCCCGATAAGTCGAGGCATAGGTACAGAAAGGAATGACTGTTTTCCCCTTGAAATCATAACTTTCCGAGAACGTATTGATAATCATAGGGGCAGTATGCCACCAAACAGGACAACCGATAAATACAATATCGTACTGATCCCAATCCTCGACTTTATTTTTAATGGCGGGACGTGCATCGGCTTCTTTCTCCGCTTTCGCCACTTCGGTACACGGGGTGTATTCTGTAGGGTATGGCTTTTCTGGCTCGATACGGAATATAGTTCCTCCAGTGAGCGATGCGATATGTCCGGCCACTTTCTGGGTATTGCCACCCCAACTGAAATAAGCCACCAATATTTTTCCGGAAGATTGTTTATCCGGTGTCGCTTGCGCGTAAGCCCCGATATGGAACAGAACGGCAATCAATAAAATTGTGAATCTTAATTTCATAAATCAATCATTTAATTCGTTAAATATTTTTTCCGAGATTATATGCCTCCGTTTCGTATTGGCTGCCTTTTACAGCTCCCTTACGCCCCATACCCGTTGCCTTGACCATTCCCCGCTCCGTGGGATTGGGGAGACACATCACAAAGCCGCGAAAACCGTTTATCGCCCAATCTGCCGTACTCTCTTCAGCATCAGCACAAGCGGTCAGATAGAAAAACTCCTTATCTTTCATTTCTCGATAACGCCCGTATGTACGGTCGATAAAGGTTTTCAACTGTCCGGTAATGTTCATGTAATAAACAGGACTTGCCAATACAATCACATCCGCGTTTACCAGCTTATCCACGAGCATCGGGACATCATCCCCGGCCTCATTTGCCCGCTTTCCTACCCGTTGCACGTCCTCTTCCGAGAAATAGCCGATATTATAATCGGCAAGAAACACTTTCTCCACATATCCTCCGGCCTCTTTCGCTCCGCGTGCGAAGGCGTCGCACAATAAATCGGTATTACCTCCTTTACGGGGGCTTCCGGAAATAACCAGCACTCTCTTATGTTCTTCCGGATTGGGCGATGTTTCCGAAAAATTGATATGGTATCCTTCCGGTACACGTTCAGGCTTGCTGTTTCCACAAGAAGCCAAAGCCCCGACAAGGAGGCTTATGGCTACAAATGATACTATTTCACTAATTTTTAGGCTCATAACTTACAGATTCTTGTTGAAAAAATCCGTCAGCTTAACTACGGCTTGTTCCACGTATTCTGGCACAAAATAAGTTTTGATGTGCGTAGCGCCGGGAATAAAGAACAACTCCTTGTCTGATGTTCCCGTGGCCTTGCTGTAACACAGTTCGGTCATGTAGAACGTGTCCGCGATACTTCCCGCAATCATCAACAACGGTTGGTTGATAAGATACATTCCTTCGCTCGCGTCGAATGCCATAAGATCTACCAGACTGCTTTTGGTGTACTTGAATGTAGAATTGGGGTGCGCGTGGCTTTGAAGATAATACTCGTATCCGTCACGGTAAAGGTCGAAGGGGAGTTTTGCGGCCTGCTCTGGTGTCATTCCGCTCATGTCGCCGATATATTCGGGTTCCCCGGTTTCCGCTTCTTTCTGACGTGCGGCACAGGCATCGGCAAGACGCTGCTGAACTTCGTTTATCTGCGAATCGAGAAAACCATTACGGCGCACCAGTCCCGTGTTGAACATACTCAATGTGGCTACTGCCCTGAAACGCTTGTCGGTCTGCGCGGCTTTTAACGTATAGCCGCCACCGCCACAGATGCCGAGAATACCGACACGGGCAGGATCGACACCCGGATATTGCGCCAGAATATCGGCAGCACGATGGATGTCCTCGATACGGTTGGCAGGCTTGTCCGTACTGCGCGGTTGCCCTTCACTGGCTCCCTGATAAGCGGCATCAAACGCAAGACAGATATAACCTGCCTCTGCCATACGCTGACTGTATAATCCCGCGACCTGCTCTTTGACGCCACCGTTCGGATGGGCGACGACAAGGGCGGGATAGCTTTTCGCCCGGTCATATCCCGCGGGGGTATAGACATTGGCGGCGATTTTCAGGCCGTTCAATTCATAAGTGATGGAGTGGATATTCACCGCTCCCTCCTTGTTTTCCGTGATAGCACCGTTATAGACCAATCCCCACGGATTACTGTTGTGACTTTTAATTGTTTTGACATCCACGTATGTGAACGGCATTTTCTCTTTCTTTTCCATATTCTCTTGTGCATTTAATGTATTGCATACAGCCATTGTCGCACACAATACGGTTGTGATTATCTTTTTCATTATTATCTATTTATATGTTTTACGGACATTGCAAAGGTAGAAAGGGGCCGGCAATTTCCCCTTACGTTATTTACGGTTGGATTTTCCATTTTTACGGGAAATGTATTTTTCCCAGAACGCGACTGCATCTTTTTCCCAGCCCTCTGCACTCGTTCCTATACCCAATCCGAACCCATGTCGCAGATTCGGGAACAGATGAAATTCGGCATCAATGCCTATGGCCTGAAGATTCTCCACCCGCTGACGCATGACCGACGCGCTCGCGATGGCGTCGTTATCGCCGATAACCGCGTATGTCGGGGGATCGTTGCGCGTATAATCGGAGTGCCCGGTATAACCCATCACGACCGTTGCCGGACGCGGATGTACTGCACTGATGAACCCCTGCGTCCCGTAAGAGCCGAGATAAGCCGCCATACGCGCCCCCGCAGAACCGCCCCAGAGCGAATAGTCGTCGGTCGATACCTGCAACTCTTCGGCATGGCGCATAATAAAGTCGATGGCCCCGGCAAGGTCTTCGCAAGCGACCTGCGCCCCGCCCGTGCGGTATTGGATGGAAAAGGCGTTGTAACCCATCTTGCTCAACGCGATGGCAAGCGGAAATCCCTCGTGGATAGCTCCCACATACGAGAAACCTCCACCGGGACACACGATTGCGAACGGTTTGCCGGGTTCTCCCCGAAAAAAGAACAGTCCCGTATTGTTTTTCCGGGAATCCGCCTGCTTATCCGCATCCGAATAAATGTCATAAAAGAGCGTGTTCCCGTCATGCACGTAATCGATCATCGTGTTGATGGTTTCGACCGCTCTTTCGCCCGTTATGTAATTATGATACGGGAGCATACTCGCCACATTCTGCAATGTCATATTATCGTTATAGCTCCGCTCTGCCGGGAGTATGAATCGTCCGAACCCGTTAAAAGCCTCATGATTGACAACATCGCTCACGGTATTGGCAGTGGTCAGATGCCCGTAAACGGGTGTCGTATCATTATCCTCTTCTTCATTATTGTTCGGATCATCCGACGGTTGCTCTGTCTCCGGTTTATAAGGCTCGTCTTCAGTAGATGTGCAAGCCATAAATGGCATTATCGAGCAAAGCAATAGCATTATTCCTGTCATCTTTTTCATAGTCTATTTATTATTGAAGTGAAATTTATATCGGAGCCAGACAACCCCGTATTCCCGTTGTTCTACCGAAAGAAGTTGCAGGTTTTGACCTTTTGCCGGGCAATCGGTTTTACTCCCGATATACTCGAAAACAGAGGGGATACCTGCAAGCCCGTCGATTCCGGGATAAACGACTAAACTTAACTCGTCAATAACTCCCTCTTTCAGCAAAGCTCCGTTCAAGATTCCTCCGCCCTGTACCGATACCGAACGGATACCGAACTCACGATTGGCCGCTTCAAGACCTGCGTGCAAATCGGTTGCGTCTTCCACGACAACATAAGAGATACGCATCCCGCGCAGGAACGCGAGATATTCTTCCGAGACGTTCCGGCCTAAAACCACGAGGATATTATCGCCACGCAAGGTGGAGGAGGTGAAGAGTATGTCGCCGTCGGGATCAGACACGATAAACATTCTCTCGGAGTGCCGCTCTCCCATGAAAACAGAAGCGGTTACGGAGAAGGGGGTATTCCCTTTGCTCGATTTTTCAGGAAATACAGCGCAAACCGTGTTTTTCCCGAACATCCACGCATCGGTATTCAGTTCACGGCCGATAGCCGCGTAAACCTTCAACAACTCTGTTTTATCCGTTTCGCCGAACGGTTGCGTCCAGCGATTGTCGAGTAACCGCCCATCGACGGAACTCATGATATGACATATTACTTTTGGTTTCATATTTCTTCTGTCTATTTACTTTTTATAGGGGAACCTCCGAACACATCGCTCATGCCTATTGTATCGAGTTCCGCATCAATGCGCCGGATTTCCTCTGTTGTCAGGTGTATATCCACAGCCCCGATATTCTCCTTCAATCGCGAAAGATGGCGCGTGCCGGGAATGGGCACGATCCACGGATGCTTGTTTATCATCCACGCCAATGCGATTTGCGAGGGTGTGGCATGGTATTCATCTGCCAGACGCTCTATAAAGCTGAACAGCCTTTGGTTCTGTTCAAAACTTTTGGGACGGAACTGCGGCATGGATGCACGGTAATCCGTCTTGGTGTCGAATCGTGTATCGGCCGTGTAACAATCCGTCAATAACCCGTTCGCCAACGGGGAAAATGCCACGAATCCGACACCCAACTCTTCGAGCACGGGAAACAGATTCTCGTGCCACCGCGCCATCATCGAGTAACGGTTCTGAATGGCTGTAACGGGACAGACTTTATGGGCACGACGCAGATACTCCTCCGTTGCTTCCGATATGCCCCAATGGAGGATTTTACCCTCCCGTATCAGGTCTGCCATGACACCGGCCACCTCCTCCGGGGAAATCTTCGGATCGATACGATGCTGGTAATAGAGGTCGATGCGGTCGGTCTGTAAACGACGGAGCGATTCCTCGACCGAATAACGGATCATTTCGGGACGCGAATCCGGTATCAGTGCGTACGGCCCGGATGATTGGGGTGCATCGAATCTCAAACCGAATTTCGAGGCGATGACAACCCGGTTACGTAGCGGCCTTAACGTTTCGCCCAGCAACTCCTCGTTATGATGCGGACGGTCGGGAGTCCCGTACACTTCAGCCGTATCGAAAAAAGTGTACCCCATATCCACGGCATACGCCAGCAACTCTTTCATCTCATGTGTATCGGCAGGCTCCCCGTAGGCATGGCTCATACCCATGCAGCCCAATCCGATGGCGGACACTCTCAATCCGCTCAATCCTAATACTCTGTATTCCATTGTGCTATTTGATTTCATTAGAAATATCCTTACCGTTCGATTCTTTTAACCGGAAACCGCTATAAGCGGCAAACAAGGCGATGACGAGCAATACGGCAAATGCCGCTAAATAGGAATCATTGCCGTAAATATGCACTCCATCCACCACCTGCGGCGGGAAAAGCTCCATTATCCATCCCGTGGAATGACCGATAACGGCTGTCACGATATAGGCCAGAAAAGCATAGACGCTTAACATCACACCCCAAATATCGTTGTGATTCGACTCGCGCACCAATGCGACAATGACCGGCGAGATATTTCCGGCAAAGGCAAGCAGAATAAAGGCTCCGCTTATCAACCACGGAGAATGAACTCCCGACAACAGGCAACCGACAATCAACAGAAATGCGGCTGCGGTTCCAACACCGGAGAAAAGCATCAACGGACAGCGACGGTTCTTCAACATCTTGCTCAAAGCAGGAGCCAGCAGACTATTGACAGCACCTATGACCATCAATGCGGTAAGAACCCATCCGGCACTTTCGGGATTCATACCCGAATAATCTTCCAAGAATTTTTTACCGAAGATGCTTTGTATCGCGAAATAAAGCCCGAACGGGAAACCGCCGCAAACGAGAATATGGATATTCTGACGTACTTTCAACACTTCAAAAAAACGATGGTAGTCGAATTTGGCGGTCTGTACCACTTCCGGCATGGGAAGCGTGCATTTCAATCCGGCATAGGCGAGATAGATTAAGGTTGCTATACCCCCGACCAGCAACAAAGCCTGCTGCCAGCCCATCATTTGCACTCCGGCAATGAAAGGGGCATTGCCCATCACTCCGCCCAAATAACCGCCTACCATGACAAAGCCCAACATCATGGCAAAGCTGTTCGGATAGATGCGGCTCGTTTCCTTTGTAATACTCAAATAGATACTTGCAGCACCGAACCCCACCATGAAGCGGGCGACATAAAGCAGCCAAAGAGATGGCGCGACGGCAGACAAGAGACTGCCTCCGCACAGTACCAGACCTCCCCAAGCCATAACACGCGCACCGCTGAAACGATCCACCAACAACCCGACTACCAACTGGCTGATGGCATACGTGTACATGAATATCGCTCCGATGCCGGTAACACTTCCTGCGGTTGCCGAAAAATGTTCCTGCAACTCGTTGAATATAGCACCCGGCATTACCACTTTTTGCAGGTTGGCAATAAAGTAAAGCAACACGGCACAAAGCCAGAACAGGAATAAACTTTTTGTCGTATCTTTCTTCATGGCGTCAGGATTTTATGGCTGTTCCACCGAATACCGCCGACATCCGCATCGTGTCCAATGCTTTGTCTATCAGTTTCACCTCATCCGCTGTCAGGTCTATATCCGAGGCTCCGGCGTTTTCCTGCAATCGGCTGAACTTGCGCGTCCCCGGAATAGGTACGATCCACGCTTTCTTGCAGAGCATCCATGCAAGGGATATTTGTGCCGGGGTGGCGTTCTTTTCTTCGGCCAAATGACGTATTAGTCCGAGCAACTCACGGTTCTCTGCAAAACTTTCGGGACGGAACTGCGGCATGGAAGCACGGTAATCCGTTCCGGCCTCGAAACGGGATGAAGCCGTGTATTGGTCGGATAGCAGGCCGTTGGCAAGCGGAGAGAACGGGACGAACCCGATACCCAATTCTTCGAGCACGGGAAAAAGCGATTCGTAGTGCCGTGCCATCATGGAGTAACGGTTTTCCACGGCGGTAATCGGGCAGACACTATGTGCCCTGCGGATTACCTCTTCCGTGGCTTCCGAGATTCCCCAGTGGAGGATTTTTCCCTCCTTTATCAAATCGGCCATTACGCCCGCAACCTCTTCGGGCGGTACACCCGCATCCACGCGGTGCTGGTAGTAAAGGTCGATATGGTCGGTCTGCAACCTTTTCAGCGAACCTTCCACGCTGCGACGGATAGTGTCAGGACGTGAATCCGTAATCAACGGGTAAGGAATCTTTCCGCTCTCCGTATCGAAACGAAGTCCGAATTTAGTCGCGATCACGATACGGTTGCGATACGGTTTTAAGGCATTACCCAACAACTCCTCGTTATCGTGAGGATTCTCTGTCGTGCCATAAGTTTCGGCGGTATCAAAGAACGTATAACCGATTTCTACGGCTTTAGCCAACAGTTCCGACATTTCCCGTTTATCGGCAGGCGCACCATAAGCATGGCTCATGCCCATGCACCCCAATCCGATGGCGGATACATATAATCCGCTTTTTCCTAATTCTCTATTCTTCATAATTTTCTTGATTTGTTTTTTTTGTTAATCTTTCAGTTAGAAAGAGATTTACCTATATAATCTGTTTATTGCAAAAAAGTAAATTGAGCTGGTTTTACACTGTCATAATGGAATCTTCCGGTCAATCCAATCCTTTTTCATGCAGGAAATCGAACATGAGGTCGCTTATCTCCAAATTATTTAAGTCGGAAAACAGGAAATGAGTATTACCTTTTATGCCGATTTCTGGCAGGTGGACAACTTTTGCATCTCCTCCATGGCGATTTATACATTCTGCAAAAAGCCGTGCCATTGCCAAGCGTACACGCCATGTGTCCTGCCCCCAGTGTTCAGTTGGCTCTTTAGGAATATTGTCACCGTAATAAATAATGATAGGAATGCGCGTGAGAGAAGTGAATTGCTCCAGTGATACGGAATCAGCAGTCAATGCTCCGTAAGGACAAGAGGTCGGCATAGGAGCCGGAACCTCTCCTTTAGGAAAAATAAAACTACTACCCGGTTCGTAAGCGACTACCGCCCGTACTTTGGGGTTTCTGATGACAGTCAGCCATCCGGGACCTCCACCCATAGAATGAGTTACCAGGACTCCTTCTCCTGTACGGTCGAACACGGCAGACATTGCATCCGCTACGACATGCTTGTCAAAAGCTCCCGTATTCGGGGTGATTTGTCGCATGAATTGTTCCAATGACTGCGGATCTTTTGGAAACTGAACATCGGGGAAAAACTCCGGCCATATACCCAAACGGAATATTTCAAACTGGAAAGCTTCTTCCGGTAAAACAGAAATAGAATCGGACACCATACTTCTCCCGGCTTTTCCCCTACGAGGCTGATCAACCAGATAAACACTGAATCCCAACCGTAGAAAGATATTTTGAAATCCTTCACGCCCGTCGGGTGTGGTTTCCCACGTTTTTGAAGATTCTCCGTTACCATGCAGAAATACCAGCGGGTATTTACGGGCATGAAGCGGTTTCTGGTAAAATACATACGCATGGTCGCCGTGGAGTGTCTGTCCGGCAGGATTGGTCGGGTCATTTTCATTGTAGATTCCTGGGGTTGTCACGGCGGCTCCTCCGGCAAGGAAACTTCCCTGTTCCTCTACCATCAGCACTTCGCCATCAACCCGTTCCCGTCTGTCTTGCCCGCATGATATAAACAAACTGAACAAAATGGCTGAAGCCATCCATAGCTTTAGTGAATTTTTCTTTCTCATTGCTTTTCTCATTTTTATTCGCCGAAACAGAACCATCAAATCGGACGATATCTGTTTCCTTGTTTTTGATGTGGCAAAGTTAGAGAGAACCTTTCAGCGAGGCTTTACAAGAATTGCGGTTGAAAATGCTATTATTTCGGTTTTTCGATATTCTCGTGCATATACCCCGATTGGCCTGATTTCATTTTCCGAAAAAATGGTAATTACACCCGTATTTTTTGTTCCTACCGAATGAAGGAACGTCCGTAATTTTGCAGTCGGATAAAAACTTGAAACCATAAATAATAGTTAAGTATGAAAAAGTATTTGATTTTACTGATGATGGCTATGACCATCACAATGTTCGGAGCTTGCTCGCCCGAAGATGAAAATGAACCTGAAATGCCGGGTATTGAAACACCCGAAACACCGGACGAGGAGGAACCGGGCGATCAGGAAGAACCTGATAACCCGGACAATCCCGACGATCCGAACAATCCGGGGGAGAATCCTGATACTCCCGAAAGCGACAGCAAAATTCTGGTTGCCTATTTCAGTTGGGGAGGAACGACACAACGTATGGCGCAGGAGATTGCCAACCAGACCGGAGCCGATCTTTTTCGGATAGAGCCGACAGTTCCTTATCCTACTGACTATACCGAATGTACGGAAGTCGCCCTTGAAGAACGGGACAACGATGCACGTCCGGCTATTGCCGACAATGTGGAAAATTGGGAACTGTACGATGTTATCTTCATCGGTAGCCCCGTTTGGTGGCATACAGCTCCGATGATCATCGCCACCTTTGCCGAAAGCTACGACTTCTCCGGTAAGACCGTCGTGCCGTTCTGCACTTATTCGGCAACTTACCGAGACGAAACGCTCGCCCGCATTGCAGAACTTACGCCCGATGCTGCCCACCTGACCGGTGAAGGGCTGACGAGCGGACGAATCAATGCAGAAAATGTAGGAACGTGGCTACGGGAAATCGGGGTTATTGAATAATAATATAATCCTATAATTATGAACATATTCAAATACATCCTTGTAATGACCGTGGCGATAGCCATGTCATACGGAAATACGGTACAGGCCCAGACAAAAAATGATAATAACATGAAAACAGTTGTCGTATATTTCACACATTCCGGCAATACCGAGCTTGCCGCCAAGCAGGTTGCAGAAGTGACAGGAGCCAGAATGATTCGGCTTTTGCCCGAACAACCCTATTCATCGGAAGATGTTGATTGGGTAAACGAGCAATCCCGTTGCACGCAGGAACACCTCAATCAGTCGCTTCGACCGGCTATTAAACCGATTGACATTGACTTCGCGAAGGTTGATACGGTGTTTGTCGGTTTCCCTATTTGGTGGCACGAAGAACCGGCAGTGATCCGTACTTTTCTCGACAATTACGGTGAACAACTGAAAGGCAAGGTGATATTTCCTTTCTGTACATCTTACGAAAGCCCTATGTCGGAAGCCGATGCCACGCTAAAGAAAGGTTATCCTGCTTTGAAAATCAGAAAAGGACTTCGTCTGCCTGCTAAATCAGAAGAAATTAAAAAATGGATATTTCAATGAATAAAGTAATATTAAACAACGGTGTAGAAATGCCCCAGATGGGCTACGGTATCTATCAGGTTTCGCCTGCCGAGTGCGAACACTGCGTAAGCGATGCCCTGAAAGTCGGTTATCGGATGATTGACACGGCGCAAGCCTATCACAACGAAGAGGGTGTAGGCAATGCCGTGCAAAAAAGCGGTATCGACCGCAAAGAGATTTTTTTGGTCTCGAAAGTATGGATTTCCAACTACGGCTATGAAAAGGCGAAGACTTCCATAGACGAGAGCCTGCGCAAGTTGCAGACGGATTACATCGACCTGATGTTGCTCCACCAACCATTCTGCGACCGTTACGGCGCATACCGGGCATTGGAAGAAGCATATAAAGAAGGAAAACTTCGAGCTATCGGCGTGAGCAATTTTTACCCGGATCATTTTATCGACATTGCCGGTAATATGGAAATTGTTCCGGCTGTAAATCAAGTGGAAACCCATGTTTTCAACCAGCAAACCGAACCGCAGCAAATCATGGAAGAGTTCGGTACACACATCATGTCATGGGGGCCGTTTGCCGAAGGAAGAAACGGGTTCTTTACGAATCCTTTGCTTGCTGGAATCGGGGCAAAATATGGCAAAAGTGTTGCTCAAGTCGCTTTACGTTGGCTGATACAACGAGACGTAATCATTATTCCCAAATCGACACACATCGAACGGATGCGGCAAAATATCGACATATTCGATTTTGAACTGACTGCCGAAGACATGGCCTCCATTGCTACGCTTGACACGGGAAAAAGTCTTTTCTTCGATCACCACGATGCGGAAACCGCCCGAATGTTTATGGAAAGGAGGTAATCTATGAAAAAGAATTTAGGTAATACTCCCGTAGTCGCTCCGTTGCCCGTGTTGATTGTGGCAACCTATGATAAACAAGGTACACCCAACGCCATGAACGCGGCATGGGGCGGGCAATGCGGTTATCATCACGTCGCGTTGAATCTCGCACTTGGGCATAAAACAACCGACAATCTGAAAAATAAAAAGGCGTTCACGTTAAGTATTGCCAATGTAGAAACATTGGTGCTTTCCGATTATTTCGGTCTTGTTTCCGGACGCAAGGAAAACAAGATTGAAAAAGCGGGTGTACACGTTACCCATAGCGAATTTGTCGATGCACCCGTTATCGACGAATATCCTCTGACTCTCGAATGTAAAGTTGTAGAAATGCAGGAGGCGTTGGGAGAAATGCACGTCGTGGGAGAGGTCGTAAATGTGCAAGCTGATGAATCCATATTGAATACACAAGGTAAAGTGGATTTAGGAAAGTTGCAGCCTATTTCGTTCGATTCCGTATTACGTTCTTACCGTGTACTCGGAGAAGTGGTTGGCAAGGCGTTTAAGGCTGGAACACAATTACATTAAAAATAAATCAATGAAAATCATGATAGGGAATCTAATAATCTATGGATTCCCTATTTAAATTCTTACCTTAAGAAAATAAAAGGGGGATTTGCTTTTGTGTTCATTCAAATAAAAATCAATGAAATACCGATACTTGTTTCTTTTATATATTAAATAGATTGCTATTTAATAGGTTATTACATGATAAACATATCGTAGTCGGTATTTACTGAGAGTACATTGAAAATAATATAAATTTATCCTGTTTGTCTCTTTTCAAAAGAGAAATGGGTATTTTATTATGGCTCTAAAGATAAAACTGTACTCTATCTGTTATTAATATCCCATATCCACCTGAATGAAAACAAATACCGAGTGTACGATTGATTTTCGGGAAATATCATCCAGTTTCAATTCAATATAATTTGCTATTTATCAGTATATAACACTAATTGAAAATATAGTTATACCGACCTCGTTTTTAGTTATCTATATAACTAATAATTTTGTAAAAGATTAAAATGAAGAAATATATGAGTTAGTACTTGCTTGATGCATTTTATGATGATTTAGTAGGAGTTGATAATTTATAAAACTTAAAATGTGATGCGATGAAAACATTAACAAATGCACTCCTTTTCAATCTATTTACCTCCTACTTGGAGGATATGGTACAAGTGGCGGAAGAATTACCTGCTGCTTATGATAATTTTGTAACTCTGCTTGGAGAACTTCCACAAAATGAAAGCCAAATATTGAAGTTACGTCGCTTGAATTATACCAAAATAGAATTGGCTTCTATACAAATAGCATCGGAACAAATGTTGGAGAAAAGACATGTCTTGTACGATGTGTTTATCGGTAAGGCCTTATCTCTCCTCAATGCAGAGATAGAAATGGTTAAAGAGTTATTCAGATATGGGAATATTATCCCCGAATTGAAATCTGAAATAATAAAAGATACCGAAAATAAACCTGTTGTCATGTTGACTTGGAACGGTACAGACAGTGATTTGATTGAACTGGTGGCTGCGTTGATGGCTGCCGGTGCAATAAGTTCGAGAAATGGCGACAAACTGACTGTGATAAGTGTAATTCGAGCTTTTGAGGATATGTTTCATCTTAAAATAAATGCACTATATACCAAACGGGGAAAAGTGTTTGACCGTTGTACGGACACTACTCCTTTTATTGATTCCTTACGTGTAAGTTATAACCGGATGCTGGAGAAACGGCTAATTTAAAAGTCATACGCCAACAGACGCCAAAATCCGACTCGGATTCCCTCTTTATTGTGGGTTGTCAGATGATGTATTTTCTTTGCAGGCATTAAGTTATGCAAAAAGAATCAAGTTATGGGATTATTGAAAGATTGGGCGGACCGTTGGTTGCATCACCGGACAGCCGAAGCGGGTAACTTGCCCGTTTCGGCAGACAATGAGAATCAGCGCATGTCTGCTGTGGCAACGGATGAGGGTGTACTTCTTTTCTCGGACGGTGTAAAGGGAATGAAAGCACGTACCACTTACTTACAACATCTGGCAGACGGTTTCTTCAACTTCAGTAAAAAAGTGGAAACACTCAAACTGTATGAAATAGAGATTCCCATGCGGCAGATGGTTGAACTGGCCGATAATTGTATCGACAAACTCTCAAAAGCAGACTTGCGTAAGGATGATATGCAATTGAGAAAATCGGTATGCAGCTTCACGCCCGAAAAGATGTCGGGAAAGGAGATGCTGGTGGGTGCCGTCTGCACCGGCAAATACGACTTACGTCCCGACTTCAATAACTTTGACCGTTTGACAAAGGATTTCGGCCTGGGTATCTCACCCCGTAATTATGACATTGCGGCACTGCTGTATATTTCGGAGAACGGGTATGCAGGCCTTATGGAAGCGGACCATTTCCATCCGTTCAGCTATCAGTATGAGTTCAAGGAACTGGCGGAGAAGCTGGGGGACAGTATGAAGGCGAGACGGGAAGCCCCGCTCTCTGCGCACGACTTCGGCTATGCGGCCTTGCAGATGGAAGCCAAAACAATGGCGAGGGACATCCTGCAATCGGAGTTCCACATTACAGACGGGGAGTTCAGGCTGGGCGGAAAGGCGAGCCGGACATCACAAAGGGCAAAAACTCCGGAAAAGTGTTCGTCTCAACAGTCCAAAGAGCCGGAACCGGAAAAACCGGGGCGTCAGGCTGCGAAGCATGTCTCTTCCGTTATCCCACAGAAGAAAGAAAAAAAACAACTGATTATATAATATGCTTATGGAAAAGAGAATGAATACAGACTGTATGGAAAACGGCAGCCTGTACATGACGCTGGACGCTTTCTATCGTCCCGTATATCTGAGTATGCGGGGACAAGGTGAAGAAGGGTTCGCACGCTATATCAGCAACAATGTAACCTTTCATGCCACTGGCAGGGAGTTTATCCCCGACCATTGAATGTTCCGTTTTGATTTCAGGGACAAGTCCATGATTCCCCCTATTCTCGGAACGGACAACAGGGACTATCTGGAACGGCTCACTCCGGTATTGGAACGGGAGAAGATTTATCCTTCGGGGGTGGTAAGACTACGGGATGCGGCATTCTGTGAGGAAAGGGGAATCAGGCAACTGTCCGCCTCGGCAGCGCATACGGCACTGGCGGAGAATGAGGACTACCAACGGCTGGCACACCGTTTCGGAACGGACGGCCATGTGATAAGAAACGGATTGGCAGTATTTCCTACTTGTACGGCAGTGGAATACGGACAAAAGGTATTGCTGTTTGATAAGACAGAAACAGGAGACAAGGAACTGGCCAAATTATTGGACGGAATAACTGAAAAGTTCTTTGAAGGAAAAGGGAAACCGAAGGAACTGGGATTTTATGAAGTAGCACCGTTGGATGCGAGATACCGGGGTACAATGTGTGACTGGCAGGTGACCTCGCCAGAGATATTAAATTATGGGATTTGTACAAAACGGCTGGATATGGCACCCACATTAAGAAACTTCAACCGTTTGAGAAATCTGTCTTTGGTTAAGGTTCCGCTGACAAAGGAACAGGAACGGATCATGTCGCAACTGGTGGCGCGGCCTGACAATACCCGTTTCTCCGGTCCGAACATGTCGGTGAAAGTTCCCCTGAAAAGGGAAAGGCGCGGAATGAAAATTTAGTTTTGAAATATGGAAAAAGAAGAGAACAAGAGTGGCAGTGTGTATGTCACAGTGGACGGACACTTCAATCCGATACACAGCAGTATGAAAGGCAAGGGTAAAGAAGGCTTTTTGGATTTCATGCAGGAAGATGTGGAAAAGGCTCTGGGAGGAAAAGAGATACCGACAACAGGCGTTTTATACTATGATGTGCCTGACCTGGCAATGGTCCCTCCTTTGCGGAAGAGAAATAACAGTAACTATTTGAAAACATTGGAAAAAGCAATGGATGGGCAGGGAATCGGATTGCAAAGTTACCTGCGTGTATCGGAAGTGGTGTATTGCCTGTGAAAAAATATAGACCCGTTGTCAAAAGATGAGCATTTTAAACGGATACTGACACCCGGCATGTGGGAGGAAATACAATCCTCACCTAAAATGGTGGAGAAAATGCTGGATGACCTGAAACGCGGGAACCATTATTACTCTGCCGTTGAAACGGATAAGGGCGTACTTCTCTTTGACGACAATACAAATGGAGAATGGCAATTCAACAGTTATATGTATAAATATGTGGAGAACAGTTTCTTTGAACCTGATTTTCCTTTAAAATCTCTGGCTGTTCATGATCTGAACGGATGGCCTTCCTTAATGGAAGGAAAGGTAAACCTCTGTAAAAATGAGCGGGGAGACTGGGTAGATGAGGAAACAATGGAACGGTGCGCATATCAGGACAGGTCTGTTTTGAAGAATGTAGTGGAAAGCAAGACTTTTGACCTTGCGCCTACATGGGAAAATTACTTCAATCTGACTGAAATAGGGGAAGGATTGGGATTGCCACGAAGTCCGGATAATTATGACCGGATGACCTTACTATTCATCCGGGAACAAGGGTATCCGAGGGACGGGCTGGTTGATGAATATCCGGATGAGTTCAGTTTTTACGACAAGTTTGAAGAGATTGAAAAAAACTGTCAGGACCGGACAGATTGAGTGTACACGACGAGATGCAGGAGAAAGCCAAAAGATTGGCAGGCGATTTGCTGAATGAGCATTTTCCAAATATACGTCAGAATACGGAAATGAAAGAGGGAAAAATAGAAAATGTCATAGTAGAGCGGAAGAATAAAGGCCTGAGAATATAAGGTGGCAAATGGTAGAGGAAAGGCTTGTCCATAGTGGAAACATAGGGATACAAGCCATTCTTCATACCGTTTACTTTACCGTTGTGACAATGCACGACAAAATCCGACTTTGATTCCGCACATTTGTTTTTAGCGGAGAGTATGCCTTATTTTGCCGGAGAAAACATCAAAATGTATAAACCAAAAACATCATGTATGGAACTGACTATTATCGAAACGAGTGCGTATCTGGAAATGAGGAAACAGTTCAGCCTGCTGGCGGTACAGTTGGAAGACTTCCGTAAAAAGGTTGCCCCACCCGCACCGGACAAATGATTGGACGCACAAGAGGTATGTCTGGCTCTGAATATATCGAAGAGATGCCTGCAAAATTACAGGGACAACGGCCTTATCCCTTATTCCAACATAGGCGGGAAATTCTTCTATCGGGAAACGGATATTCAGGAGATATTGAGTGATGGACTTGTAAAAAGGAAATAGGCTATGGCAGACATTATCACAAAGGATTCGGAAGAGTTCAAGGAACTGACCGGATGGATAAGGAAAGCGGGTAAGGCGGCTAAGGAAGCCACGGCAAGGATACGTCCCACGATTGCGGATGAGCATTACCTGACAGGAGATGACGTGTGCGAGAGGCTGCACATCTCACGGCGGACACTGCAAACCTTGCGTGATGAGAACATGGTGTCCTATACTACCATCGGTGGAAAGATTCTTTATCCCGAAAGCGGACTGTATGAGGTGTTAAAAAAGAACTACCGGGATTTCCGAAGGTTCAGGAAATAAAGAAAAGACAAAAGGAATGTCCCTCCGGCCTGCCGGCTGAAAGGGCATTCCTTTTGGTCGGTATTAGACGGCCAGTTTGTAAACATGGCCTATCTTCTCGCAAAGCTTGTCGGTATCTTCGCCCACTTTCGGATTGATAAGCTCGGCATATACCTGTGTGGAAAGGATGGAGTTATGTCCTAATACCTTTTGCAGGGTTTCCAACGGCATCCCTTTGAGAATGGCCAGAACTGCGAATGTATGACGTCCGATATGCGGGGTGACTTCGGTATGGCAATCGCACTTCTTGCCGATGATTCTGAGGCTGAGGAACATCGTGTTGTATTCGCCTACGGGGAAAACACTATCGGGGGAATCCTTCTTCTCGTCCACACCCCTGTATTTCTCAATAAGCTCAATGGCTATGGGCAATAACTTCACGACATAGGCCACTCCGGTTTTTATACGGTTGCCCATCAGCCATGTGCCTCCGTCGGAATCGGTATGGATGTTGTCGTAAGTAATGGCTTTGAGATCGGCGTACGCAAGACCGGTGAAGCACATGAAGAGAAACATGTCCCGCATGGCACGCTGGCGTTTGTATTTCAGATCCACATGGATGATTCTCTGTAATTCCTCTTCAATAAGAAAAGACCTTTTCTTGTATTCCGGCTTGCACTCGAAGGATGTGAAAGGATGGACTCGCAACCAACCCTTTTCCTGCGCGATGTACATCAGCCATTTCAGGGTATTGACACGGTTGAAAGCGGTGGCATTCGCATTGCCTGCCGTGCCGAGCATCCATGTGTAATAGTCCTCAATGAACGACTTTTCAAGCTCGTCAATAGCTATATCCTCGATGTTCTTTTTCGTTTTCATGAAAAGCAAAAGACTCTTGTAGTCGGCAACCAGTCCACGGTAAGTGCTTTCCGCCTTTCCTTTACCAATCTTTTCTTTATACGATTCAATCTGTTCTCTGAAGAGCACCATAAGAGTATGGCATTCCTCTGCGAAACCTGCATAGCGGTTATATACTTTCTTGGCCGTAACAAAACTGTCATGGTCGCAAATGTACTGATAGTGCTTCGTTATCTGCGCCTTGATGTTGTCAAGTTCTTGATTCAGCGTGCGTGCTTCCTCGGACTTGCCTTTCGCACGGTTGGCTTTTACGTCCCATAAGGAAAGGGACACCGTTCTTTTACTGCTGAAACCCGCTTGGGTTCCATTGACTGTAATACGGCCCATAATCGGGGCCTTACCATTTTTTACTGACTGGTTCTTGGTGTAGAACAATACTTTGAATGTGCTTCGCATAACTCAACTTTTTTTAGTTACAAATTTACTTTCTGTTGAGTTATCTGATACTATGCAAAAACGAGCAACAGATTGAAATATAATATATTATACTCCTTTTTATAGCATATTTGGCGGAGTTACGATTTGGTAACCTAACTCCTTTCCAAATCTGCTTTTTTTGCTTTCCTTTTGCCTCCCTGCTAAAAAAAATATTTTATAACTATTTGATTTCTAACAGGGTTGCGTTATCTTTGCACATCTTTTAAAAATACTTGGTTTCGCATCAGGAAACAGTTTGTTTCCCGGTGTGGAACAAACTGTTTCAACAGGGGAAACTAAAAGTTTCAACAGGGTAAACTTCCGGTACCAACCGTTGAAACTTTTTTCTATCCCGCTTCTTCAGAAAGGAAACAGCAAGGGGAGTACAAATACCATTACTACTCCCATAATAATCTGCAAAGGAAGTCCCACCTTTATGTAATCCATAAAAGTATATTGTCCTGCCGGCATCACCAGCGCATTGGGCGGTGTAGAGAAGGGAGAAGCGAAACACATGCTTGCCGCTACCGTCACCGCAAATAAGAAAGGTACAGGACTGACGCCGATTTGTATCGCACTCTGAAGCGCAATAGGAGCCATAAGAACGGCTGTCACCGTATTGCTGATAAACATCGTCATTAATGAAGTGGTAAAATAAATGCCTGCCATCAACACAATCGGTCCGTAACTTCCCAGTCCGCTTACCAGACTATTGGATATATATTCCGAAGCGCCGGTCTTCTCCAACGCCAACGACATCGGCAACATACCTGCAAAAAGTACGATAGTTTCCCAATTGATGGTTTTATATGCAGCTTCCACATTACGGAAACATCCGGTCAATACCATCAGCAATCCCGCTATCATCACAGCCGTAACAGGAGCTACGGGAATAAAATCGAATACCATCATCACCACCATCAACACCATGATAGCCGCGGCTACGGGAGCTTTGTAATCCAGCGTTACTTTGGCAGCCTCATCCAAAGGTTGTCCCAGCACCACCCATTCCGTATCCTCCTTGCTTAAACGCGCGATGTCCTGCCATGCCCCCTGCACCAGCAATACATCGCCGCTATGCATATGCTCGCGTCCCAAATCCTGCAAGATATACTCTTTCTTACGGCGGATGCCTAATACGTTGACATTGAACTTATCACGAAATCCGGCTTCCTTTACCGTCTGGTTGATAATATTAGAGGAAGGCATCAATACTATCTCCGCTATCCCGATGTCATAGAAGTCAAGTTTGTTATCTGCCTTGACCGCTTCTTCGGTGGTATGACCGTCAATCATTTCCAACAAATAATCTCCGGCAAAGCGATTTACATCTGCGACGTCTCCTGTAATGTAAAGCACATCCCCTACCCATATCGTGGTATCGGGCGATGCGAGTTTCTGGGTAATCGTTTTCAAGAATTTGTGCTGTGAAGCCTCGCTACGGCGTACTTCCAGGATATTCAGCCCATATTTACGACGAATATCCAACTCGATAACCGTTTTCCCTATCAAACGTGAATCATTAATGGCGCGCAAACGAAACAGATTATTCGACAATCCGTATTCTTTCACCAGTTGGTTCAGGGATTTGCCGGATAAGGATGCGCTCTCACCTTTTCCCTTTTTAGAAAGAAACCACTTGGTCAGGGGTAGCAGCACCAATGTACCTACTATCACGCAAACGATACCGACGGGCAAGAATGAAAAGAAAGACAAAGGTTCGAACCCCGCACCCGTCAGCGTATTCTGAATAACAAGGTTCGGTGGCGTACCGATAAGCGTCATCATACCACCCATACTGCTGGCAAAAGCCAAAGGCATCAACAATCGTCCCGGATTCATACCGGCGCTCACCGCCAGGCTCACAACAATAGGGAGCATCAAGGCCACCGTTCCCGTATTACTGACAAAAGCGCCTATGGCCGATGTTACCAGCATCACCAGCAGAAAAAGTCTTAACTCACTTTTACCCGCCAGCTTCAATATACGGGAACTTATCATCTTTGCCAAGCCCGTCTGAAAGATGGCGCCGCCTACCACGAACAGTCCCACCATCATTATCACAACCGAATTGGAAAATCCGGACAGGGCTTCTTCCGGAGTCAGAATTTGAAAAACAAGCAAACCAATCAATGCACAAAGTGCAACAATATCCGAACGGACTTTACCGGCTACAAAGAAAGCGGCGGAAAGAACAAGAATTATAAGGGTTATCAGCATAAATAAAGGTTTAAAAACTCTACAAATATACACATTTACGACGCATTCCGCAATGTTTGATTGTTGAAGACGCCTTTTCCGAAGCAGTGTATAAGACAAAAAAAGGAAAGTTTAGAGCAAAAAAAAGGAGTACCGCTGTACTCCAACCTTTGTTAACCTTAAATCTAATACTATGAAAAACACACTGCAAAGGTACGGACTTTTGGCATTTCTGCAAATTATCCAAGGGGAAAGATATGTTTTATAACACCTTTTAAGAAGCTACGTTCCTTTTTTTACTTCCTTTTTCAGATGTAAGCCGTAAATGTAAAAATAAGTTGTGCCTTCACGGAATAAAATGAACCGGTTCTTTTTATTCTGCCCGCAAATTACATTATCTTTGTATTCAAATTAATAAATACTTATTTATATGCCTGACTATGATTTAATCGCCATATTAGGCCCTACAGCATCCGGCAAAACTCCATTTGCCGCCGCATTGGCAGCAGAACTCAATACAGAAATCATCAGCGCCGACTCCCGGCAAATATACCGGAGTATGGATATCGGTACCGGTAAAGACCTGGCCGATTACATTGTGAACGGAAAGCAAGTACCTTACCACCTTATCGATATAGCCGACCCGGGATATAAATACAATGTATTTGAATATCAGCGCGATTTCCTGAATGCCTACGAAAGCATTAAACAAAAAGGTTGTCTGCCCGTTGTATGCGGCGGAACGGGAATGTATCTGGAATCCGTACTCAAAGGATACAAGCTACTGCCTGTACCCGAGAATCCGGAATTACGCAACCGTCTGGCGAATAAATCATTGGATGAGCTGACAGAGGTATTGGCAACCTATAAAAGCCTGCACAATACAACGGATGTAGATACGGTGAAACGCGCCATCCGCGCTATTGAAATCGAAGAATATTATGCTCATACTCCGGTAGACGAGCGTTCGTTTCCACAACTGAACAGCCTCATCATCGGTGTAGACATAGACCGGGAGCTTCGGCGTGAGAAAATCACCCGTCGCCTGCGCCAACGATTGGACGAAGGAATGGTAGACGAAGTACGTCGGCTGATAGCCCAAGGCATTCATCCGGACGACCTTATCTACTATGGATTGGAATACAAATACCTGACACTTTACGTCATCGGCCAACTGACCTACGACGAAATGTTCAGCCAATTGGAAATAGCCATCCATCAGTTCGCCAAACGCCAGATGACCTGGTTCCGGGGAATGGAGAGACGAGGCTTTACCATTCATTGGATGGATGCCCGGTGGCCTATGGAAGAAAAGATAGCTTTTGTAAAGTCAAAACTCAAAGAGATTTAGTATCTTTGACGGCGGCGCCGATTAAACGGCGGATTATGAAAATATTGGACTGATTGAAAGGAACGGATATATGAGTGTAGAACCCGATAAATGGGGCGTAATCTATAACCCCAAAGCCGGAACGCGCAAAGTGCAGAAACGGTGGAAAGAGATTAAGGCGTATATGGATAGCAAAGGCGTGTCTTATGACTACGTACAGTCCGAAGGGTTCGGTTCGGTAGAGCGCCTGGCGGGCATACTTGCCAACAACGGTTACCGCACCATTGTCGTGGTAGGCGGTGACGGCGCACTGAACGACGCGATCAACGGCATTATGCTTTCCAATGCGGAAGATAAAGAGAATATCGCCATCGGCATTATCCCCAACGGCATCGGAAATGACTTTGCCAAATATTGGGAGATGAGCTCGGAATACAAGGAAGCCGTAGATTGTATCATAAATAATCGCCGCCGCAAAATAGACGTAGGCACCTGCTACTACTATGACGGTGAAAAACATATGACCCGCTATTTCCTGAATGCCATCAACATCGGTCTCGGCGCCAGCATTGTAAAAATCACCGACCAATGCAAACGTTTCTGGGGCGTAAAGTTCCTCTCCTATTTTATGGCATTCATCTCCTTAATCTTTGAACGGAAATTATATCGTATGCACCTTAAAATCAACGGTGAGCATATACGCGGACGCATTATGACGGTGTGTATAGGCAGTGCATGGGGATACGGACAAGCCCCCAGCGCAGTACCCTACAATGGCTGGCTGGACGTATCGGTTATCTATCGTCCCGAATTATTGCAACTCTTTTCGGGAATATGGATGCTGATGGAAGGACGGATTCTAAACCATAAAGTAGTAAAGCCCTACCGTACTCAAAAGATAAAAGTACTACGTGCACAAAATGCTTCCGTCGATTTGGACGGACGCATCCTCGACCGTCATTTCCCATTGGACATCGGCGTGTTGCACGAAGCGATAACATTGATTATACCAAACTGAGATATGACCTTTTCATAGCTCGCAATCCATAACCCATAATTCATAAAAACGTATGATTGAACTGAAAAATAATCCTGCCGGCAACTTCTTTCTGTTAGCAGGTCCTTGTGTTATCGAAGGAGAAGATATGGCAATGCGTATCGCCGAACGCGTGGCAGCCATTACCGAAAAATTACAGATTCCTTACGCATTCAAAGGCTCGTACCGTAAAGCCAACCGTTCGCGTCTGGACTCATTCATGGGGATAGGCGATGAAAAAGCATTGAAAGTCCTAAAGAAAGTGCACGATACATTCGGAGTACCCACCGTGACGGACATCCATGCCGCCGAAGAAGCCGCCATGGCCGCCGAATATGTAGACATCCTGCAAATTCCCGCTTTCCTTTGCAGGCAGACCGACCTGCTGGTAGCCGCAGCCAAAACCGGCAAAGTCATCAATATAAAGAAAGGACAGTTCCTCTCTCCGCTTGCCATGCGTTTTGCGGCAGACAAGGTAGTAGAGGCCGGAAATAAGAACGTTATGATTACAGAACGCGGAACAACGTTCGGCTATCAAGACCTCGTAGTAGACTATCGCGGAATACCGGAAATGCAAACGTTCGGTTTCCCCGTTATCCTGGATGTTACCCACTCCCTGCAACAGCCCAACCAGACCAGCGGCGTCACAGGCGGTATGCCGCAACTGATTGAAACCATAGCGAAAGCCGGTATCGCCGTGGGTGCGGACGGCCTGTTTATCGAGACACACGAGAATCCCGCCGTAGCCAAAAGCGATGGCGCCAATATGTTGAAGTTGGATTTACTGGAAGGACTTTTAACCAAATTGGTACGCATACGGGAAGCTATTAAATAAAAAAACAAGACGCTTTTGTGATTTATTATTTATCACTCCGACAGATAAGGCAAAACATTTTAAAATCAAATAATGATGAAACATTTATTACGTAACTTATGGATTGTTGCACTCATCGCATGCTGTAACTTCCAACAGGTATTTGCGCAACAATTACCGCCCATTCCCATCGACCAAGATGTCCGTATCGGCAAGCTGGATAACGGATTGACTTATTACATCCGTAAAAACAGTCTTCCCGCCAACCGGGCAGACTTTTATATCGCCCAAAAAGTAGGTTCCATACAAGAAGAGGACAACCAGCGCGGTCTTGCCCACTTCCTCGAGCACATGTGTTTCAACGGAACGACCCATTTTCCCGGAGATGCCTTGAAACAGTACCTGGAACGTATCGGCGTAAAATTCGGTGAAAACCTGAACGCATATACTTCCGTAGACGAAACGGTTTATAATATCTCCAACGTACCGGTCAACACTCCGGGGGCTATCGACTCCTGCCTGCTGATTCTGCATGACTGGAGCAACGACCTGACTCTGGACCCGAAAGAAATCGACAAAGAACGCGGTGTTATCAACGAAGAATGGCGTACCCGTATGAGCGCCATGCAGCGTTTTCAGGAAAAGATGCTTCCGGTTATGTTTGCCGGAACCAAATACGCCAACTGCTTCCCTATCGGAACAATGGACGTCGTAATGAACTTCAAACCTCAAACATTAAGGGATTATTATGAGAAATGGTATCGTCCCGACCTGCAAGGCGTAATAGTGGTAGGTGACATCGATGTAGATGCCGTCGAAGCTCAAATCAAAAAGATGTTCGCCGATATTCCGGCACAGCCTAACGGCGCCAAACGCGAATACTATCCTGTAAACGACAACAAGGAACCTATCGTGCTGGTTGCCCGCGATAAGGAACAGCCATACGTGCAGACCTTTATCTTCAACAAGCACGAAGCCACTCCCAGAGAAGAAAAGAATAACGTAGGCTATCTGATGCAGGACTACGCGGTAACCTTGATTACCAATATGCTGAACGCACGTTTGAACGAATTGCTCCAGGCCGCCAATCCACCTTACATCTATGCCGCGACTTATGATGACGATTTCTTCGTAGCCAAGACAAAAGACGCTTTCACCGGCATTGTAGTCTGCAAAGAAGATGCGATTGAGAACGGTATCTCAACCATCCTCCGTGAAATAGAACGTGCCCGCCAATTCGGATTCACCGAAACAGAATACAGTCGCGCCCGCGCAGAATATCTGCGCCAGTTGGAATCGGCTTTCCAGGAACGCGACAAGCGCAAAAATGAGAATTACGTAAAAGAATACGTCCGCCATTTCCTCGATAACGAGCCTATTCCGGGAATCGCCAACGAATATACTATCATCAACCAGATAGCGCCGGCCATTCCGGTAACCGCCCTAAACCAGATGATGCAGCAAATGGTGACAGACAGTAACCAGGTAGTAGCTTTGTTCGGCCCTGAGAAAGAGGGTTTGAAACTCCCGACAGAGGAAGATATCAAGAATCTCCTGAAAGAAGTGAAATCAGAGAAGCTTACTCCGTATGTAGACAAAGTATCTAACGAGCCTTTGATGAAAGAAGCCCCGAAAGGCGGTAAAATCGTTTCTGAAAAGAAAGACGATATCTTCGGAACCACCATGCTGACACTGTCCAACGGAGTTAAGGTTATCATCAAAAAGACAGATTTCAAAGCCGACGAAATCCGTATGAAAGGTGTAAGTATGGGTGGTAGTTCACTCTTCCCCGACTCGGAAATCATCAATATCAACGGACTGGACGCAGTAGCATTAGGCGGTCTTGGCAATTTCAGCGCTATTGAACTGGAAAAAGTTCTGGCCGGCAAAAAGGCTTCCGTAAATTATGGTATCGGCGACAAGACCGAAGCCGTAACCGGCAGTTGCTCTCCCAAGGACTTTGAAACAATGATGCAACTCACCTATCTGACTTTCACAGCTCCGAGACGCGACAACGACGCCTTTGCGTCTTACAAAAACCGCAGCAAGGCCGAACTGCAGAATATGGACCTGAATCCAAGTTCCTCTTTTAGCGACTCCATCACGTCCACTCTCTACATGAAGCATCCCAGAACGTTAAGAATGAAAGCCGATATGGTAGACAAGATGGATTATGACAAGATTCTGTCCATGTACCAAGACCGTTTCAAAGATGCCAGCGACTTTACCTTTATTTTAGTAGGTAATGTCGATGTAGAAGCTGTGAAACCTCTGATTGAGTCTTACCTGGGTTCATTACCCTCCATCAACCGTAAAGAGACATTCAAGGACAACCATATCGCCATGCGTAAGGGTATCTACAAAAACGAGTTTATCCGCCAACAGGAAACTCCGAAAGTAAACAACTTCATCTGTTATAGCGGCACCTGCCAATATAATCTCCGCAACGACATCCTTATGAGCATGACCGACCAGCTTCTCAACTTAATCTATACGGAGAAAGTACGTGAAGACGAAGGCGGTACTTACGGTGTATATCCTATGGGGCAACTCGTTAAATACCCTGTCGAAAGAGCCGTTCTGCAAATCTTCTTCAACACAGCCCCCGCAAAGCAGGAAAAACTGATGAAGATTATCTATGCCGAAGCGGACGCTTTCGCCAAGAACGGTCCTGATGAAGCCAGCTTGAACAAAGTGAAAGAATATATGCTGAAGAAACATAACGAGGATTTGAAAGAAAACGGCTACTGGCTGAACAGCATAGACGAATATCTGTATACAGGCATCGACCCGGTGAAGGACTACGAGCAAATCGTCAACAGCATCACAGCAAAAGATGTCCGTCAATTTGCCAATGAGCTCCTGAAGCAGCAGAATCAAATCACTGTTTCAATGATCAGTCCCGAAAAGAAATAAAAAATAGAGCTTACCCAAAGGCTGCGTTGTTCGTGAAGCAGCGCAGCCTTTTTCATATACATTAACCACCCATCCATTATGAGCCTCTTTATTGAATTACGTAAGCACGGAAAGTTGGCTGCCAAACGGAATCCGATGTATGAGAAGAACAAATTCGGAAAGTTCTGGATGTACTTCATGGCAGTATTCTGGGCCGGCTACCTGATATTCTTCGGAACGACTTTCGCTTTTGCATTCGGCGACGGGGCAACGGAAGCATATCATGTCTTGAACAGCGGACTGATATTCGTATTGTTCCTGGACTTTCTCATGCGCTTTCCATTCCAGAAAACACCCGCTCAGGAAGTAAAGCCTTATCTGCTATTACCGGTAAAGCGCAACCGTCTTATCGATTTCCTGCTGACACGCTCCGGATTGAACGGCTTCAACCTGATATGGCTGTTTTTCTTTGTTCCGTTCGCTATCATCAGCATTACTAAATTTTACGGAATAACAGGGGTACTGACCTACAGCATCGGAATCTGGCTATTGATGATACTCAACAATTATTGGTTCCTGCTATGCCGGACATTGATGAACGAGCGTGTATGGTGGATAATCCTGCCTATACTGGTATACGGGATTATCGCTGCCGGAATGTTCATACCGGATGACAGCCCGCTGTTCGACTGGTCTATCGACCTGGGAGAAGGATTTATCCTCGGACACTTTCTTACTTTCATCGGAACATTCGCGGCTATCGTGGCACTATGGCTCATCAACCGCGGACTGATGATAAAATTGATTTATAATGAAATCAATAAAGTGGAAGACACCAAAGTCAAACACGTATCCGAATACAAATTCCTGGACCGTTACGGAGAAATCGGCGAATACATGCGATTGGAACTGAAAATGTTACTGCGCAACAAAGTCTGCAAGACAGCTCTGCGCACGGTATTCCTGGTAGTCGTCGCTTTCACCTGTATCCTGAGTTTTACCGAAGCATACGATGGCCAGGGAATGAAAAACTTTATCATGGTCTACAACTTTGTGATTTTCGGTATTCTGTTTTTATCGAGCCTGATGAGTTACGAAGGCAACTACATCGATGGCCTGATGAGCCGTAAGGAATCCATCTACACATTGCTCCGCGCCAAATATATTCTATACAGCATCGCCATACTCATACCTCTAATCTTGATGATACCGGCTATGGCAACCGGTAAACTGTCCGTCCTGAGCTGTATTGCCTGGGCTATATTCGTTGCCGGCGGTGTGTATTTCTGCCTGTTCCAATTGGCCGTCTACAATAACAAGACCGTAGACCTGAATGCTAAAATGACCAATCGCCAGAATATGGGAACCGGATTGCAAAATCTGATTTCCGGAGCAGCATTCGGCGTACCTCTGCTTATGAACTTTGTGCTGACAACCTTTTTCGGCCCCACAGTCACAGCCTGGATATTGATTGTTATCGGCGCGGGCTTCATACTCACTTCCCGCTTTTGGCTGAAAAATGTATATCACCGCTTTATGAAGCGGCGCTACAAAAACATGGAAGGATTCAGAGACAGCAGACAGTAAGATTTACTATTTAAGATTTATGGTTATGATTCAGATAAATAATTTGCAAAAGAAATTCGGCGCAAAGACCGCTGTAAATATTGACAATTACATCATCAATCAAGGTGATATGTTGGGTTTGGTAGGTAATAACGGAGCCGGAAAGACCACCCTTTTCCGCCTGATACTGGATTTGTTGCAAGCTGACCGCGGAAATGTCACCATCAATGATATAGACGTATGCAAAAGCGAAGACTGGAAGAACTTTACCGGCGCTTTCATTGACGACGGCTTCCTGATAGACTATCTCACCCCGGAAGAATATTTCCATTTCATCGGCAAGATGTACGGCCTGAAAAAAGAAGAAGTAGATGAACGCATCGCTCCTTTCGAACGTTTTATGAACGGCGAGGTCATGGGACAGAAAAAGTTCATACGCAATTTCTCTGCGGGAAACAAACAAAAGATAGGCATTATCTCCGCCATGTTGCACCATCCGCAACTACTGATACTGGACGAACCTTTCAATTTCCTCGACCCCAGCTCGCAATCCATCATCAAGCAACTGCTGAAAAAGTACAACGAGGAGCACGGAGCGACCGTCATCATCTCCAGCCACAACCTTAACCATACGGTAGACGTATGCCCGCGTATCGCCTTGTTGGAGCACGGCGTCATTATCCGTGACATACAAAACGAAAACAATTCGGCTGAGAAAGAATTGGAAGCCTATTTCAATGTCAGCGTAGAAGAAGCCGTTGAAGTTAAAAATAATACGGACGAAGAAATATCGACAGAAGAATAAACATGAAGCAATCCTTTTCTTATATAATTGTCCTTCTCGGACTAATGTCCTGTTTAAGTTCCTGCCATACTTCCGCTCCCCGTCTCGATTATAAAGCTCTGGCGCAAGCCTCGGTACGTCTGGGTATGGATATCGAGCTGACGGACAACCATAAATTGTATGTCAACGCCGCCGAATGGATAGGCACTCCCTATCGTGCGGGTGGCGACAGTAGGCATGGGACGGATTGTTCGGGCTTGGTATCCCAGCTTTATAAAAAGACCTACCGTATGCGTCTGTCGCGCAGCACGGACGGACAATTAAAAGAAAGCAATAAAATAGCCCGCCGCAACTTGCGTGAAGGTGATTTGGTATTCTTCACCAGTCGCTCGTCCCGTAAAAAAGTAGCTCACGTAGGCATCTATCTGAAAGACGGAAAATTCATCCATGCCAGTACCAGCCAAGGAGTTATCGTGAGCAGTCTCAAGGAGAAATATTACACGCAACACTGGCTTTGCGGCGGAAGAGTAAAATGAAAAAGAGTAACAAACAAATATAAAATGCCAATTTATTCATAACTTTGCCGCAAAAAGGCATATGAATTATACAACCTACCTCTTCGACTTCGATTATACGCTTGCCGATTCCTCGCGCGGCATCGTTACCTGTTTCCGCAATGTACTGAACCGTCACGGCTACACTCACCCCACTGACGACGACATCAAGCGTACTATCGGCAAGACTTTGGAAGATTCTTTTTCCATTCTTTCCGGTGTAACCGACCCTCAGCAGCTTGCAGAATTCAAAAAGGAATATGTAAAAGAGGCAGATACACATATGACTGTCAATACGGTGCTTTTCCTCGAAACCAAATCCGTGCTGATGGCGTTAAAAGATTCCGGAGCCCGTATCGGAATCATCTCCACCAAATTTCGTTACCGCATCAAGGAATTACTGAATCAGCACTTTCCCGATGATTTTCTGGACATCATTATCGGCGGAGAAGATGTAAAAACCCCTAAGCCGTCTCCGGAAGGTTTGTTGCTTGCCATCAAGCAACTCCATGCTACCAAAGCCGAGACATTATACATCGGCGACAGTACGGTAGACGCAGAAACCGCACAAAAGGCAGGAGTGGATTTTGCAGGTATCACGCATGGCATGACTACCGCCGAAGAACTGCGGCAATACCCGCACAAGAAAATAATGAGCAGTCTGGAAGAATTATTGGAACGGGAACCATTACCCGCCGCATCGCCGAAGAATATAGGTGTACGCCGTATCGTACTTCTGTTAGTACTTTTCGCCGCATTCGCCGCCCTCATTTGCTTTCTCACCTTGGTATGACGAAGGAATTTCCTTGCTATAATTAAATCGTTCCACTATGGAGAAAGTTTTGTTCCACCATGGTGGAACAAAACTTCCCTCACAGCGGAACAAAATGTTCACCATGATGGAACGAATAAACAGTCGTATCTCCGCCGCTTAGCGCCACGCTCCGAATGACAGATGCTCTTGATAGAAATCAATTCTTATGGCCTTACTTATAAAGTATTAATTGTCTTAAAAAAGAGAAAGAAAGATTTGTCCATTACAAATAAAAGAGGTACTTTTGTGCCCGATTATTCCGCACCGGGTTTAATTAAGTGCTTTCTAAGTGATTAGAGACCACCCGACGGAGCTAACTTATACATTATATATAAGAAATGTACGCAATTGTAGAAATCAACGGTCAGCAATTCAAAGCAGAAGCTGGCAAAAAGCTGTTTGTACACCACATGCAAAATGCAGAAGCCGGTGCAACGGTAGAATTTGAGAAAGTTCTTTTGGTAGACAAAGACGGTAACATCACTGTAGGTGCTCCTACCGTAGAAGGCGCAAAAGTAGTTTGCGAAGTTGTTTCAGGTCTGGTAAAAGGCGACAAAGTTCTTGTTTTCCACAAGAAAAGAAGAAAAGGTTATCGCAAACTGAACGGTCACCGTCAACAATTCACAGAGTTAACAATTAAGGAAGTAGTAGCTTAATCAATTAAAAAAGTAAGAAGAAATGGCACATAAAAAAGGTGTCGGTAGTTCTAAGAACGGCCGCGAATCACAGAGCAAGAGATTAGGCGTTAAGATATTTGGTGGCGAAGCTTGCAAAGCAGGTAACATCATCGTTCGTCAAAGAGGTACTGAATTCCACCCGGGTGAAAACATCGGTATGGGTAAAGACCACACTCTTTTCGCTTTGGTAGACGGAACTGTACAGTTCAAAGTAGGTAGAGCAGACAGACGTTCTGTTTCTGTTATTCCCGCTGAAAGCGCAGAAGCATAAGTTTCCGGACAAAAAAATAAAGCGAAGGGATGCAATCCGATTGATTGCATCCCTTTCTTTTTATACTTAAAAATAAGCAAGTTTCTTTTTTGTATTACTTTTGATTTGCACTATCTTTGCCCTCGCAAATCCCGAGTATCATAAAAACAAGTATAAGATATGCTTACCATTAAACAAATTACAGACAACACCGACGCGGTAATCCGTGGACTGGAGAAAAAGCACTTCAAAAACGCCCAAGAAACCATCGGGCAAGTGCTGGAAACCAATGACAAACGACGCAATACCCAAACAATCTTAGATAAGAACCTGTCGGAAGTAAACTCCCTTTCCAAGTCTATCGGACTGTTAATGAAAGAGGGTAAGAAAGATGAAGCGGAAGCCGCAAAAAGCCGCGTAGCCGAATTGAAAGAAGCCAACAAAGCGTTGCAGGAAGAAATGGATCAGGCTGCAACCGATTTACAGAATTTACTGTATACAATCCCCAATATTCCTTACGACAGCGTACCCGAAGGCGTAGGCGCCGACGACAACGTGGTAGAGAAAATGGGCGGCATGGAGACCGAACTTCCCAAAGACGCGCTCCCCCATTGGGAATTGGCCAAGAAGTACGACCTGATAGACTTTGACCTGGGCGTTAAGATTACAGGCGCAGGTTTTCCCGTGTACAAAGGCAAAGGCGCACAACTTCAACGCGCGCTTATCAACTTCTTCCTGGACGAAGCACGCAAATCCGGCTATACCGAGATAATGCCTCCGACGGTGGTTAATGCCGCTTCCGGTTACGGTACAGGCCAGTTACCCGACAAAGAAGGTCAGATGTATCATTGCGAGGTAGACGATTTGTACTTGATTCCGACCGCCGAAGTTCCCGTAACGAATATTTATCGTGACGTTATCCTCGACGAGAAGCAGTTGCCTATCAAAAACTGCGCTTATACACAATGCTTCCGTCGCGAAGCAGGTTCATACGGTAAAGACGTACGCGGCCTGAACCGTCTGCACGAATTCTCCAAAGTAGAATTAGTACGCATCGACAAGCCGGAACATTCCAAAGAATCTCATCAGGAAATGCTGAACCATGTGGAAGGATTGCTTCAGAAATTGGAATTACCCTATCGTATCCTGCGTCTGTGCGGTGGCGACATGAGCTTTACCGCTGCCCTTTGCTTCGACTTCGAGGTATATTCCGAAGCACAGAAACGCTGGCTGGAAGTAAGTTCGGTATCCAACTTCGATACTTACCAGGCCAACCGACTGAAATGCCGTTACCGTACGGCAGAAAAGAAGACAGAGCTTTGCCACACCTTGAATGGTTCCGCACTGGCACTGCCGCGTATCGTAGCAGCTTTATTGGAAAATAACCAGACTCCGGAAGGTATCCGTATTCCGAAAGCATTGGTTCCGTATACAGGATTCGAAATGATTGACTGAAGAAGCGTCATTTCAAATTCAAAATAATAAAAGGTGCGTCAGAATATAGGAATTTCATATTCTGACGCACCTTTTTTCGAGAAAAACTAAGACAGGTAAAGCAATAAGGATAAAAGTCATGAAAATTAGAACAAAAAGCCATGACGTTAAAAGCTAAGAATACAAGACTGAAGGTTGAAACACAGAATTAAAGGTTGAGGTACAAAGCTGAAGACTGAAAATACTGGGCTGAAAGCTGAGATGCAGAACTGAACTGAAAATACTGAGCTGAAAGCTGAAATACAGAACTGAAGGCTGAGGTGCAGAACTGAAGACTGAAAACACTGAACTGAAAAGCTGAAATACAGAACTGAAGGCTGAAAGCCTTATATCTTACAGCCCAGGGTAACACCCTGGGGTAATTATCAAATCATCCCCCTATTTTCTATTACGCCCTGAAAGGGCAAAACCCCACATCATGTCACAATCCTTAAACAAAATCTACATACATATCATCTTCTCCACCAAAAATCGCGAAGACCTATTACCCGAAAAAAATCTGAATGAAATACACTCTTATATAGGAGGAATCATCAATCAAAACCTATGTAAAAGCATTATCATAGGCGGTACCGCCAACCACATACATATTCTTTGTGAATTGACAAGCACCGTTTCTACCGCCATACTGTTACAAGAAATCAAAAGAAGCTCCTCCAAATGGATAAAATGCGCCTACCCCCAACATCCCAACTTTGCATGGCAAAACGGTTATGCCGCATTTTCAGTCAGCCAATCAAAAGTGGATACCGTCACCAATTATATCCGAAACCAGAAAGAGCATCATACAAAGAAAAGTTTTAAAGAAGAATTTGTGGAGTTCCTAAAAAATTATAAAATTGAATATAAAGAAGAATATTTGTGGATTTGATTCTTATGCCCTTTCAGGGCGCAAAAGAGAAATATATACTTCCCCGGGGTGATACCCCGGGCTATAAGATAGAAGGCTTCCAGCCTTCCTGTATAAAAGTGATTCTTCAAGCAAATAAGGTTCTTTAGGCAAATAAAAGTTTTTAAGCAAATAAGATTATTCAAGCCAATAAAAATCTTTAAGCAAATAAAAATCTTCAAGTAAATAAAAGCTCTTAAGCAAATTAAGATTATTCAAGCTAATAATATTATTCAGGCCAATAAAAATCTTTAAGCAAATAAGTAACCTTATTTCAAAATAGCTATTCTCTCCCAAAACAACTCCCCCCCCCAAGCACCCCTCTCCCAGAAAACTATTCTCTATCTTCAAAATCGCCTTATCCACTCCCACCGCACTCTTTTTTCCCTATACATTCTTTGTTATTAACAAATAACCCGTATCTTTGCAAAATCTATCATTCTGAAAGAGATTACGTAATTATACCAACAAAATTATAAGATAATGAATAAAATCATTAGCAAAGAACATTTCTCAGAAAAGGTCTTCAAGTTAGTAATCGAAGCACCGTTAATTGCTAAATCACGCAAGGCAGGACACTTTGTAATAGTACGTGTAGGCGAAAAAGGCGAGCGTATGCCGCTGACCATCGCCTCCGCCGATCCTGTAAAAGGAACTATCACTTTGGTTGTACAAGAGGTAGGTCTCTCATCTACCCGTTTGTGCGAGCTGAACGAGGGTGATTATATAACCGATGTTGTTGGTCCGTTGGGACAAGCCACCCATATCGAGAACTTCGGAACTGTTGTTTGCGCCGGTGGCGGTGTGGGCGTAGCTCCGATGCTTCCTATCGTACAGGCATTGAAAGCTGCCGGTAACCGTGTGATTACAGTATTGGCAGGCCGTACCAAAGAGCTGATTATCCTCGAAAAAGAGATGCGGGAAAGTTCCGATGAAGTCATTATCATGACAGACGACGGCTCGTACGGCAATAAGGGGCTGGTTACGGAAGGCGTGGAAAGCGTCATCAACCGCGAGAAAGTAGACAAATGCTTCTGCATCGGTCCGGCCATTATGATGAAATTCGTTTGTTTGCTGACGAAGAAATACGAGATACCTACCGATGTATCCCTGAATACCATCATGGTAGACGGAACAGGAATGTGCGGCGCCTGTCGCATCACTATCGGCGGTAAAACCAAATTCGTATGCGTAGACGGACCGGAATTTGACGGCCATCAGGTAGATTTCGATGAAATGCTGAAGCGTATGGGCGCATTCAAAAACATCGAACGCGAAGAAATGCATAAGCTGGAAGAACCGCAAACTTGTCAGGCAACCGGAGAAAACACCCCGGAAGAGGACGAAAAAAGCCGTAATGCCGCTTGGCGTCAAGAGCTGCGCAAATCCATGAAAGCAAAAGAGCGTACCGCCATTCCCCGCGTGGAAATGAACGAGTTGGACGCCGAATACCGTTCACACAGCCGTAAGGAAGAAGTAAACCGGGGATTGACCGAGGAACAAGCCTTAACAGAAGCCAAACGTTGTCTGGACTGTGCCAATCCGGGCTGTACCGAGGGATGTCCCGTGGGTATAGATATCCCCCGTTTCATCAAGAATATAGAACGCGGCGAGTTTCTGGAAGCCGCCAAGACACTGAAAGAAACCAGCGCATTGCCCGCTGTTTGCGGTCGCGTATGTCCGCAGGAAAAGCAATGCGAGTCCAAATGTATCCACTTAAAGATGAACGAAAAGCCGGTTGCCATCGGCTATCTGGAACGCTTCGCCGCAGATTATGAACGTGAAAGCGGACAAATCTCCGTACCGGAAATCAAAGAAAAGAACGGCATCAAGATTGCCGTAATCGGTTCGGGTCCTGCCGGCCTGTCTTTTGCAGGAGATATGGCGAAATACGGCTACGACGTTACCGTATTCGAAGCACTGCACGAAATCGGCGGTGTACTGAAATACGGTATTCCCGAATTCCGTCTGCCCAACAAGGTAGTGGATGTCGAAATCGAGAACCTTGCCCAAATGGGTGTAAAGTTCGTCAAGGACTGCATCATCGGTAAGACATTAAGCGTGGAGCAACTGGAAGAAGAAGATTTCAAAGGCATATTCGTCGCTTCCGGCGCCGGACTGCCGAACTTCATGAATATCCCCGGTGAAAATTCCATCAACATTCTGTCGTCCAACGAATACCTGACACGTGTCAATCTTATGGACGCTGCCAGCGAGGATTCCGATACACCTGTGCCTTTCGGCAAATGCGTAGCCGTCATCGGCGGCGGCAACACGGCCATGGACTCCGTCCGCACGGCCCGTCGCCTGGGTGCCGAACGTGCCATGATTATCTACCGCCGCTCGGAAGAAGAGATGCCCGCACGCATTGAGGAAGTGAAACATGCCAAAGAAGAAGGAGTAGAATTCCTGACACTCCACAACCCGATAGAATACATTGCCGATGAACAAGGAAAAGTAAAACAGGTAGTTCTTCAAAAAATGGAATTGGGTGAACCCGACGCATCCGGACGCCGCAGTCCTGTGCCCATTCCGGGAGCCACCGAAACGATTGACATAGACCTTGCCATCGTTAGCGTAGGCGTATCCCCGAACCCTATCGTTCCCAGCTCTATCAAAGGGCTCGAATTGGGACGTAAAGGAACAATTGCCGTAAACGACAGTATGCAGTCGTCCATCCCGACCATTTATGCCGGCGGCGACATCGTTCGTGGCGGCGCTACCGTAATCCTCGCCATGGGTGACGGCCGAAAAGCCGCCGCAGCCATGAATGAGCAGTTGAAGCACTAAAGTTACTTCACCATAAAAAGAAAGTCCCGTTCGCCATTCGGCAAACGGGACTTTTTCTTTCTATCTGATAAAGGACTACTTCACCACCTTATTTGTCGCCGGATCGGGAAAAATCACCGTCGGCTTAAACGTCTTGGCTTCTTCAAAGTCCATCAATGCATACGACATGATAATAACAATGTCATCCGGTTGAACCCTACGGGCCGCCGCGCCGTTCAAACAGATTTTACCCGAACCGCGCTCGCCTTTAATGATATAAGTTTCAAAACGTTCACCGTTATTATTGTCGGCAATATAAACCTTTTCGCCGGCAATCATGTTAGCGGCATCCATCAAGTCCTCGTCAATCGTAATGCTTCCCATGTAGTTGAGATTAGCCTCCGTGACGCGGGCGCAATGGATTTTCGACTTCAACACTTCAATCATCATAAGATTGGCTTTTTTATGTTTATTACTCCTTATACTTGATATTGTCAATCAGACGGACTTCTCCGCAGAATACCGTAATGCAGCCTACGGCATACGCAGTGTCTTCCCAATCGGCAATCTTCTGCAACGTATTGCCGTCCACCAGCTCAAAGTATTCCAGACGCAAGCCGGGAGCGGCCGCAATGGCATCTTCCACAAACTTCCGTGTCTCGGCAACCGTATGCGAGGCCGCAAAGGTACGACTTTCAAATAAAGTCTGCGAAATTTTCAAGGCATTTTTACGTTCTTCGGCGGACAGACGGGCGTTACGGCTGCTCAGAGCCAGGCCATCTTCCTCACGTACGATAGGACAGCCCACAATCTCCAGCGGATAACTCATCTGACGCACCATTTCACGGATTATAGCCAATTGCTGAAAATCCTTTTCACCGAAATAAGCACGGTCCGGCTGCACCGCATCAAACAACTTGCTCACAATCTGGCATACACCGTTGAAGTGTCCCGGACGGAAAGCTCCCTCCATTACCGTATCCAAAGGCGCGTAGCTGAACCTGCGGGTATCCGGTTCCGGATACATCTCTTCCACCGCCGGAGCAAAGACAAACGCCGCCCCGCATTCTTCCAGCAAACGACAATCGGCCTCCGGCGTACGGGGATATTTGATTAAATCATTCCGGTCATTAAACTGAGTAGGATTTACAAAAACACTTACCACAGCGGCATCATTCTCCGCCACACAACGTTTTACCAATGAAGCATGACCGGCATGCAAGGCTCCCATCGTAGGTACCAGACCCACCTTCTTACCTTGGGCTCTCATAGCCGAAAGTCCGGCCTGCAAGTCCTTGATAGTATGTACTATTTCCATTTTTTCGGTTATATAATAACTTGGTTGTTCGCAAAAACGGTGCAAAATAAGCTATTATTTACCATATAAAGAAGAAATATCGTAAATTAATGCAAAAGTTACCCTGTACCAAGAGATGTCAGCAGACGCATTTATCACTGATACACAACCGCTTAACAATTCATAAGGAATTATAGACGAGCTCGTCTTGCTTTATTGCCCGATTTTTTTTATATCTTTGCAGAATAATTGAGAACATTGTTATTATGACAAAGGCGAACAAGGTTTTATTTATAACACAAGAAATTACCCCTTACGTTTCAGAATCCGAGATGTCCCTTGTTGGCAGAAACCTGCCGCAAGCAATCCAAGAAAAAGGCAGAGAAATCAGAACGTTTATGCCCAAATGGGGAAACATCAATGAGCGCAGGAACCAGTTGCACGAAGTGATACGTCTCTCCGGTATGAACCTTATCATCGACGATACCGACCATCCGCTTATCATTAAAGTGGCTTCCATACAGTCTGCCCGCATGCAAGTTTACTTCATCGACAACGACGATTACTTCCAGAACCGCTTGCAAGTGGTTGATGAGAACGGCGTCGAGTATGAAGACAACGACGCACGCGCTATTTTCTATGCCCGCGGCGTACTGGAAACGGTTAAGAAATTACGCTGGTGTCCGGACGTCATCCACTGTCATGGCTGGATGACCGCATTGGCGCCGCTGTATATCAAGAAAGCGTATAAAGACGAACCATCGTTCAGAGATGCAAAAGTTGTCTTTTCACTGTATGACAATGACTTTAAAGAGCCGTTCCATCCCGATTTTGCCAGCAAGCTCCTATTGAAGGGCATCAGTAAGAAAGATATCGCCGATTTGAAAGAACCGATTGATTATACGGCTCTCTGCAAATTAGCGGTAGACTATTCCGACGGTGTTATCCAGCAAAGCGAACACGTGAATGAGGAAGTCATGGAGTATGCCCGTCAAATCGGTAAGCCTATCTTAGGCTATCAATCTCCCGAAAACTTCGCGGATGCCTGCAACGACTTCTACGACCGGGTTTGGGGAGTAGAACAAGAATAAAGTTGATTTCAAGACGAAGAATTATGAAAGTAAAATATTTAGGGATATTGCTTTTGGCACTTCTGGCTTTCTACGGATGCGATGATAATACCGGAACACTGGGTATGGGTATGCTGCCCGATTCGGATGGTATTTCCGCCCAAACCAAGACTTTCGAGGTTTCTACAAAATCCATTCTTGCAGGACCTGTTTATGCCAAGACGAGCACGGGATACGTCGGTACGTTCACCGACCCCGATCCGAACGGTTTCGGGAATTATAAAGCCAGTTTTCTGACAGAGTTGAACTGCGCCGATGACTTTAGATTTCCTGCGGAATACAACGACGAGACCCATACGGGAACGATGGCCGGCGATACCGTATCTTCCGCCCAACTGACAATATACTACGCTTCATGGTACGGAGATTCTTTGAATCCATGCAGAATGTCGGTATACGAATTGAACCGAAGATTAACGAACAACCACTATACCGATATTAATCCGGAAGATTATTTCAACAAGGAAACAGCGAATAAGCCGAACTTTACAACCGGATATTTCAAACTGCACAAAGCGTATACGGCCTACGATACTTCCGTACCCGATTCGGTAAGAAACGCCACCGACTCCAATGGTAACAGTCTTTTCTATCCGAATGTAACCCTGCCTTTAAGCAAAGAGTTCGGTAACGAGCTGCTGCAGTTAAACAGAGCTTATCAGAGAGGAGAGAACGACTTCTTCAAGAACTCGGATAAGTTTATCGATAATGTATTGAAAGGCGTATATATTGAAACCGATTATGGCGATGGAACCATTCTATATGTCGACCGCGTGGACTTACAAATGCAATTCCGTTTCCATTATGTGGACAGCTTAGGGGTAAAACTCACTAAGAAAGACGGTACATTGAATGCGGAAGGCAAACCCGCCGACTCTTTATATTACAGTACGGCAACCGTATTTGCCTCTACGAAAGAAGTTGTCCAAGCCAACAGATTCGAGAACTCCCCGCAACTGGAAAAGAAAGTGACCAGCGACAGCGAGAAAGGCTGGAGTTATCTCAAATCGCCCGCCGGCATCTTCACAGAGGCTACTTTGCCCTACGATAAAATACATGAAGAGTTGACCAACGACACGCTGAATGCCGTTAAACTGACTTTCACGAATTATAATCAGGAGAATAACAACAAATATAAGTTCAGCATGAGTGCGCCGGAAACGGTTTTGCTATTGCGCAAGAAAGACATGGACACTTTCTTTGTCAATAACGAACTTACGGACAATGTTACCTCTTTTGTCGCCACTCACAACAGTGTGGAAACGAACCAATATACATTTAAGAATATCGCCCGTTTAGTCTCCGCTTGCATCAACGAGAAAAAGGCCGCCAAACAGAAAGCAAAAGAAGACGCAGGCGCAGCGTGGGATGAAGCGGCATGGGAAGCGGGATGGAGCCAGCCCGGCGGTGAAGGGGAGAACTGGGATAAGGTTGTATTAATCCCCGTAGTCGTGACGTATGATACGAACAGCACCACTCCTTCCATGATTGGCATTCAGCATGACCTGAAACCTACGTATGCCAAGCTAAAAGGCGGAGATCCGACCTATGGCGGAAGCAACTTGCAGATAGAAGTTACCTATACTTCTTTCAACAAATAAAGCGAAATACTTCATAGAAATAAATAAGCCCTTCAAAATGATTATTTTTGAAGGGCTTATTTATTTCTATGAAGTCAAGACTCTCAATCAACCAGCTCGATCTTCACTTTCCGGTCTTTCACCATGATGTAGTATTCGCCTGCTTCCAAAAACCGTTTTCCATTCTCATCTACGAAGCCGAAATCACGTTCCAAATCAACATCAAAACGGAAAACCTTTGTATCTCCGGCTTTGATAAGCTGTTTATCAAAAAATTTCAGTTCTTTTACCGGACGGGTTATCGAGCTGTACGGATCGGAGATAAACCAAAGTACAGTCTCTGCGCCGTCACGCTCTCCCACATTAGTGACAGGTACTTCCACCGTCAGCTTTTCACCACGTTTTACCACTGTGGCAGAAGGAGTGATTGCACCATACTCAAATTCCGTATAGCTCAAACCATGACCGAACGGATAAAGCGGCTTACTGGTTATATCCTGATAGAATCCCTGATGCGAGCGTCCACTCTTCCTCTGATTATAATAGATGGGAATCTGTCCGGTAGAGTACGGGAAGGTGATAGCCAACTTTCCGGAAGGATTGATTCGGCCGCTAAGAATACCGGCAATAGGTTTGCCCCCTGCAACACCCGGTTGCCATATTTCTACAATAGCTTTACTGACAGGTTCCAACCGATTTAACTCCAAAGGACGTCCGTTAGAAAGAAGCAATATAATAGGTTTGCCTGTTTTCTGTAACTCCATAGCCAGCTTTTCCTGAATTTGCGGCAATGCCAGTGTAGAACGCGAGGCATTCTCACCGCTCCAAGTCTTTTTCTCACCCAGACAAAGAAGAATAACGTCCGATTGCTTGGCAATAGCTACAGCTTCGGCAAATCCCGACTCATCTTCACCTTCAAAGTCACATCCTTTAGCATACAATAACCGGGACTTATCCTTAAACTCCGCTTCCAAACCCTCATATACACTTACCACATCACTGTCACGACCATGACCGGACCAAGAGCCCAGTAAGTTCCACTTATTCTTACCTATCGGACCAATCACTGCAATCTTGGCAGATGCAGAAAGCGGCAGTACATTATCTTCATTCTTCAATAACACGACTGATTCTTCCGCCAGCTTTCCGGCTATCTCCAAACTTGACGGAAGCAGAAACCGTTCTTCCTCCGTACTCTTCTTAGTATAAGGATTATCAAACAGCCCTAACCGGAATTTAACACGCAACACCCTACGAACCGCATCGTTCAGCCTTTCTTCCGGGATTTTCCCTTCTTTCAACAAGTCCGCCAGATATTTATCATAACCGTGAGACATCATATCCATTTCCATACCCGCCTGAAAGGCTTTCAGACTGGCCTCTTTCTTTGACGATGCCACACCCTGATTTACCAACTGTTCCACTGCTCCCCAGTCGGATACAACAAATCCGTCATGCTTCCAACGGTCTTTCAGTATTTCAGTCATCGTATAACGATTGGCAGATGCGGGAACTCCGCTTATATCATTGAATGCGCTCATCAAAGTAACAGCCCCGGCCTTAACTCCCATCTCATAAGGAAGCATATAGGTATCCCAAAGCGTCTGTTTGGAAATCTCCGTATAAACATAATCGCGTCCCGCTTCCGAAGCTCCATACCCCACATAGTGTTTCAGGCAGGCAGCCACTCTCCGTTCATCCGCCAAGGTATCACCCTGATAGCCTTTCACCGAAGCCACACAGAAAACCCCGTTGGTATACGGGTCTTCTCCGTACCCCTCGGCTACACGTCCCCAACGACCGTCATGCGCCACATCAATCATCGGAGAGAAAGTCCAGTCTACTCCCGACATACGCGCCTCTTGGGCGGCAACAGCGCAAGCCTGTTCCACCAATCCGGGATTCCAGGAACATGCCTGTCCTAAAGAGATAGGATAAACGGTACGGAAACCATGAATTACATCGTAACCGAACAAAACAGGAATGCCCAAGCGGGACTCTTCCATCGCCTTACGTTGCAAACCGTTACGCAGTTCAGCATCTGTATCGAAATAAATCACGGAACCGATTTCTGCCGGAAGCTTCTTCACTTCCTCTCCCACATTGTTTACATTATTATTACGCCCCAATGTGTATTGGTTCAGTTGGAGAACTTTTTCTTCCAATGTCATTCGTGCAACCAAGTCATTGACACGTTCTTCAATCGGAGCTTTCGGGTCTTTGTACAAGGGATTCTTTTCACCGCCCAAGTCGGTAATCCGATAAGGATGCAACACAGCTTCGTGAGCAGCCTGCTGCGCCATTTTACGGCGCGCGTCGTCCAAGCCCTCCGGCGCATAAGCATTACCAACGGCAGAACGTTTGAAGATACGTTCAAACCATGTACAGGCAGCCGTATACCGGCCTATTTTCAAATCCAGATGATAACCGTCACGGTTCATGTGGTCGCCGACAAAAGAAGTACGCGCATTTTGTATGGCGGTACCCGAAGGAATTATCATCTTTATACCTACCAGCTTACCAGCCTGCTCCACAGCATCCACAATAGAGTGATACATCGTCAGCTGATTGCGGTTATAGTTATTAAAACCCGTATGTTTGGCATCAGCCGCATAAGCCCAAGTTTGGTGCAACATCAGTTTAGTTTTCTTTGGCAACCGTTCGCGCACATACTGTACCAATTCGGGTAACCACGCCTCGTACGTTTCATACATACCGGAAAACGGACTGGCCTGTTGAAGGCTGACATAATCCCATTCTTCATCCGCCAGAGCTGTTTCCAATGAAACTTTCTTTTTTTCAACTCTCTTTCCGTCAAGACCTATCTTGCGGTAATAATAAGCGGAGTCATTAGCACGTGCATTTTTTACGTGGCGCTCCAAAGAGCACCCGCCGATATACATATTGCCGATAATAGTAGAAATACCGTCAGCCTCGGCCAGTTCGTGCAAATATTGTTCCACAGCATCCTGTGAGAAGCTATTGCCGATAGCAAGAATCTTAACGGCCTTCTGCCGGGCATAAGTCTCACCCGCGAAACAAAACAACAGGCAGACAAGTAACAGTTTTAATATTCGAGATTGTTTCATATTATAAAGTAATAGTTTGTTTTAAAGGCAAATCTTCGGAAGAAGCTCCTGCCAAGATTTCAAATTCTCCTTCTTCCACGATAAAGCTCCGGGTATTTATGTCGTAAAAAGCAAAAGCGTCCCTATCCAAAGATATACCGATACGCTTGGTCTCCCCTTTTTTCAAATAAACTTTATCATATCCTTTCAGTTCTTTCAGCGGACGTGGCACAGAAGACTTCACATCCCGCACATATACCTGCACCACTTCCGCAGCATCCATATTTCCGATGTTCTTCACATCGAAACTTACTGAGACACGGTTGTCGCCAAGCTTCTCTACGGTCATATCACTGTACTCAAAACGACTGTAGGAAAGTCCGTAACCGAAAGGATATAACGGCCGCTTTCCTGTCCGGTCGTATCCCCTGTAGCCTACAAAAACACCTTCCGCATATTGTACCCTTTTGTGAGGCACGTTACGGTTATCATAATAATTATCATATACCGGATTATCTTCCCACCTTTCTTCAATACTGACAGGTAACTTTCCGCTTGGCGAGAGTTTTCCCGTAATAATCTCAGCGATGGCTTTTCCCCCCTCTTGTCCCGGATACCAGGCCATCAGAACGGCTTGCACATTCTTTCCCCAGTTACGGAAATCAATACCGCCACCGGCATTTACAACCACCGTTACATTCTTATGAAGCGATGCCACCTTATTTATAAGATATTCCTGCCCATGAGACAATGCAAACGGACGGTCGAACCCTTCTCCCTCGGTACTGCTATTGAACCCGGCGCATACAATCACATTTGCCGCACGCCTCAAAGAAGCCGACAAACGTTCTTCATCCAGCATGCCGGCCTGGAATTTTACAGTTGCTTCACCTGCATTATCGAAATATTCGATGCGTAATTTGTACAACTCCCCTGCTTTGACTTGCATAAATGCACTACGGGTACTGAACGAATGATTGCCCCAATCCCCGGTTACCATTTTATCGTTCACAAACAAGCGATAGCCATCATCTCCCGCCAACTGAAACTTAATCGTACCGTCTTTATCAGCCTGATAAAGACCGTTCCAGCAAACAGAAAACTTATCCGCCGGCATACCTTCAAAGGGTGCGCCATATTTCCAGGTATAATCTATATTCTGTTCTATCGACGTTTTAAAAAGTTTCCCGGTAAGATTAGGAGTATTATAGTATTCGCTCTTAAATCCGTTTCGGGTGAGGCTTTCGTCTGTATAAATCCGCCCGGATATATCTTTATACAGAATATTGTCGGGCAGCAACTCTACTTGTTTTTCTCCTTTCAATTGAACCATACCGTCATAAAGTGATACGGTAGAATAAGGAGTGACAAACCCGCTTCCGCCACCTGTCGGGATAATATCAGCATTAGGACCGAGAATCAGTGTCCTGCCTTTCCGATAAGGCAAGGTCTGATTATCATTTTTCAACAAAACAACCCCTTCCCGAGCAAGATTGAGGGCTATCTCTTTAGACCGGACATTATCTTTGGCAATCGACTTATCCTCTCTTGGGGTGTCAAAGGCTCCAAAAGCTATTAATGTCTGAAGAATATGCTGTACTTTAAGGTCAATCGTTGTTTCGGTTACAATACCATTCGCTATTGCCGGAATCAGAATCTCCTTTGTCATAAATCGGCCGACAGGCATTTCCAAATCCAGCCCGCCATTGGCAGCTCCCACCCCGGAATATACAGAAGTCCAGTCCGACATCAGAATCCCTTTAAATCCCCATTGCTTACGCAGCACATCAATGTTAAGCCATCGGTTCTCGGTGGCATGTACTCCGTTAAGCGGATTATAACTATCCATCACCGCTCCTACCCGGGCTTCCTGTACCGCTTTACGAAAAGCTGGGAAATAAATTTCTTGCAAAGTACGTTCGTCTACGTCCGAGCTTGCATGATGCCTGCTCCATTCCTGGTTATTAGCGGCAAAATGTTTCACCGTAGCCATCACTCCCTCTTCCTGAACGCCCAATATATATTCTTTAGCAACTTCACCCGTCAGATAAGGGTCTTCACCGAAATACTCGTAATTACGTCCGCACAAGGGAGAACGGTAGATATTGACACCAGGACCTAACAGAATGCTAACTCCGCGAGCTCTCGCATCTTGTCCCAAGCCATTACCCAAATCCCGGACTAGTCTCCGGTTCCATGTTGAAGCGGAGAGAATACCACAAGGGTACAAAGTGCTTTGGGTATTATTACGTATTCCTTGAGGTCCGTCAGCCATTCTTATTTCGGGAATCCCCAATCGGGGAACAGCACGAATATAAAATGACTTGGGACCGGAGATATAATCAATCTTCTCTTCCAAAGTCATTTGGGAAACTAAGGCTTTGGCACGCTGCTCCGCTTGAGGAGTGATGTACACTTGAGCGTCGGCAGCAAACATATAACAATAAAGCAATAATATGTTCAAAAAAACTCTCTTACTGATATTCATTTGGTCTGTATTTAAAAGGACAAACGCCCCGTCTATTCCTAACTCCTTCCACAAGGTACCTTCCGTACCAACCGTAGGTACGAAAGGTACCGACGATTGGTACAAGGAGTACCAGCCTTTGGTATTTGTCGTACCAAAACATGATACTTCCAATACCAAAGGCTGGTATAAAATTGGTACTTATATAGCAGTGGATACTAACCTATTACTTTATCTAAATTCAAGGTTCGATCCATTACAGATTCCTAAAGACAACTATTCTGCAGCTTTAATAACCAAAGCATTAATGATACCATCTGATGTTTTTCCTGTTGCCATTCCTTTCACCCCTATGGTAACTGTCCCATCTGTTTTAGGTTGTATGCCATTAAATGTAATAATATATTGCTTTAAATCAACATCATTCCAGCTATTATGAGTAGGAGTGGAAGAGTTACTAATACTTCCTTTAACTCCCAAATTGATGTCAAAGTTCTCTTTATTCTGTATGCTACTACCTTCTATTCTATATGAAGCCATACGAGCTCCCTGACTACTACCATTACGGACAGCCATAATAATGAAGTCATATTTCTCATTGGGATCCATTCGTGATATTTCAATTGTTGCAAAGTTAGAATCTGTAGTCTGATTATTCCCCTTTACTAACAATCCATCAGTCCATGCAGAACGTGGGAAAACTATATCACCGACAATAGCTTCTAAATTATCCCCTCCTGTAGTACCTATCCACCCTGTGGCGTTAAAATCAGATACTTTTAAACGTATACCTGTGTAATTCTCGCCAGCATCATGTAGCCAGATAGAAGTAGTTGTTTTATCCGTTACATTATTCCATGGTAAGCCTGTCTTATTTGCATCCGTCGTTTGTGCCGCATTAAAGTCTACATAAATAGGAGCCGCAAGCTTACCAGAAGCGGAAGGATTATATATGCTCATATCTGTAACCTCATATCGATTCTTTATTGCCATATGAGCAGAATTTTGTGCTATTGTCGCCTCCGCAGCACTTACAGTAGCGGGCACATAAGAATTCCCCACTACCTCAGTTTCAAATATAGCATCGAACCAGGTACAAGCTGCTGTATAGCGTCCATAAGCAGTATTCAAATGAGTTCCGTCACGATTAAAAGTATCACCCAGATAAGAGGTACGTCCATTTTGAATAGCCGTTCCTGATGGAATAAGTATTTTTAATGCCGGATTATCCTGCATAGCTTGAAAAGAAGCAGCAACAATCGCATTATACATATTCTCTTGTTTTGGCTCTGTTATATCACTTGGGAAACTTCCATAATCAGAGGCATATGCCCAAGTCTGATGCCACATTAATTCGGCATCGGGATTAGTTTGTTGCAACGCAGTAATTAAATTAGGCAAATAACTTGTATAAGTAGTATAATCGCCCGACTTCCCACTTTTCTGTTGTAAGCTAATATAATCCCATTTTTCTTCATTTAGCGTTTGAGACAACTTTCGTTCTTTAAACTCAGTTTTGGTTCCATCTACTATTTTCTTATAAATATAGTCTGCTGCATCCGACTGCATATTAGCCCAATGTGTTTCTAAGTCGCAACCGCCAATATACATGTTACCAATAATGACTTCATACCCTGCCGCTTTTGCCAGGTCATATAAATATTGTTCCACTGCATCTTGAGAATAACTGTTACCAATCGCCAATATTCTGGTAAGGTTACTCAATACCTTAATCTTCACATTACCGGAAAGAGTCTCATTCTTTCTGCCATTTTTACTGTACTCAACCTTAATATCTGTTTCTCCATCAACTTTTGCTTTTACAATCAAAGCCAATTTACCGTCTATTTCTTCGACTTCCGCAGTTGCTACATCCGCAGCAGAAGAAGTACATATATAATCTGTAGCCGCAACATCCACATCTGTTCCGAATATCATCGGAATCTGCATTTCTTCAGATGGTTTCAATTTCATTTCCTCCTTGGCAAGTGTCATAGTAGCTCCCGCCAATCTATCCTTTACAGAAACCTCTATAGTATCGGACAAACAACGGATAATTCTTCTACCGCCACCTTCAAGAGGTTTCCAATACTGTATCTTGACTTTAGTGGTTCCAACCTTTACACCTTTTACATTGACAATCTTATTATTATCGGCATCCATTGAGAATCCTGTTGCAATGGCAACAGCCTCATCGAACGATTTACACTCATACTCCAACGCCTTCATTTCATCATCGCTGAAAGTAAGCGCCACCGGAGTTTCTTCATCTATATTTACTTCCGCTTTCTCAACAGCCGCTTTCATCCAGCGTCCATTGTCCGCATATTCGGCTTCATAATCACCGCTCGGTTTGCTTACCGTCACTGTGATTGTTGCCGTCAGATTATCAAGTGCACTGGAGGCATAAGCTATCTTGATATCAGCAGTCCCCTCGGCAAGTCCTTCAATGGTAACTGTTTTATTACCCTTACTCAACGCTGCCGTGGCAACAGCCGCATCAGAAGAAGTACATGTATATTCTAATTTCTCGGCTACCGCATCCTTAAATAATAAATTCACCGGAGTACGAACACCTATTTCAAGTTCCACCTCGTCAGAAGTAGATTTCATCCATGTATTACTTAAATTCTGAGTAGTATCATCATCCTCCGAACATGCCGTCAACAGGGTTACCGAACCGGTCAATGTAACCATCAGTATGAACAAAACATTTAGCAATGTTTTGCTCTTTAATAGTAAATTCTTCATTATCATTAGTTTTTGGTTAATTATCTGTTAGTAAGTTTTTTCTTCTGATAGTAGTCACGCATAAGATACCAGGCCTTTTTTCTCATTCCCTGATCAGAGATTAATCCCTTGCGGTTCCAACCATCCTGATTAGTCGGATGGAAACGGAATGGAGAACGGAAATCAAACAACACCCATGGCGAAACTCCACGCAAATTAGGAATATTATCGAACATACGAATGTTGTCGCGATATAAACGCGCCTGATATTCTTCGCTCCAGGAACTGACTACATCTTCACTACCGGACTGCCCATACAAGGCCTCACCACCGAACTCTGAAATAATCAGCGGTTTGTCGGGAACAACATTCCAAATGGCATCCTTCGGCTCGACCGGCCAAGGGTGGTACCATCCCATATATTTATTGACAGCTACCACATCCAGCCGAGAGGTGAACGAATCATCCATCACAAAGCGTTGCTTCTCGACATTGAAACGTACCAAATCAAAAGCGGCCACATACAAGCGTGTTGTATCCAACTGTTTACCGGTTTCAAGCAACGAAGACAGAAAAGCATTTCTCTCTTTGGAAGGTTGCGTCTCATTAGCAACACCCCAAAAGCCAACCGCACAACGGTTACGGTCACGCTTAATCATCTCAGACAACATATTCTGCGCTTTCCGGCGAGTTGTATCATCCGTAAAGTCTATACCTTGCCAAATAGGAATCTCCTGCCAAAGAATAAATCCCATCTTTTCCGCCAGACGAACAGTATATTCATTTTGCGGGTAATGCGCCAAACGAATCATATTTACTCCCAATGCTTTGGCTTCATTCAGCAGCATGGCAGCATCCGCTTCCGAGAAAGCGCGTCCCATTCGCTGAGGTATTTCTTCATGGAAAGAAATGCTACACATGAACATGGGTTTACCGTTCAGATAAATATCGGTACCCTTCACCGTAATATTACGAAAACCTATTTGTTCCGTTACGCAATCAGTAGCAGAAGTAACTCGGACTTCGTACAATTTCGGGGTATCGGGAGACCAACGCTGAAACTTCTTCACTGTTTTCACAGCTTCCGCCTTTCCTTCCGAATCGGTATACAACTCGAATGTGATTTTCAATTCGGGAATGGTTACCGAAACCTTCTCGCCGGCTTTTTGCTCGGAGAGCCGTACTTTAGTAATCAATCGATCCGGTTGTTCTTTATCCAATTGGACGACATATTCTTCAATATAAGTTTGCGGAGTAGTTACAAGCAATACATCGCGAGTGATACCGCCATAGTTCCACCAATCGAACGACAGTGCGGGAATAGCATCTTTGGTACGGCGATTATTGACTTCTACTGTCAGGAAATTATCACCTTCTTTCAATAAGTCCGTTACTTCTACCTGAAAGGGAGTAAAGCCACCTTCATGGTCGGCAATTTCCACTCCATTCAAATAGACACGGCTACGATAGCTGACTGCGGCAAAGTACAGAAATTGTCGCTTACCCGGCTCACGACGAGCATCGAAATGACGGGCATACCAAATTGTTCCTTCATAATACTTCAACTCCGGCATCTGCGAATTCCAATCGCCGGGAACATTCAACCGCAATCCGTTTTCAAACGAATATTCATAGAAGTCCGTATTTCCTTGAGGAGACATGTTTTTATAAACTTCCATGCGATGTCCCTGGTCATATAAGTCTACAATAGCATTCCACTTACCATTTAACGAACGCACACTACGTCCATATACATTCGTGATAAGCTCCTGTGCCGCCAATTCACCGGTAAACAGCGCGAATAGCAAACATAGTATCAAATGTTTTTTCATCTTCTTCTTTTCTTGTGTGATTACTTACAGTTTTTCAAGAAGTTCATTACCCATCTCCACGCCGCATTTGTCTGTTCCGCATAAGCATAATGCCCGGTAGTCTCGGCCACAAATAATTCTTTCGGGGCATTGATTACGTTATAAGCGGAATAAGTAGTGGTAGGCGGACAAACCATATCGTTATAGCCAAAAGTGTAAAATCCGGGAACTTTTACTTGGCGGGCAAAATTCACTACATCATAATATCCGGCAGTTTTCAGCTTATCAGGAGTACGGTTAATTTCCGTTTTAAACATATGAGGCCAACCACCTGCACGCCCGTAAGCGTATCCTGCCATATCACACAGAGCCGGATAATAGGATACCAATCCCTTTACTCGGCTATCCAAACCGGCAACAATAATGGAAAGTGCCCCGCCCTGGCTGCCACCAAAGGTGGCCAAATTACCATTAAACTCAGGAAGAGTATAGATAAAGTCAATAGCCTTTACGCACCCCATATAAACGCGCTTATAATAATATTTATCGCGATTATCCAAATTGAATGAATGATAGCTTTTCAAGGCTCCCATAGACAGGTCATTATAAACACTTCCCGGCATATTTACCGGAATTCCATGAATGCCTATTTCCAAAATGATAGCCCCTTTCGCTGCACGTTCTGTCTCTCCTCTATAAGAACGGATACCTGCACCCGGCACTTTCAATATCGCCGGATATTTACCCGGCGCTTTCGGTATGCACAACATGCCATACATACGAGAAGCGTAATCATTATTCTGAAAAGAAATATGATAAACGTTCACCTTATCCGTACATCTTTCCGGAACCAATGTCATGGTAGGCTCCAAATCCCATTTAGCAGCGGCCTCTTTATTTGTTTTCCAAAAATCAAGGAAGTCATCGGGCATCTCCGTTACCGGCTGTAACTTTTCCGGACTGAAACCAACAGTGGCAAGCCCTTCATATTCCCGATTTTGATATTTGGCAAATACACGACAACGCAGAAATCCCGGTTTCTTCATGGTTCCGGCATTGATATCCGCCGTACCCGCCTTCAACAGCTGTGTTCCCGTCTTATGTGCTTTCATCATATCCTCAGATACTTCATAGCGTATCTCCACATTTTGAACCGGAACATTACATCTCAATACCATAACTTTAAAATTAACCTTTTCTCCCTCTTTATACAACCAATCGGCACGTTCGGGAGAAACAATCACTTGCACCATTCTCTCTGCCGGCTGGGCATATAACATTATGCTCAAGCCAACAAACAGTATCAAGAAAATAAAACGATAACTTTTCATGATATATACTTATTTTATTTCATACTTATACATTACAAAATCATTTATCGCAGGTAGTGAAATTTCCACTGTTCCCAGTCTACCCACAACCGTAGTCATAGCTTTGCCATTACCAAGCACCGGCATACATTTAATTTTCGCACCTGCAGGCAACCATGTTTCTATCCAGCTTTTATTCTGTCCGTTATTCTCTCTGTAAACAAGCAGATAGCCGCTTTTATCGTCGCTGATAGACTGAAATCCTGTCCAAGAGCGTCCGGACGGCTCCTCACCTATCGGCAGTATAACTCCTTGATGAAAGTCATATTGAACTTCTTTGTAACGGTCTATCAATGCTTTTACGGAGAAAGCCTCGTCCGGCAGATTGGAAGCTTCCATCCATGCCAATGGCTGCCCTGCCATAGCAGTTGCAAATAGATACTCGAACGAATAATGTTTCGGAGCAAACGGCTCATTACCATACTTTTCAGTATTTCTCCACTTATTCAGGAATTCTATCTGTAACTTTTCAGCCGGAACATATTTAGCAAGCATCCATAAATTGCGAAGCGTCCAATAAGGGTAATAATTTCCCCAGTCGGTATATCGGTTCTCAAGGAAGATATTTCCATATTCACCGAAAAAATGGTAACCGGCACGGCGGCTTGCCGTCGCATCCAAATTAAACATTACTTTATCGCCCGTTTCCGCCAACACCTTATCGAACAAATTGCGCAGATTAACTTCCGCTCTTTTTGTCGGAATAGTCAGCCCGTCAATTTTAAATACACGAATGCCATATTTACGATAAAGCCCTATCAAAGTTTCAGCATCCTTTTCCCAATCAGCAAAATCGTTCTGAACGCTCGGATTAAACCATAAACCGATTTCAATACCCAGCTCTTTTCCTTTCTCAACGATTGGAGTCAGTCCGTGAGGATACTTGACCGGGTCCGGAGTCCAATAGTCCTCGTTATCCCAAATATTTCGGAAAGAACCTTTGGTTACAGCAGAATTAGGACTTTTCCCAACTTGCCACCCATCATCTATCTGAAAATGAGTAATTCCTAACTTGGCAGCACGCTCCAATTCTTGCAGACAGAAACTCTCATTTACTTTAGTGTCCTGACTACGGTCGCCCCACGTATTCATCATAATCATTTCATCACGACTACGGAAATGACGACGAATATTCTTCTGATAATTACGGAGCGCTGTCAAAGCCTGCAATTCTCCTTCACCATAAACACCTGTTACACAACTGTAAGTTTGTATCCATCTATCTTGCTGAATATCTTTTTCCGTAATGCCTAAACCGGTAACCATGAATTTGCCAAACTCTGCCATGAAGTCCACTCCGTTATAAGCTAACTGCACACCGGAGCATGGAGCTTCTTTCAAAAAAAAGAAACCGCAGTTGTCTTCACCGTTACGCGCAAAAAAAAGATTACCGCGATAGTTGTTTTTACGATAAGCTATGATATTCCGTTCAGTCACCAAATTATTGTTCCAGTCTGTTACATCCCAAAACTCAACGGTTTTGACATGCCAATGCTGTCCCTTAAAATGGAGCTGATCCAAAATAGCCGTAACCGACTTGGACTTCATATCTTCGGCAAACTCAATATTCTTACGATCGGCCATGTCAGTCTCTCTCCCGCCAAAAACACTGTTAGCAGTACCTCTCAGATACGTATCACAGGCTATTGCCGGACAATCATCATAGACACGATACACTCGTTTCACATCCAAGGTCCCTACGGAAAAGGTAACAATGGTCTGCTGATAGGCAGGATGAATATCCGTTGCCGCTATATCCTCAACCCGGCAATCTCCGCCAAGTCCTGCTTTATCACCTTTAGAGATAAAAAAATCAGGAGTGGCAGATGCCGATAATACGGTTTTTCCATTACACTTATCACTCAAACTATAAGTTATCAGATTACCTCCATTCCAAATAAATTTCCGTTCAATACGGTTATTGCCAATGATCAGCGTATCTCCTGTCCATTTACTATAGCAAGAATTGCCTGCGGAAACAGAGGGCTGTATGCAACATACGGCTAATAATATTAATAATATTCTCATAGTATAACCTGTTTTATCGTTTGATTAAAGCACGGGGCACCGGTAACAGCTCATTGGCTTCGTTAAAACGTTGATTATCCGGTAAACCGCTCTCCTTACCGACTCCTCTTTGCATCCATTCTTTCAACTCTATCAAATGATGCTGATATACTCCACGAGGAGAGTCCTGATACTTTTTACATAGAGAAGCTGCGATACCGACCACTTCTCCCATCATACCGGTAGTACGCATAACCCGCACTGTACCCAAAGCCACGTGGGTCACGCTGATATTACGTCCGGCCATAAACAGATTCTCCACATTCCGGGAGTACAAACAGCGATAAGGAACCGCATAAGGGTGTATATAAATGTGCTTGGTTGCAGCCTTAAATTCTGCTCCGGGAAACTTTTTGGAATTCTCCGGATCAGGGAAATGTAAATCAAGACTCCAGGTAGTAGCAAATGAAGCATCCTCATGGAAAACGTTCTTATCAATGTCATCTTGCTTCAGGATATAATCTCCCAACAACCTGCGGGACTCTCTCTTACCGGAAACATACGCTACCCAAGCTAAAGAACGTTTTTTATAAACTCCGTTATCTTTTAAGTGGTTTTTCAAGAAACTCCAATTCGAATAAACTACCATAAGCCCGTAATCACGAATACGTTCCGCATCACTTATCTGGTCAAAATTCATTCCCGTTTCCCATTTCCACTCTCCCATCGTCACTTTTTCACAGTTAGTGTCATTAAAGTCCACACCATAAGAAAATTCCGGAAAAGAGGTTTTCTTACCTGTTTCTTCCGAGTACCATTGGGCAGAAGCTCCCATTGTCATTCTATCAGCAGTAGGGGGTGCCAGTTCTTCACCGAATTCCGAACGGGATTCACGTCCGATACGATAATCGGCACCGGCCAAATAACCAATAGTACCATCACCTGTACAATCGGAAAAGAGTGGAGCTTGCAAGCTTTGTTCTTCACCGGTCTCAACGTGTTTGATAATGACCGAACCAATACGCGTGCCGTCCATTGTAACGGAAACAGCCCTATAATTGGAAAATAAGGTAATGTTCTTTTCTCCGGCTATGAAAGCTGCTTTCTTTTCATCTTCATAGTACTCACCGGGTTGTGCATTTCCCTTACGTGAATGCCCGAACTCACGAATCATACGCCCCAGCCCTTTATTAGGCCCAATTTCAATATGTCCACCTAAATGTACACGTACTTCGGAACTGTTATTTCCTCCCAAAACCGGACGATCATTAACCAGCGCCACTTTACATCCTAAACGAGAAGCCGCTGCTGCTGCGCACATTCCGGCAATACCACCGCCAATCACAACCAAATCATAAGATTGATGCATTACGGGAGATACAGGCAAATCCAGAATCCTTCGCCGGAAAGCTTCCAATCCGACTTTATCAGCAGGAGGGACTTCTTTAGAATCCGTCGTAAGGTAAATGGCATCACAGCGGCCATTAAAACCGGTCATATCTGTCAATGAGATAGTGGTTTCCCCTTTCTTCAGATCTACTTTACCGGCATATTGCCACTTCCACTCATTACCTTCACATCCTAAAACGGTAGAGAACCTCTTATTACCAACTTTTAAACGGAACTTTCCCGGTCCTTCCCCCTGATGCCAGGGAGAAGTCCAATTGAAGGTACGGACATATACACAGTAGGCTCCACTTTCCGGAATTTGCACTTTTGCAGAAGCATCCTCTACCGGAACTCCCATACCGTGAGCCATCAAATAAGGAGATCCCATAAGATCCATAAACTGTTGGTCTACTACCCAACCACCCTTATTCGTGAAATTCTCCGCCTCTAACCATACGGATGCAGCTCTCGTTTGCAAACAAACTAAAAGCAAACAGAAGTATACTAATATATTTTTTACCATAGATTAAAGACATTAATGAACTGTAACATCACATAATTTCAACCAGCCCTCGGTAGTCAATCTGTCTTTCTTGGCTGAAATTTGCATACCGATAGTATTGTCTTTGGTTGTATCCACCAATCCAACAGCCCAAAGATAATCACCGGCAGCAACATCTGTCAGCTTTAAATTGAAAGTATAAGTCTTCGGAGAACCCTCAATCCAATCGGACAGCGCCGGCTCTGAATCCAAGAAAGTATACTTCGGCTGAAGTGTGTTTTTATCCAATAATGCGAATGCCACCTGATATTTATCTTTCCATTGCGGAATATTAGTCGGACAGTATCCCCAACCCAAATTAGACCAACGATGAGTGATGCGTAATGTTGAGCCATTAGCTACTTCATAAGGTACCGAAATCTTATCTGGATACAGTCTGTAACCGCCTTCTGCAATAAATTCCTGCACCAGACCGTACGCATCGTTGAACCATGAGTACGTTTCACCGTTTATGATATCACTGCTGTAACGTAAGTCCATCATATTTACATAAGAACCTTTTCCTTCATCAAATTCTCCGTGACGAACATCAGCGAAATCGTTATAACCATCTCCCTTAATAGAGTTTCCATGAGTCTTTTTCACCCATCCGCCTTCCATTATGATAGGACGTTTATAACGCTGGCTGGTAGCAAACGCACGTTCCCAGGTTGAGTAATAACTCTTCATTCCAAAAGCATCATGACGAAGGCAATAGCCTTTATCTACTGCACTTTGCAATAAACGTTCCGTTTCTTCATCATAACCGGAATCCGTACCGCGTAATCCGATATAGCGATGATAATATACTACTACAGGAATTTTGTCAAAAGCATTCCGCATGAGATCGGTAGACCAATTGAATACAGCTTCACGTGGAGTATTGTCTCCTGTGGAATAGAATACAGTGTGAGATTCTCCCCATTTACCGAATCCCTGGCCACTGAAATATTGCACTACATCCGGATCATTATACTTTTTAGCGAAATCCATGATGAACTTCTCATAATACTGTTGGAAAACGGGATCATCCGGATAAGGAGACCATACTGTTTTAGAACCTGTTTGAGACGTATAACCGGCCGCACCGCCATTTTTCACATATGCAGGTGTGAAATCATAGCTCTTATCCTGACTATCTATAATCACCGCAAATGCCAACTTCAAACCTCTTTCGGCAGCACCCTCGACCAGCATCTTGAAACGTTGAGCCGCCTTAGTATTTACATCTTCATCCCATGCATACTTACCTTCTTCCGGATTAAAATCTGTCCAAGAAGCACGAATAAACAGTGTGGTAGCATAATCGGAAACTCTCACAATTCCTGCGGAGGACTGCATATTGTCGTAATCTTCCCAATAAGAATCAGCCAATCCATCACCAAGCCCCGCATAGAGCACCCAACCCATCATGGGATTCTTAACTATTGCGGTACGTTCCGGAATAGTAGAAACAACAACATTACCGGGAGTTTCCCAAACATCAGTTCCTGTACTGTTGTCATCGGAGCAAGCTCCGATGACAATTAACAATATAGACATAATACCGGACAAGAAGCCGTATTTTTTATATTTCAACCTATCTATTGTATACATAGCTCTTATTATTTATGATCGAAAATGACTTTCAGATTCTCAATATCTACCATAACATAGTTGGTATTCTCAGGAATAATGAAGTAAGCGTAGCGATTATCATCCTGTCCTTCAACCAATTCCAAAGAAGTGCCAGCGGTTGCCGTAATATAACCACATCTTTTCTCATCTCTGTCAGCATCCGCAGTAGACCCAAAAGCATAAGCGTTATTATTAGTTCTCTCTACTCCATCATCTGTTTTAACTCCCACAAAGAACATTACCGAACCCGTTATTTGATTTTTTTCCCAATAATCCCCAGCCGTCTGACGAGGTAAATTGGCACCTTTATAAACAAATACATTAGGATTGGCTAAGCTTTGATTTAATGTATATTTGTCTTGGAAACCCGCCGGAACACCGTCATCATGTGTTTGCCGACCGTTAAACGTACCGTACATCCATAACTTTTCAATAGGTCCGCTATATGTTTTTAAAGTCTCATCCTGTGTATTGCCAAAAGCATTCTGTGCATTCCACGGACCCACCACTTTTGATTGTATATCTGTATCCTGTGAATAAATTCTAATATTCTGATTCTCGGCATCTACCACAATACGATAAATACCATCCTCCGGAATATTCCAATAAGCTCCCCTCATAGCCTTCTCCAGAGCAATCTGTTTAAGCGGCATATCTTGAGCATATTCAACATCTTGTGCACCCTCTGTCTTTGGTGCAATAGCATATTGTTTTGTATCAGCAAATAATATTGGCAAATACAGTGAGCCTGCTTTCAGTTCACCTCTAAATGCATACAAGTTGTCATTTTCCAATGTACGGGCAACCTCTATATCTTCACCTGTTACAGCACTTCCTGCAAGATATAGCTTATCTATTTCTATTATTTCTCCTAATGCGATAATCTTCACAGTCTTAGCGTCAAAGTCGACTGTAATGCGATAATTACCTGTTTCCGGCAAAATCCATGCATTAGTTTCGGTACGGTCTACCACCGTCGCTTCCATAGATTCGGTAGTTATAGCCATATCTGGCGTTACAGGGCATATAGCATTCTCTTCATCACCATACAATACCGGGAAATAAATTCTTCCGGCAGGTAACTCACCACTATACACATATTGTTGAGGGTTGCCGGCAGTCGGAACAAGTTCAATATCTTCTTGCCCTTCAACAGCCAAGAATACCTTATCTGCCATAAATTGTTTCGCGCCATAAGTTTTTACCGTCACACTAACTGTAGCAATATCAGGTACAATCAGGCGAGGCCCTTCAGTAGAAGCCGTAACCGTAAATTTCATTACCCCTTTAGTGCTGGTCAATTGGTCAAACTTATCAATCAATAAATCCTGCAGTTCCTTATTTGTATAGTTACGGATAAACATTCCACCATCCTCATATTCTTTAATGGCATCAGCTTTGCTGCCGACCAATTCCATTTGATAATTATAGGTAACGATATAATCATTCCCATAGTCATGAGACGGTGTCCATTCTAATGTTAAGGCTACTTCATTCGGTTTACTTTCATCCAATATCACATTCTCGGAAGAAGCTGTCAAATTAACCTCATAGTTGTTCCGTGAATAATTATTATCTATATCGTCATTGCCGCAAGCTACAAAGAAGAAAGATAACACAGTCATACCCAGCAGCCTCAAACAACTTTTCTTTATTTCATATTTCTGTTTCATACTACGATTTTCTTAAGAAATTAATATCCATCGTTATTCCCCAGATTAGGACAAAGTTCCATATCATGAGTAGGTATCGGCCACAAATACTGACGGTCGGGAAAGACTCTTTTCGCACCAACAGCAATTTGCCCGGCATTGTACATAGTAGAAAAATCAGCCAGTCCGTCATCATCTATAAGTGGGGTTGACGGCCAAAACCATAAACCTTTAGCAACTATATTATTCTGTAAATCATCCGGCGCCAACATGATATAGTTATAACTATTCAAGGCTTTAGATGCCAATTTCCAACGAATCAAATCCATATAACGTAATCCTTCATTAGCTAACTCCATACGCCGTTCTATTCTTACTGTTTTTCTCAGTTCTGTTTGATCAGTAGTAGTAACAGCAGGATACATTGCTACATTAGCCGCATCTACTCCATAAGCACGTGCACGAACTGAATTGATAGCATTCAGTACAGAATTATCTATTTCATTCAACTCTATCTTTGCTTCTGCATACATCAATAATACATCCGCATATCTCATAAATATTTGATCAGATTCTACCTGTTGTCCGTTTTCTGTCCAAGAAGCATCAATACATTTCTTCCAAAGCAACCCATTATATGAAGCATATTGCTGAACTGCACGCGAATCTTGATTGGATTGCTTCTTACCTGTTGAGTAATTCATGACTTCTTTTGCATCCGGGCGAGGATTATATTCAAAACCACAATGAGCAGTTTCAAATTCTACAATAGTTTGGGCACAACGCGGGTCTCTGTTTTTAAAAGGATTACGAGGATCAAACAAAGGTGATTCATCAATGGGAAGCCCGTCAGTACAAAGAAAAGCCGCCAACAAATCCCATGACGGATTATCAGAACCATATCCGCCTGCGTTACGGGGTAACTCATTTTTTACAATCCACGGGGTCAATACTACTTCATTGGCAATAGAGCGAGGGATTACAAAAATCTTTTCCGGATTACTTTTAGTACTTTGCAGAAATAATTTACTAAAATCGGCTTCCAAGGAGTATATACCTAAATCCATACAGTCCTTAGCGGCTTTAGCTGCAATTTCCCAATCACTCATATACAGAGCAAAACGAGCTTTCATAGCATAGGCAGCTCCTTTAGTGAAATGTTCAGCCTCCGAACCATAAGAAACCGGAAGATACTCAATCGCTTTATCAAAATCCTCATATACTAATGGAATCAATTCTGCTTTTGGCTTACGCCCCATCCGCTCCGCTTCAGTAATAGTCATATACTTATCCAAATAAGGAACATCCCCCCAATAAAATATCAAATCGGCATATTTACAAGCTCTGGCAAAATAGGCCTCACCCTCGTACTGGTTGATAACCTCTTCAGACAAACCGGCATTTCTCGCTCGTTCAACGCCTTCAAGTAATGAATTAGCACGCACTATCAGTTTATACGACTGTTGCCACAGGTGATAAACTTCATAAGTCTGTCCATTCAATGTACCGTCTAATAAAGTTTTACGGTTCGTATTACGATAAGTGAAGTTATCAGAATACTGCTCCATGCTCTCAGGAGAATCCATCTTCCAGTAACCAAGTATATAGAATTCATTAACAGCCATTTTTAACTCTGTTTCCGTGGTATACCATGATTCACTGTTTCCCTGTGACTTAGGCACCATATCCATGTCAACACAGGAGGTAAAGGCCAGGCTCAAGCCTGCCATAAATGTTATCAGTTGATTTTTCATAATATATTCATTTAAAAGTTTACTGAGAGTCCAAACAATAAAGAAGTCGTGATAGGATATGAGGATACTCCCATTTCAGGGTCCCAACCTTCCGGATAATTGCTTATGCAGAATAAATCGGAAGCGCTGACATACAGACGTACTTTCTTAATTCCCGCTTTTTGTGTCCAAACACTTGGCAAAGTATATCCTAAAGTAACATTCTTCAAACGGAAATAAGCGCCATTAAACAACCAAAAACTGGAAGTTGCGTAGTTGCTGTCCCTATTGACTTGGCTCAAACGAGGATATTTGGCTTTGGCATTTTCTTCGGTAGTATTAAACGGACTCCAATAATTACCATCAACAATAGAAGGAATATTGCCATAGTTATCACGCAATGGCTGCACCATTTCTTTCGTAAGATAAGCATTTTGCTTTCCAATACCCTGAAATGCAACAGACAAGTCAATTCCTTTATAACCTGCATGAATATTTCCACCATATTGGAAACGAGGCAAGGAGTTACCTAATGGTACACGATCATAGTCTGCAGAAATTTTTCCATCCGGAACTCCGTCAGGGCCGGATATATCTTTATATTTCAAATTACCTACTGTTATCTGGTTATTTAAGGTAGCAGAATTATCAACTTCTTCTTGTGTTTGATAAATACCCTCGCAAACATAACCATACCATTCATTAAACAGGACACCGGCACGTTTCACTTTACCATCACTGATAATATCGCTATTTCTAAGATAATCTATTTTCGACTTGAAATCTGACAGGTTTGCAGAAATACCATAACTAAAATCATTAATACGGTCATTCCAACTTATTTCAAGGTCAAAACCTGTGGTGGACATCTTACCGGCATTATTCTTCGGATTAGCATATCCCATTGAATAAGGGATTTCAATAGACAAAAGCATATCTTTCGTCTTTTTCCAATAATAATCCGCAGTTACACGTAAGCGATTATTCAGAAACCCCAAATCAACACCTATATCTGTCGAAGTGGTAGTCTCCCATGTAATATCTTCTACTGCCAGATTACGCTGAGCAGCTGTTTTTTCAGAGACGACAGCCCCATCTTTATAAAACAAAGCATTATTAAATGTCATCAATGCCATATATGGAAAATAGTTATCCCCAATGCGCTCATTACCAAGCATACCCCACGAGGTCCTTAGTTTCAAAAATGACAACCAATCAATATTGGCATTCTTCATAAACTTCTCCTCACTAACTACCCAACCGGCAGAGAATGAGGGAAATGTCCCCCATCTATATTGACTTGCAAAACGAGAAGAACCATCATAACGTATATTTGCCTGAAAAAGATAACGGTCGGCATAGCTGTAAATAGCACGCCCAAAAACAGAATTGGAAGTATATTCACTGCCTGTTCCACTATTAGCCATATAATCCTCGGGACCGATATTCAAATAAGGATATTGTGTAAGTTCATACTGGTCACGACCAGCCGTCAATTCCTCTTTTTTCATCACATAATTTTCATATCCAGCCATTAATGTAATATCATGTTTACCGAAGGATTTCATATAATTGGCTATCACTTGAGTAGTAACATGCCAATTGTCTTTACGTTCTTCTGTCAATTCGTTCGTACTATACGTCACTCCACCACCTTCTAGATTACCACCGATTGCATCCGGATTATCCATCAAAGTATAAGAAACTTGGTTTCTAAATTTTTTATTCTTTTGATAATTGATAAATGGAGCAACAATTGCCTGCAAACTAAGTCCATCGAAAGGCTTGAAATTAAGAGCAGCCTTTCCACCTATTTGTGTACTATGTGCAACTGTACGGCCACCATATAATAACAGACCATAAGGATTTGCGCCAGACTTACCCGATGCAAGACGTCCGTCATCCCAAGTTGCCGGATATACGGCCGGCATCTTACGCATATCGCCAAAAGGATCATAAATTGAATTTCTATTTTTGGCATGCCGTATATTAACATCCAACGTGGCACTTAATTTATCATTGATAGTAAAGTCATTGTTAACACGAAACATGTAACGTTGAAAACCTCGACCATCATATAATCCATCGACTTCATCATAAGAAAGAGAAGCTTGGGTTCTCACAGATTTATTACCCCCGGAAAGAGAAACTGTATGCGTTTGTCTTGGTGCCGAATTATTCAGCATCAAATCACGCCAGTTTACTATAGGATAATTATTGGGATCTGTTTTATTATACTTCACCCAGTTTTTTACTTGATCTGAAGTATAAAGTTGGAAAAGTCCGCCACCAGGATTATCATTATAAAGCAGTTCGTTATTCATCTCCAGATAACGAGTAACTCCCACCATACTTGGTTGTTTAGTCGGAATTTCCCAACCAAACTCCCCCGTATATGTCAAATTTAAATCCGATTGAGAGCCTCTTTTTGTAGTAATCAAAATAACACCAGCAGCAGCTTTGGCACCATAAATAGAAGCAGCCGCCGCATCTTTTAATACAGAGATATTCTCTACATCATTTGAATTTACGTAGTCGATATTATCACATTGAACTCCGTCAACAATAATCAACGGTTCGGAATTATCCATTGTCGTAATACCCCGTACATGAATACTACTAGCAGAAGCACCCGGAGCATTGTTATCACGACGGACCATCATACCAGAGACAGAGCCTTGTAATGCAGTAGAAAGAGTTGTCGTTTTTTTAGCAACCAAATCATCACCTTTCACTGCAGCAACAGCTCCTGTCAAATCTTTCTTCTTTACCGTTCCATAACCAATAACCACCACCTCTTCCAGTGTTTTAGAATCTTCTTTCAATACAATCTTAAAAGAAGTCCGATTATCTATAGACGTTTCCTGTGATGTATAGCCAATATAAGAAATAAGTAATGTCGCTCCTTTAAATGCATCTAGCGAAAAATTACCATCTATATCGGTTATAGTGCCCATAGTGCTACCTTTAACCATGACTGAAGCACCAATTAAAGCTTCTCCATTTTCATCGGCTACATTACCCGTAACCTTTACATTCTTCTTATTAATTTCCTGCTGAGTTTTATCAACCTGCGGCATGGAAATTATTACTTGACGTCCGGAGATTTTATATTCTAATTTTGTTTGTGTTGAAAGTTCTTTCAGAATCGTATCTATTTTCCTATTGACAACTGATATTGAAACTTTATTATTAAGTACCTTTTGTACATTTTCCGAATAGACAAAAACATAGTCACTATGTGTTTCTATATAATTCAAGATGTCCTTCACCGTTGAATTGGTAGCTTGTACTGTAAACAAATTTTCTTCTGCATTCCATTTTACTACAGTTTCGCCAAAAACCGAGCAAGGAATCATCAAGAAGATGCTCATTACACCAAGAAAGTTTATTCTCTTCTTTAAGTGTAAAAAAGTAGTTTTCTTAAACATATACTATTTATTTGGTTAACAATTTTGGATTTTATTAATTTGAGGTATATCAGATGAGTATACTTATAGTCATCTGGAATTTATTATAGTCGTTGTTAGTTCTTCATAGGCAATATATTTTACTTAAATTATTATTTATGATTGATACATTTTCAACGGATAGTTACCGGCAATAATTTTACCCAACCAGACTCCAACAAACCTTCACTAACAGCCATCTGTAAACCAATATTATTCTTTTTAGTTACATCTACAAGCCCAACAGCCCATGAATAATTCCCTGTCGGTGCACCTTCCAACTTTAAATTGAACTTATAAGACGTCGGAGTACCTTTCAGCCATCTAGATAAATCAGTTTGTTTATCAACGTATATTCGCATTATACTATTTTTACTATCTAATAAAGCAAATGCAACTTTATATTTCTGATTCCACTGCGGAATATTCGTTGGACAATACCCCCAACCTAAATTATTCCAGCGATGTTCTATCACGATTTCCTGTCCAGTATTAACTTTTACCGGTAAAGAAATCCTATCAGGATATAAACGATATCCACCTTCAGCAATAAAGCGCTTTACTAAAGAGAAACTTTTAGTAAACCAAGAGTTCGTTTCATCACCTATACGGAAATCCATCATGTTAACATGTGCCTCAGCAGATGCGTTAAACTCTCCTTGACGTACATCCTCTGGATGACCTTGTCTATATTCACCACTCGGATCTATCCAATAACGGTGTGTACCACCAGTTATCCAACCGCCCTCCATAATAATAGGACGTTTATAATTCCAACGTGCCGCATATTCTTTTTCCCAATCTTGGTAATAGCCATTCATACCAAATGCATCATGACGTAAACTATATCCTTTGTCAATAGCACTTTGCAACAAATAATCTGTATCAGGAGCAACTTCTCCCCAACCGGTAACATTGTTGGCAGCCACCAAACGATGATAGTTAATCAGCAAAGGTATCCGGTCAAAACAACGAGCATACAAACTCGTCACCCAATCAAAGACTTTTGCCTTATTACTATAATTTTCATAAACCATAGAGTGTGCCTCACCCCATTTACCTAATCCGTATCCATCAATAAAATCCACAATATCAGGATTATTAAACTTTTTAGCGAAGGCTTCTATAAAAGTTGTATATTTTTCCTGGAAAACAGGATCATCTGGATAAGGTGATTTCCGAACCGTCTCTTTACCGCTATTAGGGTCCGAATACCATTTTGCTCCGGCCTCAAATACATAAAGAGGAGTATTCTGTCCTTGACCACGTCCATCCACTACTATACGGAAAGCTAAACGCATATTTCTATTTAGTACACTTTGTATCAGTTTGGTTAATCGGGCGTTCGGATCATCCCAAATATAAACTCCTTCCGAAGGATTTAAAGAACTCCAACTGGTACGTATATAACAAGTATTCGCGTAATCAGATACCTTTACAAGTTTAGACATCCCGGGAACAACCATATGGTCATACCCTTCTTTCGTCCAAAAATTCTCATCCCAATTACGTCCTAAATAAAGAGTCCAACCAGTCAAAGGATTACGAATAACATTCTCTTTATCTGGATTTATTGTGACAACAATATTTCCTTGAAGTGTATTTTCCTCATTTCTTATATTATTATTTACAGAATTAGCTGCAATAATCGGACTGGACAATGAAAACATTGAAACTGCCCAAATCAAAGGAGAAGAAAAAAAAGTATAAAAAACAATATTTATTTTGCAAAAGGAATCAAGTTTCTTTCTTAATTTAAGAAAAATAGCTTTCTTTACCATAAAAATTTCTTTTTAGGTTAACAATTTTGGATCTAATTAATTTATTAAGGAATTATCATCGGATAAATACGCCAATATTTATCCGATTTTTTATCATAGTATTAGTCATTTATCATAGGCAATTTGTTTTAATTATTTATCTAAATATATTATAGCATCTTTATTTTCTATTGTAACAGGAAGAAGTTGTTGAATACATTCTAACACATCAGCCAGATTTTCTTTTAGCTCCAATTTTCCATATATTTTTTTATCTGCAACTACAGAAGAACAACAAATGGAAACACCATAATAAATACTCAACTTTTGAGTAATACTTTCCAAGTCCTTACCATTTAAAAAAAGTATTCCATTCATCCAACTAATATATTCATTTACATCTACTTTCTTCTGTTCGTTAACAGCGCCATTAGTTATATTCAATAAATCATTAGGTGAAAGTTTCGCTTTGTTTTCATTAGTATCAGTCACCTCTACCGAGCCTTCTACTAAAACAATAGTAGTTTCACCCATTTCTTTATAATTAGAAATATTAAATTTGGTTCCTAATACACGCAAGGAAAAATCATTGGATTCAACTATGAACGGATGTTTTTTATCATGAGCAACATCTAAAAACACTTCTCCTTGAGCATATATTTTACGAACATTACCTGTAAAAGAGGCAGGATAAATCACTTTCGACAGAGAATTTACAGTAAGAATTGTTCCATCAGAAAGTTTTACTTTTGCTCGTTTACCTGCCGGAACCAATAACTGATTATAATTTATCTCATCTTTATTTTCTTCGACTGAGATCTCTTGAGAGTCAATAGCAACATTACCATCTTTTGAATATAGTACATAAGCATTATTATTTAGCTTTACTTGCTCGTTAGAAGTAATAAGAGTAACGTCTTCCAATATTTTATTATCCAACTGCTCTGCAATCGTATTAAATTCAATTCTAATTCCTTTTTCACTTTTTTGATTTAAGAAATAAATTGTTGATATACATACTAAAACAGATGCAGCAATAGAAGCTGAAACAACCAAGAAATGACTTCTCTTACGCTTTATTGTATTGTATCTAATCTTTTGCCTTGTTTTCTCTATTATGGAAGCAGAATCCACCTCATCCTGTTTACATTCCTTCCAAAAGAAAAGAAGCTTTTCTCCTTTCGGTATTAAAACAAATTCTTCCTCAATATCTTGATGAGAATTCAGTTTATCAAATAGTTCTGGCAAATTATTATCGTGCGTTCCTATGTTCATATTTCTTTTCGAAAATTGTTGTTCTATTAATATAGACGCAATTTTCAAAAAGATATCTAGGTCAGAAATGAACTTTTTTCAAATTATTTCTTGCGAAAGTCTTTTTTTAGCTTTTTGGCAATACTATCTATAGCATAAGCTACATGATAGTTAATTGTTTTTACGGAAATATGAAGCATATCAGCAATTTCCAAATAAGGTAATCCTTCTATTTTAGCCAAAAAGAAAACATGTTTACATTTAGCCGGTAACTGTTCTATGGCATTATTAATCTCTTGAATTTCTTCCTTACTTATAATTTCCTCATCTGGTGATTGTACCGGCTCAAAAGTAAAATCCTCAATTTCATCGAAAGATAAATCATGCCTACCGTTTTCTTTTCTCAAAAAAGAGATTGCCTTTCGATAAGTTATTGTTTGCAACCAGGCACTCATACTATTAATCTCTGCTAATTGCCGTCTATTCTTCCACACCTCGAAAAAGACATCACTAACAATTTCTTCTGCTGCTTCCTTATTTCCCAATAACCCTAAAGAATAATGATATAAACGTGAAGAATAGTATTGCATAAAACGTTCAAATGCAAATTCATCTCCATTTATAATTCGGTATATATCGTCATTCTCCAATCTCATGTAAGTATCATATAGATTGCCCAATCAGCAAGGCAGATGCAAATTTAATTGTATATAATTAAATGAAAAAATAAAAAGAAGTTAATTGTACGCAAAAAAAAGTCCTCCATACTTAAAAGCATGGAGGACTTCTCACATTATTGTAAGTCAAACTTTACTCTTTGGCGACCTTCGCGGTGCTCTTCTTTGATGCGGCTTTTTTTGCAGTAGATTTGGCAACAGGTTTCGCAGCAGTCTTAGGAGCAGCTTTCGCTTCTTTCTTCTTCTCAGCGGCCTTTTCCTTCTCCAGCTTATTCTGCGCTTTTTCCAACTCTTTATGGAGTTCCTCTATTTCATCCCCTTGATTTTTGATTGTAGTCAGCAAGGCATTCAATTCCTCATTATCGATATCTACCGGGTATAAGGAATCGACACGCTTGATGAAATCTCCTAAAATATTCATGTAATTGGTGAAAGCATCATAAGGTGATTCGTAAATACCACGATTCAGGCCCACCCCGCTATTCTTAGTCGTCATAAAGCGGAAGTTATTACTTGCCTGCAAATAATCCCAGTCTTGCTTGATGCGGCGGTCGTCACAGATGTGTACGCGTTCGGCCACACTATACAGTTTATTGAAAGCTTCGCGCTGCATTACATTACCCAGCCAACAGCTTGTGTCTCTTTCTTCATCAACCCATGACATAGGATATGGAACATCCAGTTGCGATACGGATTTCAGTTTGGTAACAATCTCCGTAGGAGTTGAGAAAGTAATGCCTTTTTCTTTAGCACATGCAGGCAACGCCTTCAGGAATTCCAGAATATTGGAAGACAGAGGTTGTGACATTCCCAACGAGCAAAGCTCCATAAATATATTGATAACTTGTTCTTCTTGCGGGAACGCGTCAATCCAATTGATATACTTATCCGCAAACAAAGGATATTCACTCCATTCCGAATTAGAGAAGCGCAGGCTGATATCATCAGATAATTTAAAATCGCGTAGCAACAATTTTAAATTCGGATTCATATTGCAATGATATACATAGTGCGGACTCTTCCAACCAAGTACATGCTTAGCACCCTCAGTCAGCATGCCTTTAAAGCCCATGCTGGCCACCACAGCGCCAATCTCGTCATTATAAATCAGGCTGGAATTACGGAACACTTTCGGAGCTTTGCCAAACATCTGTTTCATCTTAGCGCTCTGACGCATAACCTCTTCCTTGAAGCAATCCTCATTGGCCAAAGAAGAAAGTCCGTGAGAATACGGTTCGGCTAAAAACTCACAGCATCCTGTATCATTGAGCTGATGCAGCAAATCGATTACAGCAGGCGCATGGATTTCCAGTTGCTCCAATGCCACGCCGGAGATAGATAAAGCCACTTTAAACGCGCCGCCCGAATTCTTCGCCATTTCGATAAGCGTATTCAGTGCAGGAATATACGAGCGTTCGGCAACTTCATTTATACTTGTTTCATTAGCATAATCATCATAGTAATAATGATTTGTACCGATATCAAAGAAACGATAACGTTTCAGATGTATAATTTGATGTATTTCAAAATAAAGACAGATAGTTCTCATTAGTATTTATTGTTTTATTATTTACCATAGTTTCTTAACACATCCTCATAAAGAGCGCGAATTCGCAAGCCCACCTTTTCCCAAGTAATTCCGTCCACTTCTTTCTTTCCTTCTTCCTGGAGATAATGGAATAGAGACGGATTGATACAGATGGAATAGATAGCATCGGCCATAGCGTGAATATCCCAATAATCGGTTTTAATTACCTTATCAAGGATTTCACCGCATCCGGACTGCTTGGAGATAATAGATGGAGTTCCACACTGCATGGCCTCCAACGGAGCGATACCGAAAGGCTCGGAAACAGAAGGCATAACGAACACATCACTGTTTTTATAAACCTCGTATACCTGTTTGCCTTTCATAAAACCGGGGAAATGGAAACGGTCGGCAATACCGCGTTCGGCAGCCAGGTTAATCATGGCATTCAACATATCACCCGAACCGGCCATTACAAAACGGATATTACGGGTACGTTGCAATACCAGCGCAGCAGCTTCCACAAAATATTCCGGTCCTTTCTGCATGGTGATACGTCCGAGGAAAGTCACCACCTTCTCTTTAGAATGATCCGGACGCGGAATATCCTGAAGCTCCTGCGACAGCGGATACACAGCATTGTGCATGGCAAATACCTTTCTTGGGTCTTGATGATACTCATTGATAACTGTGCGACGGGTAAGCTCCGATACGCACATAATGCAATCGGCGTAATCCATTCCGTTCTTTTCCATAGAATAGACAGTAGGATTAACCTTTCCTCGCGAACGGTCAAAATCAGTGGCATGAACATGAATGCAGAGCGGCTTGCCGCTTACCATTTTCGCATGCACACCGGCCGGATAGGTCAACCAGTCGTGTGCATGGATAATGTCAAACTCCTGTTGACGCGCCACCACTCCGGCTATAATCGAAAAGTTATTGATTTCTTCGTGCAAATTTCCCGGATAACCGCCGGCAAAGTCCATACAGCCAAGGTCGTTGACGTGCATATAAGAGAAATCCGAATAGATATGGTCGCGCAGAGCGTAGTATTGTTCCGGACTCATTGTCGACAAACGCGACTTCAGATAATCATAATCGACGTCACGCCATACAATAGGCACTTGGTTCATGCCGATTATATTCAAGAATTGCTCTTCTTCACCTGTGGGCTTGGGCATACAGAAAGTCGTTTCCACATCCCCCTGCAAGCTCAATCCTTTAGTTATTCCGTATGATGCAACTGCAAGACCGCCATATATTTTGGGAGGAAATTCCCAACCAAACATTAAAACTTTCATCTTCGTTCCTCCTCTTATAAATTATACTTAGACAATAATTTCAAAATGCGCAGAATTTCCGCTACATTCATGGCAAACGATATTGCACCTCTTCCCTTAAACGGTGGGTTTCCATCGAACAATTCAGGCAGAGAACCTATGCAGTGGCTCGTCATCTCATCTTCAAAACCAATCAGATAACGTTCTACGAACGAAATGCCACTCATCTTATAGATACGTAAATACGCTTCCATGTAAAAGCCCATAAGCCACGGCCAGGCTGTACCCTGATGATAAGCGTAATCTCTCTGGGTCTGAGGACCGACATAATTCGGATTATACCCTCCGCTCTTAGGACTCAACGTACGCAGACCTTTCGGAGTCAGCAATTCTTTTGTCACAATATCAAGAACTTGCTTCTTTTGCGTGCGGTCTAACGGTGAGTAATCAAAAGCTACGGCAAATATCATGTTGGGACGAACACTCCAATCCATCATATAGCCGTCTACATAATCGAACAGATAACCGTACTCATTGCGGAAAACCTCCACAAAAGATTTACCCGTTATCTCCGCCTGAGTATCCAACTCATCCGCAAGAATGTCATTTCCTCCCTCACGTACAATATCCGAAACAAAACGCAGAGCATTGTACCACAACGCATTCACCTCAACGATATATCCGGTACGAGGAATTACGGGATGTCCGTTAGCCGTAGAGTTCATCCATGTAACGGCCTTTTCCTTGCCATTTGCATAAAGCAAGCCGTTTTCATGCAAAAAAAGATTGTCATGCTTACGGTCGCGGATATATCTCATGATGTCTTCCAACAGCTTACCGTACTTCAAGCGGCATTGTTCGCGCGATGTATCCTTAGCATATTGTTGCAAAGTCCACACTGCCCATAAAAGCACGTCGGGATGTTCCATTTCATAGATTTTATAACCTACCGGTTTATCCTCTATGAAATTACAGATAGCTTTTTCCGCCGTATTCATAACATCTTCGAATTCATCTTGTTCGTCCACTGCCAAAGTTAGTCCCGGTAAGGAAATAAACAAGTCGCGTGCACGACATTTGAACCAGGGATAACCTGCAAGTACATAATGTTCTTCTCCTTGCTTATTGTGGAATTGGTGAGCGGAATTCTTTAAACAGTGATAGAAACTGTCGCGCGGAGTGCGGTCTGCGGCTTCGGCCTCAAAGGCCTGTTTCAGTTTACGCGGTGAAATCTCTGAAATACCGGCAGAGAAAACAATGCTTTCACCTTTCTTTATATCTACTTCAAAATAACCGGGTACATACAAGTCTTCATTAAAATCATATCCGCGTTCCTGTTCTTTCGGATATTCAATGCCGCGATACCAATCCGGCTGATAATGAAATTCATTCTTTTTGTTCAGCTGCATATAAAGTTCCGGATAACCGGGATACATACAGGTTTTAATGCCATTTTCCACCAACTGGTAGTCACGGCTTGCCTGCGCATTCTCGTGCGTGTATTCGCGTACGCTGCGGAATGCCAGGAAAGGACGGAACCGGAGCGTTGTTGCCGAATGGGCATCGACCAAGGTGTAACGAATCAGAATCCGGTTCTCGTGATGTACAAAAACATTCTCTTTACGGAGGATAACACCTCCCACACGGTAGGTAGTCGCCGGGATATGCTCGCAATCAAATTCACGGATATACTTATGTCCATTCGGACTAAAGTTATTTCCCTGATACTTATGCAACCCCAGGTTAAACTCCGCACCGTGCTGAATTACCGTTTCATCCAAAGAAGACAGCAGCACATGGTTTTCATCATCCAGGTTGGGGACAGGAATCACCAACAAGCCGTGATATTTGCGTGTGTTACAATCTACAATCGTTGTACAATGATAGGCCCCCGATTTGTTAGTCCGAAGTATCTCCCTTGGCAAAGATTCTTGCAGATTAACCATCAAGGTCTTGTCAAATCGTAAATAACTCATAGTTGTGCATTATTTAAAGGTTAATTATTCAGGTATATGCGCTACAAAGCTTGTAGCGATGCCCAAAAATACGAATTAAAGCCTATACGCAAAATAAAAAGTCAGTTTTTTTTCGTTTTTCAAGTAAATAATTCGTAGCATTGTACGAAAATAACAAATCCCTGTACAATATATGAAGCGTGACGTGCAACGAATAGTTCTGGCTGCGATTATACCGCTATTTCTACTATTCATCCTGTATATACTGAAATTCTTGGAAACAGGCATGGATTGGGACTTTACAAAGCTGGGAGTTTATCCAATGGAAAAGCGAGGAGTATTCGGTATATTTGCACATCCGTTAGTACACAGTAGTTTTAAACATCTTTTTGCCAATACGATTCCTTTTTTCTTCTTGTCCTGGTGTTTGTTTTATTTCTATCGGGATATTGCGCCCTATATCTTTTTTACAATCTGGATAGGTTGCGGAGTATTCACCTTTCTTATAGGCAAACCGGGATGGCACATCGGCGCGAGCGGTATTATTTACGGCTTGGCATTCTTTCTGTTTTTCAGCGGATTATTACGAAAACACGTACCACTCATAGCAATTTCTCTATTAATAACTTTTCTGTATGGAGGATTGGTATGGAACATGTTTCCACAGTTCGCCAAAGAAACGACCTCTTGGGAAGGACACCTCAGCGGTGCCATAACAGGAACGCTCTGTTCCATCGCTTTTATGAAATACGGTCCTCAACGTCCGGAACCTTTCGCAGACGAGGAAGACATTGATGAGAAAGAGGAAGAAGCCTCCTCTGAAGAAGAAACAAAACAATCTTATTGATGGAAGCTCTCCAAAAGTAACGAGATGTTTGCCATGAACAGACGTACCGATATAGCCAATAGAATGATACCAAAGAATTTACGGATAATATAAATACCGCCTTTACCTAAGAATCGCTCAACCCGTCCTGTCATACTGACAACAAAATATACCCATATCATATTCAGCACTAACGCTATAATGATATTGACGCTGGCATATTCGGCACGCAAAGAAAGCAAAGTAGTAAAAGCCCCTGCTCCAGCCAATAGCGGAAAAACCAACGGAACCAACGTTGCTTCTTTAATCGGCCCTTGGTTTTTAAAGATTTCAATATCAAGAATCATTTCCAATGACATCAGAAATATGACGAATGCACCGGCAACGGCAAATGATTCAATATCCACATGGAACAATTTCAGCATCATATCACCCGCATAGAAGAAGCCAATCAACAAGCCAAACGATATTAATGTGGCTTTCAATGCGTTTACATCTTTTCCTTTCTCCTTCAAGTTAATGATAATAGGAATAGAACCAATGATATCTATCACGGCAAACAGCACGATAAAAGCGCTGGTCATCTGTTGCCAATTAAATGCTGAAAACATACGTCCCTCCTTTTTTCTGCAAAGATAATCTATTTTTATGCATTTCGCAAAATTTCTTAAAAGCGAATGAATAGCACGTTTAAGAAATAATAAAAAAAACAAAAAGAGAGGGCAAGTGTTTACGGCAGACTTCGATTATATCTACTTTTGCTCGTAAACCAGAAGATGAGAATGATATGGAAACAATGTTTGATACGCTATTACAATTACCCCTCTTTCAAGGACTTGCCCAGGAAGACTTTACCCGTATTTTGGAAAAAGTCAAATTGCACTTCACAAAACATAAGCCGGGCGAACTTCTTTTAAAAGAAGGGACTTCCTGTCATGAACTGGTCTTCGTTCTAAAAGGAGAAGTCGCATCTTCCACCTCATCCGTCGATTCTTCTTACAGCTTTACAGAATACTTTCCAGCTCCCTACCTGATTGAGGCTTACTCGATGTTCGGTATGAAAACGCATTATGCTTCTACATATCGGGCAAAAACGGAAGCGCACACCGTCAGCATCAGCAAGGCGTTCGTCATGAAAGAACTCTTTAATTATGAGATATTCCGTTTGAACTATATGAATATAGTCAGTAACCGTACTCAAATGCTGCATAACCGTTTATGGGCTGTGTCCGGTGATAACCTCGAAGCCCGCATCGCCCACTTTATCCTCAGCCATGTAGAACGTTTATCGGGCGAGAAAGCACTGAAAATAAAAATGGAAAACTTGGCGCAAATCGTCAACGATACCCGGGCAGGAGTATCAAAAGCTCTCAATAGTATGCAAGCCAAAGGATTGGCGGAATTACATCGCGGAGAAATCGTAATACCCGATACGGAGAAGCTGTCTGAAAACTTATATCTGCTATCTCTTTAACGCAGATGACGCGAATGACGCAGCCTAAGAAGAAAAAGTCTGTGTCATCCGCATCATCGCGCGTCTGAAAATAATCAGTCTATAATTTTATTCCCATTCAATGGTAGAATTGGGCTTCGGAGACATATCATAACAAACACGGTTGACATTCTTCACCTCCTTGAGAATACGGTCGGTAATCTTCATCAGGACAGACCAATCCACCGGTTCGATAGTGGCAGTCATGGCATCCACCGTATTGACAGCACGGATAATGACAGGCCAGTCAAAAGAACGGGCATTATCACGTACACCTACTGACTTGAAATCGGGTACAACAGTGAAATATTGCCATACCTTCTTATCCAGACCTGCCAACCGGAATTCTTCCTGCAAGATAGCGTCCGACTCACGGACTGCCTCCAAACGGTCACGTGTGATAGCTCCCAGGCAGCGTACACCCAGACCCGGTCCGGGGAAAGGCTGGCGATACACCATTTCATACGGTAAACCGAGTTCAAGACCACAAGCGCGTACTTCGTCCTTGAACAACTGACGCAGCGGCTCTACCAATTCAAACTGCAAATCTTCAGGCAAACCGCCTACATTATGATGAGACTTCACCATCTTGGCAGTCTTGGTACCGCTCTCTACAATATCAGGATAAATAGTGCCTTGTCCCAAGAAGTCAATGCCGTCCAACTTACGGGCCTCTTCCTCAAAGACACGGATAAACTCGCCACCGATAATCTTACGCTTCTGCTCGGGGTCGGCTACGCCTGCCAGCTTATCCAAGAAACGATCTGTAGCATCCACATAAACAAGGTTAGCGTTCAGCTTATTCTTGAAAATTTCGATAACGGCTTCCGACTCACCCTTACGCATCAGTCCATGATTCACATGTACGCACACCAGATTGTCACCGATAGCTTTTAGCAACAGCGCAGCCACCACAGAACTATCTACACCGCCGGACAGCGCCAACAGTACCTTACGGTCACCTACCTGGTGACGTATCAGTTCTATCTGGTCATTGACGAAATTTGTCATATTCCAGTTGGCTTCAGCCTTGCAAGTATCGAATACAAAAGACTTGACCGCGTTTTTAATAGCTTCCACATCATCTGTAAACCGGGGAAGTTTCACTTCGCACAAAGCCTTATCATGACCGGCAGCCATTACAGGGAATCCCGCTTCATAAATCTCGGGCAATACATCGATGGATACCCCGTCAATCACATTATTGGGACCACCGTTGATGATAACGCCTTTCACATTCGGCAAGGCCTTCAGTTCGGCTGCGGTAATGTCGTGCGGGTAGATTTCGCTATATACTCCCAACGCACGAATCGCTCTGGCAAGCACCGTGTTTTCGTGACTTCCCAAATCCAGAATCACAATCATATCCTGCTTCATTCTTCTATATTATTTTTTAAGTTAATAATTTCAGTCGGTCTTATTCCCACTCTATTGTGCTGGGTGGTTTTGAAGATATATCATAGGTTACGCGGTTCACGCCTTTCACCTTATTTATAATATCATTGGATACCTTGCCCAAGAATTCGTAGGGCAGATGCGCCCAGTCCGCCGTCATGGCATCGGTGGAAGTAACGGCACGCAAAGCCACCGCACGTTCATAGGTACGCTCGTCGCCCATCACACCCACACTCTGCACCGGCAGAAGAATGACGCCCGCCTGCCAAACCTGATTGTAGAGTGAAGTCTCGTTTCCTGCGGTATCCTGAACCTTCCAGTCACGCAGGCCCTGAATGAAAATATCGTCGGCTTCCTGCAGGGTACGTACCTTCTCCGGCGTTATATCTCCCAGAATACGGACTGCCAATCCCGGACCGGGGAAAGGATGACGGGTAATCAAATGTTCGGGCATTCCCAATTCACGTCCCACGCGGCGAACCTCATCTTTGAACAGCCATTGTAACGGCTCGCACAGGCGGAGATTCATCTCCTCGGGCAGACCGCCCACATTGTGATGGCTTTTGATAGTCTTGCCCGTAATGTTCAAGCTCTCGATGCGGTCGGGATAAATGGTACCTTGCGCCAACCAGCGGGCATCGGTTATCTTGTGCGCTTCGGCATCGAATACTTCGATAAAATCACGACCGATGATTTTACGCTTCTGTTCGGGCTCGGTCACTCCCTCCAAATCCTTGAAAAACTTCGCGCTGGCATCTACGCCAATCACGTTCAGTCCCAGACACTCGTAGTCGCGCATCACATTCCTGAATTCGTTCTTGCGGAGCAGACCGTGATCTACAAAAATACAGGTCAGATTCTTGCCGATGGCACGATGCAGCAATACGGCGGCCACCGAAGAATCCACACCGCCACTCAGTCCCAGGATAACGCGGTCATTGCCAAGCTGCCCCTTCAGTTCGGCGACAGTGGTATCTACAAACGATGCGGCACTCCAACTCTGGCTGCAACCGCAAACGTCCACCACAAAGTTGCGCAACATCTGCGTACCATCCTCACTATGATACACTTCCGGATGGAACTGTACTCCCCAGATTTTCTCGCCGGTCACTTGATAGGCAGCAATCGCCACCTTATCCGTAGAAGCTATAACCTTGAAGTTATCGGGAATGGCAGTAATCGTATCTCCATGACTCATCCATACCTGGGTATTTTTCCTTATCCCTTTGAAAAGGATGTTCTCCGAATCGAAGAAGCCAAGATGAGCACGTCCATACTCGCGGGTTCCTGCCGGCTCCACCCGTCCGCCGTTACTATAAGAGATAAACTGCGCACCGTAGCAGATACCCAAAATGGGGTATTTCCCGCGAATATCGCTCAAATCCACCTTGAATGCGCTCTTGTCATAAACAGAAAAGGGGCTACCCGAAAGGATAACTCCTTTTACACTCGCATCTCCCTGAGGAAATTTGTTGTAAGGCACAATCTCGCAATAGACATTTAGTTCGCGCAACCGGCGGCCGATGAGCTGCGTAGTTTGCGAACCGAAATCAAGAATGATAATCTTTTCTTGCATAGAAACAGAGGTGTTAATAATTTGGAGCACAAAGATACGATTATTTCTAAAACTGAAAGAAATATTGCGGGAGAATTCTTCGTATCGCCTTTCCCGCCTTCCCGGAAAGTATATCCACACTTCAGTATGGAAAGAATACACTTTACCTGCGAATGGAGTCTGTATTTATCTAAAATATAAAAAATTTATTGGATTTATAAAGTAAAGAATTTATATTTGCCCTCGAAATAACTAACCAAAGTAAATCTACTATCATGAAGAAAAGCATCCTATCTCTAACCTTTGCTGTTTGCTGTCTATTACCGGTAACAGCCCAAACGTTCTCCAAGGCAGATTCATTACAGAACGAAATCGCTTTATTGGAAAATGCATTGACAAATATACAAGCCGACTTACAAGAGAAAACTTTACAGTACAATTGGGAACTGACGGAAAAGTATATAGAGTATTGCAAGAAGCTCTCCAGAATCACAAACTTCAATCAGGAACCCCGGTTAGTACAACTTGCCACCACCATCAAACCGCAAGAACTGGAACCGTTGAGATTGGCTTACGAAGAAGCAAAAAAAGAATTTGACGCATTACTGGAATCCTATCCCGAATACATAACCCTTGATTCCTTATATAAAAGAGCTATCACCACAGAGCAGAAGAAAGACCGTAAAGTTGCTTTGGATAGTTTCTACCAGCGTATATACAAGGAGGATAAAGCTTACCGCCCCTTACTTGAAAAAAGACGCAAAGCCATCAAGGAACATTACATTGCCTGCGCTTACTATTTATTGAATGAATGTAAAAAGAATCGGGAAATCGTTCCGGAAATCTACAATTATAAAACAGAACGCATTCTTAAAGAAACCAATCCCGACCTTCAACAACTATCCATTGAAATCAGTACGCTTAGCGGCCTTCAACGGGAAACCACCCGCAAATATCAAAGACTGAAATACAACTTGAAGGAAGACTAAATAACAATCTTTTTATCCAATGAAGAAGATGTGTCAAAATGACGATTAATCATCATTTTGACACATCCCATGAACTGTCCTTACAAATAAAGGACCAATGATTATTTTTCTTTCAAGATATCGCGGATTTCAGTCAGCAACACTTCTTCCTTGCTCGGTGCGGGCGGTGCAGGAGGAGCGGCAGGTGCTTCCGCTTTCTTCTTTTCCGTCAACTTGGTTATCAGCTTAATAAACATAAAGATGGAGAAAGCGATAATGAGGAAGTCGAAAGTAGCCTGCAGAAAGTTACCGTAATTCAGCGTTACGGCTGCAATCTCCTTACCGTCTACCACTTCGGCAGGCTTCATCACCCACTTTAAGTCGGTAAAATTTACGCCACCGATCAGCAAACCCAAAGGTGGCATAATCACATCGGCCACGACAGAAGACACGATTTTGCCAAACGCACCGCCGATGATGACACCGACAGCCATATCCACCACATTACCTTTCATGGCAAAAGCCTTAAATTCCTGTAAAAATGAACTTTTTCCCATCTTTTCAATTATTTAATTATGATTTTGGCTACGAATATAAAAACATTTTCTTACTTTTGCACCGCAATTCGATAAAGAAATGCAATTTATAGGCGAAAGTTTATTTTTAAACATTATAAAACCCTTAAAAGTTTAAACAAAATGATTAAAGTAGGTATTAATGGATTCGGACGTATCGGACGTTTCGTATTCCGCGCTGCAATGAAAAGAAACGATATCCAAATCGTTGGTATTAACGACCTTTGCCCGGTAGATTACTTGGCTTACATGTTGAAGTACGATACAATGCACGGTCAATTCGACGGTACTATCGAAGCTGATGTTGAAAACAGCAAGCTGATCGTTAACGGTCAGGCTATCCGCATCACTGCTGAAAGAAACCCGGCTGACTTGAAATGGAACGAAGTAGGCGCTGAATACGTAGTTGAATCTACAGGTTTGTTCTTGAGCAAAGACAAAGCTCAGGCTCACATCGAAGCAGGTGCAAAATACGTTGTAATGTCTGCTCCTTCTAAGGATGACACTCCGATGTTCGTTTGCGGTGTTAACGAGAAGACTTACGTTAAGGGTACTCAATTCGTATCTAACGCTTCTTGTACTACTAACTGCTTGGCTCCTATCGCTAAAGTATTGAACGACAAATGGGGTATCACTGACGGTTTGATGACTACCGTTCACTCTACAACTGCTACTCAGAAAACAGTTGACGGTCCTTCTATGAAAGACTGGAGAGGTGGTCGTGCCGCTGCAGGTAACATCATCCCTTCTTCTACAGGTGCTGCTAAGGCTGTAGGTAAAGTTATCCCGGCTTTGAACGGTAAACTGACCGGTATGTCTATGCGTGTTCCGACTTTGGACGTTTCTGTAGTTGACTTGACGGTCAACTTGGCTAAACCGGCTACTTACGCTGAAATCTGCGCTGCCATGAAGGAAGCTGCTGAAGGCGAATTGAAGGGTGTTCTGGGTTACACTGAAGATGCAGTGGTTTCTTCTGACTTCTTGGGTGACACTCGTACTTCTATCTTCGACGCTAAAGCTGGTATCGCTTTGACTGACACTTTCGTTAAAGTTGTATCTTGGTACGACAACGAAATCGGTTATTCTAACAAGGTTCTTGACCTGATCGCTCACATGGCATCTGTTAACTGCTAATATACAGTTAGAAAATAATAAAAAATAGGCGGCTTCTTTTATGAAGTCGCCTATTTTTTTTGCACATTTGCAGTTAGAATATTCTTTACCTGATAAATTGGATAAATTACAGGTAAGCATAGTCGAAACTAACATTTAATTTGCATTATTAATCATGAACAAGATACAAGCCTCAAACCCTTTCTTTGAAATTTATTCTACTCCGCACGGGACTGTTCCTTTCAACCTGATAAAGACCGAACATTATGCGCCTGCCATCCACGAAGGCATCCGCCGGCAAAATGGAGAGATAGACGCCATCATCAATAATCCCGACGCACCGACTTTTGAGAATACGATAGTACCCTATGAAAAGTCCGGTGAATTACTGCATCGTGTCAATACCGTATTCGGCAATCTGCTCAGTGCTGAAACCGACGACGAATTACAGGAGCTCGCACGGGAAATCATGCCGCTGATGAGCGAGCATGAGAACAATATCAGCCTCAACGAAAAGCTGTTTGCCCGCATCAAAACCGTATATGAGCTGGCGGACAAGGCAAAACTTACCCCGGAACAATCCAAATTATTGGAAGATATTTATACCGGCTTCGTACGTAACGGGGCAAACTTGCAAGGAGACGCCAAAGAACAGTACCGCAACTTATGCAAGGAACTGAGCCTGCTGACACTTCAATTCAGTGAAAACACCCTGAAAGAAACGAACGATTACCGGCTGGTGCTCACCGAGAAGTCCCAACTCTCCGGCTTACCTGAAAGCGCCATTGACGCCGCCGCAGAAACCGCACAGGAAAAAGGTGTAGAGGGTTGGGTATTTACCTTGCACGCCCCAAGCTACAGCCCCTTTATGACGTATGCCGACAATCGCGACCTACGCCGTGAGCTATACATGGCATATAATACGAAGTGTACGCACGACAATGCCTGCAACAATCTGGAAATCGTAAAGAAGATTGCCAACATCCACATGGAGATAGCCCGGCTGCTGGGTTATGATAACTTTGCCGAGTACAACCTGAAAGAGCGAATGGCTCAAAACAGCGATACCGTATACAAACTGTTAAATCAATTGTTGGAAGCCTATACGCCCACCGCACAAAAAGAATATGACGAAGTACAGGCATTGGCACGCAGTGAAGAAGGAGCCGACTTTATCCTGATGCCATGGGACTGGAGTTATTACTCTCAAAAGCTGAAAGACCGGAAGTTCAGCATCAACGACGAAATGCTCCGCCCCTACTTTGAGCTGAGCAAAGTAAAAGAAGGTGTATTCGGACTGGCAAGCAAACTATACGGCATCACCTTCAAGAAAAACGCAGATATTCCCGTCTATCACAAAGATGTGGAAGCCTACGAAGTATTCGACAAGGACGGCACATATCTTGCCGTGCTCTATACCGACTTCCATCCCAGAACCGGAAAACGTTCGGGGGCGTGGATGACGAGCTACAAAGGGCAGTGGACAGACGAAGCAAGCGGCGAGAACAGCCGCCCGCACGTATCTATCGTAATGAACTTCACCAAGCCCACGCAGAACACTCCCGCCCTGCTGACTTTCAATGAAGTGGAAACTTTCCTGCACGAGTTCGGGCACAGCCTGCACGAAATATTCGCCGACTCCACTTACGAAAGCCTGAGCGGCACAAACGTCTATTGGGATTTTGTGGAACTGCCTTCTCAGTTCATGGAGAACTTCGCCACCCAAAAAGAGTTCCTGCACACCTTCGCCCGCCACTACCAAACCGGAGAACTCATATCCGACGAATTGGTACAGCGCATCGTAGACTCATCGAATTTCAACGTAGCCTATGCCTGCCTACGCCAAGTAAGTTTCGGACTACTGGATATGGCATGGTACACGCGTAACGCGCCATTCGAAGGAGACGTCAAAGCCTATGAGAAACAGGCTTGGAAAAAAGCTCAAATCCTTCCCGTTGTGGAGGAAACCTGTATGAGCACCCAGTTCTCACATATCTTTGCCGGCGGATATTCTGCCGGATATTACAGCTATAAATGGGCGGAAGTATTGGATGCAGACGCGTTCTCACTCTTCAAACAGCGTGGTATCTTCAATCCGGATGTAGCCGGCTCTTTCCGCAAAAACATCCTATCGAAGGGCGGAACGGAACATCCGATGACACTCTATAAACGTTTTCGCGGACAAGAGCCGACCATAGACGCACTATTAATCAGAAACGGAATAAAGCAATGAAAGAGAAAATAAATATAAAGACGATAGGCTGCAGCCTGATGCTGCTGGCTATACTTCTCGGTTTCAGCGCCTGCAACAATGAGGACGATGTAATGGAAATCTTCAACAACAAAACCTGGAAGCTGAGCCGCATAGCCACCGAAAAAGGGAAAGAACAATTCTATCAAGGTTTGTGGAATAACGAAGCCGAAGAGAAAGCCAGTCGTGAACTGCTCAAAACAGATGGAAACTTCACTTTGAACTTCAACTGCGCCGAAGTAAACGGAGAAGTAACCGGTACCGTCAGCGCCCATGCCGTCAAATCAAGCATCGATGACGCTACCCTGAAAATAGACGGCAAGGAACATACCATAAACATCGGCGGAAAAGTTATCGGTACGGAAAGCGATAAACTGGCAAAGGTATTCATCAACGGCGTGCTGAACGTATTCAAGTACGAGGGGGATATACACAATCTGACCCTCTACTTTAAAGACGGAAATACAACGAAAGTCATGGGATTCACAGCCCGCTAAATACAACTGAAGATATGGACGAGACTACGAGAAGCAAACAAGAAGCGTTGGACAAACGTTATATACGCATGGCAAGCATCTGGGCGGAAAACTCTTACTGCCAACGCCGCCAGGTAGGCGCACTCATCGTAAAAGATAAAATGATTATCTCGGACGGATACAACGGCACGCCATCCGGTTTTGAGAATGTATGCGAAGACGAAAACAATGTCACCAAACCGTATGTACTCCATGCCGAAGCCAATGCCATTACCAAGATAGCACGCTCCAACAACAGCAGTAACGGAGCCACCATGTACGTCACGGCTTCCCCTTGCATAGAATGTGCCAAGCTCATCATCCAGGCAGGCATCAAGCGTGTCGTATACTCCGAAAAATATCGGCTGGAAGACGGTATCGAACTGCTGAAACGAGCAGGTATCGAGGTAATATTTGTTTCAGCGGAGCATTGAAAGCTAAAAGTCGACAGCCTCCAACCTCATGCGCAGCCAAAACAGTAAATAGTAAATTGTAAAATAGTACATATCATTATGGGTACAAAGAACTCTTCCCGTTTCACACCGCTTATTATTGCAATCAGTGTAGTAGCGGGTATCCTTATCGGAACGTTTTATGCCAAACACTTCGCAGGAAACCGTTTGGGTATTATCAACGGCTCGTCCAACAAGCTGAACGCCTTGCTGCGAGTGGTGGACGACCAGTATGTAGACAGTGTCGACATGACCGACTTGGTAGAAAAAGCCATGCCGCAGATATTGGCGGAGCTTGACCCCCACTCCACTTATATTCCCGCACAGAAGCTGGAAGAAGTCAACTCTGAGTTGGAAGGCAGTTTCAGCGGTATCGGTATCCAGTTTACGATACAGGAAGATACCATACACGTGAACAGCGTTATTCAGGGCGGCCCATCCGAAAAGGTAGGACTAATGGCAGGCGACCGCATCGTCATGGTCAACGACAGCTTGTTCGTCGGTAAAGGGCTGACTAATGAAAAAGCCATGCGCAACCTGAAAGGCCCTAAAGGCACACAAGTGAAATTAGGAGTAAAGCGCGCCACCGAAAAAGAGTTGCTGGACTTTACCATTACGCGCGGAGACATTCCTCAAAACACGATTGACGCCGCTTATATGCTCAACGATGATTTCGGCTACATACAAGTCAGCAAGTTCGGACGTACCTCACACGTGGAGTTGCTGAATGCCATAGCCCAACTGAGTCACCAGAAGTGCAAGGGTTTCATCATCGACCTGCGCGGCAATACCGGCGGTTACATGGAAGCCGCCACACGTATGGTAAACGAATTCCTTCCGGAAGGAAAGCTTATCGTATATACACAGGGACGTAAATATCCCCGTATGGAAGAGTATGCCAACGGTACGGGCAGTTGCCAAAAGACACCGCTCGTAGTATTGGTGGACGAAGGCTCGGCCTCTGCCAGCGAAATCTTTGCAGGCGCCATTCAGGATAACGACCGGGGAACCATCGTAGGCCGTCGCTCGTTCGGTAAGGGTTTGGTGCAACAACCTATCGACTTCAGTGACGGTTCGGCCATCCGCCTGACTATCGCCCGCTACTACACCCCGTCCGGACGTTGCATCCAGCGCCCCTACGAAAGCGGAAAAGACTCCAAATACGAAATGGACTGGCTGACCCGCTACGAACATGGAGAGTTCTTCTCTAAAGACAGTATCAAGCTCGACGAAAACCTGCGCTACTCCACCGGGCTGGGACGCCCCGTTTATGGCGGTGGCGGCATCATGCCCGACGTATTCGTACCGCAAGACACGACCGGAGTATCCTCCTATCTGATAGAGGTCGGCAACAAAGGGCTGATTATACAGTTCAGCTTCCAATATACCGACCGCAACCGTGCCAAGTTGAGTACGTTCGAGAATGAACAGGATTTACTGAAATACCTACGTCACCAAGGTATCGTAGAGCAATTCATACGTTTTGCCGATTCCAAAGGAGTAAAAAGGCGCAATCTGCTGATACACCGTTCCTATAAACTGCTGGAACGAAACCTCTACGGCAATATCATCTACAATACATTGGGTAAAGAAGCCTATATCCGGTATGTCAACGAGAGCGACGCTACCGTAAAGAAAGCGTTGGAAATTCTGGAACGTGACGAGGCTTTCCCGAAAGCTCCGCTACAAGCCGGCCAAGAAGAGGAGAATGCTGATGGAAAAGAAAAAAGAACTGCGCAAGCGTATGGCTTTGTTGAAGACCCTTCACAAATCTACCATTACGCATCAGTCGCAGTCTGCTGAGATACTTGCCGCCCTCGAAACGCACCCGGCTTTCAGGGCGGCAAACATAATATTACTGTACCACTCCTTACCGGATGAAGTAGATACGCACGACTTCATCCGAAAATGGAGTACAAAGAAACAGATACTTCTGCCCGTCGTTGTAGGTGACGATTTGGAACTTCGCGTCTATACAGGCCCCGCAGACCTTACCCCGGGAGCATACGGCATTGAGGAGCCTACCGGAACATTGTTCACCGACTACGCCGCAATAGACTTTATCGCTGTTCCGGGCGTAGCGTTCGACCGCAACGGAAATCGTTTAGGACGCGGGAAGGGATATTACGACCGACTGCTTCCCCGCATACCCTCTGCATACAAAGCCGGCATCTGTTTCCCGTTTCAACTCGTAGAAGAAGTTCCTGCGGAGCCTTTCGACATCCGTATGGATGAAGTCATAACACAACAATGAAAACTAACTATCACACTCATACCACACGCTGCATGCATGCCGTCGGAAGCGATGAAGAGTACGTTCTCAGCGCTATCAAAGGCGGTTTTCAAATACTCGGTTTCTCAGACCACACTCCCTGGAAATACCGTACCGACTATGTAGCCGATATGCGTATGCTTCCCGAAGAACTGCCGGGCTATATCGAAAGCCTGCAACATCTGCGAGAGAAGTATCAAGAGCAAATCCGGATAAAGATAGGGTTGGAATGCGAATACTTCCCCGACTATATTCCCTGGCTGAAAGAACAGATTAAACAATATCGGCTGGACTATATCATTTTCGGTAACCACCATTTCCATACGGACGAGAAGTTCCCTTACTTCGGACACCACACAGACAGCCGGGATATGCTCGACCTGTACGAGGAGAGCGCCGTCGAAGGCATGGAAAGCGGCCTGTACAGTTGCCTTGCCCACCCCGACCTGTTCATGCGCTCTTATCCCCGGTTCGACCATCACTGCACCGCAATCAGCCGCCATATCTGCCGGGCTGCGGCGCGTCTCAATATTCCGCTGGAATACAATATAGGCTATGTGGCCTACAACGAAGCGCATGGATTGACCACTTATCCCTGTCCGGATTTCTGGCGCATTGCCGCCAACGAGGGATGTACAGCCATTATCGGAATGGATGCGCACAATAATAAAGATTTTGAAACTCCCGTTTATTACGGACGCGCCGTACAGGAACTGAAAGATTTGAAGATTAAAACAACAGACACGCTAAGAATGATACGCTAAAAGAAAGCTGCGTAAAGCGTACACATATCACCGGAATATGATATTGGTAATCACCTGCGCTCCTACGTGCCGGTTCAGATTCCGCACCAATAAGTCCCGTCCCATCATCAGTTCCTGACGGAGAGCGGCGGAAGTAAGATGCACGTACAGCACCTGGTTCTTAATATAAAGTTCGCGCGTGTAAGATGCGATGGTCGGTCCCAGCACCTCGGCCCATGAACTGATAAGCCGCCGCTCATTCAGCGGCGATTCCAAGCTTTCCTGCCGCAGGAAGCTCCGTATCAGTTTACCTATCTGTTCGGCATCATTCCGTTTCATGCTTCACTCTCCTCATCGATCAATGTTTGGTTTCCAGCCATTTCGGAAACGGCTCCTTTCTCTACGCGAAACATCTTATAATCGCTGCCTACCTTATGCAAAATGCGGTCTAAGTGTTCGCGGTTGGTATCCGTAATGAAAATCTGCCCGAAATTATCGCCTGCCACCAGTTTGATGATCTGCTCCACGCGCGAAGCATCCAGTTTATCAAAAATATCATCGAGCAACAACAACGGAACCGTAGTACCCGTCCGTTTCAAAAAGTCGAACTGCGCCAGCTTCAAAGCCACCAGATACGTTTTGTTCTGCCCTTGCGAACCCTCCCGCTTGATAGGGAAATCACCCAGCAACATATTCAGTTCGTCTTTATGTACGCCGCGCAGGGAAAATCCCATAATCTGATCGCGCGTACGGCTCTCTTTCAGCACTTCCAGCAGGGAAGCGTCACGGGCATGCGAATCATAAGTCAACCCGACTTTCTCCTTATCCTGCGAAATGAACGAATAGAAAGACTGGAAAATCGGAATGAACTCCCTGATAAACTCTTCCCGCTTACGGAACACCACTTCACCGGCTTGCGCCATCATCTCTTCCCACACCAGAAAAAGTTCTTCTTCTACCGGCGTTTCGCTTTTAAGCAATGTATTTCGCTGCGCCAATGCCTTGTTGTAACGAATCAGCGCATCCAGATATTCTTTGTCGTACTGTGAAATCACGACATCCATAAAGCGGCGGCGCTCGTCACTGCCTCCGTTTATCAATGCCGAATCGGCGGGAGATACCATTACCAGCGGCAAGAAACCGATATGGTCGGACAAACGCGTGTACTCCTTCTTGTTCCGCTTGAACTGCTTTTTCTGCCGTCGTTTCATGCCGCAGTAAATTTCTTCCGGCGTACCGTCGGCAGCTTCATAAAATCCCTGAATCACAAAGAAGTCCGCATCATGCCTTATATTCTGCGAGTCAATGGGGTTGCCCGCGCTCTTGCAGAAAGAAAGGAAATAAACGGCATCCAACAAGTTAGTCTTTCCCATTCCGTTCTGTCCGAAAAAGGTATTCAGCTTCGGAGAGAACGCGAGTTCCACTTGCTCCAGATTCTTATAATTGAGTATGGATATACGCTTCAGTATCATATGACGGCTTATCTTTGCTTTTCCACGCAAAGATAATGCAAAATTCCGATTAAGTGAGTCAAGAGGATACTTGTTTCCTCTTACAAGCGTGAAGAATTCATTTAAACCGAGGGCAGAATAAAACGAAGTCATTCATCTTATTCTGCCGAAGTGCGGCTTCTCTTCATTTTTAAATAAAGAGAATACAAAGCAAAATAATTCCGCGGTTTTGAGATGTAAAATAAAAAAAGATGCCGCTAAATTTCGTTGATAGCTATAAAAAACTTACTTTTGCGGGTCGAATCAGCTATTAATGAATAATAACAAAAAGAATATATAAAAAATGGCAGAACAAAAGAAGACGAACGAAGCCTTAAACGTGGAAGACGCACTTACACAATCAGAGGCATTTCTCATCAAGAACAAAAAGGCAATCATCGGTGCTATTTTGGCTATAATCATCATTATAGCAGGTATAGTAATGTACAAGAACCTCTATGCGGAACCTCGTGAGGAAAAAGCGCAGGCAGCTCTTTTCAAAGGACAGGAATACTTTGAAGCCGACGCTTTCGCAGAAGCCTTGAACGGTGACAGCATCGGTTACGTAGGTTTCATCAAGATAGCCGACCAATACAGCGGTACAGACGCAGCCAACCTTGCAAAAGCCTACGCAGGTCTTTGCTATGCACATCTCGGCAAATTCGACGAAGCCGTAAAAGCATTGGACAGCTTTGACGGAGACGACCAGATGGTAGCTCCCGCCATGAAAGGCGCCATGGGTAACTGCTACGCTCAGCTCGGTCAACTCGACAAGGCATCTTCCATGTTGCTGAAAGCCGCCGACGAAGCCGATAACAATACGCTCAGCCCCATCTACTTGAAGCAAGCCGGAGAAATCCTGGTTAAGCAGGGTAAGTACGACGATGCTATCAAGGCATATACTTCCATTAAGGATAAATACTTCCGTTCATATCAGGCTATGGACATTGATAAATACATCGAACAAGCCAAGCTCTTGAAGAAGTAATTTATACCTTATTATATATAAGATATTTCGAGCACGGATTACACGGATATACACGGAAGTCAAAACCGTGAGCGCCGTGTAATCCGTGCTCCTCTTTTATACTTTCCTATTATTTAATTCTTAATCTTTAATTCATCATGGCTACAGCTTATCACAACCTTTCGGATTATGATTTCAATTCAGTACCCAGTGCAGAGAATATGAAATTCGGCATCGTAGTATCCGAATGGAACTACAATATCACCGGCGCTCTTTTAAAAGGAGCGGTCGATACCTTAAAAAAACACGGAGCGAAAGACGAAAATATCATGATAAAAACCGTACCCGGCAGTTTCGAGTTGACTTTCGGCGCCAATCAAATTATAGAATACAGCGAAGTCGATGCTGTAATTGCAATTGGTTGCGTAGTTCGTGGAGATACACCGCATTTTGATTACGTTTGCATGGGCGCAACGCAAGGAATCACCCAATTAAACGCAAGTGGCGATGTTCCAGTAATTTACGGATTAATTACCACCAATACAATGGAGCAAGCAGAGGACCGTGCAGGCGGCAAGCTGGGTAACAAAGGCGATGAATGTGCAATTACTGCAATAAAAATGATAGATTTTGCTTGGAGTTTACAAAAAT